>Ga0209470_1000428_pt1 | contig 33252 bp, 25 predicted proteins | sample GraSoiAngelo_125_FD_185882 | JGI IMG/M metagenome (GOLD analysis project Ga0209470, IMG submission 185882) | Grasslands soil microbial communities from the Angelo Coastal Reserve, California, USA - 14_0927_05_40cm (SPAdes) (version 2) | ecosystem: Environmental > Terrestrial > Soil > Grasslands ... | reverse complement strand
CCGTACGCGGTGGACCTTGAAGACCATGAACAGTCGCATCGAATTCGGGAGTCTTCAGGCGGGTCTGCCGGGGATGACGTTCGTAGGAGAGCCGCGTATCGTTCTCCACCTGCTGCTGAAGCTTGATTATGGCGTCCAGGACTGCCTCAGGGGTTGGAGGACATCCAGGAATATAGACATCAACGGGAATGATTTCGTCGATGCCCTGCATCACGTGATAGGCGCGATAAAATCCTCCGCAAGTCGCGCACGCGCCCATGGAGATGACCCATTTCGGCTCGGCCATCTGATCATAAATTTGCTTGAGGACGGGCCCCATCTTGTCGTTAATCGTGCCGAGCACCATTAAAACATCCGACTGTTTGGGAGAGAAACGGACGACTTCGGACCCGAATCGCGCGATGTCGTAGTGCGAGGATACAACCGACATGAATTCGATGGCGCAACATGCCGTACCAAATGGATACGGCCACAGTGAGCTCTTGCGGGCCCAATTGACCAGAGATGCGTAGGTCGTCGTGAAGAAGCTTTCGTGCTCTCGCTTTGTTTCGAGCTCGGCGACGCTCATTAATTTGAGTGTAGCATTCCCCTCCGCGCAGAGCAGGGCGCGAAGCGCGAGCCCGATAGGGCGAAGCCTCAAGAGAAGATGCGCCGAGCGAAGCGAAGGTGCAGACGGGGGTGGTCAGACCGGAATCATGATTAACCAGCACCCGTAGATAACGTTCGAGGGCTGCAATCAATCCGCTCCATCCTGAGCTACCGTTTGTACAGCTTGCCGGCCTTCATGACGAACCGCACGCGCTCGAGAGCTGTGATATCCGTCAGGGGATCGCCGTCGACCGCGACGAGATCCGCTTCAAGCCCCGGCGTGACGGAGCCGATCAGGTTCTGTAGATTCATCGACTCGGCGCCGTGCGAGGTCAGATCGATCAGGGCGTCCATCGGCTTCTGGCCGAAGCGGACGCGCTCGATGGTTTCTCTGACGTTCCGTCCATGCGCGCCTGCGTTGGCGTCTGTGCCCATCACCATTTTGAGTCCGGGCGTCCTCAAGGCCATCTTGAACATCGGACCGCCGAGAGCGTGCGCCTTTTCCATCGCTGCAAAGCCTTCTTCGGTGTAGTTGCCTAGGCCGAGAAACCGGCGTTTGAACTCGAAATAATTTGGGAAGTTGAGGCCGATGTTGGGATCGAACCAGATGCCGTTCTGGGCGAGAATGGTGAATGCTTCCTGCGTCGCGAGGACGCCATGTTCGATTGCAGTGCAGTGCGCACGCGCGGCTCGTATCATGGATTCGGCGCTCTGCGCGTGGATCATTGTCCGCAGACCCTGCGCACGAGCTTCGCCGCAGGCTGCATCGAGCTGTTCCTGGGAGAGGGTCGGCCCGCCGCCATCCCTGATGCTGGCCGACGCGAAGATCTTGATCAGATCCGCACCCTCTGCTTTCTTGCGCCGAACGTACTCGCGAAGCTGCTGCGGTGTCAGCCGCTCATCCGTCATTTGGTCGAGCGAGGTGAGGATCCTGGGACCGGGGAGCACGCCGCGCGCAATCGCATCCCGAAGGGGCTTGTCGGAGGGCCTGCCTACACTCTGCACGGTGGTGAATCCCGCCATCAACGTGACGTACGCGTTTTCTGCTCCATAGAGCACCGCCTGGTCCGCCGATTCTCCTTCATCGACCCACCTGTTGTTCGCATCGAAGTGCCATCCGATATGAACGTGTGTGTCGATGAACCCGGGCAGCAGCGTCATCGATCCAAGGTCGTACGTTACTGCGTCGGCGGCCGGCGCGACACGCTCGATCTTCGACCCGCGCACGGTGACGACAACATTCCGCTGCACAGCGCGGCCGTCAAAGACCTGCGCCGCGCGGATCGTTACCGGTGCCCCGGCCTGCTGCGCCGGCAGGCTCGTTGCGCCGGCCAGCAAAATCAGCAAGCAAGTCCGAACAAGATTAGTCATTGGCTTCACCTTGCTGCGGATGATATCAGAGATTGCGGCCACTTCCGCGCTCGTGTTCGGTTACATCATGCGCGCATTCTCATCAGCGTGCTTTTGTTCCGGTGTATTTCGAATTGATGACCGCCTGCGACGCTTCAGCTGGGAATAGGTGGTTCGTTTCCGTACGGGCGGGAGGCGAAATCACTGTTTGGATCACTCTTCATCTCTGCTGGTGTCATCCACATCGAGGATCTTTACAGCAACGCCGCCCTTGTCCTTACTGGGCCACTTTGCCGTGAAAGCCGTTGCTGTCGAAGTAACCGACTTGTTCAAGCTGGCCGGTTGCCGGATTCTTGATCCCGAAGCAAATGCGCGATTCGCCACTCTCGTCTTCGTAGACTTGAATCGCGGCTCCTGGCGCGCCCTTGAAGAAACTGGTGGAGCTGATCACAACGCTCTTCGTGGTTGCAAGGCCGCCGCCTGCGATCCAGAGCGGTCCACCAGAAGTGGCCTGAGTAGTGACTTCGGTAGCTTGGATGCACAGATAACCTTCGGCGTAAGCAAATGTGGTGTAAAGACTCAAAACGATTGCTGCTATAAAAGCTGCTCTCTTCATAACTTCTCCCTCCTTGGTGAATAATTTGCCAATGGCGTTCCCGCACTGTGATCAGGCCGGGCGCTTCCCGGCCTGATGTTTGGAAGACGGCTGGTTATTGACGCGTGACACTTGCAGTGATCGGAATGCCAATGACGTCTCCAGCGACCACAAGCTCGACGCGACGATTGCGCTGCCGCCCGGCTGCCGTATCGTTTGAAGCCACCGGGATCGTTTTTCCGAAACCGTGACCGCCCAGCGATGTGATCGGGATACCTTGTTCAACCAGGAAGTCTCGTACCGCCATAGCCCGCTTCAGCGAGAGTTGTTGGTTGAATTCGTCGGTTCCCACGCTGTCGGTGTGACCTTCCGCGTCGAGTCGCAGGCCGGGATGGGCCAGGACAATACCAGAGACTCTCGCCAGCTTCTCCCTGGCGATGGGTCTCAGCGTATATTGTCCACTGTCGAATAGAACATCGGAAATGTTGATTACCAATCCACGCTCGGTTTCTCGCGTATCCAGGATCAGGTTTAATTGCTGAACGAGGCTGGAGCGCAGCTGCGCTTTTTCCTTCTCAGCGCGAGCGGCGGCCTGGCGAGCCTGTTCAGCTGCCGCCTGTTCGCTCAGCGCGCGGGCCCTCTCCACCTCGGCTTGAGCCTGTGCGGTTGCGCGCTCGGCCTCCGCGCGAGCGGCGGCCAGCCGCGCCTGCTCGGCCGCGACTTGATCTCTCAGCGCGCGTTCCCGCGCGACTTCAGCCTGAGCCTGTGCGGCGGTGGCGTGAGCTTCTGCGGCGGCGCGTTCCGCTTCAGCTCGGGCACGCCGCTCCGCTTCGAGTCGCTGCTCTGTTTCAGCCTGAGCTCTGAGGCGTGCGTCTTCTTCGGCCTGAGCATTCGCGCGGGCGGCTTGCGCTTTGGCTTCCGCTTCGCGACTGGCCGCCGCCTGACGCTCTAGCTCGAGCCGCTGGTCCTCCTGCCGCTTGAGTGCGATCAGCCTTGCATCTTCCGCGGTCTGCGCAGCTTCGCGCGCAGTCATCGCCACGGGCTTTGTCCCCGCCTTTCGGGCTTTGTAAGCTTCGGCCTGCAGGAGCAGCTTCTCTGCTTTCACGTATGATTCGGCCGCGCTCTTATCTGCCCCAACCCATCGCGCAATGCGAACGGCGTTCCGCGCTTCATAAAGGTCAAGCGGCGTGTCCTTGTCCAATGGAATCGGCTTCAACTCTGAAGGTGGTGCATTCACGACGTACTGGCCCCGCCGCAACAGCTCGTATCTTGCAGAGATTTCTTCGACCTTGCCGACGGTGTCCTTGCGCGCGAAGTTTTCCATGACGACAACGTCACTCGGTTGCGAAACTGCAAAGTATGGTTCAGCGGTGACTATAAGACCGAACGCTTGAAGCTCCGTTGTGACATTCAGTCTGCTTTTCGTTCCGTTGAGAATGACCTCGCCGAGATTCGTGGGGCGTCCTTCAGGAGTGATCGCCCACATCACATACGTCAGGTACTCCGGCCCGAACCGCGTTGCCGGTTGCAGGTCATCGAACTCCACTTCGGTTTCGATGTATCCCTGCTTACTCTCCACCTTGGCCTGACCTTTGGCATTGGGCAGCAATGGGGTTCCTCTGAAATCCACCATCGTCGCACCGCCGCGATGGCGATAATTGATTGCCTTCGTCGTCCGTTGGACGACGTTCACGGTGAGTTTGAATATCGGATTGTCCCCGCGCTCACCTGCAACCTGGATGGTGGAAGGCTGTTGCGCCAGGGCCGTCAGGACCGTTCCAAGAGTGATGGTAACGAGTAGCCTCAATATATTCATCTCGCCTCCTTGCCGACGGTTCACATGCACGAAAGCGACCAAAATGAGGGCCCGTAGGCGGCGGGTCCTATGTAATTCACACAAAATGACATGCAGTTACCAGCTGATGTGTGTATCTGGCGAACTCCTAAGACCGCCCACCAAAGAGGTGGAATTGCCATAAATAAAAGCAAAGGCCTCCCCTCTCAACTTGATACCGGCACAGCCCTCAAAGTTAGAAGAGCAGCACGATCGCGCTTTCCGCGTGCGGGGGTTCTCGAGGGGATTGGCAAAGATACAAAAAAGCCGGCATGAACCTCTACTTCTGGCGGCTTTCTTTTTGTTTCTCTGGCTTAACGCGCTACTTCCCGCTGACGGCCGGCCGGATCAACCGATTGTTGAATTCGTTCGATTCGGATGGCACGCACATATATTCCCAAATCTCGACATTCGGAAGTAATTCTATCGTGCCGGTTGTCGTCCACGGTTTTGTGTACACCTGAGGGTCGATAATCGTGATGGTGGCCTGCAGCCGTCCGTAGTTCAGCCGCTTGTATCTTTCCTCGACCTTCATCGCGGAACTATGCGGAAACAGCGGACGAGTGGCGTCGGAACCGATAAGCGCTCGCAGGTCGTATCCATTGGACTCTATGACGAACGTGTCTCCCTCCCACCTGCCCACGTTGTATCCGTAAAATCGTTCGACCGGAGGATCGGCCGGCAGTTTGCGCCCGTCTGTCCAGATCGTCCTCCAGGTATGCCCCCATTCAAAGAACTGGAAAACCCGGCTCGGCGTCTGAACGAATTCCATTCCATAGTTGTATCCGAATGACCGCATATTGCCGAGCGGGTCACAAATGATTAAAGGATCGTTCAGGGGCGGACTCGTCTCGTTTGCTTGATTCACTTCTTTCATGAGGGTTGCAAGTAACCTTTGCCCCTCGGGGGTCAGTGGAGGACGTGCCTTTAGATCCCACGGAAGACCATTGTTGCCCCACACGCCGGACAGGTCGTGCGGATCAAACGGATGGGTATCGACCGCCGCTTTTTTTCGGTCGTCCGCCACACGAGCAGCGTTCTGGCAGCGAGGACACGTCTTCCAGCCTGGACCTGGAGTCGACGGATCCACCTCCAGCCCCCCTGTCCTGTTCCCTTGAGCCAAGGCGAATGGCGAAAAAGCCAGCAGTGCGAAGCTGACGCCAAGAATGACAAAGTTTCGCATCTTCTCAATTCCTCCGGTGTTGTCACCAATGATACCGCGTGCAAAACTTAATACGCCAGGTTCGGGCCGAGCCACCGCTCGGCTTCCGCGACAGCTATGCCCTTTCGGGCGCTGTAGTCTTCCACCTGGTCACGGCCAATTTTTCCGACGCTGAAGTACCGCGCGGCGGGATGCGAGAAATACAAACCGCAGACCGAACTTGCCGGAATCATTGCGTAATTTTCGGTGAGTTGGATACCGGCCGTCCGCTCGGCATGGAGCAGATCAAACAGCGTCCGCTTTTCGGTGTGATCGGGAAGCGCGGGATACCCGGGCGCCGGCCGTATCCCACGGTATCGTTCATCGATGAGGTCATCGAACGTCGATTGTTCGCCGCGTCCGTAGCCCCAATCCTGGCGGGCTTGTTTGTGGAGCCACTCGGCAAAGGCTTCGGCCAGGCGGTCCGCGAGGGCTTTTGCCATGATCGAATTGTAATCATCGTGTTCTTTTGCGAATCTCGCCGAGAGTTCGTCGAGCCCGGCTCCTGCGGTCACGGCAAACGCTCCGATGTAATCCAGCACATCCACAGACTTTGGGGCGACAAAGTCGGCCAGCGCCTGATTGAACTCGCCGGCAGCCTTTCGAAGCTGCTGGCGGAGCGTATGAAATCTGGCCACTACCTGTTCGCGTGATTCATTGGAGTACAACTCGATGTCGTCGCCGACAGCAGAGGCGGGCCAGAAACCGTAGACGCCGCAGGCGCGAAGCCACCGATGCCGGACGATTTCGGTCAAGAGCTGTTGTCCGTCGCCAAACAATTCCTTGGCCTTATCGCCGATGATCTTGTCTGCAAATATTTTCGGGTACGTTCCGCGCAATTCCCACACATGGAAAAACGGCGACCAATCAATAAACGGAACCAAATCGGCTAATGGCACGTCCCTGAGAACGCGTGAGCCGGTGAAGGCCGGACGCGGCGGCGTGCCGTTCGATGTCCAATTCAGCTGACGTTTCCGGCCTCTCGCTTCTTCCAGAGTAACCAGTGGAATCTCAACATGACGCCGGAGGTATTTTTCCCGACTTTCTGCCTGATCGTGTTGGACTCGCGCCGTAAATGCGGCGCGCGTTTTGGTGTTGAGCAGATTTCCCACGACGCCAACGGCTCTGGAGGCGTCGGTCACATGCACTACAGCGTGATCGTAGGCGGGAGCAATCTTCACCGCGGTATGAATGGCGCTGGTTGTTGCTCCGCCGATGAGCAAAGGCGTGTGAAAATCCTGACGGCGCATTTCTTTTGCTACATGCACCATTTCATCAAGCGACGGTGTGATCAGCCCGCTCAAGCCGATCATGTCGACGTTCTTGTCCCTCGCCGCGGTAAGTAGTTTGTCGCAGGGAACCATCACACCGAGATCGATGACTTCGTAATTGTTGCAGGCGAGTACAACCCCCACAATGTTTTTTCCGATATCGTGGACATCCCCCTTAACCGTGGCCAGCAACACTCTTCCTTGAGCGGACGCACCCTCAGCCTTTTCAGCTTCCATATAGGGGATGAGCTGCGCCACTGCCTTCTTCATCACGCGCGCGCTTTTCACGACCTGGGGTAAAAACATTTTCCCGGACCCGAACAGATCTCCGACGACGTTCATGCCATCCATCAGCGGACCCTCGATGATAGACAGCGGCCGCGCATATTTCTGTCTCGCTTCTTCGACATCCTGTTCGATGTAATCGACGACGCCCTTAATCAAGGCATGTTTCAAACGGTCCTCGACGCTGCCCTGCCGCCAACTGTCCTCCTTGAATTCGGATTTCGCGCTCGTTTGTACGGAATCGGCGAATGCCAGCAGCCGCTCCGTGGAATCCGGCCGGCGATTCAACAGAACATCTTCAACCAGCTCGAGCAGATCCTTCGGGATCTCCTCATAAACGGCAAGCTGGCCGGCATTAACGATACCCATATCCAAGCCGGCAAGGATGGCGTGATAAAGAAACGCCGAATGCATCGCGTCGCGCACCACTTTGTTTCCACGAAACGAAAACGAGATGTTACTGATGCCGCCATTGACCTTCGCCAACGGAAGAGTGGCTTTAATGCGGCGTGTCGCTTCGATGAAGCTGACAGCGTAATTGTTGTGTTCCTCGATGCCGGTCGCAACAGTGAGGACATTCGGATCAAAAATGATGTCCTGCGGCGGGAAGCCCACTTCTTTGGTCAGGATGCGGTACGCCCGAGTGCAGACTTCCACTTTGCGGTCGGTGGTATCGGCCTGTCCCTTTTCATCAAAGGCCATCACGACGACCGCAGCTCCGTAGCGCCGGATCTTTCTGGCGTAATCTTTAAAGACGTCTTCCCCTTCTTTCAGGCTGATGGAATTGACGATACCTTTGCCCTGAATACATTTCAGTCCGGTCTCGATCACAGACCAACGCGAGCTGTCGATCATAATGGGAACGCGCGCGATGTCCGGCTCGGCCGCGATCAGATTCAAGAATCGCGTCATTGCGGCTTCCGAATCCAAAAGCCCTTCATCCATATTGACGTCGACGATTTGCGCGCCGCCTTCCACCTGGTCGCGCGCGACACTGAGCGCTTCTTCGTACTGTCCGGCGAGAATGAATTTCGAGAACTTCGGCGAGCCCGTGACATTCGTGCGTTCGCCGATATTGACGAAACTCAAGTCGGGCCGGAAGGTCAATGGCTCCAGACCGCTCAATCGAAGATAGGGCTCGGGGCGGGGAATCGCTCGGGGTTTCAGTCCGCGTACTGCATTGGCGATGGCTCTGATGTGCTCCGGGGTCGTCCCGCAGCAGCCGCCAACGATATTCAGCCATCCGTTACGAGCGAACTCACCCAGGATTTCCGTGGTTTCAGCGGCAGTCTCGTCGTAGCCGCCGAAGGCATTCGGCAACCCCGCGTTTGGATGGCAGCTGAAGTAAACTGGCGCGATCTCGGAAAGTTCCTCGACATAGGGCCGCATCTGTTTGCCGCCCAGAGCGCAGTTGATGCCTACCGAAAGAAGATTTGCGTGCGATATGGAATTCCAAAAGGCTTCAATGGTTTGGCCCGAAAGCGTGCGGCCGCTGTTATCGGTAATCGTGACGGAAGCCATCACGGGTACCCGGCGCCCTGTTTCCGAAAAACATTTCTCGAAGGCGAAGAGCGCAGCCTTCGCATTGAGGGTATCGAAGATCGTTTCGGCGAGCAGCAGATCGGCCCCACCGTCGACCAGACCGCGTGCCTGCTCGTAATAGGCAGCGGCGAGCGCGTCAAACGTCGCGGCACGAAACGCGGGATTATTCACATCCGGCGACATCGAGGCCGTGCGATTCGTCGGCCCGACCGATCCGGCGACAAACCGAGGGCAGCTCGGATCGGCCGCCGTGAATGCATCGGCGACCTGACGCGCAAGTCTCGCGCCCCCGAGGTTCAGTTCGTACACCATCGACTCCATTTTGTAATCCGACATGGAAATGGGGTTTGAATTGAAGGTATTCGTCTCGATGATGTCGGCGCCGGCTTCGAGGTACTGCCGGTGGATGCTTTTGATCAGCTCCGGTTGCGTGATGTTGAGAAGGTCGTTGTTCCCCTTCAATTCGGCAGGATGATCCTTAAACTTTCCGCGATAGCCGGATTCATCGAGCCCGAAGGCCTGTATCATCGTCCCCATGGCTCCATCCAGGACGAGGATGCGCTGCTCGAGGAGTCGCTCGATTTCTTCTGCTACCTTTCGGCGGTGCTTCATGCTGCTTAAACTATTCTATACAACTTGACGTAGAATGGGCCTTCCACAGAAAGTGCAGGATGTCAATTGGATCCGCGGTAGTCGCACCTGGAAAATCCCGAGTGACTTTTGTATAGTGGCCGCCGAAATTTAGGTTGGAGCGAAGAAATGCTGGAGAGCGCGAGGCAATTGGCTAAACGACTATGCGAAGAAATCCAGAAAAAGGGAAAAGACCGCGGTCTGCTGATTGCGTTTGAAGGCCCGGACGGATCGGGTAAAACCACACAACGAAAACTCTTCAAAGAATGGCTCGCCGGAGAGGGCTACGACGTCATTACGACAAAGTGGAGTTCGTCGCGCCTGATCAAGCCGATCATCAAAGCGCGTAAGAACATGCGGTCGATTAATCCAGAGGAGTTCTGCCTCTTGCATGCCGCCGATTTCCGGCACCGGCTGGAGAATGAAATCGTACCGGCTCTTATTAAAGGCAAAATGGTCGTCGCCGATCGGTTCTTGTTCACGGCCTTGGCGCGCGACGCGGCGCGAGGTTTGCCGTTGGATTGGCTGTTGCATATGTACTCGCCGCTGTACTGGCCGGATATTGTGTTCTATTTTTCGGTTTCGCCTGAAACCAGCGGAAAGCGTATAGCGGCCACCCGTACGCCCAAGTATTATGAGGCCGGGCAGGACGTAACGAACATCAGCGACCCCTTTGAAAGCTATCGCGAATTCATCGGCCGTGTCATCCAGGAGTACGACGCCTTGGCGGTGATCTTCAAATTCATTACGATTGACGCTGAGGCGCCGATTTACGATCAGCACCTTCAGATCAGGCAATTGTTTCAAGAATCTCGCCAACGTCCCTGGCTGGAGTGGAACGAAGAAGCGATCATGGATTGGGCGAACATGCTCCCCCGCGGCCGTGAGGTAGGTATTGGATCATCCTAATACTATCTCATCGGGGCAACTACTCAGTCTCGATGTGATCGACGGCCGCGACTCCATTCAGGGAGCAAAGCGGCTGCTCGAATCATGTACAGGCGAAACCGGAATCTCGAATTGGGATGCGTCCAGCATATTCTTCGAGATGCACGGTCTCGATATCGACGAACGCCCGTCTCCACGAACCCTTGTTTTTTTGTACGCCGCTGATGTCTCTTTTCGCCTGCGCTGGGAAATCCTTCCCGCGCTCCAAGAGGGCAAGTGTGTGGTCGCTGTTCCGTATGTCGAGACCGGTTTCGCGCTAGGAGCAATCGCAGGATTGCCGCGCAAGTGGCTGAATGAAGTCTTTCGATTTGCTCCGAAAGCGCAGGAGAGCTATCGGCTGACCACACACCCTTCCACTAAACTCGCATCGCCGACTACCGGATTTATCGAATTCTGTTCCAGTAAAATGGGACAAGACCTCCGGCCGAAATTTGCTTCCTATTTCGACGATCTCGAGAGACACGGGCGCTGCCGCTCCCGCTCCCTCTAGTGTCTTAGAATGACATCTCCGATGATCCGTTTGCCGTTGTAACACGGATCGTCACGTTGCCGTCCACATTGAAGGGAAGTTGGGCGTAGATCTGAGAAGCGGAAACATACAACAGTTGGATCGGAGTGCCGTTTACCGTCACGCTAGTGCCTCCCATATCGGTCGGCGGCACCGGAGTGCATGCGAATGCCTCCTCGCCCGCAAGCGCGCGGCCGAGGATTCGCACCGTAGCCCCCGCGATTGGCCCGGGGGTCATGACGACGGGTTGAACAGCTGGATCATCTGAAAACATTGGACGCGGAGCCACGGAGTAACTGTCGATTTCGACGCCATCGTGGCGGATCGCATGAAAGATAATCTGGCTACCGCGGACCTCTGCGCGCAAATAGTGATAATCGGATTTGCCGAACGCGACGATCGGAAAGTCGTAAACGGGATAAAGAAGCGCGCCGCCCCCGCCTGAAGAGATGTAATTGGTCCCGATATCGGACGTTAGAAAGGCGGATTTCCGCGTCGGCCGGCTTCGCTGGTAGCTGTGTTCGTGTCCTGTCAGGACGACTTGTACCCCGTAAGCCTCGAGTATCGGTACCACGTACAGCCGGACCAATGCAGAATGGTAATCATTCATATTTGGCCCCGCCGCATACGGAGGATAGTGAAAATAAACTACCCGCCAAAACTGTCGAGTCGACCGAAGATCGTTCTCTAACCATCGGAGCATTGGCCCAGCGGGCCGGCCGATTTGCGGATCGGGATAATCGCGTTCGAGCGATTCGTGCCCGTCGAGTGACACAAAATGGACATTTCCCCAGTCGTACGAATAGTACTTGTGACGATCTGCAAACGGTACGTTCTCAGTCGGCAGCGCGTGAATGGCTAAATAAGGGGCCGCGCTGGGTCCGTAATCATGGTTTCCGAGCGATGGAAAGAACGGCACCGAACTCATGGTCTGGTAGTAATAGTTGAAATAGTTTCTTTGGTACAAATCGATAGTTGTTCCGGGAGCACCTCCAGGGTTGTAGACAACATCGCCGGTATGGAGCACCAGTGAAGGGCTTTCGGCGAGGATTCGTTGCGCAATGGCGTACTGTTCCGCCGAGGCATAGCCGCTATCGCCGAGAACGATGAAGTTGAAGGGTCCCGGGCCGGCAGTACGAAAACGCGTGGCGCCCCCAGGCGTTACCTCGAATCCATTCACAGAGACCCGATAGACGTAGTCGGTCGCCGGCTGCAGTCCGGTAATATTGGCCTGATACTGAACGAAGTCTCTGGTCGTGCCTGCGTCTGCGGCCGTGAAAGTGTGGCTCTGCGCCATGACGCGATTGAAGTTGATGCCGTCTGGGCTGTACTCAGCGACTCCGGCACCGGATTCAAGAGTCGCCCACAGCACCGAGACTCTGTCGCTCGTGACGTTTTGGATATAGGGATATCGCGTGGTGGTGATGGTTGGCGCGGCCGTGCCGAGGCCGGGGTCCGGCAAACCAAAATCGCCATCTTCATCCCGCAACGGGCGCAGCTTTCCAGTCGCGACGGCGCCTAGTGCTGTAAGGAAATTCCGGCGATTCATTCGTCCTCTTCGTCTTCCTCATCCTCCTCCGGCAGCCCGGTAGGCCAGAGGTTCATGATGTTGGCTTCATTGCCGGCCATCGTCTGGAAGTAATCATATAACTGGGCCACCAGGGGCCATTGGTCAATGACCAAGGCGACCTCACGGCGGGCGTCCAGACTTGGAGGCGAGAGGTGAATGCTGCCGATGACGGCCGTGACGCCGTCGATCAAAATCATCCGGCCATGCGCGACCAGCCCGTCGATACGAACGTCTCCAATCACCTTCACCGAAACACCATTGCTTTGCTTCTCGCGAAGCAACGCAAGGATCTCCGGATCCGTCACTCGATGGTCAAGAATCCCGATACTGGTTTGCGCGTACCGAAACCGCTCCGTCACGCGCCGGCGCGCGTGATCCGGCGCTACAATCAGCCGGTCTGTTATACCGCTCAGCGGTGCCGTTGGAGTATGGCAGTCATGCTCGAAGAGCATCTTTAATCCCGTGACAACCTCAGGATCTTCGCTGAATACGAGAAAATCGCGTGTGCTCTCGAAGCATTTGCGCGTGAAATTCAACGAAGTCACAAGTGCCGGCCCGTCATCGGCGACGATGTATTTCGCGTGATATTTCATCACGCTGCTTTCGTAAGGCCGTACGTCAGCGCCAAGACTCCTTAGCAAGAGAGTCAGTTCTTGCAGCTTTTTCTTCCAACCGCGGGCCCTTTGTGTAATCAGGATTCGGACGTGGACTCCCCGTTGGACGGCAGCTGCGACTTCATCGAGAATACTGAAGTCATCGCACCGGAACATCGAGAGTGTGATCGTCTGCCGGGCAGAGCGCAAAAGCTCCAGAACGGCATCGCGACGAGCCGAGGGCGCGAGAACAAGCCGGTCCATTCCTTGACCTATTTGTTCACCTGATCCCATGAAGCTGCGCGCAGTATAGCACTCTCCTTGAACGAACGCCTGCCGAAGCGACCGGCCCAAACGGCCGGAACGGGGCCGCTGGGGAACTATTGTGACGAGGGCGGAACGTAGGTGCCGGGTGGAATCTTGGCAGCAGGGATATTACCGAGAATTTGCATGTTTCGCGTAAAGAAGAGTTCGGCTCCAAACAGCGGCAAATCCGAGAGAACAAAAACAAAACCCCCATCCGAAGGCCGGTTTTGTGTCGCCGGGACCCATTCGCTGAGAAGCTTGGCGACCTTCGTACCAAACGGAATCGTAAAGTCCGCTTCGCCGATCAGAGAGCCGTCCGGATTCATCGCGTAGAGCTTCACATTAGCCGTTCCTCGCGGGCTTGCATTTAGCAGCGCAAGGCCCGTCCACCATGGAGACAGATCCACGATCTGCGGAAACAACAGGTTGGTCAGCGCATCGACCTGCGGCGATGCGACAGCGACGCCCGAGGCCACCGTTTCCGCGTATGTGAGAAAACCAGTAATTGGAAGCGATGACGCGGACGAGACGCGAATCCACCCATTTTGAAAACCGGTCGTGAAACCGAACACGTCGCGCGCCGTTTCACGAATGCTTCCGTTGGGTTGAACCGTGCGTTGCGCAGTCCGAGTTGTTCCGTTCTCGGCAGTGAAGACGATGCTTACGTCGTTCGGCGTACTCACGCTCAAGTTCGTGAGACTGAGTACGCTTTTCCAATTCGTAGTCCCCCGGATGCCGTCCACGAGGTGGGGGAATACGATCGTCTGGGTTGATGTTGATGCCGGCAGCGCATTCAAAACTGCCATTGAAGGACTTGCGATAAAGTCACGCGCAATGACAACGGCCGCAATCGTATTGGTTGCGCATGCACATCTTAAACGCAAGTGCGTGGCCTGGTTTAGATCCGCCTTGCGGAAAATGTCTGCAACACTCGCTTTGAAGAATCCGTTTGACCGGATTCGCTGCGGGAATCGTTCGTCGATGTTTAAGCCATCGCCGTTGAGCAAATCCATGATGACGGTCACGTCCAAACTACTCGTATTGGCCACGTGAATTTCTGAAATCGGGGTGATCATCGGCACAACGAGCTCCGGCGCAGAAGCAGCAGGTTCCGAGCCGTCGCCGATATTGACGAAATCTCCCCCGAACCAGAACCCTTGCAGCCCTGCTGTTGCACTGGTCACTTGAACCCAGGCGGCGGCCAGTGTGGCGGGAAACAATTCGCTGGCAAGCTTGGCGATCTGGCCGCCCGCTCTAATCCTTTGATCTGAACTTTTCAAAGCAACGCCGTCCGGCCCGAAGAGAGTGAACGTGGCAATGGCTTCGGTCGCGCCAGGATTGACGAGGGCAAATCCCGTGGTGCCAAACTCGAGAGGTCCGAGAACGTGGGGAAAGTTCAGTATCGATTGCGCCGGCGAGCAAATCGGCAAAAAGACAACGCAGATAAGAACAACAACAGCCTTCTTGATCAAGCTGCCCCCATCATGTCCTAAGTGAAACGCCGGCCGCAACATTGACTTGACGGGGGCCAGAAGCGGCTTGGACGTCTAACGGCCCGGCGGTTTACCGCTCTGAGCCGTTGCGGCGCCCGCCTTTTGCAGCGCTTTCACATCTTTGAGCACGACTGTAGCGCCACTATAACTCTCGAGGGTTATCGCTTTTGCGGTCTTGTCAGCCGTCACTTTGGCGAAGAGCGATGACTTGCCCTCGCCCGTTCCCCTTTTGCGGTTCAATCGTAACTCTATCACTGTGAAGTCATAACCATTGGCGGTTGCCGTTGCCGTGGCTTTCCAAGTTTGGGGATTCCAGGAGCCCAATGGTTTGTCTGTAGCCACGATGACGCGCTCCCCGCCGTCTGGAGCCACGGTTTGATAGGCATACCGTACGGAATAACCGGCACTCTCCGATGTCCAGATGTACCCTAACGTTGGCTGCTTCGCCAGAACGTTCAGGAATTCCTTTTCGCCTTTCTCACTTAATGCGTTGAAGACTTGCTCGCGCTCGGCATCCGTAGACCAGCGCAGCAAATCAATCTTTACTGGGTCGGGCGCACCGGTGACATTCACAGCCGTTGCTGTGAAATTTTCAACCGTTCCTTTCGCTTGTGCGTGCACACGTAAAATCGACGCAGCGAATATCCCAGATACCAGCAGGGCCAACGCAGGGCCGCGTCGAAGAAGTCTGTTCGATTTCATCGGACCCTCCTCGAAATGACGTCCATCATGGAAGCAAAAAATTATATTCAATTGGATACAATTTAGCGCGGCGAACTTGCCGGCTTGGGTGGCGGAACTGGTAGACGCACCGGACTTAAAATGCCTCCTAGGCGATAATTGCATGTTCATGAAAAACACGCTGAAAGCCGCGCCAGTCTTACATGCGCGCCTTCTCTTGCCTTTCACACCGTATCACACAAATTGACTCCGGCTATCCGCTACCATCGTGCCCGGTATCGAATTGCGATTCCTTAAGGTCCTAATTAGAACCGCAGTTTTAATTGGTATCGAACAACCCTGCCGCCTCCGTCAGCAAACTCGGGCCGCAGAAACCTACCAGCAGGCGAGGTCGCGACACTTGCTTGAATCGCTTGCGCTGGCGGCGAGAACGGACTGATGCTGGGGTAGCCGTATTGTGGATGGTTCAGAAAGTTATAGAACTCGGTTCGAAACTCCATCTTGACCTGTTCAGTGACCTTGAAGCTCTTGAAGATATTCACATCAAAATTATTCAAGCGTGGCGTGCGCAGCGTGTTACGTCCCAGATTGCCTGTACGCGCTGGGTTGGGACCGCTCTGCGCTGGCAGTACAACGTACATGGCGGTCGAGGGATCAATCGGTGCGTTCGCAGCATCGGGATTGACGTAACCGGTGGGGCTACTCGCGTTTGGCACTGCTCGTACACCTTTCCGACCATGTGGATTGTAATCCGGGCGGTCGCCGCTGCCGTCCAAGCCATCGGCGTCCAAACCATTCGTGACGTTCAGCGGCACACCTGATTCAAGTGTGTAGATCGTTGACAACTGCCAGCCGCCGGCGATTTGCCCCCAGATGCCTTGCTGCTCTCGCATCCACGGGAACTCGTATAAAACATCAGCCACTACTCGGTGCCTGCGGTCGAAGACGGATGTAGCTCGATCAAACCGGAGTCCTCGAGCAAAGAATGCCGGGACGGCGGGGTTCTGAGTCTGATTCACCTGTGTCGTGGAGAACACATCTCCTCCGTTATCGATCATGTGCGACCAGGTGTAGGAAGTCGATCCTGTTAGTCCATTGCCAAGGCGCCGCGTGCCATGGATCTGCAGCGCGTGGTAGTTAGAGTCACCTCCGTTTGTTCGGATGTTTCGCGAACCCTGCAAGGCATCCAAGCGGGGTTGCAGGTTCGCGGCAGGTATCGGTGTAGTTGTTCCGGGAACGATTTGTAGCGAACTCGGCACGGTCGGGTTGAGTTGCTCATTAAGATACAGTTTCGTCCCTTTTGATCCGACGTAAGCGATATCGATCAACGCATTTCCCGGAATTTCCCTCTGGAATCCCAGCGACCAGTGCTGGTAGTAGGGATTCACAAGGTTGCGTGGAACCAGTGTCTGCGAATCGACAGGAGATATCGGACGCGGCGTGGACGGAATATTCGCGCTGAGACTGGCGAGACCTCGGGGCGAAGCCGTCGTCACCTGCGACGGTATCGATGTTGCAACGACGTTGGGAACCGACGTTTGGGCGTTGGATGCAATGTTGTTAAAGAAGGAGTCATACCCGATGCCGTAGCCCGCCCGCAGCACTCCTTGTTTCTGACCAAACAACTTTCCAGCCCAGCCGCCGGCAAAGGGAGGCGACCAGGCTAGTCCGATGCTGGGCGAGAAGTTATTGCGATCCGGGTTCACTTTGTTCGGCAGACGATAAGGCCCGTCGAAAGTGACGGGATCAATATTGAATAGTCCCGCCCAGGCTGCAGTGGAAACCGAGTTGATCGGTGTGCCGAAGTCTTCCCAGCGCAAACCCAGCGTCAGAGTCAGAGAGCTGGTTGCGCGCCAGCGATCTTGCCCAAAATACGCCTGGCGAAAGAGTTCCGGATAATATGCTGCGCTGCCGAAGGTTTTGTTCGTACCCCCTCCGGAGCCTCCGAAGTCATCTACAAAATTAGCAAAGCCGCTGAATCCAGTACTCGCGCGATAGTCCAGCACACCGCGAGTTGGAATCGGTGCGAACTGCCTTGAGCGTTGCTCGAGCAAATCCAGACCAAAACGGAAACTATGCGTGCCACGAACGTACGAAACAGTATCTTGCAGGACGTAGTTATTGGCTGTTCGCCCCTGTGGGAAATTGGCTGTTACGCCGATGGCATAAACGTTCAAAACAGTGATACCCGCAATGCGGAGCTCAGGTATGGTCAGACCCAAGCGGTTAGAAGGGTTCAGAGGAAAGTCAAGGCCGATGCGGTTATATGAAAGTCGCGCCTCGTTGGTCAGGACCGGCGAAAAAACGTGCGTGTGGGCAAACAGCACGTTGCGGTAACGGTCATTTTCGCTGGTAAACAGACCGGGAAAGGATGTGTTTTCCCCGCCTTGCGGCTGGTCGTCATTTTTGTATGTCAACCGGAAGGAAAAAAGGTCATTGTTCCTGAGATGGTCAACACGGCTGATGATCGTTCGGTCAATGCGTGTTTGTGGATATGCAAATACCAGTGAGCCGAACTCGAGGTCCGGACGTCCGTTGCCCAACGGGACATCAAAAAACTGTGAATTCGCATCGCCGGCGGGAATGGATACCTGGTTGAAGAGATCCACATTCTTATTGGTTCCCCGCGGGAACAACGAGTTCAACGTGGCTCGTCCTCTTGCGGACAGAGTGTTTACCTGGTTCGTACTCTGCGAGTTCTGACGCCGTTCCTGATACGAGCCGAAGAAGAACGTTCGATCCTTTATCATTGGACCGCCAAGACTGCCGGTAAACCACTGTTCGGTTCCCGGCAAAGGGTGACCTCTCTGTTGAACCTCCGCTGAAAGCGCCTGTGTATTGGTGATCGCGTCGTCGTGAGTGGAATCCAGCAGGTAGGATGCAGCGCCATGAAATTCGTTGGTGCCCGACTTGGTGATGATGTTGATCACGGCGCCGCCGGCACGACCGAATTCGGAATCGAAGTTCGAGGTTTGCACCGACACCTCCTGCACTGCATCAGGGTTGTTGATTTGGAAGCCCTGACCCGCTACCGAAATGTCATTGTTTTCGGTCCCGTCCAAGAGGAAGTTATTGGAACGGTTGCGCGCGCCATTGACGATGTATGTCCGTACTCCCCGGCCGCCCGCCCGGTTCGGTACCACACCCGGAAGATTCAGCGCCAGATCTGTCGCGTTCCGGCTCGCCACCGGCATCTCCTCAATACGAACTGCGTCAATATTCCCACCGCGGACCGGTGCCTGGGACTGCACCAGTGTTCCCACATTTGCGGTCACCTCGATAGTTGTAGGTAGACCCCCAGCGAGCGCAAGCTTGGCGTCAACGGTAGTCACGAGGCCTGCGCGCACCTCAAAAGCTCGTAGGACAAATTCGCCAAAGCCCGCTACCTGGACTGTGAGATCGTAGGTTCCCAGGTCTACTGCGTCGAAACGGTAAAGGCCCGCTTCGTTGGTCATCGTCGTACGCGAGACACCAGTCAATTCGTTTTTCAGGTCCACATTTGCGCCAGCAACAATAGCCCCAGTTGGGTCAGTGACCAAGCCACTCACTGTTCCCCGGCTGGTTTGACCAAATGCGCTCCCAACAGCTAATACCAGAATGAAAGAAATTTTCATGCGCTCCCTCACACGGATACTCCGCAGGCCTAGTCGATACGCTTTAGTTTTCCGTCAGCGAAGAAACCGATCAAACGCCCATCGGGCGACCAGAACGGATACATCGTTGCGTCAGTTCCAACCAGCGGCTGACCTGCTACCGAATCCAGCGGCCGCCTCCCGCTTCTGCTGCTGAATCCTGCGGACATCGAAACACCGCAGAAGAGCAAAATCCCCGCCTGCGCAATTATACGTGGGCTCAGTTGATGGCGCGGGTGTTCGCGCCCGTGTGCGCGGAAGGGAGGCATTTGGCCTAACGTTTCTGCTGCTCATCCGCGGGCTGTTTGCCCTCCTTTCTGGGAAGGAATCTGAGATACATTGTGAGGTTCACAAGGGAATCTATGGTCATGGGAATCTCGCTTAAACTGGATCGATCGATTCCGGTTGTGTCCGTACAAGGACGGCTTGACGGGCGCGGCGCCGCAGCCTTCGATGAAATCTGGGAGACACTACCGGCCGGGTCTTCCCATGTTGTGCTGGATCTCGCCGAAGTCGATTATCTCTCGAGTGTCGGCATCCGATCGCTAGTCACCGCGGAAAAATCGCTTCGAGCGCGCAGCGGCAGGACAACTCTTGCGGGTCTTAAGCCGCTGGTAGCCAGAGTCCTCGAGATAGCGGGCCTTCTGCGCGAATTTCAACAGGCGCGCCTACCGTCCGAGGCGGTCGAGCTGGCGCTCGTTGGCAGAGCGGCGGCCAACGCTTCCACGGACCACACCATCGACAGACGCCGCTATCGCATCGGGCCAGCCTCGCCAGAACCCTCGACTCTCGAGCTTTGGGGAGGCTTCGAGCAGGCGCCGGACGATCCGAGATCCGCTCTCTCTGTTCTCGAATCGGGGCCCGCTCGCCCGATCGACGTCAGCTTGGCCGAACTTGGGTTCGCCTTCGGAGAAGGAGGATTCGGAAACAGCCGCTCGCTTCCGGCGGACTCGATCGGCGCATTTGTTTCGGCAGGAAATTTTGCGGGAGTGCTGCCGGCGGAGGGGCATCCCATCCCCGATTTTGTTCTTTCCGAGCGGCCCGAGGAAGTAGAACTGGTTGTCTCGTGGGCGATCGGATTCTCCGGACCTCCCAATTTCACAGTCGACGCTACAGCCGCATCGCCGGCGACTTTGAGAGCGCTGTTGACCGATGTGGCAGGTTTGCTGGCCGAGAAAAGAGGAGCAACCCCTCCGGTGATCGGATTTGTGATACGGGCGAGCGGAGATCAGCCGATGCTCCTGATCGGACTATTCTCGCCGGATCAGGAAAAGGTGCGCATCCACGGAATCCTCTACAACGCGGCTCCGACCCTGGCGCCCAAACTCGAGGACCTCAAAACCGTGAACCCAATAGCCGCGGAAACGACCTGGCAGGCAGCCTCCGTGTCACTCTACTTACCGGCCGAAGTGAGGCTGGGAGTTGAAAAACGACTGGAGGTCCAGGTAGACGGCCGCGTTCCGCTGGAGCAGGAATGGATCCAGATTATCCGCAGCCTGTACCGCGATTGCGCGCGCGTGATTCTCAGCAAGCTTACTGGCGGCTACATGGCGAGTACGTTCCGTGTCGCCAGCTATGACGCAGCCGGCCGGCGGCTGCTCCCGACGGTGCTCAAGATCAGCACAGTCGGGTTGATCCGGCGCGAAGAAGAAGCGCACAGAGCCTACGTCCAGAAATTCATCCTGAACAACAGCACGACCATTATGGGCACGGCGGTCAAAGGCTCCTGGGCTGCCTTGCGCTACAACTTCCTGGGAATTTACGGTCCCGATACCACGCTGAGCTGGCTGCTCGACTATTACCGGAACCGGCCTACGGAAGAAGTTCTGGCGATCTTCCACCGGTTGTACACGCAAATTCTCAAGCCCTGGTATGGACAGCCTCGCTGGGAGCGGATTCCTCTCTACGCCGATCACACGCCGTTGCGCCTGTTCCCGAATCTGTGCGCCCATGCCGAGCGCGATTTCGGCTTCTCGCCCGATCGGGACACCATCGAGTGCTCCGAACTGGGCATCAAGCTGGCGAACCCATTCCGGTTTCTGCAGACCGAGTACGAAAGGCGCTCCAACCAGTCGCAGCTCTGGTACCAGGGAATCAATCACGGGGATCTGAATCTCCGGAACATATTGGTCGACGAGCAGGAGAACCTCTATGTGATCGATTTTTCCGAGACTCGCCCGCGGAACATCGTTTCGGATTTCGCCCGGATGGAAACCATTCTCAAATTCGAAACCACGCGCGTCGATAGCGCCGAAGACTTGGCGCGTCTGGTGGAATTCGAATGGGGACTCGCCGAGGCCGGGTCGCTTGCCGATGCGCCGCCCAATCGATATCGAGGGGACGATCCTTGCGTCGAAAAGGCATACGCGGTGATACGCCGCCTTCGAAAATACGCCGATACGGTGACGTTGTTTGAGACGGACATCGTCCCCTACTGGCTTGCGCTACTGGAGTGGACGTTCTCGGTGCTTTCCTACGATGCGCCTCCGCTCAGGAGAAAGCTGGCTGCATATAGCGCGGCGATCCTCTGCGAGCGCATTGCGGCGCGGGTGGGTAATGGCTCAGTCTAGACGCGAAAAACGCAGAATCTCAGGAGCCGCCTGGACGATGACGGTTATCGGCCTGTTCTTCTGCGGCTGCTCCAAGCGCACGGCGCCCGAGTCGATTCGGATCGGAGTTCTCCACTCGCTCAGCGGAACGATGGCGTTGAGCGAAAAGCCAGTGGCCGAGGCGACGCTGCTCGCCGTCGAGGATCTGAACGCGCGAGGCGGCGTGCTCGGGAGCCGCGTGGAGGCCGTCACCGCCGATGCGAGATCGGATCCGGCCGCGTTCGCTGTTGAGGCGGAGCGGTTGATCAATCAGGAGAAAGTGGCGGCACTCTTCGGGTGCTGGACTTCGGCCAGCCGGAAATATGTTCGGCCGATTGTCGAGAAGTACAACCAGCTCCTCTTTTATCCGGTGCAGTACGAAGGACTGGAGCTGTCTCCCAATATCGTGTATGCGGGCGCGGCGCCGAACCAGCAGATCATCCCAGCAGTGAAATGGCTCTTCGATCACTTGGGAAAGCGTTTCTTTCTGGTCGGGTCCGACTACGTCTTCCCGCGAACCGCCAATGCGATCATCAAGGACCAGGTCGGCGCTCTCCAAGGGGAGATCGTCGGAGAAGAGTACATCCTGCTGGGGAGCCGGCAAGTGGAAGGCGTGGTTGAGAAGATCGCGCGGGCCCGGCCGTCGGTGATTCTGAACACGATCAACGGCGACAGCAACGTAGCGTTCTTCCAGGCGCTGCGGAAGCGGGGGATAAGGGCGGAAGACACGCCGGTCATGTCGTTCAGCATTGCAGAGGGCGAAGTGGGCGCCATTGGCGCAGACGTTTTGGCCGGGGACTACGCCGCATGGAATTACTTCCAAAGCCTCGACACACCGGAGAACCGGGAATTTGTACAGCGCTTCCGGGCGCGATTCGGCTCGGATCGCGTGGTGTCCGATCCCATGGAAGCTGCCTACCTGTCAGTACATCTTTGGGCGCAGGCGGTCGAGGCGGCGCAGACGCCGGACGCCGCGGTGGTTCAACGGAGTATCGGAGACCAGAGCTATCTGGGCCCCGGTGGAATGGTCTACGTGGACCGGGCGACCCAGCACACTTGGAAGATTGTTCGCCTTGGCCGCATCCGGCGCGATGGACAGTTTGATGTTGTGTGGAGTTCGGAGGATCCGGTGCGGCCGGTTCCATATCCTGTTTATCGACGGCGTGATGAATGGGACGATTTTCTCGGCGCCCTTTACCAAGGCTGGGGTGGACGCTGGGAGAACACGGGACGTCCCCCCCAAAAAAAATGAAGAGCCCGATGGGATTTTACAAGCGCCTGCGCATCTCCACGCAGTTGGCGCTGTGGTTTCTGCTCATCGCGCTGGCGCCGTTTGCTTGCGTGGTGTACTTCACTTACAGGCATTCAGTGGACTCCCTGTACGCGGAGGTCACTAACAATCTTCAGGCGATATCGCAGCGGCAGGCTGATCAGATCGAGCGTTGGGCGGTGGAGCGCCAGCGGGATATCACTACGCTGGCGCGGTCGCCGGAAGTGATTCAGGGGCTGGTTGACCTGAAACGGAACAGTGAGCCACTGCGGGACCAGTTTCTTGCTTACACAGAGCACGGCGATTATGACGACGCGCTTCTGATCGCTCCGGATGGGCGGGTGGTGTTCGCTCTTGAGAAAAAGGAGCTGCAAGGCGCCAATCTGCGCTCGCCCGCGTATCGGGAAATGGAGTTTGCGAAGGCGTTTGACCGTTCGGCGACGTTGCTCGATGCGGAGATCTCGGCCTTCGAAGCCTTGCCGGCCACCGGCCAGGCGGCGAAGTACTTTGCCGCTCCGGTTTTTGAGCACCGCCGCCTGGTCGGAGTGGTTCTGCTCCAGACGAACGCGCGCGAGATCACCCGAGTGGTGAACGATTACACGGGTCTGGGCCAGACGGGTGAGACGGTAGTCGCCCGTCTCAGGGGTCGCGAGGCGATCTTCATGGTTCCGCCACGGCACGATCCGCAGACCGCGCTCAAACGGCGCATGCCGTTGGGCGGGCGCGAAGCGGTTCCAATTCTGCAGGCCGTTCAGGGCCGGCGCGGCGCCGGTATCGAAACCGATTATCGCGGAGTACGAACTTTGGCGACCTGGCGCTACTTGCCCTTTCTGCATTGGGGCATGGTCGTCAAGATCGATGTCGCCGAGGCTCTGGCCCCGATCGGCCGGCTGAGGTTCTTGTTCCTGATGTTTGGCGTCGTCACCCCGATTCTCGTCCTGCTTATCGCTTTGACCGTCGCGCGCTCTATTTCGCAACCGATCGTACAGTTAAGACACGCGGCGGACCGGATGAAGCAGGGCGATCTGCACTACCGTATCGATCTGGATCAGCGGAACGAGATCGGCGCTCTGGCCGAGTCATTCAACGATATGGCCGAGCGGCTTGATGCAGTGATCACGAACCTGGATGCACTGGTCGCGGCTCGCACCGCGGAACTAGGACTGAAAAATGACAGTCTGGAGAATGCCCTTCGCCAGCTCCGGGAGACCCAGCAGCAATTGATCCTGCAGGAGAAGATGGCGTCGCTCGGAGGGCTCACGGCGGGGATCGCGCACGAAATCAAGAACCCGCTCAACTTCGTCAACAACTTCGCCGAGCTCTCGGGCGATCTCACTCGCGAATTGAAGCAGGAAATCGAAACCCAACAGAATCGACTGGACGCCAAGACAGTGGAATACATCAACGACCTGCTCTCGGATCTCGAAGTCAACGTCCGCAAGATCGCCGAGCACGGGAAGCGCGCCGACAGCATCGTTCGCGGCATGCTCCTCCACTCGCGCGGAACCCCGGGCGAGCGGCGGCCGACGGATGTGAATACGCTTCTGGATGAGTACGTCAACTTGGCCTATCACGGCATGCGCGCCCAGGATTCGGCATTTAACGTAACCATCGAGAAACGGTACGACCCGGCGGTCGGGAACATCGATGTCGTGCCGCAGGATCTGAGCCGTGTCTTCCTGAATATCGCGAACAATGCCTGCTACGCGACTCGGGAAAAGAAGCGTGTGAACGGCGCCTCTTACTCGCCCACGCTTTGGATCAAGACGCACAGGCTTGAGGACCGGGCCGAGATCCGCATCAGAGACAACGGAACCGGCATCCCCCGCGAGATTCTCGATAAAGTTTTCAATCCGTTCTTCACGACGAAACCCACAGGGCAAGGCACGGGGCTGGGGCTGTCGATGAGCTACGATATTGTGGTCGCCGGACATAACGGAGAGCTGCTGGTGGAGTCCGAAGAAGGCAGCTTCACCGAATTTATCCTGCGGCTGCCGTATAAGAGCTGAGGTTGGGCGATGAAAGTGCTGGTGGTGGACGACGAGCCGGATGTCGAGCTGCTCTTCCGGCAGAAATTCAGACGCGAGCTTCGCGCCGGAAGCCTCGAGTTGCATTTTGCGGGCTCGGGCGAGGAGGCAATGACAAGACTGGCAGAGCCAGGAGTCGCCGAAGTGGTCCTAATCCTTTCGGATATTAACATGCCCGGCATGCATGGCCTGGAACTGCTTCGTCGAATCAAGGAGCAGTCACCGCAGCTGAAAGTTTGTATGATCACGGCGTACGACGATTCCGAAAAATATGAAACTGCCATGCGGTACGGCGCGGACGGTTACGTAACCAAGCCGATCGATTTCGAGCGCTTGCGGCGCGAGGTCTTACATCTGGAGGCGCGCGGCACGTGACGAACACAACGGCGATGAAGATCCTGGTGGTCGATGACGAGCCCGATCTGGAAGTCCTGGTGCGCCAAAAATTTCGTCGTCAGGTGCGGGAAGGGTCCTTTGAGCTGGTGTTCGCTCGTAATGGCGAGGAGGCGCTGGAGGTCCTGAATCAAGACCCATCCATCAATATCGTCCTGAGCGATATCAATATGCCGGTGATGGACGGGCTGACGCTGCTTGGCAAGCTCACCGGGCTCGACCGCATCCTCAAGGCGGTGATTGTCTCCGCTTACGGGGATATGCAAAACATCCGGATAGCGATGAACCGGGGCGCATTCGATTTTGTCACCAAGCCGATCGATTTCCACGATCTCGAGATCACCATCAACCGCACCTGGGATGAGATCCTAGCGCTGAAGCGGTCCTTGCAGGAGCGTACGCAGCTCACCGCGCTGCGGCAGGAGCTGAGCGTCGCCGCCCGGATCCAGCAATCCATTCTGCCGCGCGCTTTTCCAGCGTTTCCCGACCGGAAGGAGTTCGATATCTTCGCAGCGATGACACCTGCGAAGGAGGTCGGCGGCGACTTCTATGATTTTTTCCTGATGGATCATCACAGGCTCGGATTCGTCATCGGCGACGTGTCGGGTAAGGGCGTCCCCGCCGCGCTGTTCATGGCCGTCTGCAGGACGCTGCTGCGAGCTACGGCGATGCAGGCCGCCTCGGCAGGCGATTGCTTACAGTATGTCAACGGCGTACTGGCCGCCGAGAGCGACGCTGCAATGTTTGTAACGCTGTTCTATGGCACTTTGAACCTCCGAAATGGAGAGGTGGAGTTCGCGGTGGGCGGACATAACCCGCCGTATGTTTTCTCGGAGAACCGCGTGGCGCCCCTGCAATTCGAGGGTGGCATGATTGTTGGCGCGTTGAATGTGGCGCGCTACGAGTCGCAGCGCATCCAGCTCCGGCCGGGCGAAGGGCTATTTCTGTACACCGATGGTCTGACGGAGGCCGCCAATAACACCGAGGATCTGTTCGGCGAAGAGCGGCTGGAAGCCGCCCTGCGGAGTTGCGCGGGGCAGCCGCTCCAGAAGCTCCTGAGAAGCGTCACCGCGGCGGCACAGCAGTTCGCCGACGGCGCTCCCCAGGCCGACGATCTCACGATCCTCGCGGTGCGCTACCTCGGATGATGCAACTCGAGGTTTCATCGATTTCGAATTGATTTGAGACAGATCTATTTATTGACATGCCCTAAACGAAACCACGTTGATTCTAACCAGGGCCAACGGTGTACGGTTCCAGAACGCTATTTATGGCGGCAACCTGAATGGCGATAAAATCGAATTCGGCCGGAGGCCTGAAAAGCTCAGTATCGGACAGTTCGTCGAATTTACAGCGCAATGGATCGCGATACGGCGAAAGAGGCTGGTCGGACATGAGACCGATTCGGTTTTCAGTCGGTACAACATCGTGCATAAAGCTGACCTCGAAGAGGCCGCCCGCAAACTGGATCGGCAGCAGAAATTGGGCATATGGAAGGCCGAAAACGCGGTTCGGCGTGTGTTAGACTCTCGTAAGTAGTTGATTCTAATTAAGCCTGGGTGGCGGAACTGGCAGACGCACCGGACTTAAAATCCGGAGCCCCGCAAGGGGCGTAGGGGTTCGATTCCCCTCCCAGGCATTGCAGGAGAGGAACTTACGGGAAGGTCGTTTTGAAGGGACTGCTCTTTGGTGCAACTATGCCCACAACTATGCCGGTGAGCAGTTTTCGAGAATTGGTTTACCTTCTTCGCAGCGTCCTTCAGATCAGCGCCGCTTGTGACGTTGTAGCGCTCGAACACCGAGCGGGTTTGGCGCCTGGTCATTTTCAGACTGCGCTTGAAACGTGGCTCACGTTTGAGGCGCGGAGGGCCGCTTGAACGAGAACCTCAAGGCGTAGACGCCCCACAACAGCTCCGCACGGACCCACACCCCGAGGCCATTACTTCTAATTCCAATTACGATCCACGTTTAATATCCGAATTCTTGAGGGACCGAAAATTGTTTGGCGGGTTCACAAATGGACCCACACCTAGTGGGGGGCGGCAACTTCAATCGCATCTTGTCGGTTTCGCAGCGAACGATCTGATCGAGCATGATCCACAGGTGTCCATCATGATGCAAAAATCCCATGCGACCGATAAAGAGCCGTAGAACTGGGAGCAACCTCCCATGCCACATAGTTAAAACCGTCTTGATCTCACCCCATTTCCAATTCCACAAAAGGCCCACTTTTTTGGGCCATAAAAAGTCACATCTCTACCTCCCAAAATGATCGGACCCACCGATGCGTCGCAAAATGGCGCCAGGTATCATGCCCTTGCCTTGATGGTTTTATTGGATGGTGGTTACGTTGCGCGGGGCGCTCCGGCACTGTTGCCACTCAAAACTGCTAGCACGGCGTTCACAAGACGCCATTAACCGGCAAATATTTGCTGTTGATATCGCGGTGCCTGATCGCCGGTTCGGTCCTCGAGACAGACGAGATGATTGTTGTTCTCGCGTTGGTGTTTGCGATCACACTTGTATTGGCATTTCTGTGCCTGGGGCTTGGTTATCTACAACAGCCGCCCGAGGATCGTCGCATGTCTCGTTGTCCAGACCTGCCGTGGCTGGTGGGCGACACGCCGAAATACGTCCCTCCGCAAGAGGTTGCTGAACAGTACGACAGCTATGTCAGGCAGTTGAATGAGGAAGGCCGAACAGCGCAAGTTCATTCTGTGGTGGGATCGGCCGGAATCAGCAAGGACGCGACAGGGGGATCCCGAACATCGCGGCGTAAAGGATCTCAGCAAAATCAACACGGGCACTGAAAGGTCATTGCTTCCTGCTACGCCGCCAGGCGCAATCGGTCCCGGAACTCCAGGAAGAAGAGTTCGACTTCCTTCTCCGCGCGTCTTTTCGCGTACCCGTAGCGAGTCTGCAATACCTCAATCAATTTCGCGCGATCGGTGGTGCATTTTTCAAGATCAGAACTTGTCAGTTGTTGCCATCGACGGGTAATCTCACCGCGCAGAAGACGGCTCGGAATCGGACCATTCTGATGCGCCATAACGACTCCTTAACAGATGAACACAGAAGTCAGACGACCATGCAGGCACGAGAAGCGCGTAGTATCACTCCGCGTCACGGAAACGCAAAGGTTTTTTTCACTCGTGGCGAAGCGCTCCCAGGTGGCTTTCAACCGCTCACTCTCCGGGGCTCGATGCAGGTGCACTTCCGGTTTCCAAAAAAATCTACGAATTTTCGGATTTCGTGAGCACCGGTTTCTTCAACTTGTTGAATACATTGGTTGCGTTTTTGGTTGAACGTTTGCAATCAGAAAGCATAGTTAGTGTGTTCTTGTTCGTGGGGGAATCCTACATAAGCCACCACGCGAGAAAAAACGGCGGGTGGAGGTAGGATGGTGGATCCAAGTCGCCGGCAGGCTCCTGAGTCTGCCGGCGGTTTTCATTTTGGGACGGCCTAGTGTACCGTCAGGACTTCCAGCAATAGATTTACAAAGAGCGCAACGTCGAAGGCGATTAGAAAGAGCGTCGCTATCCCGAACTCATTGCCGCTGCGGGAAAAGATGTTGGCCGTTTTCCAGTAGACGTCCTCGGCGTTTTTAATCAGAAGATACTCCGCCACCATGCGGTCGTATGTTGGGGCGGGAATGGACAGTTGCAGACACGCGTATGCAACACAACGGCCGGAGGAAGCGTCGCGAATCTCCGTCTGGGAATACGGCGAGATCACATATTTCCCGCGTTTGCCAGACAATTGAATGACGCCCTTCTCTTCCAGGTCGAGCCATTCGGCATCTGCTAGAACGGAGCGCAACAATTGGCGGGCTTTATCCTTGGCCCGCTCGTAATCGTCTTGAGTCGGGTGGGTAAACATATCGACCCGTTGCAGCGGAAAATTTTCCTGGACTCGAGTGGCCATACCGGTTCTTTGGGCGTGCGGGTCAAATGACTTTGGCTAGCAGCCGCCTTGGACTCTGGGGATCAGGAGAATCTCGGCGTTCGGATCGAATTCACGAATCAAGACGTCGCGCTTCTCCGAAATGTCTGCTGCAAACCAGCCCTGAGCCACCTTTTCCTTAAATTCTCGTTCGATTTCGGCGAGACGTTGGGAGGTAACGGTATCTGTGTCCCATTCTGCAAGGGTCTTGTCTCCGCCGGCACAAATCATTCGAAGCTTCTTCAATGCCATGTTATCCCTTCCCTTTAGCCAGTTTCAGAGTAAGTCTTCTGGTTTTGTGCAGTGCAATTCACTTGCCGATCAGCCATCACCCGCGTCAAGAACAAACATCAGAAGTTGGCGCTTTGGCTGACCACGGAGGGGAAGGAGAAAAGCCCGTGTTTAGCTCTTTACGGGCTCCTTAAAGCATTCCGGAAGGAACCCTGCTACCACACGCGCTGTTCGTGAACCGCGTTTCAGGTAAGGTGGTCTAGGAAACCTGGGACAACGTTCGAGAGCCTTCCGATAGCAATCGTCCTCCGCTTCGCGAATCGTCTTGCCTTGTGCCCGGACAACGACCACCGAGCCTGCAAGACTGGCATCGCGCGCCATCTTCAAAACGCAGTCGTAACGATTGTGTTTTCTGGACAACTCGATGTAGAAAAAATCGCCGTTTGGAAAAGTCCGAACAGGTTTTGAGAACACAACCACATCTTGCGCAAGTCGAGCCATCGTTTCCTCCGTGGGAAATTTGGCATTCAAACACATCATCACCTGTTTGTAAATAGTCGCGAAACCCTTGCGGGTACAGGGTTTCATCCAATCGAGGTGTCGAAACTGGCGTCTCGCGGTAGCTCGAACATTCGAGGTTCTGTTACGATAGTGTGGCGTTGGTTTTTAGAGTGGCAGTCTCATGCAACACGCGTCTCAATTGCGTCTGGCGATGGCCCAAATTAATGTCGTCGTGGGCGATATCGAAGGAAATGCCCAGAAAATTATCGAGTGGCTCGACCGCGCGCGCGATGCCAATGCCGATATCGTCACATTTCCGGAGCTGGCTTTAACCGGTTACCCCCCTGAAGATTTACTGCTCAAGCCGCAGTTCATCGACGCCAATCTCGCGGCTCTGGACAGGATCGTCAGCCGGACACGGGATATCATGGCCATCGTTGGCTTTGTCGATCGGCAAGACGACATCTTCAATGCTGCTGCCATTGCTCAAGATGGAAAGCGCGTCACGACATATCACAAGATGTATCTGCCGAACTACGGCGTTTTCGACGAGTTTCGATACTTCCAGCCCGGCAAAGCATACCCAGTCCTTCGAATGAACGGCGCTACTATAGGCGTCAGTATTTGTGAGGACATTTGGTACCCGGATGGACCGGTATTTTTTCAGGCGCTCTCGGGCGGCGCCGAAATCATCATCAATATTTCTTCGTCTCCGTATCATGCCGGAAAGCGTCATTGGCGCGAGCGTATGCTTGCCACCCGCGCAGCCGACAACACAGCTATCGTGGCGTATACCAATCTTGTCGGCGCCCAGGATGAATTGGTATTCGACGGCGATAGCCTCATCTTCAACGAAAATGGCGATCTTCTCGCTCGCGGCAAACAGTTTCAAGAAGACCTGGTGGTGGCCGATCTCGATGTGGAGTCGGTTTTCCGGCAGAGATTGCACGATCCCCGCCGGCGCCAACAAAAATTTAACCGGACAACACCGGCGGAAATCTTTCCAATCTCCGGGCGCACACGGCGTCATAGCGCGTTGCCGGTGGCTTCTCAGCGCGAGGCGCTCTCCGAAGATGCCGAAATCTACCAAGCGCTCGTGCTGGGTACGCGCGATTATGTCCTGAAAAATGGTTTCAAGAAAGTGGTGCTTGGACTCAGCGGCGGTATCGACTCCGCTTTGACCGCTTGCATCGCGGTCGATGCATTGGGAAGCGAAAATGTCGTTGGAGTGCTCATGCCTTCGGAATTTTCATCGCGCGGGAGCCTCGCCGATTCCGAGCAACTTGGAAAAAACCTCGGGATCGAATTGCTGACGATTTCCATCCAGGATGTCTTTCACGCCTTCAAAACCGCGCTCAAAACGGGTTTCAAAGGTGCCAAACCCGACGTCACAGAAGAAAATCTTCAGGCCCGGATCCGCGGGACGTACCTGATGGCGCTATCGAATAAATTCGGATGGCTGGTACTGAGCACGGGGAATAAGAGTGAAATCAGCAGTGGCTACTGCACGCTTTACGGAGACATGGCCGGCGGTTTTGCCGTGCTGAAGGACGTGATGAAGACCACGGTGTTTCGTCTCGCCGAACACTGCAATCGCCTGGCGGGGCGCGAGCGGATTCCGTGTGTCATCATCGAGAAACCGCCCTCCGCGGAATTACGTCCAAACCAACTGGATACGGATTCCTTACCGTCCTACGACGTTCTGGATCCGATCTTGAAAGCCTATGTCGAAGAGGATCGGAGTCTTTCCGAAATCGTTGATATGGGTTTCGAGGAACAACTGGTGCGCCGGATCATTCGAATGGTCGACACGAATGAGTACAAGCGGCGTCAGGCTGCGCCCGGCGTGAAAATCACGCCACGAGCATTCGGCCGGGATCGCCGGATGCCCGTGACGAATCGGTTTAGGTGATTTATGGATAAACCATTCGCAATTCTTCAAGACTGGATAAAGGAAGGGCGCATTCATCTATCACCTCAACCTGTAGTTGATGACGAGCCGCGCGAATTTACGATCGAACCGCTTCCGGAAGGTTTATCGGATGATGCCCTCTTCGAACACGCAATGAGAGACGTGAAATCTCTGGGCTGGAGCTTAGTGCCGCTGCAGAATCGGCCACCCGTCGAGATCCAGCCGCAGGATGAGGAACAGGACGCGCTCCGCGTCCTCGAACAGTTTCTACGAAACGGCAGTGTCGACATTCAACAAACGGGCGAATATATTGAAGGTTCCGTCCATCCAGGAGGACGGCTCTACCTGGACGATCTGCGGTCCGGCCGGTTTTCCGTCCAAGCGCATGTCGACTTGCATGGGTTGAACCTTCAGGAAGCCCGGTTCGTTTTAGATGAGTTCCTGCTGGGATCGGTTCGTGCCGGATTCACCTGCGTGCGAGTCATTCATGGAAGAGGCCGCCATTCGAATCAGCATCATTCGGTGCTCAAGGATAACGTGCGGCGCTGGCTTTGCACCCGCCGCATGAGCCGTCACGTTATCGCGTATACCTCAGCGAGAAATTGTGATGGCGGCGGCGGGGCCGTGTATGTGCTTTTGAGAAAGTAAACGAGCGGCAGCGGCCGGCTCATGTCGTTTGCGATCATTTTTTCATCACCCGGAACACACCCATAACTCTTCCAATGACTTTGAAAGATGGTGTTTCATCCCTCCGAATCTGGATTGGTTTATATCTCGGGTTCTCGGCCTTAAGCGTCACTCCATGGTCGTTACGATAAAACCGTTTGACTGTGGCCTCCTCATCGATCAATGCAACGACGATTTCACCATCTTCGGCTGTCTGCTGCGGATGCACCAGGACGTAATCCCCATCCAAAATATGAGCGCCTTCCATGCTATTGCCCTGAATCTTCAGCAGGAAGGCGCCTGCAGAAGCCCACTGTTTGGGAAGCTGAACTGTATCCTCGACGTTTTCCTGCGCTAGTAGCGGGAGACCGGCCGCTACTCGTCCAACGATGGGAATGGCCGAAGTTGCCTCCTGATCCGTTGGGGTTCGGCGCCCCAAAATCGACAGCGTTCGCGATTGAAACCGTTTCTTCTGGAGATAACCTTTCCTCTCCAAGGCCGAAATGTGGTCTTGAACGGTCGCCGGATAAATCTCGAAATGCCTGCCGATCTCGCGTACTGAGGGCGGAAATCCGTTATCGTCAACGTATTTGTTGATGAAATCCAAGATGGCCTGTTGCTTTTCCGTGAGCATGGCGCATTTATACCGTACGTATGTTCGGTATGTCAAGTAGGCTCAATTCGGAGTTGCTCGC
>Ga0209470_1000417_pt1 | contig 33603 bp, 26 predicted proteins | sample GraSoiAngelo_125_FD_185882 | JGI IMG/M metagenome (GOLD analysis project Ga0209470, IMG submission 185882) | Grasslands soil microbial communities from the Angelo Coastal Reserve, California, USA - 14_0927_05_40cm (SPAdes) (version 2) | ecosystem: Environmental > Terrestrial > Soil > Grasslands ... | reverse complement strand
TCTGATTCCGGTGTTGGAACAGGTTGCTCGCGAAGGCAAGGCGTTGCTGATCATTGCCGAAGAAGTCGAAGGCGAGGCGCTGGCGACGCTGGTCGTCAATAAGATTCGTGGAACATTGAAAGTCGCCGCGGTCAAAGCGCCGGCGTTCGGCGACCGGCGCAAGGCGATCATGGAAGACATTGGGATTGTCACCGGCGGCCGGGCGATCACGGAAGATCTCGGCATCAAACTGGAAAACGTGAAGCTGGAAGACCTGGGCCGCGCAAAGAAAGTCGTAATCGACAAAGACAACACAACGGTCATCGAGGGTTCCGGTAAGAAGAATGCAATCGAAGGCCGGATCAAACAGCTCCGCGTGCAAATCGAAGAAACGACTTCGGACTACGACCGCGAAAAACTTCAAGAGAGGCTTGCCAAGCTCGCCGGCGGTGTGGCGGTGGTCCGGGTGGGCGCTGCGACCGAAACCGAGATGAAAGAATTGAAGGCTCGAGTCGAGGATGCGCTTCATGCAACAAAGGCTGCCATCGAAGAAGGCGTCGTTCCGGGAGGCGGAACAGCGCTTCTTCGCACGCAGAAGACTGTCGACAAGCTGGCGAAGTCTTTGGAGGGCGACATCAAGACCGGGGCGCTCATCATCCGGCGGTCGCTCGAGGACCCGATGCGCATGATTGCCCAGAATGCCGGCCACGACGGCGCGATCGTTGTCGATCAGGTTCGCAACGAGAGTAATCTTTCGGCGGGATTCGATGCTAATGAGGAAAAAATTCAAGACCTTGTGGCCGCCGGCGTCATCGATCCCACGAAGGTCGTTCGCGTCGCGATCCAGAATGCCTCGTCAATTGCGGGTCTTCTGCTTACCACGGAAGCGTTGATCGCCGAACTGCCCGAAAAGAAGAAGGCCGCCGCACCCCCGATGGGCGGCGACTACGATTACGATTAGGGAGGCTCGGTCGGGATTCGGGGACAGCCACAAAAAGGCACAAAAGACACAAAAATCTCTTTGTGATTTTTGTGCCTTTTTGTGGCTAATCCCCGAATCCCGAATTACGCCGTCCTTGCCTTTCTTTTCTCCAAAATCGCAACCGTCAATATCCCGCCGATCATGGCAAAAAGCGAGTAGACCAGCAGGTTTGTGAAGAACGTAAATGCCAGAGTGGCCGCCGAAATTTCGCCGGATGCGGCTCGCAAAATCCAATCGCGCAGCGCGCCTTCAGCACCAAGCTGGTTGAGGACTTGCTCAAGTTGCTGCTGCTGGGACTCAAAGAGGCGCGCCGCCATCGCGCGAAACGACATTTGAACGATCGTCCCCACGATTGCTCCAAAAAGTCCGCTCAGTACTCCGGCAAACGCTCCGTCGCCGTAAGAAATTCCGGACGGCCGCTGCTTCGCGAGCATCATCACAGCGATGCCGCCGCCAAGTAATACCCACCCGCAGCAGATGCAGTTGCCGGCGCTGATGAACGGTATCGACGAGAGGAAGCCGAGAAACATGCCGCCAGTGAGGGCCGGCTGAACGAAGTCGAGTTCCGGTTTGGGACCGGCCTGGACTGGTGAAGGCGGCTCCTCTGGGGGCGGAACTGTCGAGGCTCCGCATTGAAGACAAAACCGGGCGTCGTCCGGCAACTCGGTCCCGCACTGTTTACAGACGATCACCGATTTCCTCAACGCCCTGTTTGACAAAAGGCGCGGCGGCCAATCCAACCAAAACGGCGGAGAGCGAGCGAAGCAGCTCCGCATCGATCACGAAGCGCGCTACCGCAAATTCGAAAAGCATGAGCAGGAGAGAAATCCGGAGCCAGCGGACATTCGGTCGAATGCCAGCCCACAGCGATGCGGTGAACGCAAAATAAATGGATGCACAGCGGATGCAAACCGGCAGAGGCTCGCCGAATACGTACCAAGACCGGGCCGGGTTCTGATGGCAGATCGCCGCGAAAAACCGGTAAACGGGCGACAGATCGAAAGCCGGCGCAGCAAGGATGCTCAAACACCAGAGCGTGGCGCCGGCCAACAATGCGACGCGTGCGCGCATCAGATGATGGTTTCAGGCCGGATGAGGCTTTGGCCATCAAGATAAGGACGAAGCGCTTCAGGAATCACGACGGTTCCGTCTTTCTGCTGATAGTTTTCCATGATCGCGATCCACGTGCGGCCGATAGCGAGACCGGATCCGTTCAATGTGTGTACAAACCGGACTTTTCCGCCGCCGCGTGGACGGTATCGGATATTGGCTCGCCGGGCCTGAAAATCCTCGACGTTGCTGCACGATGAGATTTCACGATAGCTGTTTTGGCCGGGCAGCCAAACTTCGATATCGTAGCTCTTCGAAGCAGCGAAGCCCATGTCGCCGGTCGAGTGGATCACCACGCGGTAGGCCAGCTCCAGGCGCTTTAAAATTTCTTCCGCATCGGCAACCAATGATTCCAATTCCGCATTGGAGTCTTCCGGTCGCGTGAACTTTACCAGCTCGACCTTGTTGAACTGATGCTGCCTGAAGATCCCGCGAACATCTTTTCCATACGAGCCGGCTTCGCTTCGGAAACACGGCGTGTAAGCGGTGAATTTGATGGGTAATCGTTCGCCGTCGATGATGTCTTCGCGATAGATGTTCGTCACGGGAACCTCGGCCGTGGGGACCAGATAGTAGTCGGTGTCCCGAACCTTGAACAAGTCGGCTTCGAATTTTGGCAACTGGCTTGTGCCAAAAAGACTGTCCGAATTGGTCATGAACGGCGGCAATATTTCTTTATAGCCGTGTTCCTTCGTATGGATATCGAGCATGAAATTGATCAGCGTCCGTTCGAGCCGTGCGCCCATGCCGGCAAGCAACGGGAAACGGGAACCGGCGATTTTCGCCGCCCGGTCCAGATCGAGTATTCCCAGCGGCGGACAGAGATCCCAGTGGGCTTTGGGAGGAAAATCGAAGTGAGGCGGATCGCCCACGCGCCGGACTTCCACATTCTGTTCATCCGTTGGACCCACAGGAACGGCGGGATCCGGTAAATTGGGAATCGCGGCAGCGAACTGAAATAGCTTCTCCTCCACGGCGCGGAGCGCATCTTCCTTATCTTTGATCTGCTGGGATACCAGCTTCATTTCGTTGCGCTTGTCCGTGACATCCACTTTCTCGCGGAGGAGTTTGGCGATGTCTTCCGACGCCGAGTTCCGCCGCTGGCGCAGGCGCTCGACTTCATAGATGATGTTTTTGCGCTCACCGTCCAACCGTTGGAACGTCTCTACATCGAGTAAAAATCCCCGGCCGGCCAGACGCTGGCGGGCCGTCTCGATGTTTTCGCGCAGGTAATTCAGGTCGAGCATGGCTAGGTCTCCCGGCAAATCTCAAAACGGAATTGTAGAGCACGTTGAGGAGCGGCCAAAGCTTGTAATCGCTTGACTGTGCAACTGCTAATGCTATGATACTGAGTTGTCAATAGTAGCAGAGGCGATCAGTCTAACCCCGAGGTGTTTTATGAGCCGACGAGGGATCTACATTACGTTCACTTCTTTGCTTCTTCTGACGTCCTCCTCCTGGTCTGTTGCGCAGAAGAAGAACGATCCGAAGAAAGAGGACACAAAGAAGGAGGTACCCAAAAACGTTCAGAGGTCTCGTGAACTGGAATCCGCAAGCCGAGCTCTTCGCAGGTGGCTCGACGAGGATGTGTCCTACATCATTACGAACGAGGAGCGCACCGCATTCAAAGCCCTGAAGACGGATGAAGAGCGGGAGCAATTCATCGAACAATTCTGGCTGCGCCGGGATCCCACGCCCGATACGGTAGACAACGAGTTCAAGGAAGAGCATTACGCGCGCATTGCGTATGCGAATGAGCGGTTCGCGTCGGGTATTCCCGGCTGGAAAACCGACCGGGGGCGCATCTACATCATTTGGGGCAAGCCGGATGAGATCGAATCCCATCCGTCGGGAGGAACCTACGATCGGCCGATCGAAGACGGCGGCGGTACGACCAGCACGTTTCCGTTTGAAATCTGGCGGTATCGATACATTGAAGGCATCGGCAACGAAGTGCTGCTCGAATTCGTGGACCCGTCGATGTCGGGTGAATACCGCATGACGATCGATCCGAACGAGAAGGATGCGCTACTGCATGTGCCCGGCGCCGGCTTAACCTTTGACGAACAGTTTTTCGGAAGGGATAAAGCCGACCGGATTAGCGGTCTCACCAATCCTACCAACACCAGCGCATTAGGCAATACTTCGCGGAATAATCCCTTCGATCGCCTGCAACTGTATGCGAACATCTTTAAGCCGCCGGAGATCAAATTCAAGGATCTCGAAGCAATTGTCACGACAAAGCTTTCTTACAATTTACTACCCTTCCGCTTCCGCACCGACTTCGTGCGCGTGACGGAGGACAGTGTGCTGACGCCGATTACGATCCTGTTGCAGAACAAAGATCTTGCCTTCCAGGAGCAGCAGGGGATTCACCGGGCGATGATTCACGTTTACGGCAAGGTCACCGGGATTAACGGACGCGTTGCGCCCGGCGGTGTGTTCGAGGACACGATTTCTCAGGATATTCCGGACGCTCTTTTCAAACAAGGGCTCGACAGCGCGTCCATCCATCAGAAGATTATCCCGCTGCGGCCGGGTCTCTATAAGCTCGACCTTGTGCTGAAAGATATCAACAGCGGGAACGTCGGTACGGTGAGCCAAAGACTGCAGGTTCCCCGATTCCCCGACGACAAGCTCCAGTTGAGTTCTCTGATTCTGGCCGACCTCGTAGAGAACCTGCCGCCGAGTCAGATCGGTTCGGGTTCTTTTATTCTGGGCAGCAACAAAGTGCGTCCCAACGTTAGCGATGACTTCCGTCATGACCGGAATTTAACTCTTTGGTTTCAGGTCTATAACCTGAAGCTCGATGAGGCTACCAAGAAACCTTCGGCAACAGTCGAAACGTTGATCACGAAGAACGGTCGCGAGGTCAAGAGAGATGTGGAACAGGCTTCGGAGTTGTCCAACGCGGCTGCGCAGATGACCTTATCGAAGATGGTTCCACTGAAGGATTTCGAACCCGGTGAGTATTCCGTACAGGTCAAGGTGACCGATAATCTTACGAAGGACGTTATCGCCTCTGCGGAGAAGTTTACAGTCCGTTAGAACAGACGGACACAGGATATAAACAATGCCCCAAAGATTCTCGACGAAACTTGTCTTGGGAATCGCCGCTTTACTTCTCGTTCCGTCCATTGCGTCTGCAGGCAATGGCCTCGCTGCGATTAACGGTCGCGTTCACAATTCTGCGGGGTCTCCCATTGCAGGCGCTCTTGTGATTGTGGCTGCGGCCTCACCGATTATTCCTGAAAGGGTGGCGCTGACGGGCAAAGACGGATCCTTTTCGATCCCGAATCTTTTTGCCGGCCAGTATTCAGTCAAGATATCAATGCCTCAATTCCTGCCGGCGTTGAAACAGGGCATTCAATTGAACGCGGGCGGGACCGTTGTGCTGACGGTGAATCTGCAAAATGCAATGGACGTGGTCCGGCGCGCGGTTTCGCGACAGCAAGGGAAATCGGATGATATTGTCTGGACTCTCCGAAGTTCCCGATCCACGCAACCTGTGTTGCGGATTGCCGACAGTACACAAAAGGCTGAAGGCGCGGCGAAATCTCCTTCAGGCCCTGACTATTCCGGCTACCTGCAGGTCTATTCGAAATCGGTCGAGACCTCCTCGGGTGTGACTCAAGGAGTCGGCTCGCAATTTTCGGTGACCGTGCCAGTGGATACAAATTCTCAGATCACGGTTCACGGCCAATACAACGAAGCACCTATGCAGCCGCGCGGTTTTGGTGCGAGTTATGAGTTTGTGCCGGCGAGCCATCATAAAGCCGAAATCGGCATGAATCTGCGCCAGGGAGCCTTGTTCGGAGATCCGCTCGAATCCGATGTGTCTCGGGAGGTCCAGGTCCGGTATGGAGAGAATTTCCAGTGGTCGGATCATTTCGTATTCAATTACGGAGCAGAAGCCGGCCGGGCTGGAGTGATCGAGGGAACCAGCTATCTGCGCCCGCGGTTCGGTATTTCCTGGGTTCCCGACGTTCATACGACGTTCACGGTCGGGATGTCTTCGCAGGCTCCGACGGCACCCGACGACCCCATTCGAGGCAAGGAGTATTTCGACCGCACCCTGTATGTGCCACCGGCACTCGAGCGCTATTCGCACAGCGAGGCGGGACTGACGCGTATGCTTTTCGACAACACAGAGGTTTCCGCCGCGGTATTTCGTGATCGTCTTGATACGCAGGCGGTCTTCGTGGGTTCACCCGATGGACAGCCGAAGGTGCTCATTCTGGATACGAGCGACATGCCCTCTCAGGGTATTCGGGTGCACGCGAATCGGCAGTTCCGCAATTTCGAGGCAGGCATAGGCTTTACGTCCGTAACCGGTGTCGGTATAGACACAAGTTCTCCAGAACGACTAGGGAACCAACTCACCCTGCGCCGCTTCCAAATGGCTACGGCCCGTTTCAAGGCTAAGCTCGACATGACGCAAACCGAAATAACAACGGTTTATCGATGGACCTCGGCGGTCTCCGCGTCTCGGCTGGATCCGTATCAGCGCTTGGTCGAATATAACGACCCGACTCTTAGCGTCTCCATAGCGCAAAATCTACCGACGTGGCGCATGTTCCCAGGGAAGGTCCAGGCCATTGTCGACGCCCGCAACTTATTGGATCAATATCTGGGTTCCCAGCACACGCCGTTCGGCCAGTACCCCAAACTGCTCAAAGGCGGGATCAATATTCGATTCTAGCGGGATGGGGAAATTCGGGGACGCACCCGAATTCTGAAATTCAAGAATTCGGGTGCGTCCCCGAATTTCCCCATCCGCTATTTTGTACACTGTTTCCAAATTTCATATTCGCTATGCACTGATATAGCTAAACTTAGCCTTATCTTTATTATTTTTTGGAAGCTGGTGTGCTAACCTGATTCAAGCCAAAATGCGCAGGAAGATCTGGTCCGTTAAGTACGTCGCCACGGTTTTGCTGACATTGACTGTGCTGATTTTGGGCGGCCTCAATGCGCAGCAGAAGCGCCGGTATATTCCTCCGGATGACGGAGTCGCATGGGTTGAGGGAACCGAGGGAGTCCAGGCCCGGTTAGTCGTCCCGGATCGTCCAGCGGAGAAAGCCGGCATCCGCCGCAGCGATGTTCTTAAGGCGATCAACGGCCAAGCTGTGGAAAACGACCGGCATGTGACACGACTTCTCTATGAACTCGGGGCTTGGTCGCGGGCAACCTATACGATCGATCGCGATGGCAAGGAATTCGATACGACGGTGGTCGTCGCGCCTCCCCCCGAACAGTCTCTGCGTCACCAGAAATACCTTGAGATTATCGGACTCATTTATTTTCTTGTCGGCTGCTTCGTTTTATTGAAGCGCTCCCGCGCGCCGCATGCGCTGCACTTCTATCTGGTTTGCCTGACGTCGTTCGTCTTTTATGCCTTCCACTTTACGGGTAAACTCAACCCGTTTGACTGGACCATCTTCTGGGCGGATTTGTGTGCGAGCCTTCTTCTGCCGCCGTTGTTTCTCCATTTCTGTCTTGAATTTCCGTCACGCAACAAGACGGTCGAGCGGTGGCACAGCTTGTTGTATTTGATCTATTTGCCCGCCGCTGTAATCTTTATTGCCCAGTTGGCATTCATTAACGGCATCCTGAGTTTCCAGCCGTCCCCGATCCTGCTGCGTGACGTTCTGGATACGCTTGGGGATTTTTACTTCGCCTTATATTTCGTTCTGAGCGCCGCGGTTCTCTTGAAAACGTACCGGACCGTCAAAACCCCGGAACTGCGCCAACAGATGAAATGGGTCACGCGGGGGACTGCTCTCGGCGTTGTTCCCTACTTTGTTCTACAGTCTGTGCCGAGGCTGTCGGGAACGATTCCACAGAACTATATCGATTTTTCCATCTTTCCACTCGTGCTGATCCCGATTTCATTTGGGTATGCCATACACCGGTATCGATTGATGGATGTCGATATCATTTTTAAGCGCGGCGTGACCTATACGCTCGCTACAGCGTGCGTCATCGGCCTATATGCCACAGTGATCGTTGTGGTTGGCGAACTCCTGGGAGCCGGTTTCGAGCCGTTGAGCGTAGTTGCGCGCGTGATTGCCACGATCGTGGCCGCGCTGCTGTTCGCTCCGATCAAGGATCGATTCCAGGTCTGGCTCGATAAATTTTTCTATCGCGACCGGTACGATCTGCGCCAAACCCTGATTGATTTCGGCAGAACACTGGGTTCCGAAGTTGATCTGGACAACATGCTCGATCGGATCATCGATCGTCTCGGCCGCGCGTTGTTTATCGGCCGGTCTGCAATTTTTATTGAAGATCCCTTCGACCCTTCGCGATTCCTTCCGGCAAAGACGTCGGGATTGACGATTCCGGACGGCGCCGATTTTTCCTTCCTGACACCCGCGCCGGGCAGGCCGTACATCTTTTTCGAGGCGGACCTGTACGATCTCAACTATTTCATTCCCTGCCGCGTCAAAGATCGAGTGATAGCCTACGTCGGGCTGGGGAGGACACAGAACGGGGATTATCTGACAAGCGAGGATCTGGAGCTTCTCGAGACCGTTTCGGATTACATCGGCATCGCTCTGGAAAACGCGCGGCTCTATCGGTCACTCGAGCAAAAGGCCTCGGAATATGAGAGTCTGAAAGATTTCAGCGAAAATATTATCGAGTCCATCAATGTAGGAGTCGTTGTCGAGGATGTCGAAGGGCGGATCGTCGGTTGGAACAGAGCTTTGGAATCGCTGACGGGCCGCAGCCGGCTCGAAACACTGGGACACCAAACCGAAGAGGTTATCCCCGCACATTTTTTGCGGCGGCTCCATGAGAACCGGCATCTGTACAAACAGGTATGGAACAATCTGAGCGTCAATTTCTCGGCGACTTCATTGGTCGATAAAGCGGGGGCCACGCGAGGGACGTTGATTATTGTGGATAACATCACCGATCGCATCCGCCTGGAAGGTCAGTTGATCCAGAACGAGAAATTGACGTCGATCGGCCTGTTGGCTGCGGGTGTCGCTCACGAAGTCAATACTCCGCTAGCCGTCATTTCGAGCTATTCGCAGATGCTGAGGAAGGAAATCAGTTCCGAAGATCCTCGACACAAGCTGTTGGAGAAAATCACAAAACAGACGTTCCGCGCATCGGAAATCGTGAATAACCTCCTCCATTTTTCGCGAACGAATGCCACGGAGTTTGCGGACGTGGACGTCCATCAGGTGATCGCGGATACGCTATCGCTGCTCGATCATCAATTCAAAACCGCTCGCGTGCGCATCGACCGCGAGCTGCGGGCAGAGTACCCGGTGGTGTTCGCCAATGCGGGTAAATTACAGCAGGTCTTTCTGAATCTGTTCGTCAATGCGCGCGACGCAATGCCGGAGGGCGGCGAGCTGCGGATCCTTACCGATACCGTCGACTCGAAGATTGAAATCATTGTTCAGGACACGGGCGTCGGCATCAGCTCTGAAAATATCCAGAAGATCTATGATCCGTTCTTCACCACAAAAGCCGTTGGGAAAGGCACAGGACTGGGACTTTCCGTCAGCTATGGAATCGTTCAAGAGCATGGCGGCAACATCTCCGTCGACAGCAAACCGGGCATCGGAACCTCGTTCAAATTAGAGCTGCCTTTGGTAAGGAAACCAGTGAATGTCTAGACGAAAAGGAGTGGTCCTCATCATTGACGATGAGGAGGAAATCAGAGAAAGCATTGAATTGCTGCTGAACTCTGAGGGCCTTTCCACAGCTACGGCCGCGAACGGCGAAGAGGGCCTGAAAAAAATTGAAGAAAATTCTTATGACGCCGTTTTGCTCGACCTGATGCTGCCTGGAAAGTCCGGCATGGAAGTACAAAAGGAGATCAAGCGGATCGATCCGACCCTGCCGGTCATTATTATTACTGCAATCGGCGCCGTGGAAACTGCCGTTACGGCAACTAAAGAAGGATCCTTCGATTACATCACAAAGCCTTGGAACAATGAGAAGTTGGTCGTCATCGCTACCAACGCGATCAAGCAACGCCAATTGTTGAGCGAAAACATGCAGCTTCGCCGCGCGCTGAAGGAGCGCTTCGGCTACGACAATATTGTCGGTAAGAGCGAGAAGATACTTCGAGTGCTCGACGTCGTTAGCCAGGTGGCGGCGAGCCGCAGTACGGTCCTCGTCCAGGGGGAGAGTGGCACAGGCAAGGAGCTTGTGGCGAAAGCCATCCATCTCAAAAGCCCGCGGGCTGACAAAGCATTTGTCCCGGTGAACAGCGGCAGCATGCCGGTGGACCTTCTGGAAAGCACGTTGTTTGGCCATGTGCGGGGCGCATTCACAAGCGCGATCGCATCGAAGCGTGGACTGTTTGAGGTGGCCGATCAGGGGACGATCTTTTTCGACGAAATCGGTACGATCGGCATGGAGACGCAGGCGAAACTGCTTCGCGTCATTCAAGAAAAGGAATTCATGCGCCTTGGCGGCGTCGATACGATCAAAGTCGATGCCCGCATCATCGCGGCGACAAACGTCGATTTAAAGAAACTGGTCGACGAAGGACGTTTCCGGGAAGATCTGTATTACCGGCTGAACGTTATCAACATCCGGGTTCCGCCGCTCCGCGAGCGTATAGAAGATATTCCTGCCCTGATCGAATTCTTTACGAAGAAATATTGCGAAGAAAACCTGAAGCCGCCTTACAGATTCAGTTCCGAGGCGCTGAAAGTTCTGATGGACTATTATTGGCCGGGAAACGTTCGCGAGCTCGAAAACGTTGTGGAACGCGCGGTAGTTCTTTCGCAGGACGTGGTGATCGGCCGGGATCTCTTGCCGGAGGCCATCCTCTCGCCGTCTTCGCGGTTCGCTTCCCTATCTTCGTTCCCGCTTGGAAAAGACACCTCGTTATTCGAGGTCCTCGATGCATTTGAGCGCCGTGTCATTATCGAAATGCTCGAACAGACTGCCTGGAGCCAGACCGAAGCGGCCGATAATTTCAAAATTCCCCTCTCGACACTGAATCAGAAAATCAAGCGGCACGGGATCGAAATCAAAAAGAAACGGGAGCGACCCGCAGGCGTCCCCACGACAAAGTAGTCGCGATGCCAGACATATTACGTGAGTTGCGTGAGCGCGCGTCAAGGCAGCCGAAGCGGATCGTCTATCCGGAGGCGGCCGATCCGCGCGTGATGCGTGCCGTTCGGCAAATTGTTGAAACGCGAATGGCCAAGCCGATACTGGTGGGTTCGCCCTCGGCAATCGAAAAGAAATCGCAAGAGCTTGGAATTAAGCTTCCGTATATTGAGGTGGTCGATCCGGGCAATCCGTCGCTACGCGACCGGTATACGCGCTTGCTCCTTCCTGAGTGGAAATCGCGGGGCGTTACCGAATTGGAAGCTGCGCAGCGTCTCGAAAATCCGATGTATTTCGCGGCCGTCATGGTAAGGGCGGGCGATGCGGATGGGTTTGTCGGAGGAGCGGCCACAACGACGGCCGAGACCGTTCGCGCCGCGATTCACTGTATTGGGCTCGGCCAGACCTCGAAAACCGTATCGAGTTTCTTTTTAATGGCGTTGCCGCACACGAATCTGGTTTTTGCGGATTGCGCCGTGATTCCAACGCCAAGCACCACCCAACTCGCCGATATCGCTTCGGACGCCGCACACCACGCGCAAATTTTTCTCGAAACCGAACCGCGCGTCGCTTTTCTTTCGTTTTCCACAAAAGGCAGCGCCGAGCATGCGTCAATTGACCGTATTCGCCAGGCGGTGGCGACGGTGAAATCCCGCCATCCGGAGCTGATCGTGGACGGCGAGCTTCAGGCGGATGCAGCTCTCGTGCCCGAAATCGCGCTGGCGAAAGCTCCGACAAGTGCTGTCAAGGGCCGCGCAAACACGCTCATCTTTCCTGATCTGCACTCGGGAAATATCGGATATAAATTGACGGAAAGGCTTGCCGGCGCAAGAGCGGTTGGGCCGATACTGCAGGGTCTTCACAAGCCGGCAAATGACCTGTCGCGAGGCTGCTCGGTTGAGGACATCGTCGACGTTACGGCGATAACCGCGCTGCAATCCTAATCCAAGGCGCAGGAGCCGGGCTGGGCGGCGCCACACCGGCCGCAGCTTCCATCAGGTGCCGCAAAATCCTCTGCTGCTGATGCTGACGATCCGGCTACGGCGAAAACGGAAAGTTGTTTCTCGACGTTGCCGCTGTTGCAGTGAGCACAGTCCACACTGGAATCGTAACGCGGTACAATCCTTTCAAAAGCCCGGCCGCAGTCTTTACAGAGATATTCGAAAATTGGCATACGTATTCCCTATTTTCTTAGCGTCGGACCCACCGGCCAAGCTGCTGTCGGGACACGGCCTTCGGCCGCCTTCTGGATTTGCATTTTGGCCGGTTCCTCCACGCCTTTAGTCGCTCGACGCGGTTTTCTCAACCCAATCGGCGATAAAGATGTTCGTGCTGCCCTCCGTCGGCGCATTCCGGTTCGATGCCCAGATCAAATGTTTTCCGTCATTGGTAAACATCGGGAACCCGTCAAAGGCCTCGTCGAAGGTGACCTGCTCCAGGCCATTTCCGTCGCGATTGATCAGAAACAAATCAAAATTGGGGCTTCGCGGGTTCGGATTGTTCACGTTTGAAGCGAAGATGATCTGCCGTCCGTTGGGATGAAAATACGGCGCGAAATTAGCCGCGCCGTTATTGGTAATTTGCCGCTGGTCACTGCCATCTGCGCGCATCACCATCAGTTCGAGTTTTATCGGCATGACAAGATGCTTGGCAAAAAGCTCTTTATAACGCGCAACTTCCTGCGGCGTTTTTGGCCTGCTGGCACGCCAGACAATCCACTGGCCGTCTTGCGAGTGCCATGCGCCTCCGTCGTAGCCGAGCTCGTGCGTAAGGCGCCGTTGCTGGGTTCCGTCGATGTTCATGTCGTAAATTTCCAGATCGCCGTCACGTGCAGAGGTGAACACGATCTTTTTGCCGCCGGTCGAGATGGTGCCCTCGGCGTCATAGCCGTCCGCCGTGGTAAGCCGCTTCAGATCCGTTCCATCGGGCTTGGCTGAGAAGATGTCGAAGGTCGGATAAATCGGCCAGACATAGCCTTCCGATCTATCCGCAGGGGGCGGACAATCGGGTGAACCCATATGAGTGGACGCATAGATAATCCGTTTGCCGTCGGGCGTGAAATATCCACAGCTCGTGCGGCCTTTTCCGGTACTGACCATCTTCGGATTTGAACCATCGCGGTTCATAGTGAAAATCTGATCGCACTTCATCTGGTCGCGCGTGGATTGAAAGATGATCTTCTGTCCATCCAACGACCAGTAAGCCTCGGCGTTGTCGCCTCCGAAGGTGAGCTGACGGATGTTGCGCAGATGGACTTCTTTTGGATGGGGCCGCAGGCTCTGCGGCTTCGCGATGTATATGCCGCCTCCAATACTGGCCGCGATAATTGCGATGGTAATAATGCGCATGAGCTTCATTTTGATTATCTCCTGGCTTCCAATGTGACGTCGACTTTCACATTCTGGCTGTCGCGCTTGACAACGACGGACACAACATCGCCGGGCTTCTTCGACCGCAGGGCGTATGTGAAATCGTACAGATTCTCGATTGGCTTGCCGTCGAACCCCACCAACAGATCGCCTTGCTTTAGGCCGGCTTTTGCCGCTGGACTATTGTTCTGGACGTCGGCGAAAAGGACGCCTTTCAAGTCATCCCGGAAATCCGGCACCGAACCAAAGTAGGGACCGTAACCGCCTCCGCTCCCGGCAGCTGACGGACGCGGTTGCTGTACTTCGGCGTATTCGAGCCGTCCCGCATTGGTAGCGACCTTGTCCAACGTCAAATATACGAGCGAAAGGATCCGGACTGCGCCACTCGCATTGATCTTGTCCGACGTGTCGGTCGGCTTATGGTAATCGGTGTGCAAACCCGAAAAGAAAAACAGAACCGGCAGCTTCTTCGCATTAAACGACATGTGGTCGCTTGCCCCGTAACCGGAGTCGGAATAGTCCAGGTGCAGATGGACGGAGTTGTTCAGCTCCTCGAGCCACGATCTGAAACCCGGTGAGGTGCCGACCCCGCCGATAAACAGCCGATCGTTATTAAGCCTGCCAATCATGTCCATGTTCAGCATGGCCATCGTGTTTTTCAGAGGAATCGTCGGATGATTGGCAAAGTAGGAAGAGCCCAGCAATCCAGTCTCCTCGCCTGCGAACGTAATGAACAGAACAGATCGTTTCCATTCATCTTTATTCATCGCGGCCAGTCTGGAGAGTTCAAGCACGCCCGCCGTTCCCGACGCATTGTCGTCGGCTCCGTGGTGAATTTGACCGATTTGCGAAGGCGCAAGCGAGTTCCGATCCCCCAGTCCGAGATGATCGTAATGCGCGCCGACGATGACCCATTCGTTTTGTAACGTCGGGTCTGAGCCGGTTATCCCAGCAACAACATTTTTTACCGTCTTTCTGGTCCGAACGATGTCGGTAGCAATGTGCGCACGCACTGGCAATTCAAACGACTGTGGCTGCAGATTCGTGTCGATCTTCTTCTGAATCATTCCAAGATCTTTGCCGGCATCAACGAAAAGCTTGAGCAGAGGCGCCCGTTTGGCGTGGACTGCCGGAATTCCTAAATCGTCGGTGTCTGCTCCCCGAGTGGCGCGCCCAACTTCTTCATCCTCATGATTGAGATCGGTAATGAAGATGATTCCACGGGCGCCGTGCTGTTTCGCGTTGATGGCTTTGTTGATGAAAGTGTTGTGCTGGGAGGAATTGAACGGGCTTCGATCCTGTGTTTCTTGGGGCTGATGGCGCAGTACCAAAACGATTGCTCCAGTCGCATCGATACTTTGATAGTCATCGTATTGCAATTCGGGCGCAGTAATTCCATATCCGGCAAAAACAAGAGGGCCATCGAATACCGCTGTATTCGAGAACGGGATGGGCACAAAATCTTCGTTTACCTTGAGACTCGTCCTGTTCACTTGAAGCTCGGTCTTCCGTCCGGCTAGCGTGCCCGTTGTGATTTCGAAGCGCTGAAAGTAGCTGTTGCTGTCGCCCATCGGCCGCAGCCCCCAAAGCCGAAACTGCGAGGCGATGTAGTCGGCGGCCTTGTCCAGCTCGGGAGAGCCGTCGCCCCGGCCTTTCATTTCGTCACTGGCGAGATACTTCACTTGCTCGAGATATCGCGCGGCGGAGAGCTCTCGAAGTGCATCGGTTGCCGGAGGCTTCTGTGGGACTGGGACGAGCGAGTAAAGAGACAGCGTAATGACTGCTGCCAGTGCGAACGTCATCAAGGTGGCGGGATAATATCGTTTCTCCATCGCTACGTTTTTAGCACACTCCGGATCCGCTTGAAATGATCCCGGATTCTTCAAATTTCTCCCACTCTTCAGGATGATTTTCGAGATGATGCCGGACCGCATGAATCGCCAGCCGCCGAAGAAACAAACCGTATGGAACCATCATGGCAAAAACAACAAAGCTTAACGCATAAAAACTCTTCAACACTAAAACAATCGGCACCACAATGAAGAGAAACATCAGGTTGTTCAAGAGGGCACCTGCGGGACCATTTTTTCGCCACCAGTAACTGGCTTCGGCGGGACTCACTACCCTCTCCCCCTGGGAGGGGGCGCGAAGCGCGAGCCCGCGCGAAGCGCCAGCGCTATGGCGCGCAGCCTCAAGAACAGCCCGAAGCCTCAAGAGATGCTGAGGGTTCCAGCTTCGCGTCATCTATTCAGACTCGACTGTCCGCTTGCGCGCCTTTGCCCCAGAATGCCTTCAGATCGTGAATACCCGTCGTCTGATGCGGGCCGTAGTCTACACCTTGCAAGCGAACTTCGCCGAGATTCGAACGAATGAAACCGGCAAGCTCGGAGGCCCGTTTATGGATTGCTCGTTCCGCCGATTTGGGAATCGAATCAAACAGTAGCAGGTCGATATCGTCATCGTCTTCACTCCACTCCCAAACGCCGACGACACGGCCATTCACAATAATGGTCGCCAAAGGATCATTGATGAGTTTGCCCTTCCATCGGGAAAACGGTTTGTCCGCATGTTCGAAAGAGATGAAACGATTGACGATCTCGCGTTGTCCCTTGAGGTACGTGTCGCGGTAAGGAATGAAATTGATCACGAAATCCTGAGGCTCGAACGCGAAGAAGTCATCGAGTTCCGATTCGCTAATCAGGAACTCATCGGCGGTTCCTTCAACCGAAACGGGTACCAGTTTGGGTTTGATTTCTCCGCCCCCGCGAATCGCATCGGTGACGTTGATTCCCGCCCACCATGCGAAATCCTTCGCTCGCGCGGGAGCCTCGGCCTTGAAGTACTGATCGGCCAGCTGGGCGCAAGCTTCTTCCAGCCGCAGGTTGAACGGATCTGCCTCGGGCAAGATACTGGAAGTCAGTACGAACGAGTAGTCCATGATATCCAACCGCCTCTTCGACTGCTGCTTCAGGACCTTTCCCTCTTCTTTAAGAAGATTGATCCCAAGCGAGAGGCTGTTGGTCAGCCCGATGCGCTTCAAGTCCGCTCCAAAATCTCGGATCAAATTCGGCGGCAACATCTGCTGAAGCTGCTCGGATGTCTTTGGACCGGAATGAAGAGACTTCAAAATCGCTCCCTTGAGTTTTTCCATCTCAGCATCCGTGATCGGCATCTGCTGGCGTGCCTGCTTGCTGAGTTCCGTAAAGGTTCGCGTGCGAATTCGCAATGCGATGTTGGCTTGATCGCGCGGCACCAGCATCGTGCAGCCCCGTAGCGTTTCGAGTTGCAACAACTTATGGTCATCAAAAACAAGTCGATTGAGATCTTCGGCCCTGAAGGGGCTCATTCTCGCCCAAAGTGACAGATACGGGGTTGAACATCCCGGAGAGTAAATCCAGCCGATGGACCTGATCAAATCAACGATATTTTTTGAACCAAAGGGACGATTTAAAAACTGGCGCTGCATGCGCCAGGCATTGAGATGTGAGATGGGAACGGGCTTTCTAACTTTAGAATCGATCATACAAAAGTTTACGTTTCAGAGATGATCCAGTCCGGAGTGTCTCTCCAAGATGTGCTAAACTCGGGTCCGGACATGAGGTTTATTCATTGTAGTTTTCGCATCGAGTTTAGTCAATGGAACCGCTGTTTCTGGGCCTTCGCCACGTCGCTCTAAACGTCCGCGATGTGCAAAAATCCATCGAATTTTATTCCAAAGTTCTAGGCATGAAATTGGAGTGGATGCCCGATGAAGACAATGCGTATTTAACATCAGGGCAAGACAACCTCGCCCTCCATAAGCTTCCACCAGGAGTCGAACCGGGCAAGATCCAAATGATTCATCATATCGGATTCGTTCTCAGGCGTCCTGAAGATGTCGATCAGTGGGCCGAACAAATTCGACGCCATGGCCTCTCGTTAGTCCACGAACCCAAGACCCACCGGGACGGGGCAAGATCCTTTTATTTTCATGACCCCGACGGACTCCTGATTCAGTTGATCTATCACCCTCCAATTTCGGATAAGTCTCTGTAACTATTTTTACTGGCACCGAGTCTATGATAGTGTAAGTAAGTACTTACTTATGAAACGCGAACGTCGGCAACAGATCATCGCCACCGCAATGGAGTTGTTTGGAAAGAAGGGATTTAGGGGAACGACAACGCGCGATTTGGCGACCGAAGCGGATGTTAATGAAGCGATCATTTTCCGCCACTTCAAGACGAAGGAAGAACTGTATACCGCCATTATCGAACAGAAGGCCGGCGAGCGCGATTCGTATCATGAAGAGTTGGAGCGGCTGGCGACTGTGGGTGACGACGAGCAGTTTTTCGAAGCGGTCGGGAGGACTTTTTTGGAGAAGCATGAAACCGATACGACGTTCATGCGTCTTCTTCTATTCAGTGCGCTGGAAGGGCATCAGCTTTCTGATATGTTCGTCTCGAGCATGGCTGAGCGGCATCCAATCGCCAATTACATTAAGCGACGCATCGGGGATGGAGCCTTTCGCCAGGTCGATCCGCAATTGGCCGCCCGCGCGCTCATGGGCATGTTTGCCAGTTTCATCATGTGGCAAGAGATCTTCGGTTTTAAGAACAAGCAGCCTCGGGATCGCGAAGAGGTGGTGCGTACTTTTGTTTCGATTTTTTTATCGGGAATGCGCCGATAGCGCGAATTTTGTAAAGAGTTGTTAAGGCAATGCCGCGGCGCCGCTCATCCGTGTCAGATTATTTATGAGACAACGACTAACCAAAACGAAGACATGGGTCGCCATCACGGTTGTCCTCTTGGGCGCGGTGTTGGTCTTTGCCGTCCGCAAAGAGAGGGCATCCGCAGGAGAATTTTTCACGGCGCCTGTTGACATGGGATCGCTCCGCACCACCGTGAACGCAACCGGTGCCGTCCAAACCGTCGTGACGGTTCAGGTAGGCAGCCAGGTTTCGGGGCAGATCCTGGAGCTCTATGCGGATTACAACTCCATGGTGAAGCGCGGGCAGCTGCTGGCCAAAATCGATCCTCGGAATTTTCAGGCGCAGGTTGAGAATGCCCAGGCAAGTGTGGCTGCCGCGCAGGCACGCGTCCAAAGCGCAGATGCAGAAACGAAGACACAAGCCGCGAATTTCGAGAGCGCGAAGGCCAACCTCGAGGGAGCGCGGGTGGCGCGCGATAACACTGCAGTACTTTTCGACCGTGCCTCCGAGCTCAGCAAAAGCGGGGTCGTTTCAAGGAATGATTATGACAATGCCAAGGCGAATGCCGATTCCGCCCGTGCGAAATTCGAACAGGCGCAGGCGGCAGTAGCTCAGGCCGAGGCGCAGAACCACGCCGCGGCCGCCGGTCTTCAACAGGCGAAAGCCCAGCTCTTGCAGGCCGAGGCCGATTTGAACCGGGCGCGGCTGAACCTGGAGTATTGCAATATCTATTCGCCCGTGGACGGTGTTGTGATTTCCCGGAATGTGGATGTGGGTCAGACCATTGCGGCGAGTTTGCAATCACCGACGCTTTTCACGATTGCCAACGATCTCACACGCATGCAGGTCAATGCGAATGTCGATGAAGCCGATATTGGGAACATTTCCGACCAGGCGGACGTACGCTTTACAGTGGACGCGTTTCCGAACGAATTTTTCCACGGACGCATTGCCGAAATCCGTTTGAATCCGCAGACCGTGCAAAATGTCGTGACCTACAGCGTCATTATCGGTATTGAAAATCCGGAACTCAAACTGAAGCCGGGAATGACTGCCAACATCACGATTACTGTCGATCAGCGGGATAACGTCTTAAAAGTTGCCAATGCTGCTTTACGTTACACGCCGGCGGGTATGCAGCGGGAACAATTCAGAGGGCAGCGTACCGCGTTCTCTCCAGGGCCTTCCGTGCCGACCCAACCGTCTCGAGCTGCGGCTGAAGGCGATCCCGTTACAGAGCCGGCTCCATCCATTCTTGCTCCAGGGCAGAAGTGGAATCCCTCGGAGAAGATCAAAATGGTTCCGCCCAAGCGAGTGATTCAAAGGCCGGGCATTGTCTATGTGCTGAACGCGCAGCAGAAGCCGGAACCCCTGCGGGTTTTGCTCGGTATCACGGATGGGGCCACGACCGAAGTCGTATCCGGAGACCTGAAACAGGGGGATGCCGTTATTATCGGAGACAACACGCAGATCGCCAATGCTCCGGCTTCTGTTGCGTCCCGGTTTGGACCTGTTCTATTCGGCGGGAGAGGCGGCGGAGGCGGGCGGGGCAGGTAGAGCTATGAACACGCAATTAGCGCAAAGCCTCAATAGAAGCTCGGCGAAACATGACTCCGATCTGACCACCCCGTCTGCGCCTTCGCTTCGCTCGGCGCAGCCTCTCTTGGGGCTTCGCCCTCTCGGGCTCGCGCCGCGCGCCCTCCTCTGCGAGGAGGGGAATGCCCTGATCCGCCTTGATCGCATTCACAAGGTTTACCACATGGGTGACGTGGAAGTTCACGCACTTCGAGGCGTTTCGTTGGAAATCCATCGGGGCGAGTTCGTGGCCATCATGGGTCCTTCCGGATCGGGAAAGTCGACGATGATGAATATCATCGGGTGTCTCGATCATCCCACCAAGGGACATTATTTTCTGGAAGGTTCAGATGTGTCCCAGGTCGATAAGGCAGGGCTTGCAGATATTCGGAATAAGAGTATCGGGTTCGTATTTCAAAGCTTCAATCTTGTGCCTCGGACATCCGCGCTGGAGAATATCGAGCTGCCGCTGATCTATGCGGGCATTCCCGCAGGCGAGCGGATGCGGCGCGCCCGTGCGGCGCTCGGCGAGGTGGGCTTAGCGGACCGCGAACGAAGCATGCCTAATCAACTCTCCGGCGGCCAGCAACAGCGTGTCGCGCTTGCACGCGCGCTTGTGAATAATCCCTCGCTGATTCTCGCCGACGAGCCAACTGGCTCGTTGGATACCCGCACTTCAGTTGAAGTGATGGAGATTTTCCAACGTCTGAACCGGAACCGTAATCTCACCGTCATCGTCGTAACACACGAGCCTGATATTGCGCACTACGCGAACCGGATCATTCAATTTCGTGACGGCCGGATTCGCCGGGATTTTTCAGTCGAGAACGGGAAAGATGCCGGCGAAGTCTTGATGGAACTTCCTCGAGAGACCGAAGACGAGGAGGAGTCTGGGGGACCGGCCGGGAGTAAAGAGGCCGGCGCTAAAGAATGAAGATGAATTTGGTAGCAATCCTCAGGGTTGCTGTTCGTGCTCTCAACCGCAACAAATTGAGAACAGCACTGACCATGCTGGGCATCATCATTGGTGTCGGCGCCGTCATCGCAATGGTGTCGATCGGGCAGGGAGCCCAAGCCATGGTTCAAGATCAGATCAACGGAATGGGCAGCAACATGATGATGATCATGCCCGGGAACATTTTCTTCGGAGGAGCGAGTTTGGGCGCCGGAGCGGCAAGTACGCTCACGGAAGAAGACGTTCAGGCAATGGTACGGGAAATCCCGACGATTGCGGCGGCATCTCCGGTCGTCCGCGCCTCCGGCCAATTCGTATTTGGCAATCAGAATTGGTTTGCACAAATTCAGGGAGCAAACGAAAAATTTCCACTGATTCGAAACTGGAAGGTTGAGCGTGGCGAATTTTTTACAGATCTCGACGTGCGTTCAGCGGATCGAGTGGTTGTCCTCGGTAAGACAGTAGCTGATAAGCTCTTTGCTGGTATCGATCCGGTCGGCCAAATGATCCGTATCCGGAATTTGCCGTTTCGAGTTATCGGCGTTCTCGCGCCGAAAGGCCAGTCGATGGTTGGACAAGACCAGGATGATACGGCCGTCGTTCCCTACACGACCGTGCAGAAGAAGTTGCTTGCGCAACAAATTCCCTCTATCCATCAAGCGATGCTCTCTTCGGTCAGCGCTCAAGCTTCGGCGGTGACCGAGAAACAGGTCACCGAGCTGCTCCGGCAGAGACATAAGATTCAACCGGGACAGACGGATGATTTTCTGGTGCGCAGCCTGACGGATGTCGCGCAGGCTTCGGCGCAAGTCACGACCTTGATGACAATCCTGCTTGGCAGCATCGCCGCGATTTCACTGATCGTCGGCGGCATCGGCATCATGAACATCATGCTGGTTTCGGTCACTGAGCGGACGAGAGAAATCGGTATACGTATGGCTGTTGGTGCGCGGCCGAACACGATCCGGCTTCAATTTTTGACCGAATCGCTGGTGCTGAGCCTGGCGGGCGGTGCTGTCGGCGTCGTGATCGGCGGTACCCTGGCTACTCTTGTTTCGCGTGTGCTGGGCTGGCCTACACTCGTTTCGGCACTCTCAGTTCTGATTTCTTTTGCATTCGCTACTGCGATAGGCATTTTCTTCGGCTACTACCCGGCTCACAAAGCGGCGGCTTTGGACCCAATTGACGCCTTGCGGTACGAATGACGATTTCACTCCCGCCCTGGATCACGTTGAAACCACTCTTGAGGCTGCGCGCATCGCTTAAGGTTTCGCGCTATCGCGCTCACGCTTCGCGCGTGCTTGCGCTGCGCGGGAGCGGGTTCGTGGAGTCAGCATTAATCCGTAACGGGACTTAAACAGTTCCTGCTTTTGAGGAGTTTTGCATGAAAGTATCGAGAATCTTTGTCGCTTTGCTCGTGATGTTTGCGCTTTCCCGGACGTCCGACTCCGCGCGCGCTGAGATAAACACCAACTTTGTGAAAGAGTTTCTAAACCGTTATCGTCCTTTGAAGGTGGGCTTACCGGCTGCGGCGCAATCCTCTCAAGATGTGGCATCGCTCATCCGCACAGGCCAACTGCCGCTCGGCGTCGGTGATCTCATCAACCTGATCATTCAGAACAATCTCGATGTTGGTGTTAGCCGGCTCACTCCGCTCTCGTCGGGGTATTTGATCGAAACGATGTATCGTCCCTTCGAACCTACGCTCCATCTGCAAGCGACCGTGACGCGCAATACGTCTCCGGCGACATCGCAGCTGATCGGCGCACAGTCGTTGAGCACCTTGGGTGGGGCCTATTCGGTGGGGTTTTCTCAAGCGCTGGATACGGGAACTACTCTTGGCGTTGATTTCGTCATGAATCGTAACTCATCTAACAGTGCTTTCAATACGTTCAACCCTTCGTATACGGGCCTTCTGCGCTATTCGTTCAGCCAGCATCTGTTGAAGGACTACGGCCGCGCTAACAATAGACGGCAGATTCGCGTCGCACAAAATAACCAAAAAATCTCGGAGACCCAGTTTGAGCGACAACTCATCGATTTGGTAGCGCAGGCGCAGCGGGCGTATTGGGATCTCGTCTTTGCGGCTGAAGATATCAAAGTCAAGCAGCGGTCGATGGATCTGGCACAGAAGACGCTCTCGGATAATGAGATTCAGGTCAGGATTGGGACATTGGCGCCGATTGACGTTGTCCAGGCCGAATCCGAGGTGGCCAATCGCCGCGTGCAGTACGTCACATCGACATACACGGAAGTTCAAACGCAGGATCAAGTGAAGAAGCTGATCACTTCTCAGGGCGACCCGGGTCTTATCTTGGCCAAGCTCATCCCTTCGCAAGTTGTCCCAAAACCGGAGCCTTCGGATGTACCTCCGGTAGAGCAGGCCATCAAAATCGCTCTGGAAAATCGTCCGGAGATCAAGCAGCTCCAGTTGGATCTTCAGAACAAGAAAATCGATCTCGAATACACAAAAAACCAGTTGTTACCGTCGGTCGATCTATTTGCTGCCTATAACCAGAATGGCGTGGGCGGAAAGGAGACGATTCGCAGCGGCTTCGGGCCAACCGCCCCAATCGTCGCCCAGTCCGATGGCGGTATTTTTGACGCGTTCGGCCAGTTATTTGGGTATGGATATACCGGGTATTCCGTCGGCTTGTCGGTTCAAATTCCGCTCCGCAATCGCGCCGCGCAAGGAGAAAATGCACGCGCGATGACGGACGAACGTATTGCTGAGCAGAAGATAACCTCGCAAGCTCAGCAGATCGCGTTGGAAGTGCGAAATGCGCTGACCCAAGTCGATATGAATCGTGCGAGGATCGAAGCTGCGACTAAGGCCAGAGAACTGTCGGAACGCCGTCTTGAAGCGGAGCAGAAGAAATTCGATCTTGGCGCCTCGACTATCCGATTCGTTCTCGAAGAGCAGCGTAATGTCGCTCAAGCTCAGACCGACGAGCTTCAAGCGATCGTCAACTACACGAAGGCGCTGGTTGATACTGACCGCGCGATGGGCATGACACTAAAAAAGAACAACATCGAGATCGAGAAAACGCTCATCTCCGGCCCGACTGCCCGGTAGGGTGCATCTAGGAGCCCGGTCTTCTACGCCGGGCACGGTGGGGAGGACGTGCCCGGCTACAGGACGGGGATTTACGGGCGAGTTCCGAACCTGTTGGGTCCGGAAAGAGTGCGATGAGGGGATGAATTGGTGGGAGAGGGAAGTTGTATGGTCACGTCGACCGGATTTTCCAGACGGAAATCGAGGCGCGTTTCGGAATCGACTCGAATCTGATCGCCTTTTCTGACAGCCTCAACGCCGACGCCGGCGCCCGCGCCGGTAGCGCCTCCGATGATGGCTCCTTTGCCTCCGCCCGAGATGGCGCCGATGGCGGCTCCGATTGCCGCGCCAAGGCCAGCACTCCGTGCTGTTCTTGCCCCTTGAGAGGCGCCGGTATTTTCAAATGTGTTGCTTTCCAGCCTATAGCTTTTGTCTCCAAGAAAAATGCGGTCCAACTGCAGCTGCAGCTCGCTTTTGCCGGATAGCCTGCCGGCGGACTCCACCTTCGTCAGCTTGACGTAAACTTCGGCCCCTTTCGGGAAAACTGTTTCGTTATCCACGACTATCGGCGAATCGAGCGATGCCTTGAATGTTTCGCCGACGTGGGCAGTTGCTGAATCCACCGCATCGATCATGCGAATGGAGACGGGAGTTCCTTTTGGCACGATAACCTGTCGCGCCACGGGTCCAACCGGTTCGGACGTCACCTGTTTCGGTTCCGGAGGCACTCCGGGTGCATCCACTGGCGGCGCCACCGGTGCCGGTAACGTCAACGTGGGAGAAACTGCCGGCGCTGGCTCCGGCGCTGGCGCAGGGGAGGCTTCCTTCTTCGGTACCTCGTTTCGTGCGATGTCCCGCGACGGTTTCGCCTTCGAAGCCGGCCGCGAAACGGCGGCGCGCGGCTCCTCTATTGCCGTGTGCGAACGCGGCCCGTAAGAACGCTCGATCGACTCGGCTGGCGTGACGCTATCCGTCGTATCCGCCTTCGCCGAAGTCGCCAGCTGAGTTTGGGGCGTGGACGTGGTGCCCGAGCATCCAGACAGTGCCAGGGTCAGGCACAGAGAAAGCAAAGCAAAGAAACTTCTGCGATGATACATATGTCCTCCCGTCTGTATATAGACCCGAAAACAGGAGAAACGTTGCGACCCGATCCGCTTTTTACATCGTTTTGCAAACTGGCGTTTTTACATCTTTTAACTACGGACAAGGTTGGCCATTGTCTAAATTCGCAGATAGGAATTTTGAGGAGAACCATCATGAGACGAACTTTACTCACTGTGGCCGCAACCTTGGTGTTGAGCACTACTCTTTTGGCCCAACGTGGGCCGGGCGCACCGAGGGCTTTGGGTCAGGGGCCGAATCCCGGCGCCGCCCTGAAGAATGCTCTTGGGTTGACGGACGCGCAGGTCACTGCGATACAAACATTGACCCAGACGGAAAAGACCCGAGTGCAGGCCATCATGACCGACATTCGACAAAAGCGACAGACGTTGGACGCCTTACTAAATCTTGCTTCGCCAAATCCGGCGGATGTTGGGAATGCCGCAATCGCTCTTCATGCGGCCCAAAGCAAACTGCCCCCGGAGCGGGACTACTTTATAAGCGAACTGAAGAAGCTGTTGACGGGCGAACAACAGCAGAAGCTGGATACGATCCTCGCTGCTAATGGCGGACGCGGTCTCCCCATTCCGGGGCTTGGCCCGGGCCGTTTTGGATTTCGAGGGTTCCGCGGCGAAAGGTAATCGGTTCCTCCCACACGCTCCGCCTGAGGATGGTATACTCCCCAGTTCATTTCCTGGACTGGGGAGTTTCTGGTGGACTACCTGCCCGAAGTCTTTGATCGCGTCGCGGCGTCGAGGGCCGCGAGCATCGCTTTGATCGAGGAAAACAAAGGATGGACCTTTGCGGAATTAGCGGATGAAGCCAACCGGATCGCTGCGGTCCTGAAGGAACGACTGAACGGGGACAACGTCGGCATTCTCCTGCTGAATTCACAGAAATACATAGCGACTATGCTCGGGGCGTGGAAAGCCGGCAAGACAGTGGTACCGCTGAACTACCTCTTGCCACCTGCCGAGCTAGGTTTCATCATCAAGGACTCGGGCATGTCCGGCCTGATATCGTCGCCGTTTTTTAATCAGGCTCTTGGAGCCGTAAAACCACTGTTGGGTGATCGCGGCGTGATCCTCATGGCCGACGACCCCGGCTTCACGAGCCCTTCAGCCGGCGGCCTTTCGCGGGTTTATCGTGATCCCGCATTATTTCTCTATACTTCGGGAACAACCGGCCGGCCGAAGGGGGTCATCCTGACGCATGACAATTTGCTGGCGAACGTTGAATCGTGCCAGCGCGCGGGAGACTTCGACCACCGGGACGCGTTTCTCTGCCTTCTACCCTTTTTTCACACCTATGCCATCACGGGCACTCTCCTTTTGCCCTTAACGAATGGCAGCAAGATGGTTTTGGTGGACCGCTTTCAGCCGACGAAAGTCCTGGGTTTGATTCAAGAACACAAAATCAGCGTTTTCCTCGCCATCCCATCCATGTATAGGGTGCTTGCAGGCACAGAAGGCACCTTCGATCTTTCCTCTGTACGATTCCCGATTTCCGGAGGCGAACCGTTACCTCCGGCCGTAGCAGACGCGTTCGAAAAGCGTTTCGGCGTACCTATTTTTGAAGGCTACGGACAGACCGAGGCTGCACCCGTCGTCACTCTAAACAGGCCGGGATCTCGAAAACCGGGAACGATTGGGCCACCTGTTCCGGGTGTGGAAGTGGCAATCTGGGATGAGCAGAATCGTGTGGTGGCGGCCGGCGAGATCGGTGAAATCATGGTTCGTGGCCGGAACGTGATGCGAGGTTACCACCATTTGCCCGAAGAGACAGCAAAGACGATCACGGATGGCTGGTTGCACACCGGGGATCTAGGCACCATTGACCATGATGGATTTGTGAGCATTACCGGCCGCAAGAAGGATCTCATCATATCCGCCGGTGAGAATATCTATCCGCGCGAGATTGAGGAGATATTGGCGCAGCACCCGAAAGTCAAGGAAGTCGCGGTCATTGGTGTTAAGGACGAAATACGGGGAGAGGTACCGAAGGCATTCGTGATCGTTCGTGACGGAATGAATGTCGACGAGAAGGAACTCCGCAGCTTTTGCCGCTCGAATCTGGCAAACTATAAAGTACCGAAGTACTTCGAACTGGTTGCCGATTTGCCGCGAACGCCGACCGGCAAGGTTCTGAAAAGAATGCTATCGGCGGCTGCAACCGGCCATTAACTGTCAGCGGGACAGGGACCGCGTCCAGTTCATTTCCGCTTGATACAGCGCTGCCGCAGTTGATTTCGCTCAGTCGGAATGTATAATTTTTGCTTTATTTTCCATTACCGGCATTAACATCCCATAAGGAGATTCTATGGCATACATCATTTGCGAACCCTGCATCGGCACCAAGGATACGGCGTGCGTGGACGCATGTCCGGTGGACTGCATCCACCCAAAGAAGGACGAGCCCGAGTTCGAGGCCTCCACGATGCTCTACATTCATCCCGAAGAATGCATTGACTGCGGGGCTTGCGAACCGGCCTGTCCTGTGACGGCCATCTTCCCGGAGGACAATGTTCCGGAACAATGGCAGAACTACATCGGCATGAATTACGAACATTTCGGAATAGCGAAAAAGTAAAACCGCTGGGGGGCAAATTCGGGGACAGTGAGCAATTTCCCGACCTCGGGAAATTGCTCACTGTCCCCGAATTTGTTGTCTGGAACCACCTATGGCAGAAGCAAATATCGAGTCATTACTTAAAGAGCAGCGCGTCTTCCCTCCATCTCCAGAATTCTCGAAACACGCACACATTCACAGCCTCGAAGTCTACGATTCCATAACCAAGCGCGCGACAGAAGACCCCGAAGGTTATTGGGCGGACATCGCTGCCGAACTTCATTGGTTCGAACCCTGGAAGAAAGTTCTCGAATGGGATTCGCCCTTTGCAAAATGGTTCGTTGGCGGAAAAACCAATATTGCCTTCAACTGCATTGATCGTCACCTGAGTTCAGCAACGAAAAACAAAGTCGCGATCCTGTGGGAAGGCGAACCCGGTGATGTCCGTGCCCTCAGCTATCAGATGCTGCATTACGAGGTCTGCCGCTTCGCCAATGTTCTGAAGGCACTCGGAATCGAAAGAGGAGATCGCGCGACGATCTATATGGGAATGGTTCCGGAACTCGCGATCGCGATGCTCGCGTGTGCGCGTATCGGTGTAACGCACAATGTCGTGTTTGGCGGGTTCAGCGCGGAAGCCCTTCGCGATCGCATCAATGATTCGAAGTCTCGCGTCCTGATCACTGCGGATGGAGCTTATCGGCGAGGCGCCATTGTGCCGCTGAAGAAAAATGCCGATGAGGCGCTCGCCGGCGCGCCTTCCATTGAACGTGTCATTGTATACAAACGTACGGGCGAACCGGTAAACATGGCTCCTCCTCGCGATCTCTGGTGGCATGACCAGGTGGCCAAAATGGCCGGGGTATGTCCTGCTGAGCGATTGGAAGCCGAGCATCCTCTGTTCATGCTTTACACGAGCGGTACGACGGGAAAACCCAAAGGTGTCGTTCACGCAACCGGCGGCTATATGACCAACGTGTATATCACCACGAAATGGGTGTTCGATTTGAAAGACGAAGACACGTTCTGGTGTTCTGCGGATGTGGGCTGGGTGACGGGGCACAGTTATATCGTTTACGGTCCGCTTCTGAATGGTGCAACCTCGGTGATGTATGAAGGAGCACCAAATTATCCGGAGCCGGATCGATTCTGGTCAATTATCGAGAAGTTCAAGGTCAACATCTTTTACACAGCGCCCACGGCCATTCGTTCGTTCATCAAGTGGGGCGATCTTTGGCCGGCCAAACACGACCTTTCCAGTTTGCGGCTGCTTGGGACCGTTGGTGAGCCGATCAACCCTGAAGCCTGGGTGTGGTATCACAAAAATATCGGACGTGACCGTTGTCCCATTGTCGATACGTGGTGGCAAACGGAAACGGGAGCCATCATGATTTCGCCTATTCCCGGCGCGCTCCCGACCAAACCCGGTTCGGCAACCAGACCGTTGCCTGGTGTAGTGGTTGATGTCGTCGACCGCCAAGGAAAATCTGTCGGCACAAATCAGGGCGGGTTTCTAGTGATCAAACGCCCGTGGCCTTCGATGTTGCGCACGATCTACGGCGATCCCGAGAGATACAAGAAACAATACTGGAGTGAAATACCAGGTATGTATTTCACCGGCGATGGCGCCCGGTGTGACGAAGACGGTTACCTGTGGATCATGGGACGCATTGATGACGTGATCAACGTTTCAGGTCATCGGATCGGAACCATGGAGGTTGAGAGCTCGCTTGTCAGTCATCCCACAGTCGCCGAAGCTGCGGTGGTCGGGCGGCCGGATGAGTTAAAGGGCCAGGCCATTGTGGCGTTTGTGACGCTAGCCGCCGGCTATCAAACCACGCCCGCGCTCAAGGAAGAACTGAAGGGCCACGTGGCTAAGACGATCGGCGGTTTTGCCAAACCGGATGAAATCCGGTTTACGGACGCGTTGCCGAAAACACGCAGCGGAAAAATCATGCGCCGGCTTTTACGCGACTTGGCTTCGGGCCGAGCCACAATCGGAGATACGACAACACTGGAGGATTTTTCGGTGCTCGCGAAATTACGCGAAGAGGAAGAATGATGGCTCCACGAATTGGATTTATCGGTTTGGGAATCATGGGAAAGCCCATGGCGCGAAATCTCCTCAGGGCCGGTTTCCCGGTTACGGTCCATAACCGCAGCCGGGCGAAAGTCGAGGAGTTGGTCCAGGACGGCGCAAGCCGGGCTGCTTCGCCTCGCGAAGCCGCGTCTGCTGCCGACTTTGTGATCACGATGCTGCCGAACTCACCTGATGTTGAACTCGTGGCGCTCGGCGATGGCGGCATCAAGGACACGGCCAGGCGCGGTCAATTGTTCATCGATATGAGCACGATCAACCCAATCGTTTCCCAGAAAATTTCCAGGGAACTCGCCCCGCTCGGTGTGGCTATGATTGATGCACCGGTCAGTGGCGGCGAAAAAGGCGCCATCGACGGTACGCTATCGATCATGGCCGGTGGCGCGCCGGAAGATTTCGAGCGCGCGCTTCCGGTTTTCAACGCACTTGGCAAAACGATTACGCATATGGGGTCAATCGGCGCCGGAGGGTTTACGAAGCTTGCGAATCAAATCATTGTCGCGGTCAACCTCACAGCCATTGGCGAGGCGCTGGTTTTCGGAGCCAAGGCTGGTGTGGAGCCACAGAAAATGATTCGTGCGCTTGCGGGAGGGCTGGCGGGCAGCAAATGTCTGGATCAGAAATCAGAAAAGATCCTGTCCGGCGACTTTGCGCCCGGTTTTAAGGTTGATCTGCATTTCAAAGACCTTAACCTGATCCAAGATGCTGCGCGATCCGTCGGTGTGCCCATTCCAACAGCTGCCTTTGTTGAACAATTATTCGCAGCGCTGCGTGTTCGCGGGCGCGGTGGTCTGGATCATTCCGGTGTGATCACGTTATTCGAGGACCTCGCCGGAGTTCAGGTCAGGAAAACGCAGGCTAACGCTTGAGCGTTCGGGCGTAAGACAGATAGCTCTTTGCCAGTTGATCGTTACTATCGATGTATTGCTTCCACTGCTCGTCGGTGTAACCCTGCTGCGGCGGCTGAGATTTCAATTTCGTAATCTCGTTCATTGCCTTCTCCCCGTACTGGATCGCCCGATCAAGATTGGTCTGTTTTCCCTCCAGAGAATAGGCTCGTGTCGCGGTGAGCAAAGCCATCAGGTTATTCGGATCCACTTTTATGGCTTTTTCGCAATACTCGACGACCTTGGCTTGGTCGTTCTTCTGTTGGTAGATCTGAATCAGTTGCAGGTAGGCCTCTCGTATGGACCTGGATTGCGCGAATTGCTTCTCAAAATCCTGAAGGAGCACGATCTTGGCATCTACGTTGTTTTCCGCGTCAATCTTCTGGAATGCCTTATCTTCGGGACTTCCCGCAATCACCTGCGCATTTGCAATCGAGACCAGCCCCCAGACAAAGACAACACACAACGTCAAAATGACTCTTGTCTTCATATGGACTCCTCTATGACACCCCTCATGTCACGGTTGGGTGAAACTCTATCAAAACTGGGCCGCTAGAGGGGAAGATTTTTCGCAGGGTTCGACTTAAGGGAAAATGCCCAATTGCTCATACGCCAGCGCCACCTTCTTGATGGCAATGATAAATGCTGCGGTTCGCATACTTTCTTTCGGCGTCCGCGTATGATGCACGTCACGGATGGTGCGGTATGCCGTAACCATCGTCTCTTCCAACCCGGAGTTAACGAGATCGATTTCTTCGGGTCCTCGCACAAGGAATTTCTTATCTTCTTCGGGAACCGGTCTGCCGATCATTTTCTCGATTGTGCTGACGAGCTTCTGGTTTTTGATTTCTTCCAGATGCTTTTGAAGCCGGCCAAATCGCATATGAGACAGATTCTTTCCCCATTCGAAATATGAAACCGTGACACCGCCGGCGTTCAGGAAGATGTCCGGAATGATAAAAACGCCGCGGCCGTGCAACCGCTCCTCAGCTCCCGGGGTTGTCGGGCCGTTGGCTGCTTCGGCCAGAACCTTGCAATTGATGCGATCGCAATTCTCGAGAGTAACTTGGTTCTCGAGCGCTGCCGGGATCAGAATGTCACAAGGGATATCCCAAACCGAGTCTGGACCTGGAAGCGTTTCGGCACCCGGAAAGTTCCGGATCGAGCCGGTGTCTTTTCGGAATTCGTTCAATTCCTCGATCGGCAGTCCTTGCGGGTTGTATAAGGCTGCATCCCATTCCGCAATGCCAACGACTTTGCATCCGTCTTCTTCGGACAGGAACTTGGCGGCGTAGTAGCCGACATTTCCGAATCCCTGGAAGACCAGCGTTTTACCTTCAAGACCCGGCGAGAGTCCGAGCTTTTTCAAGTCTTCTGAGTATTGAAAAGCTTCGCGGATTCCGTACTGTACCCCACGGCCGGTAGCTTCGCGGCGTCCATGGATACCTCCTTGTGCCACCGGCTTTCCTGTGACGCAGGCCAGATTATCGATTCCACCGGGATTAAATGCATCGTAGGTATCGGCCATCCAGGCCATTTCCCGTTCGCCCGTGCCGACGTCGGGTCCCGGAACGTTCTCTCCGGGTCCCAGATATTCTTTGCGGATCAATTCGGCGGTGAATCGGCGGGTAATTTTCTCTATTTGTTCGTCGCTGTATTTCTTCGGATTGAAACGCACGCCGCCCTTCGACCCGCCAAAGGGTACGTCGACAATCGCGCATTTGTACGTCATCAGGGCGGCCAGGGCCATGATCTCGTCCTGGTTTACGTGTTCGCTGAAACGAATGCCGCCTTTGACAGGCTTTTTATGTTGGCTGTGTTCGGCACGCCAGCCCTCGAATATCTCGTATTTGTCGCCGCCGAATCGGACGGGGAATTGAAAATAGTAAACGTTGTTGCAGGCCTTGATCTGGCTTATAAGGAAAGGATGAATTTTCAAATATTGCGCTGCACGATCGAACTGCTTCGAGACAATTCCGTTGAAGTTGAGATCTTCCTTCTTTGCAAGCGTAGTAGGCATTCAGTCTCCTTCTCATCCTCTCCCTCTGGGAGAGGGAGCAGCGTTTGTCCTCACCTTCGAAAGCGTGTATCCACGTATTCGTCCAGAATAGCAATGAACTCTTTGACGATCGTGCCACCCTTCAATGTGGTCATGAGCCGCCCATCGGCGTAAACAGGCGCCTTCGGCTCTTCTCCGCTGCCGGGTAAAGATATTCCAATGTTGGCGTGCTTGGATTCGCCGGGACCATTCACGACACAACCCATGACAGCAATCTTCAGATTTTCCACGCCCGGATACTTTTCCTTCCAGGCAGGCATTTGCGAGCCGATGTACTGCTGTATGTCGTCGGCCATTTCCTGAAATAAGGTGCTCGTTGTTCGCCCGCAGCCGGGACAGGCCGTCACGCGGGGAGAGAACGTTCGGATACCGAGACTTTGAAGAATGTCCTGGCAGGTGCGAACCTCTTCGCAGCGGTCGCCGCCGGGCGCAGGTGTCAGGCTGACCCGAATCGTATCGCCGATGCCTTCCTGCAACAAAACAGACAACGCGGCTGTGCTTCGGACCATGCCGCCTCTTCCCATGCCGGCTTCCGTCAGACCCAGATGTAACGCGTAGTCTGAGCGTGCAGCCAATTCCCGATAAACGTCGATCAGGTCCTGCACGCCTGAGACCTTTGCACTGAGGATAATGCGGTCTGCCCGCATTCCGTACGCGCGGGCCATTTCCGCCGATTCAATAGCGCTCACCACCATCGCTTCCATGATGACGTCGCGGGACTCTCTTGGATCGGGACGGCGGGCGTTTTCATCCATCAAACGCGTGACAAGGGATTGGTCCAAAGACCCCCAGTTCACGCCGATGCGTACGGGCTTTGCGTTCTCAACCGCGATTTCGATGATGGACCGGAAATTATCGTCATGACGGCGTCCGATTCCCACATTGCCGGGATTAATGCGGTATTTGTCCAGAGCGCGGGCACAATCGGGATACTCCCGCAGAAGAATGTGACCGTTGTAGTGGAAATCACCAATGACCGGAGCGGTAGTGTGGCTCTCGCGCAACCGCGAGACGATCTCAGGAACAGCGCGCGCGGCCTCTCGGATGTTGACCGTCACGCGAACGAGTTCCGACCCGGCTAGGG
>Ga0209470_1000416_pt1 | contig 33611 bp, 27 predicted proteins | sample GraSoiAngelo_125_FD_185882 | JGI IMG/M metagenome (GOLD analysis project Ga0209470, IMG submission 185882) | Grasslands soil microbial communities from the Angelo Coastal Reserve, California, USA - 14_0927_05_40cm (SPAdes) (version 2) | ecosystem: Environmental > Terrestrial > Soil > Grasslands ... | reverse complement strand
ATAACGGTGATCCAGAGTAGGTACGGTACTCGTTGTGCGGCGGCGATCTCGGCCCAGATCTGGTGTAGCGAAACTACGCCCAAGGCAATCAAGAGGCTTACCAAGGGAGCTAGATAATGCGGATAAATCCACACCTCCAGAGTAATAAACAAGCTTGTTCCAACAAGTGCTGCTCCGAGCACTCGAATCATCGTATTGCGCCGGCAAAAGATCGCAGCAAAGATCATGGTCGACGACAATCCGAACACACTCAGCACGCCGACTAAAACGATTCTTAACAGTTGAAAAGGAAGCAGCAGCAGGGCGTGATGATCACGCGTCTGATGGTATACGTCGATTGACCATTCTCTGTAGAAGCGTTCTACAGTTGGATCATCAAAGCGAAGTTCCTCCCGGAGGGGTAGCGGCCAAAAAACCGGGACGACTCCATACTGCTTTTCGTATTCCGCATATGGCATATGAGACGGTGAACCGAGCGTCAACCAGTTGTACGCCCCCAACGTAGCGGCAACAACGATGACCGATACAAACGCAGGCGCGAACCATTGCCGGACAGTCTTCTCGAAATCGCTTCGATTCGCGAACCGCCGCCAGATAAGAAAAGCTGCGATGGTCGCGGTCTCGAGCGCAAGACCTTCAAAAGGTCGAGTCACTGCCAAAATTAACGTGCCGGCGACGAACCACCATCGCATCGCTCGCCGGTGGTGATGGAACCCGTAAAGCAAAGAACCCAGGACGAGGTTGCCGCCGATCGCTGCGACAAATCCACCCCAATAGGACTCCAGCCAATAGGAATGCACATTGAATGTTAGTAGAGCCCACACGCCTCCAAAGAGAGCCCAGTTTAAGGGGACGATCGACCGAAGCATCCACACCGTCGTGATCACGAAAAGGCCAAAACTTAGGATCACTCCATTGTGCGGGTGGCCCAGCGCGATGCCGATCGCCAGAACTATGGCTTGACCGGGAGGATACTTCGACATGTAGCGTGGCCGCGAGAGGACGTGAAATGTCTCAAAAAACCGAAAATGCGGATGTGGATCGCTTGATAACTTGCCGCTTGCGAATGTATTCGCCGCTAAAAGGTAGCTGAATTCATCATGGACCTGGGGTGTGGGGTGTGGAAGGATCGGAAACAAGAGAACCCGCCCAAGAATCGCGATCCCACCGAGTAGTAATGTGTAGCACCAGGCAGATTTCGTCATCTTGCCGCACCCGTTTACGGCTTTCGGCAAAGTACCTGGTATTGAGCGCCGAATGGGAGCCGGACCAGATAGGGTTCGAGAACACGCAAAAAACGAAAAGCCCTGGGAAAGATGAAAAGGAAGTCTGTCCTAAGAATCTCGAATCCAGTATCTTTCAGTAAACGCTGAGCTTCGAGGGCAGAAAGTGTAATGGCATCCGAATCGAAAGGGATCCGGCTCATTACGTATCGCGTGCCAGGATTCCAGGGATTGTTCTCCCAAAATGCAAACAATCCTCCAGGGCGCAGTGAACGATGTATATAGTCGATGGTTCCGGGTCTGTGCTCAGGCAGGATATGGTGGAACACACCATTGCAAAATGCCAGATCGATGGCTCCAACTGGCTGGTACTCCACGCAATTCAGAAATGTACTGCTTGTGTCACAGTTCAGCCGTCTAGCTTCCTGCAAGGACCGGCTTGAAGTATCTAAACCGAGGAATTTCGCAAGTGGAAAGCATTGGTTAAAGAAGGGCGCTGCCGATCCAATCCCGCAGCCATAATCTAGAATCGCACCCGGGACACGGTTTAATTGATCGAGTTGTTTTGCCAACCATACTATGCGTGCTTTCGCAAAGTAGTCCTTGGTCTCCCCGGATACAGAAATCCCGCGATCCAGTGCGGCCTCGTAATGATTAGCGACTACATCAAATTCAGTGCGCTGTATCATCGTCGCCGCATTCGCAGGATACTCGCAAAGAAACTATTTAAAACTGTCTGGAAGCCGAGGACTGTCAGGGTTACACCTGGAATGACCCATCGCATGGTATGTGCGTAGTCCAGATGCCCAAAACCCGTAAAGCGCCACTGATTCAGTGCACCGAGCAAGAGTAAGGCGCCGAAGCCCAGCCCGGCGGCACCCACCAGCAGTCCTTGCTCGAGATCAACACTTTTGAAGAATCGTTTCAGACGAGGATCTTCGGGAAGCAAACCTTCTCCGACCGCAAACAACTTAGTCAAAACGCCAAACAAAATGGACTGATATCCGAGCAGAATGGCGAGACTCGCAAACAACAATGTGTGCGCATCGAATGCTACTCCGCCTATGGTCAAGCCGGGCATTGCGATACCGTATCCAATCAAGCCCAAGGCCGCAGAAATCAACCCAGGGTAAAGAAACAGCCAACGAGGACTGTATGTAAGATAGAACCGAAGTGTGCGCCAGCCGTCTCGCAAAGTGCGCAGGTGGGGCGGATGGGTTTTACGACCATCCGGCCACAGAGTGATTGGAACTTCCGCCGTCCGCGCACGATGTAGAGCGGCTTTGATTATCATCTCTGTCGCAAATTCCATCCCGGTGCAGCGCTGATCCAAACGGTCATAAAACTCTTTTGTAAAACCGCGCAGGCCACAATAGACGTCATTCATTCGCGACGAAAACATGCGCCTCACGAGGAAAGAAAAAAGCGGATTTCCCAACCAACGATGTGAAAGCGGCATGGCTCCGGGCATGACTCGGCCTCCCCCGGAAGGCAACCTGCATCCCTGCACCAATTCAGCACCGCTGCGAAGTTCGTCGACGAATCTGGGTATCTCTAGAAAATCGTAGCTGTCATCGGCATCGCCCATAATGATGAACTTGCCGCGCGCCGCAGCGATGCCGCCCATGAGGGCATGCCCGTAGCCTTTTTCAGTGACGGAAACCAGCCGCGCACCCATGCTGAGAGCTATGAACGCGGAGTCGTCGGAACTGCCATTATCCGCGATTATGATCTCTCCAGCGATATCGTTGTCACGAAGTGCGCGCTGCGCTTTTTCGATGCAGACGCGCAGTGTGTCGGCTTCATTCAAGCAAGGCATTACTACGGAGACTTCAATTATGGATAAGTCGTCCTCGGCATGTGCGGTCTGGAATGTATCAATGCATTCCATAAGGTCGGAGCTGATAGTAAACTGTCGTCGGATAATCTGCTATGGCGCGAAGGTGCCATGCTCGAAGGTGTAGCTAAGCGTCTCGACGTGCTTGTGGTCGTTCTCGGCAGCGCAGCCGTGGGTGGAAGAGAGGGGTGACAGAAAACCCGATTCCGGGCGTCAGAATATGGAGGTCTTTGACTGCCACAGGGACGATTTTTGGGGCGCACACGAATGTAAATACGGGAATTTAAATACGGGCGCACAGATGAGACTCTTCAGGATCGCTTTCCGGCCCCAGGCCGCGACGCAAGAGAAGTTTCGTGATGCGTTTGGCCAGCCAAGAGAAAAGGGGCCGAAGACGGCCCCTTTTCTAACACACATCTAACACACATCTAAAAACTCCTCAATTGACGGTAGCGATGCGACCACAGAATCTTCTTAAAAATGAACGGAATGGATTTTGATCTCCTGGAGAAGATCGCCAACCGTCGCGTGCATTTGCGATCTCCTGAGAGAAGATCGCAAACCATCGCGCGCATTTGCGATCTCCTGGCAGAAGATTGCAAACCATCGCGTGCATTTGCGATCTCCTGAGAGAAGATCGCCAACCGTCGCGTGCATTTGCGATCTCCTGAGAGAAGATCGCAAACCGTCGCGTGCATTTGCGATCTCCTGAGAGAAGATCGCAAACCGTCGCGTGCATTTGCGATCTCCTGAGAGAAGATCGCAAACCGTCGCATGCGTTTGCGATCTCCTGAGAGAAGATCGCAAACCATCGCGTGCATTTGCGATCTCCTGAGAGAAGATCGCAAACCGTTGCGCGCGTTTGTGATCTCCTGAGAAAAGATCGCAAACCGTTGCGCGCATTTGCGATCTCCTGAGAGAAGATCGCAAACCATCGCGTGCGATTTCGATCTAATGCCACGAGATTAAAAGAGGGTGCGCTGATTGATGCTTGGCTGTTCCACGCGCCGCTTCGCGATGAGGGAAGAGCGAAATCCCGCGCGTTTTCCACGATTCATTTGTGAATTCCGGCACAGCACCGGACGGAACCTAACCGCCGGCGCCTCCCCTCCTCGGCGAGGAGGGGAGGCGGATGTTTCGACTGCGGCTGTGCGGGGTGAGGGTGCTCCTAAACCGCCGCGGGCATCAGCTTCACGATCCGCGAATCAGGCTCAGGGAGGTTCTTCTTCGCCCACTGCAGGACCTCTTCTTCCTGAGTGAAGAGAATCACCTGCCGTTTTTCGCTGACTTTCCGTAGCGTGTTGAGGATTCGTTCCTTTCTCCGAGTGTCGCTTTGCAGCGTGATGTCATCGAGAATCAGCGGGCATGCTTCGGAAGGTTTTGTCAGATATTCCACCATGGCGAGCCGCAGCAGGAGATAGATGTGTTCGGCAGTTCCATGGGAGAGGCGCGAGACATCGCGCCATTCGCCGTTCTGATCGCAGACCTGTACCTGGAGTGTCTGCGAATCCACGCGGGCGTCTACATAACGGTCGAGAGTAATTTCGGGCAGCCAGTGGCGGACGACTTCGGCGAGGAATGGAGCAATATCGCGGTGAACGCTGTCCTGCGCCTGACTGAGCAACACTTGGGTCGTTTCCAACGTGTCATCCAACATGCGAATGTTGGCTAGCTCCTCTTCGGCTGTGTGCAATTCTTCTTCCGCATCGCTGACTGAAACTGACTGCTCCTCATAGCTGTGGATCTGGCCTTGAACATCGGCAAGCTTCTGGGCGGCCGAATCGGCGTGCAGCGCCAGTTCGGCGATTTCGGCCTCGTACTGCTCGAGGTTGGACCAAGCTTCGCTCAGTTCGGCGGAAGAAAACGGTGAACCCACTAGGAGCGCGTTTTCGCGGTATTCTTGGACCTTGGCTTGGAATTCCTGGAGGGTAAGTCCTTCCAGCAGGGTGTCCAGCTCGCGCCATCTTTCAAGTCCCTGTTGCTCGATGCGAATCTCCTCGGTTGTAGCGTTTCGCCAGTGATGGAGGTCTTGAGCTAACTGATCTTCCGGAGCGAGCGGAACCCCGCAGTGCTCCGCCACGGTGACGAGTTGCTGACGGGCATTTTCACGCTGCAGCCGGATTTTCGCCGCAGCGGCTTCCATCTGCCGGCGCGTGGTCAACTGAGGTTCCAGATACTGCCGCCGGCTCGCCTCGGCTGCAATCTGCGCGCGGATTTCACACGCTTCGCGATATCGTTGGAGCATCTCTTCCAGATGTTCCGACAGGTCGACTCCTTTTGTTTGCAGAAGGCTTCTCAGATGATTTGTCGGTCGTTCGCAATCCTTGGCAAGCTTGGAGAGAGCCGCCGACCACTGCTCATAGGCTGCCTTCTCCAGGTGAGCCTGATCCAGGCTAACGGCGATTTTACGAAGCGCCGCCGCATTTACCGGCAAGTTGCTCTTGAGCAACAGTTCGCGCTGTTGGAGCTGGCGTTCGTTCCAGGCCAGTCTAACGAAGACGTTCTGCCGCAATTCCTCCTGCAAGAGCTTCTTGCGCTCACACTCCTTGAACCATTCCTGCAACCGTTTGACAATTTCGCCATCGTTCTCCGCAGTCACTAGGCAAGCCTTTGCGGCGGCACGCAGCTCGGCCTCCGCGGATTTCCGCTGCTGATTGATTTCGGCCGCGGAAGCCTCCGCTTCGATCTTGGCCGCCAGCTGCATCTCGAGATCTTGTTTGCGGCTGGCCAGCGCCGCCAGGTGATACCGTTCCGCGCAGGCGTGCTGGTATTCGGCAAGCGCTTCTTCAACATTTTCCGTACTGCCGCTGATCCTGTCGGCCAGCAACGATCGAAGCTTCGCCGTGGCGCTCTCGAAAGTCTTCTCGAGGCGTTTTGCCGTCTCATTCCAAAGATGGAGCATCCGCACGGCGTCCTGAGCCTTTTCAGAGGCGATCGCCATGGCGTCCAGAGCGTCGGAATCGGCGGGCAGTCTCAGTTTCTTGAGGCGCTCCAGGACGTCCTTCTGCCAGCGGCTCCGGTCATGTAAATTGGACTCGGTTTCGGTTTCTGCTTCTAAACTTTGCAGCTCGCGCCGCTTGGCAAGAATCGGGCTCGTCTTCCACTTCGCGACCAGACAGACCAGCCCGGCAAAAACCGCCACCGACACGCCGACAGCAATCTGATGGTCTTTGCCCGCGAAGCCTGCCAATGACGCCAGTATGACCACGCTGACGACGCTGGCTAACATTATCCAGATCTTGCGGCTCTTGGCCAGTTGCTCCAGCTCCATTCGTGCAGCGCTGCGGACCCGGATTTGGCTGCTGAAGCCCGACACTACGGGTTGTTCGGCGGGTTGTTCGCGCAGGCGCAGGGCGAGACTCCGCAATTCAGCCGGGGAGGCGTTTCCGATATCCGGAAAAGAGGCATCGGCAGGCCGGTTCATGCTGTGCTGGCGGATTGCTTCTTTCGTGGAGGAATACGCATTAGCGGCCTCCAGGATTTGAGGATTGACCTCCAGGTCGCCTTCGACCCGATTCGGCATGGTGTCGATCACGCGGCGGATCTCCTCGGCCGTGGGACTGGAAATTTCCGCCAGCTTCGGGCGCCGCTCGAACACTTCGATGGCCGTGTGCACGCGGTGGATCAACCGTTCGTTGATGGGATTGCGTGCGATTTCCTCCACTCGCGGATCGACCTCCGGTCCAGCCTCTCCCAGAAGAGATGCGATCTGGCGGATCACGTCGCTGGAGAGTCCTCCCGTTTCAGGAAATTCGGCCTGGGGAGGCTCGGCCTGGTTGTGGAGTTTGAGCGCGTATTTGCCTGCCAGGTATTCGGCCTCCGCCTTGAGCACTTGCGGATCCGGCTCCAGGTCGCCGGAAGGCCGTGCCGGCAGCCTCCGAATTTGTTCCTCGATCTCGGCAGCCGACTGACCAGACAGATCCGGGATATCCAGACGTTCCTTCCAGATTTCTAGTGCCGCCGAGATCTCTCGAACCAGACGATTGAGGCGGTCCAGATCCCGGCTGGGCCTTTCCGGAAAAGCGCTCAGGATAGCATTGACCCGCAGGAGGCGGCGTTCCCAGTCATTGGCGTCGCGATCGGCCACAATCGCCCGGGCCAGATTCAATTCGCGGCGGAGCAACTCCAGGCGCGACTCCCCCTCGGTCTCCGACGCCATGAGTTGCCTGTAGCGAACGTGCTCGGCCTTGGCGGCATCCATGGACGACTTCAGCGATTCGACCCGGCGTATGGCGCGATAAAGCGGACGGGTGTTGGCGCGGTCGTCGCCGACATTATCGGCACGGAAACTCTCGATCAGTTGAAGCGCTTTTGCTCCTGGGGAATTGGCCGCGCAGGTGGCGACGGCGCGTTGGAGATGAGTCTGCAGGACCTCGGCACTGCTGATAACGTCGAGCAGTCGGCCTTGCTTGATCCAGGCGGTGGCCAAGAAGCTGCGCCGGTCCAGGCCCAGCCACATCGATCCATCGAGGCCGCCTTCGTTGACGATCTCGTTGGAATAATCGCGGCCGAAGTCCACGTCGGTGGCACGGCAATCGATGCGGTCCGCCAGTTCCTGATGCAGCTCGATGTTTCGTCCATCCTGTAGCAGGAAGCGGACGCTCACTTCCCACGGCTGCGGAGAATTCCAGGGACGGTATTTTTGGATGAACTCTTCATCAGCCCAGCTTTGAATCCGGCTGCGCCGCATCCCGCAAAATGCCGCATACAGGGCGGCATGCCAGGTCGACTTGCCGGTCTCGTTGGGACCGTAAACGATGGTGAACTGCGGAGCAAACGTCAGTGAATTGCTGCGGAGAAAACCAAACCCATTCGAACTGACACTAAGAAACCTCATTAGAAGACCTCCAGATCACGCTTGCCTTCGAACGCACGCAACCCCGTCATGAGCACCCGCTGGCGTTTCTCATCGTCCATGACTGCCGCCATTACATTGCGCACGAACTGTCCTCTGACGGTGGTCTCCTTGGCGATAGATTCCACATCAAAACGAGGACGGATTCTGCCCATACGGATTAACAGCCCCTCCAGCGAGTGCTGGACTTCGGCGAGATCGCGTGTATTGAAGTCCAACTCCGCCGGTACTTCACCGCTGACGGTGACCCGCGCGACCCCGCAGAGATTCGCCAGGGCCTGCTTCAGCCGCCACCGGATCTCAGCCCGGCTCATGCAGCCGGTAATATCGATCTCCAGATCGTGCAACGGGAAGCGCGCCACCGGCCTCCACTCTCTCTGGACCGTTCCATCCGGCGAAATCGTCGCCACAACGGCGCCTCTGTCCCCGTTCTGCCCGAACGCGAGGGGATGCGGATTCCCGGGATACGTGCAGCGGGCCGATTCGCGGGGTTCGTGACAAAGCCCAACAAACAGGTGATCAAGGCCGGCATTCTCGATTTCGCTTGCCTCGATGCCGCTTTGTGGACTGTCGCCGTTTCGTCCCGTGGCAGGTAAATGTGCGCCGGCGTGGAACAAGCCAATGTGAACGCCGCCGCGGTCGGTATGAAAACCCCGCAAAAAATTGTCGGCTCCGTTGGGCCGGCACTGAGCGGCACCCCACAGCGTGAGGCCGTCGCCGATGGTCACGGGTGAAAGCTGATCGGAGTCGAATATATGGACGTTGGGGCTCCAATGGACTTGCCGGTACAAACTCTCTGGGCCGTAGAAGTCCTGATTGCCGGGAGCAATATAGACGGGCTTGGGCGCGATCTCCGCAAACGCATTGCGGAGGAGCGTCGCCGTCTCAGGCGAGAACCGGTCGTGGTCGTACAAATCCCCTCCACAGAGGAGTCCGTCAGCGTTGGTGCTTTTCACAAGCTCCACGACATTTAGAAGGGTCTGCTGCAGCGAATATCTTAGCTTTCGTCCAACGTCGGGATTGAATCCATTCCCGCTGAAGGACGTGTCCAAATGCAGATCGGAAGTAACAATGAATTTCATGGGATAACGTATACAACCGAACCCCAGTCTGGAACCTAGACCTCTTTGGTGTCACTACTGGCGGATAGTGGTTCTGGCGGGCCTGAATGGCACCTGTGAGCCATTACTGCACATTCCTAAAAAGGTGTTGGATAGGGCAGGCAATTTTCCGTCCGGGAAAATGCCGGGGATTGGGTGTGTTCGAAAGATCGGCCATTCAAATTGTAGTGACTTGCTTTCTGCTGGGAACATTCGCCCCTGCTTCCGTTGCCGGCGAGACACCTCTCTCGGCCTGCCAGGGAAGACGTGAGGGCAAAGTGACGGATACGTCGATCACACGGCAGTACGACCAGGGCGTCGGCTTCAACCCTTCGCAGTACGTCATTCAGTCTTATAGCAGCAGCCCGTGGCCGGCGTCGTCCACTGATTTGGAGAAAAGACGTGAAAAGTTTGAGACCGACAAGCTGAAGGAGTTTGTCCGCACGCGCGGCGCGGCCATGCTGGACGCGCCGGCGGTCGTGGAACTGGTGGAGCGGAACGGCCTTTCAGCCACGGGACGCTCCCAGGACACGGCGCTCCCGGCCGTGGTGCGCGTCTATGAGGAGCGAGCCTACATCGACTGCCGGAGTGGGGACTACACTTATTCGGTCGACTTCCTGCTTCCCAAAAACCCCCTCCAGCTGCTCTCCTACCCGCTGCGCGCGGCTTTGGAAGAGGCTCTCGATCAAAACCTCAGGCAAACGTTCAGCGGTTCGGTTCTGAGTGATGCCGTTACATTCCGCATCAACGATATCGTCGAACAGATACGCAGGACGCTCGCGGCCAACCAGCGCGTGATCAGTGATTCGAACAAGCCGGATGCGGCACTGCGGCTTCTGCACCCGCGCTTTCGGGAGCTGTTCCCGGTCGATGCCGGGACCAAACAGGAAACCCAACGCGCCTATACGTTTGGTGTCGGCGAGTACCGCCTCTCTCCCGGAATGACTTACATCATCGAACAAATCGTGCGGCGCCTTCTCCGCCGGCCGGAATCCGAACAGGGCCGGTTCGATCTCGTCGTACGGGGGTATGCCGACGCGAGTCCTGTTCGCGAGATTCCTTACGAAGGCGCGTGCGATATCGGCAGCCGCTCCAACGTGTTAACCGAGCTGACCGCGGCGCCTCGCAACGAGCGGTCCGGCACGTCGCTGATCATGTCCAACTGGCAACTGTCCATCGCCCGCGCCTGCGAGGGGGCGCGTTTGGCGAAAGGACTGATCCCGCCGGGGGAGCCGGTTCGGGTCTTCTATTCGGGAGGCGGCGTCATTGCAGGCTCGCCGAAGGACGCCTATCGGGGGATCGAACTACAGCTGGAGAGAGGTTTGTAGCAATCTATGGCCATCGATGAAACGACAAGAACCGCGGATCCGCTAGCACGCGACGAATGGTGGAAGAACCCTTTTCCGGCGGTTGAATCCAGCCGGCGGCTCGACTCCAAACAGGCGGCGAACGGCTCTCGGGACTGGTATGCCATCGGTAAGGAGGCGGGAGAAAGCGGTGTTGATTCCAAGACGCTTCAGGCGGCCGTCGAGGATTACTACAAGTCGGCATCGTCGGCCGACAAAGCGAAGCGCGGAAAAAGCGAGCGGGCACAAAAAGAGAAGGAGCGCTGGGCCCGGCTGAACTACAACGTGATGCTCGCCCAGGAGCAAAGCGAAGTCAAACGGCTGCGCGAAGAAAACGATCCGAAGAACTCCAAGAGCCGCATTTCGATTCTGCTCGCTGAGGCTTCCTCTCTGGACTTCCGTATCCACGCATCCGAGTCCCGGCTGAAAGCGATCGGCCACGAAGAGGCCTCGGCCGCCGTCCGCGGAGAAGCCGCCACCCCCAACGCCGCCTACCTCCGCCGGCTCAAGCGAGTCATCGCGATTACGGCCGCAGGCGATGCAGCGGTCACTATCTTCCTGACCAGTGACTACCTCGGTGTAGGTTCCTTCGACACATTAGTCGATGCCTCCAGCAGGGGCAAATGGGCGGAGTTGATCATCCGGTCCGGCGGCCTGTTTCTGCTGTCGCTTGTCCCTTATGTCCTGTCCATTGCCGTCAAAGGCGTAGCCGATCAAGATAAGACCGGCGGGGCGAGAAGGAAGATCGAGTGGATCTCGCTCCTTCTCGGCGGAGCATTCTTCGGCGGCGCCGCCCTGAGTTACTTCTTCGATTCCATCAGCAAGCCGCCGCTAGGGTGGTACACCTTCAGCGCACTGAGTACGCTCTTCAGCACTGTCAGTATCTTTGGGCTGACAACAGGTCTGGTTGTTACGGGCGGCCTGGCGGCCCACCAATACTTCCTGGGAAAACAGCAGGCGAAACTCGCCAGCGCCCAGAGCACGGCGACCCGGCAAAGGCTGCTTGAACAACGCGAGCAGATCGGCAGAAAGCAGACTGCCATGAAGGAAAGACGCACGGAAGTTTTGGCTGAAATACAGAAGAAAAATCGGGAGCTGTCGGATGCCGTCCGAAAACTTGCCGAAGCGCGCGCCCGGCTTGAAACCCAACGGGCCTCGCTGCAAGTCGCCGCGGCCGATGGCCAGCCTCCATTGGACGTCAAAGAACTGCAAAGAGGAGCGGCTGCTATGGCCTTGCTGGGCTGGCTGGTTGGAGTCAGCACTCGAGGAAAAAACTCGTCATCTGAACGGTCGGCCGATTACGACCGGAAACGCTGGTCGGTCGAGCGGAAGATCTCGGGAAACAGCCAGAAGTGAGTATTCCGTCACACACGGCTCCGGTAGAAGGCGCGCGGTCATAGACCGCGCCTATAGTGCGGCATTTGCTGTAGGCGCGGTCTGTGACCGCGCATTCTAGAAATGACAGTTAAGCAATGAAAAAATCAAACCGCACCACCAGGAAGCCTATTAAGAAGTCCTCCAGGACCACCGGCCGGCTCCGTTCTGCCGCGGCCAGACGGTCCCGCCAGCGGGGTTTTGCATGGCGCGTCGCCTTTCCATTCATCGCCATCGCATCGCTGATTGCGATTGGCGCCGCCGCCCTCCTCACCAGCCGGACCGCGAACGCCGGCAGTAACCGCACCCGTCCCGACGTTGCCACCATTGTCTTTGTCGAAGCCGATCTGCCGACGCGGGCAGCCGAGTCCGATGAAAAGGAACGGGGCAGCGGTTGTGCCGCAGCCAAGGCCGAGTCAATCTGGAAGGAAGCCGAAAGGCTGATAGCCTCTTATTGGACCAGGGCCGTCGGGGCGCCATCGGGCGCCCGATGGTCGCTCTGGATGTACGCCTTGAATGGCGCCGGCGCCGGAAACGAGCTCGTCAGGATCGGGCCCAACGAACTCGCCGATATCGTGAAGGCCCGCGGTGTGACCCGCACCGGGCGACAGCAAGATGGTTGGAAGAAGTATGCTGAAGCCGCCAAGGCCAAATACGAGAAGAGTTTCGAGCCGCATCCTCGCCAGGATATCGTTGGCACAGTCCCGTTCCTCCTGACAAATCGAAACAAATTCATCAGTGAGAATGTCGGTGTCGTTAAGGTTGTGTATATCAGCGATATGTTTCACTACAATTGCGATGCGGCCTCCATAGATCCGGAAGCCGGCTACTCGAATTTCTTAAGCCTGGATGCCGTCGAAAGAGTCCAGCGGCAGATCGATGAAAACGCGCTATACCGGCACGATGGCGAACTCACGAGCGTAAGCGTGCCCGTCGAACCGTTCGTCGACAAGAACGGCGATCGGCTCTTCGAAGTGTATTCAGTGGCGATGCCGCGCCTGGCTTGCGAGAGCGTTCCCGCTGCGGAAGTGCAGCGAATTATGGCGACCGGCCAGATTCAAAAAACATGGGAGCGTTTGTTTGGGAAGATGAACGCCAAGACCGTGTTACTGAACGTCGATACCGATCGCGTTTTCACACCGTAGAAAAATCCTCATCCGGTGTCATTGGAAAGCGGAGAGGGTGGGATTCGAACCCACGGTGGAGTCACCCCCACACCGGTTTTCGAGACCGGCCTGTTCAACCGCTCCAGCACCTCTCCGAACAGCTGAAGGCCAATCAATAATGTTATTCTGTTTCGGATCGCATTATCGAGAGGGAAATCCGATGAAAAGAGCAACGAAGTCTGCTGCGAAATTGGTTGTCCTTGAGAATAACGATCGTATTTCTGCGGAGACTGAGGAAATTCAAAACCGGATCCGGGAGCGCGCCTTCCAGCTCTCTCAAGAGCGCGGGCATGCCGGACGCGAAATGGATGATTGGCTAACGGCGGAGTCGGAGATCATATCCGTACCACCGGCAGACCTGACCGAGAAAGATGGAATTTTTCATGTGCGTTTGGCAATCGTGGGTCTCAATCTCCAAGACATGAGTGTTATGGCAAGTCCCGAACAAATGCTCGTCCGAGGCCATTACAGTCAGGATCACCACTCCGAAGGTGGAACGGTTCACCTTTGCGACTTTAAATCGGCCACTGTTTTCCGCTCGATTCGATTTCCGCAACGAATCGATGTGAAGAGCATTGACGTCGAATACGACGATGGCATTCTCCGGGTCACTGCGGCTAAACAAGGCGCCAGACAAGGGCCGCCCAGCCGCGCAAGAACGCGTAAGACGGCCGCAAAGAAGACGGCGGCTTAGCTCAAAAGCCCGCTTTTGATTCCGGCAAGACTGCGCGCGCTTGCCAGTTTTCTAAGATCGCCTATTGTTACTGTGTGCGGACCAACCGTAGCGGAACGGAGAGAACTGTTCCCCCTGTGTCGGTGCTTCCTGCGCCCCCACCGCCCCCCCGCTCATATCGCCGCAAGAGGAAAGGCTAATTAGCCGGGCGACCACATCGTTCCCCTGAACACCCTCAAGGAAGAATGAAGTGTTCATGTTCATCAGATCATCCTCCGGGCTGCTGCGTATTGCACAGTGGCCACACCTTCGCCGTTTACGTTCGAAAGGGTTATTTCGATCTTTTAACGGGTTAGGTTATCCGCCGCTTTTCGCCACGGCATCAGCTATGGGTAGATGCTAGAACAAACCTCAAAAGAGAAGTATGGTTCGATCGTGTATGCATCCGAAGGTACTAGCAGGCTGCTGAAAGGGTCGAAGATCTTCACACGTTACAGGATTCTGGCAGATCCGGAACCGAGCGGCTAGCTTAAGCCGCTTTTGATTCTGTTGGACGCCGCAGTGCACCCTCCTGCCTTCACAAAATTCCTCTCAAATTGGGTGCACTTGTCGGTCCATCGCTATGCAGAAGTTGCGGAGCGAGCATCCGAATATATATTCGGTTTATTCTAGGGATGAGGCGAGTGGTATGAGCCTAAGATCTATGGACAGTCCCACAAACCGACGCAGCGAACCCGAACGGAGGATTGTGCCCGATGCCGTTATTCTGGATCTCTACCGGAAGATGTTGGGCGTCTATTACATTGAAGAGCGGCTGAAGATCCTCACGCGGCAGGGAAAAATTTCGTTTTTAGCTTCGTCGCGCGGGCATGAGAAGGCGCAGGTCGGCACCGTGATGATGCTCAAGCCCCGCCACGACTGGTTCTTCCCCTACTACCGCGAAAAGGCGATTGCCTACGCACTGGGAATGCCGGTGAAAGACATTTTTCTGCACATGCTCAGCCGCGAGGGCGATTCCAGCTCCAACGGCCGCAATATGCCCGAGCATTTCTCTTCGCGCGAATTGAATTTGGTTTCACAAACCGCTTGCACCGGCACTCAGTTTCTTCCTGCTGTCGGCTTGGCGAAAGCACTCAAGAAGGACGGCAGCGATGCCATTGTGTATGTCTCCTCCGGCGAGGGTGCTGCCAGCGAGGGCGAATTCGCTGAAGCTATCAATTGGGCTACTCGTGAGGAATTGCCGGTTCTCTTCCTGATTCAAAACAACGGTTATGCCATCAGCGTCCCACAGAATGCTCAGACTACTTCAGAAATCCATCGAATCGCTGAGGGCTTCGGACTGCCCAGCTATCACGTGGACGGGACCTGGTATGAGTCGATGTATAAGACGATGCCGGGGGTCATTCAGCGCATTCGCGAGGGCAGGGGGCCCGCTTTGATCGAAGCTGAAGTCGTGCGTTTGGATTCGCATTCCTCGTCGGACGATCAGACGAAATACCGAAACGAAGAGGAATTGAAGCGCGGGCGCGGACGTGATCCGATCGTGCTTACGGAGAAATACATTCTTAAACATCGGCTTCTGTCTCAAGACGAGATTGAAGGTATGCGCAAGGAAATCCAAGCCGAGGTGAATACGGCAGCCGATGAAGCTGATGCCGCGCCTCAGCCTCAGCCGGGACGCATCATGGCTCACATTTACAGCGACAAGACACCTTTCTTTGAGGAGAAACAAGCAGTCTATGTTTCCGAAGACACGATCTCTATGGTCGAGGCACTAAATCGCGCATTGCGTGAAGAAATGGAGCGCAATCCGAAGATCGTTATGTGGGGCGAGGACATTGCGGACCCGAAGGGCGGCGTATTCGGTGTCACGCGCGGCTTGACGAATCTGTACCCCGATCGAGTACAAAATTCTCCGTTGGCGGAGGCCAGCATCGTCGGGGTGGCTGGAGGAATGGCCATCGCGGGTTATAAACCGATTGTTGAAATCCAGTTTGCGGATTATTCGTGGCCGGGTTTCATGCAAATGCGGAATGAAATTCCGACGCTGCGCTGGCGCAGCAACGGAACGTGGTCCGATCCGGTGGTTGTCCGCATCGCCTGCGGAGGAAGAATCAAAGGAGGTCCCTTTCATTCCCAGTGCGTCGAGGCCATCTATGCGCATACGCCAGGGTGGTACATTGTGTTCCCGAGCAATGCGTCCGATGCGAAGGGTCTGCTGAAGACCGCAGCCCGCTCGGACGATCCCGTTTTGTTTCTCGAACACAAGAGGCTCTACCGGCACATTTCTGCGAAAACGCGGGAACCGGACGCGGATTACCTTATTCCGTTCGGGAAGGGGAAGATCAAGCGGCAAGGCAGTGCTGCGACAGTTGTAACATGGGGCGCGACCGTTTACACGGCATTAGAACTTGCCGACGAATTCGACCTTGAAGTGATCGACCTGCGGACGATCGTCCCCATGGATGAGGAGATCGTTTTCAATAGCGTCAGGAAAACGAACCGCGTGCTTGTCCTGCACGAGGACGCAGTCACCATCGGCTGGGGTGCGGAGGTCGTCGCCCGCATTGCAGCGAATTGCTTCGATTACCTCGACGCGCCAGTCCTGCGCGTCGGCGCCAAGGATTCTTTTGTGGCTTCAGCTATTTCGCTCGAGGACGAGGTGTTGCCATCGGTAGAAGATCTGCGCGGCGAAGTGAAGAAGCTTCTCGAATATTGAAAATGGGAAGCAGCCACAAAAAAGCACAAAATTCACGAAAAATCCTTTTGTGTCTTTTGTGCTTTTTTGTGGCTGCTTTTTCTCCGCAGCAATACGGGTATCGCGTCGTTAAAAGTTATCCTCATGACCGAAATGCTTTCACGCAAGGGCTGGAATTTCGCGACGGGTCTCTTTACGAGGGGACCGGCCTCGTCGGCCGGTCCTCACTGAGGAAGGTGAATCTCGAGACCGGCCAGGTTGTGCAGCGCTTTGATGTACCCCAGCCGTTTTTCGGCGAAGGCATTACGGTCCTGAACCAGCGGATCGTTCAACTCACGTGGCAGTCTCAGACCGGTTTTATCTACGACAAATCGACTTTCCGGCTGCTGGGAAGTTTCAACTATTCCGGTGAGGGTTGGGGCATGACGAACGACGGCAAGCAGATCTATATGAGCGACGGTACGTCTCAGCTCCGAGTTTGGGATCCCGCAACATTTAAAGAAATCCGCCGGATCACAGTCAAGGACGGCTCCCGCGAAATTACGGCCCTCAACGAACTAGAATTTGTTCGTGGAGAAATTTTGGCAAATGTTTGGCAAACTGATCGCATCGCGCGTATCGGGCCCAAGGACGGTAAAGTGCTGGGCTGGATCGATCTCGGCGGAATTCTTTCAAAAACCGACCGGCCCGGGCCGGAGGCGGTCCTCAACGGTATTGCTTATGACGCCGCAGCCGATCGCTTGTTCGTTACCGGAAAACTTTGGCCGAAAATTTTTGAAATTCAGATCCTTCCGAAGAAATGATTTATACGGCGCTATTGTTTTTCTTTGGGTTCCAGCTTCAGCGCGACGGAATTGATACAGTAACGAAGGCCGGTAGGGCGAGGTCCGTCGGGAAAGACGTGGCCGAGATGCGCTCCGCAGCGGCTGCACATGACTTCGGTCCGGCGCATTTCGTAGCTTAAATCGTCTTCTTCCTCGATATTTTCTTCCGAAATTGGTTTGTAAAAGCTGGGCCAACCCGTGCCGGAATCGAATTTGGTGGCCGAATCAAACAATTCGTTACCGCAGGCAACACATCGGTACATGCCCGGCTGCTTCGAGTTGTAATACTTTCCCGTGAAGGGAGGCTCCGTGGCTTTCATGCGGCATACCTGATACTGCTCTGGCGAGAGTTCGCTCTTCCATTCTTCTTCGGTCTTTTCAATTTTGTCCTTCATAATTGCCATTGTACGTCAGGGCACGCGGTGCCGTGGAGTCTCTATAGAGATTGGCCGCCTCGCCGCCGCTGAAAGAAATCCCGAAGCAGGGATGCGCATTCATCCTCACGGATGCCGGAGATCACTTCGACGCGATGATTCAGACGCGGATCGGTCAGGACGTTATAAATCGATCCTGCCGAGCCGGCGTTGGGATCGGGAGTTCCAAAGACGAGACGTGCCAGGCGTGCGTGGATCATTGCACCGGCGCACATCATGCACGGTTCCACGGTCGAGTACATCGTCGCGTTGGACAGTCTGTAATTCCCTTGCTCTCGGCATGCATCGCGAAGGGCGCCGATTTCGGCATGCGCTGTAGGATCATTCAGAGAAAGCGGCCGGTTAAAGCTTTTCGCGATAACAATCCCATCTGAAACAATCACGGCCCCGACCGGAACCTCGCCCGACGCCTCGGCTTTCTTTGCTTCGGCAAGAGCCAAATCCATGAATTGCTCGTCCACATCCAGGTACATGCCCTGCATGCTACACTACAAGTGATGCAATGAAAATTCTGCCGAAGCTTTGCATTTTCTTTTTCTTACTTCCAGCCTCGTTGTTTGCTCAGCCTGGTGTGAGGATGTCCGCCGATTTTCTTCCGCTCGAAGTCGGCAATCGCTGGGTCTACGACCTCTTGAGCGAGAATGGGCAGAAGGTGGGTAGCCTCGATTTTGCGGTTCAAGAATACCGGATTGTCGGCGGCCGTAGCTTCTACCTGCTCACGAGTTTTCCGTTCGTTACCGAGGATACGACCCCGACAAAGTTAATTCGCTACGACCGGCAAGAGCGGCAGTATATGAAGATGGGAAATAACGAAGAGACCCCGCTCTTTCTAGCTGACGGAGCAAAGGCGGAGGTCATCCAAGCCGACGAATCCGGTTTGCCTCAGAAATTCATTCTGAAGATGGACCTCATGGATCTCACCTTCCAGCGCGGGCTCGGCATTGTTGAGGCTCGCCTGCACGCGGGTAGCGGAGTCCAGATCGCAAAACTCACAAGCGTCCACGTTGGAGAGCGGCAGGCCGCGCAGGGCGCGGCTCAAGGCGCGCCGGCGCTTCCGCAACCGGCGCAACCAGCCACTCCCGAGCAAAAGAGTAAAACGCTTACAGATAACGTTGCGAAAGTGTCGGAAGAAAATCCGGCTCTCGATGTTGAGGCCTCGGAGGTCCCAGGCGGTACGAGATTCGTCTTCACGGTCATCAATACTTCGGACAAACTGTTGCCGTTCAGTTTCAGGTCGGGCCAAACGTATGACTTCGAAGTAATTGATGCATCTACCGGACAAGAGGTCTGGCGTTGGTCCCGCCGTATGTTTTTCAGTCAGGTCGTTCGTCAGGAAGCCATTCGCAGCAGCCGCAACTGGGTATTTGAAGTCACATGGAACCATCGTGACAATGACCTCAACGTCGTCGCGCCGGGAAAATACAAAGTTATCGCGAGCCTTGCCACTCAGCCGCCGATCGAGTCTGAAGCGGTGAGCTTTGACATTAAATAGTGCGAGCCCGCGTCGACACGGTGCTGGCGGATCCGCGTATTCAGCATGCGTTTCGTTTCATATCGCAAAAGGAATTGGAAATTGAAGCCGACCAGATCCGGCTGACCGAAATACCCGCGCCTCCTTTTCAAGAGGCGGAGCGTGCCAGAGCCTTCTCACAAGAGCTAGGCACGCTGGGACTTCATCCGACCATCGATTCGGAAGGCAATGTCTTCGCGGCATACGAAGCTGCGGGCAGCAATCCGGTCGTTGTTGACGCCCACCTCGATACTGTATTTCCGGCTTCGACGCCGCTCCAGCTCCGGCGTAAAGCGAGGGTGCTGTTTATGCCGGGAATTTCCGACAATGGATCTGGAATCGTTGCGTTGATCTGGGCCCTGCGCGCCGCAAAAGAAGCCGGACTTCGATTCCGCCGTCCGGTTATTGCGGTTGGGAGCGTTGGCGAGGAAGGGGAAGGAAATTTACGAGGGGTCCGGCATTTATTCAGCGCTCCGCCGTGGGGTGGCCGAGACTGTGAATTTATTGCATTGGACGGCGGAGGTCTTCATCGCATCACCAACCAGGGACTTGGCAGCTGGAGATTTCGAGTTGTCATGCGAGGTCCCGGAGGACATAGCTGGGCGGATTTTGGGCGTCCCAATCCTATCCAGGCCCTCGCAACAGCCATTCACACATTCTCGGCTGGCAGGCCGGGCCGGGTTTCCGGAACTTCCTTCAATTTCGGAATCGTTCGGGGTGGAATTTCTGTGAACGCCATTCCATCGGAGGCCTCCCTCGATGTCGATCTTCGCTCGATGGTCGCGGCGCATCTCGGCGATTTGGAGCGCCAACTGAGCCGAGCGGTCAGCGAAGCTGCCGGTGCTGCAGGTGTCGAGTTCCAGATCGAGCAGACGGGCGAACGGCCGTTGGGAATGACGCCGTCGACCTCGGGGCTCTTGCAGGCTGCAGTCGAGACGACGCGGAGATTTGACGTTGAACCTCGATTTGAGGTGGGATCGACGGACGCCAACATCCCAATGTCGATGGGAATTCCTGCGATCGCAATTGGAGGAGGCGGAGCTTCGGGAAATATCCACACACCCGAGGAATGGTTCGACCCGGTCCGCCGCGACTTGGGCATCCAGAGGTTGCTCGCGTTAGTCGCAGTGTTAGCGGAGTTGAGGTAAGAGAAGTCTTCGCAAATCCTGAAACCCTCACCCGGCGCTTTCATTTAGGCTTCGCCCTGTCGGGCTCGCGCTTCGCGGCGCCGTCCTCTCCCAGAGGGAGAGGTCCATGCCTATTTGCCGGGGCGGGAGGCAAACATAATGCCTTTCAAGTAAGCGTCCAGTTCGGCCTTCTCGACGTTTTTCCGAATGATCGTCGATAGTTCCGTGTCCGGATCCTCCATTAACGCTACGAGCTCCTTGATCAGGGACTCGACGCGCGAGACCTCGGCTGCGATCGCTGTGTTGTCGAGGCCGGAATTTTTGGTCTGCCCGCCGCTTCGCGGCGTGCGTTCGGCTTCCAAAAGTTTTCCGGTGAGTTGGTTTTTTTCTTGAATGGCTTCCTGTAGCCGCTGTTCATACTGCTTTCGCAATTGATCGACAATTTCTTTGCTGACGCGATCTTGCGATTCTGATGCGCGCTGGATCTGCCCTTCCAGCCGCTCAATTTCCTTTTTCAACTGGCGACGCTCTGCCTCCCACGCCGTGCGGGTCTCCTGCAGCTCCGTTTGAAGACCTTCCTTTTCCCGGCGGAGCTGTTCGATCTGTGCTTCGGAAGGGTTTGGCGCGCGGGCGGTAGCTTCGTAGGTTTGAATCTGCGCTTGTGCTTTCAGGAAGGCCTGCTGAAGTTGTCCGGCATGGTCGTTCAGTTGACGCCGTTCGATGTCCCAGTGCCTGGAGGTTTGCTCGAGCCGATGGATTTGCTTTGTCAATTCTTCGCGCTCTGCGCTCCATTTCGCGTGTGATTCCTTGAGTTGATTTTCCAGATCCCGGAGCTTCGGATTGACGTCAGCTTTCTCTTCTTTCGCAACGGGCTGGCCCATAATCTTCGCCGCTCGCCGTAATTTGACCATTTCGCCGGTCATCTTTAGCTGTTCTTGCTCCCATTGGGTCTTGGCTCTTAAGAAGGCCTGTTCGATTTCGGTTTTTTCCTGAGCGACCCGGTTCAATTCAATTTCGAATTGTTCCTTCATGGGTTGCGTCGATCGCAGCGGGTTCGAGGCGCGCGCGATCGCTTCGGCGACTGCGCCTTCCAAACGGTTGATCTGCGATTTCAGTTGACCGCGCTCCCGCTCCCATTCCGCGGTAGCCTTGTTCAGCTTTTCATCTGCTTCTTCGTGGAGTCTCGCAACCGCCAGCGGATCTGGCGCTGCGGGCTTTTGGTCTGAATCCTTGCGTGCGGCAGCGGCTTTGGCATCGTCCAGGGCGGCCTCGAGCCGGTCGATTTCTGCATTCAGGCGCCGCTTCTCGGCCCGCCAGCGTTCGGATGCTGCTTCCAATTCTCCTTCGGCTTGTTCCTTTTGGCGTTTGGCTTGTCGAAGTTTGGTATCAAATTCGGCTTGGATCTCGTCAACAATCTGGCGTCGCAGCAGGTCTTTATCCATGGACCCTGCATTATAATTCACGGCCCGCAGCAACTATAAAGCTGAAGTAGCATTCCCCTCCTCTGCGAGGAGGGGAATGCAGGTCTTTTACTGCTTCACTCCCGACGTGTTCGCCGGTTCGGTTGATGCGGTTTGGGGTGCGGCGTTTTGCCGCGTCAGGTACAGATAAATCGGAGTGACCTCAAACGGCATCTTTTCGCGTGCAGAAAGCAGCGCGACCGGTTTCGACTTCACCAGTTCAATTTTTCCCGACCACGGATCGACACGGACGCGCCCGCCGAGCGGCAAAGCCGCAATCTGATCGACCTTTGCCATTTGCAATTCCGGCGCGGTCTGTTTCAGATCGGCCATTTGCTGTACTTGGCGATCCTTGATCATCGGATTGCCGATATGAGGCATGAGCAGGTGGGTCAGCACGGGTGCGCGCTCGTCGACGGCTTTTAAAAAGAGGCCCGCATTGCCGAGTTTGTCCTTGTAAGGCGAATTCTTCAGGAGTTCAGCCGCTTTGGCATCAGCGTCAGCTTCTTCTTTTTCGTCGCGTCTTAGGTAAACGTTGTGAAAGGCTTCCGGATCATCGAACAACATGCGGTCGCTGAAAGCATATTTGGTGTCGAGGCGGTGCCCAAGCGCAATGTGCGCAAGTTGCCGCGCAAGGATCGCCGCAAGGCTTGCTTCGTCAGGTAAAACATCGATCATGCCCCGGCTCAGTACGATCGTGTGGCCGATGGTAAACGATTCCAAGGGAGACGTTAGAAGCACCCGAGCCCGCACTTCTGGTTGGATGTCGAGATTATTAGTGACTTCGAGATTCGTCATGACGGTTTCGAGCACCTTGTTGACTTCACCTTCAGGCGCCAGCAGGCCGGCCTTCTCGAGCCGTTGAATGACGTTGTCTTCAGCCTGCCTCTCCCAGGCACGCAAGGCGCGGACGGGCGATATGCCCTCCGCCTGGTCGACGGTATCGCGTACCTGATCGGATTCGACGATCAGGGCGGTCAATTCATTTTGAGCGCTTGATTTGCCCACGTTGTAACCCCACAAGCGGGTCTGACCTTTGAAGCGGAGATGCCGGCGTCCGGCAAAGTAGCTCATATCCGATTCTTCCGTATAAACGTAGGCCGGGAGCCACATTGCCGGGCCCATGTATTCGCGCCAGCTATCGAAGTGAAAAAACATTTTAGTTAACGTCGAGGGACCGTAGGTGCCGTTAAAGCGGACGATGTTGTAGTCTTGATCCTCGACCCAAATTCGTCCCTTGAAGGTGCCCGAGCCACGCTTCTTCGGTGTGACGTCGAACACAAGGCAGCGGACCGCGCCCAGGAACTCCCTCCGGACATATTCCAAATTGTAGGTGTTGCGATCGAACGGGCCGGCCACGACCAGCATTTGTTCAAAACCTTCGGGCAGATACTTCACGGAATAAATCTGTTTGAAGCCGCCCCCGATCGAACCGGCGATGTTGGAGGATTTATTCGGCGAATTCAGGAACGTACGTTCTCGAATTTGTCCCGGATTGAAGTCGAGCTTCCCGAGAAAATACCGGTCTCCGGTTGGATGAAACGCCAGCTCATCGTCTTTCTCGACAGTCTGAATGTAGGTTTCCACGAGTGGATGCATCTCCTTCATTGTGGCGGCCAGTGCTGCTTCTTTTGCGGTGATCCTATCGATGATCTGGTTTACCGCGGTGTCGGCGCTTGTGGTTTTCTTGGAGTCCGCCGGCCCAGGCACCGCCTGCTTCGATCCGGGTGCTTGTTGAGAAGACTGGGCGGCGAACGCGAGACCCGCGCTGATCAACGAGATGATGATGAAAACGGGAAACGAAAACTTGTAAGTAGTCATGTTACGCATAATCTCTTCTTCATACCTCGGGGCCTCTAACTTCCGCTCAGGACGCTGTTGACGTCGTCATCCACAGCGGGACTTAGTAAGCCAGTTCAAATAAAATGTGAACGGTCGCCGTCGAATCGACAGGCACGCCGTCGCGTATTGCGGGCTTGAAGCGAATTTGCTCGGCAGCGTGAACTGCGTTTTCATCGAGACCGTGGCCCAGTCCTTGAACCACGTCCAGAACACGCGCCTGTCCTCCGGCTGTAAACAGAACTTTCAAGAGAACCTCACCTTCCAATTTCAATGTCCGCGCTTCCTGGGTGTATTGAGGCTTGGGCTTGAACAAAATCTCCACTGGAGTTTGAGGCGGACCCGCATCCCGCTTTTTCGGAGCGGGTTCCGGTTTGGCCGGTTCAGCATCGAAGCCGGTTTGATGTACGGCTCGCCCCGATGCTCCCGATCCTTTCCCGCCGCCATTCTCAACGGTGGCGACGCCGTTGCCGAATCCAGGACTCGCAACGATTCCTTTTGCGCCCCGCGCCCCGCCCGTTCCATTTCCCGCGCCCGGCCCGACCGGTAGATCGAATGAACCAAGGCTGGCGATGTTTCCAGTTTTTCCCGGTTTCCCTTCGCCTCGGATGCCGTTCGGATCTCCGAATCCTCCGGTTTGGACCTGAGCTGCCGGAAGATTCGTGGTCGGTTTAGCGGAGCTGCCGGTTGAAAAAACATTCGTGCGAATTTCAATTTTGGGTGCCGCTACAGGCGGTTCGTCAATTTCCGCCGTCCTTTTCGCCAGCGGTTTCGGTTGGATCACCTCGGGCAGCTTCACCTCCGCAAGCTTCGGAGGCTCAGGTGGTTTAGGCTTCGGCGGTTCCGTCAGTACAGGCTTCGGAGGAGGAGGTGCGACAAGATCTTTCTTCGGTTCGATTTTCGGCTTTGCCTGTGGCGGCTCTTTGTAATGCGTAACCTCCAATACCTCTTTCTTCGGCATTGGAGGAGCAATCATCACGGTATTGAAATGGACTCTCATGGCCTCGGTGAAGATGAGCGGTATCGCCAGTAGTATCGTAAGCAACACGGCGTGAATGACGAGACTCATCGAAACCGACTTTTTGCGGGACGCATGAAACTCCAGTGACCGAAACATGTTGTCCAATGAGATAGATCCAACAGTGTCCCGCGGGAATGGTTTGTTTGTCCGCTCCATAACAACCACAGAAGTGCACGGAGGCTGCCAGCTTGGTGAAACAGGCTCGAAGCACTTACGATCGTGCCGTTTAGAACCGAGTCTTTCCACTGAACCAACGGCACCTCGGTTCCTATCGATCCAACCAGAGTTTCAGGAAGGCACACGATACCGAGCCGGCCGGCATGGGCCCGTGAAACTAGAATTTCAACGAAAAACTGTGCTAGTTATTGTTACCAATGAAAATATTGATCGCTGAAGACGACCGGGATTCGCGCGAGCTCTTGCGGTGGATACTTGAAAAGCTGGCGTACGAAGTTGTTGCGGCTGAAAACGGGAAGGAAGCATGGGAAGCATTCCGCCGCGGAAGGTTCCGTCTGGTCATCTCCGATGTGCTGATGCCGGAAATGGATGGTTTCGAATTGTGCCGGCGCATCCGCAAACACAAGCAATCGAAATATACGTTCGTCATCATCATCACTGCGCTGATCGGGAAAAAGGATTACCTTGAAGGCATGGAAGCCGGGGCCGACGATTTCGTGACCAAGCCTTTTGATGCCGATGAGCTGAGGGCGCGCCTTCGAGTGGCCGAACGTATCCTCTCGTTCCAGGAACACGCCCTGGAAGAGATCGCCGACAGAAACGCGGCAGTAAATGAAATTCGAAGACAGACACCTAAATCACCCAAACTCAACAAGAGCCTTTGAACGAATTTGGGTGGTTTAGGTATCTGTCCCCGAATTTACTTGTATGCAGGCAAGCCAGTGATGTGTTCTCCCAAGATGAGTGTATGGATGTGGTCGGTTCCTTCGTAGGTGTAAACCGACTCGAGATTACACATGTGGCGGAAAACGGGGTATTCCAAAGTGATTCCATTTGCTCCCATCAGATCGCGTGCCAGGCGGGCCGTTTCCAGTCCGACCCGCACATTATTCCGTTTTGCCATGGAGGTCTGGCTGAAGTGCAACTTGCCTTCATCCTTCAAGCGGCCGAGCCGCCATGCGATCAGCTGTCCTTTCGTGATTTCTGTCAGCATATGCGCGAGCTTTTCCTGGACGAGTTGGAACTGAGCGATTGGCTTATCGAATTGGATTCTTCCTTTCGTGTATTCGACCGCCCACTCGTAGCAAGCCGTCGCCGCACCAATGGCGCCCCATGCGATTCCATACCGGGCCTGGTTCAAGCACATCAACGGCGCCTTTAGCCCCGAGCTGTTCGGCAGGAGATTGCCGTCAGGCACGAGAACATCGTCGAGTACCAAATCGGAGGTCACAGAGGCCCGCAGCGAGAGCTTGTTCTTGATTTCAGGCGCCTGGAATCCCGGTATTTTGGTCTCAACGATGAATCCGCGTATATCGCCTTCGGCCTTGGCCCAAATGATCGCGACGTCCGATATCGTGCCATTTGTAATCCAACGCTTCGTGCCATTGAGCACCCAACCCTTGTTCGTGCGGCGCGCGCGCGTCTCCATACCGGCGGGATCGGACCCGTGGTCGGGTTCAGTGAGACCGAAGCAGCCGATCTTCTGGCCCCGGGCGAGTAACGGCAGCCATTTTTGTTTCTGCTCTGCCGTTCCGAAAGTGAAGATCGGATACATCACAAGTGCGCCTTGAACACTCACAAAGCTCCGAAGGCCGCTGTCGCCGCGTTCCAGTTCCTGCATGACCAGGCCGTACGCGACGTTGTTCATATTGGCGCAGCCATATTCCTCGGGCAAGGTGCCGCCGAACAGGCCCATCTCGGCCATTGCCGGAATCAGCTCGGTCGGGAAGGTTGCTTCTTCGAAATGCTTATCGATGATCGGGACGACCCGCTCGTCAACAAATCGGCGAACCGTATCGCGCACCATGCGCTCTTCGTCGCTCAGCAGGTCATCGATTCGATAAAAGTCGACACCCTTGAATGGCATCAGCCGTACTCTCCACAAAAGAGGCTATCATACCCGATACGTGGGGGGACTGGCCGAATGCCGATTCAAAAAGGCCGCGAAGCGGTGTACCTCCAGTAAGCCGGCCGCGCGAAGCGCAAGCCCGATAGGGCGCAGCCGGAACAGAAGCCCGACGTCAAATAAATATGAAGCCCGATTCCGCGATCGAGATCGTACAGGAGCTGCGCAGCCGAGGCCACGAAGCATATCTCGTCGGAGGATGCGTGCGCGATATGGTCATGGCAATCGAACCCGCCGACTATGACATTGCGACCAGCGCCCGGCCGGAAGAGATCGTGGAGATATTCCCCCGTACCGAAAGCATCGGCGCACAGTTCGGCGTCATTCTCGTCATTTATCGCGGCCATCGATTTGAAGTCGCGACATTCCGTTCCGACGAAGCTTACCTGGATGGCCGGCGTCCAACCGGGGTCGTCTTCACTGACGCCAAACAGGATGTTTTACGGCGCGACTTCACGATCAATGGACTCCTTTATGATCCTATTTCCAAGGAGGTTATCGACTACGTGGGCGGCCAGACCGATATCCAAGCCAAGCTGGTCCGTGCGATTGGCGATCCGCACGCCCGTTTCGAGGAGGACAAGCTGAGAATTCTGCGTGCCGTTCGGTTTGGAGCACGCCTTGGATACCAGATCGAGCCGCGGACCTGGCAGGCTGTTGTGGCAATGGCGCCAAGGATTCATCAAGTCAGTAGCGAACGTATCCGGGATGAGGTCTGCCGGATACTGACGGAAGGCCGGGCGGCACGAGGCTTTCTCCTGATGGAGGAATCGGGTCTTCGTCGGGAAATCTTTCCAGAGGTGGAGTGGACGGGTCACATTGAAGCTTCTCTCCGGTTTCTTAAACCCGGCGCTCTGGCGGACTTTGCGATGGCTGTTTTACTTCACCACACAGTTGTCTCCAGCGCGGCGACCATCGTGGAGCGCTTGAAGTTTTCGCGGGCCCAGATGCATCATATTCTTGCCCTGATTGGGAACCTGCCCCAGTTCTTCCGAGTCGGGCAGATGTCTGTCGCGGAAATGAAACGTTTTTTCAGGCTCAATCGGTTTGAAGATCACCTGGAGCTTGCACGGATTCACCTTATGGCGGCCGGAAAGGATCTGAGTGACGTCAACTACGTTCTGAGCAGACTTGCGGCTTGGACCGATAAAGACATCTATCCTGAACCGCTCATTACGGGCGATGACCTGATCGCGATCGGTTTTTCACCAGGGCCGGTCTTCAAAGAAATTCTTACGACAGTAGAGGACGCCCAGCTCGAAGGCCGGCTTAGGAACCGGTCGGAAGCGCTTGACTTCGTCAAAGGCCGGTACGGGCAGGCATGACAGTCACAGCAATCGTTCTTCTCATCATCAACCTGAACACAGCTTCAGTCCGGCAGCTCCAGTCTTTGCCGGGAATTGGTCCCGCTCTTGCCAGGCGCATCGTGGATTTCCGCGAAAAAAACCACGGTTTCAAGCGTGTCGAAGAACTGCTGGCCGTCCCTGGAATCAGCGAAAAGAGGTGGCGGGCCATCCGAGACAAAGTAGAAGTCACGCCAGTTGGGAGAATAGATTCCCCTCCTCGCAGAGGAGGGGAATATTAATACTGAATAATCGCTCCGCTTTTCATGACGAATCGAACGCGTCGAGCTGCCGAAATGTCGCGCGTGGGATCGCCATCGACCGCGATCAGGTCGGCAAACAAGCCGTCTCTCACTCGACCAATCCGATTTTCCATGTGCAGGACCTGCGCGTCGATGGATGTTGCCGAGCGCAGAGCATCAACAGGAGTCATTCCGAAATCAACCATCGCTTCGAGTTCGCGGCCGTTCTCGCCGTGAGCAAAGACACCAACATCGCTGCCGCTGGCTACCGTGACACGCGCATCGAGTGCAGCCTTGAAACTCGCACGCTTTCGATCGAGGTCTCGCCCAATGGTGATGGAAGTCGTCAATGTGGGACACAACGCTACATTGTGCTCTTTCATCAGGCGAAACACCTCGGGAGTGCCGGCGTTGCCATGTTCGATAGTTTCGACTCCAGCCAGAATGGCCCGCCGCATCCCTTCTGCAGACGATGCGTGGGCCGCCACCCGGCGGCCGCTGCTCTTTGCGGTTTCGACAATGAGCTTGAGTTCGTCCAGTGAAAAGGTCGGCTCAGGCTCGCCGTTCGGGCCCCAACCATAGTCGGCATACACTTTGATCCAGTCAGCGCCTTTTCCGATTTGGTCGCGGACGACGCGGATCAGGCTGTCCACACCGTCGGCTTCTTCAGCGCCTTGCGGGACACGCCATTCCGCAGCGTAACCTTTAGGAGCGTAGCTCCCGGTTGCGACAATCGCGCGTGTGACGACAAGCATGCGCGGCCCGGGAATAATGCCTTGCGCCACCGCGTCTCTCAGACCGACGTCGGCATACCCGGCGCCTTCGGTTCCCAGATCGCGAATTGTTGTGAATCCAGCCCGGAGCGTACGGCGAAGGTGATTGGTTGCGCGCGCGATCCGCAGCGCGAGAGCCTCGTGAGCAACCTGATCGTTCCAGGACGTTTCGCTGTAGGGATGCAGCAGCACGTGCGAGTGCGCATCGATGAGGCCAGGCATCAATGTCAATCCCGGCAGATCGATCGACCGCGCGCCAGCGGGAATCCGCACGCTACTAACGGGACCGGCGGCTTCGATCTTTTCTCCGCGTACGACAACCACCCAGCCGTCGTGCAGTTGAGCGGATTCTCCGTCAAAGACGCGCGCCGGCCGGAGGACATAGGATTGCGGAGCGGGCGTCTGGGCAACAGTAACCACAAAAAGGCACAAAAGACACAAAAAGAGTTTTTGTGTTTTTTGTGCCTTTTTGTTGCTAAAACCCTTTCCCGTACATTTACTTTTCGATCCCATACGTCTTCATCTTCCGATAAAGATAACTACGTTCCAATCCTAAGGTCCGCGCGGTCTGTGAAATATTCCAGTTGTTTTCTTTTAATTTCGTCACAATGAATTCGCGCTCGTATTGAGCTCTCGCTTCATGAAGAGTCGAGGCACGGGAGGTATTGCCGTTCGGCAGCGAGAGATCCGCGGGGCGAATGACGTCGTCCGGGATCATGATGACCAGCCGCTCAATTTCGTTTCGGAGTTCCCGGACGTTTCCAGGCCAGGAATAGTCAATCAGCAGGTCCAGCGCGTCGGCAGTGAACTCCTTTGGCCCGCGGCCGTGTTCAGCTGAAAACACCCGCAAGAAATAGTGAGCCAGTATGGGTATATCTTCGCGGCGGTCGCGCAACGGAGGTACGAAGAAGGGAATCACGTTCAATCGATAAAACAGATCCTCCCGAAAACGGCCGGTAGCAATTTCATTTTGCAGATTTTTATTTGTCGCCGTGATGACGCGCACATCTACTCGTACACCTGTTTGGGCGCCGATGGGCTGGAAGCTTTGCTCTTCGAGAACGCGCAGAACCTTGGCTTGCGTTTTCAGGGACATGTCACCGATCTCGTCGAGGAACAATGTGCCGCCGTCGGCGAGTTCAAATTTTCCCTTCTTGGGATCGCTGGCTCCGGTAAACGATCCTTTTGTGTGCCCGAACAATTCACTTTCAATCAGCTCTTCAGGAATGGCGGCGCAATTCACTTCGACAAAGGGCGCAGCCGCTCGCTGGCTCATGAAGTGAATGTTGCGGCTGACCAGTTCCTTTCCGGTTCCGCTTTCTCCATAAATGAGGATGCGGCTGTTGGTCGGAGCGACAATCGCGATCTGCTTTCGCAATGCCTTGGTGGGTACGCTTTCCCCGACGATATTGAATCGTTGTTCGAGTTGATGGCGAAGCAGGTCGTTGGCTTGTTGGAGCCGCCGATGTGAAAGAGCATTTCTGGCGATAAGCAGCGTGTGCTCGAGCGAAAGGGGTTTTTCGATGAAGTCGTAGGCACCGAGCTTTGTCGCGGTGACGGCTGTGGCTATCGTCGCGTGGCCTGAAATCATGATGACGTGTGTTTTAGAGGACTTTTCACGCAATCTGCGCAGTGTCTCGATGCCGTCAATGCCGGGCAGCCAGATGTCGAGAAGCACAAGATCGTAGGCGGCCTGCTCGATCTTCTTCAAGCAATCCTCGCCGGAGGAGACTGCTTCGGTTTGAAAACCTTCGTCTTCGAAAACGCCTTTTAGCGACTGCCGGATGCCGGGCTCGTCATCGACAATGAGGATTCTTGGCATACGGGTAACTCAAGAATAAATCGTGTGCCTTTCGGTGAGTTGGGTTCGACACCGATGTAGCCGCCATGATCGGCCACAATCCGGCTCGAGATGGCGAGTCCAAGACCGGTGCCGTTTTTACGGGTCGAAAAATAGGGCGTGAACAAGCGCTCACGATCGTCGGCGGCGATTCCCCGGCCCGTGTCGACGATGGTCAGACGCGCCATAGTCTCGTCCCGTGCGAGCTCGCAGCGGATTGCCAACTCCTGGATTGGCTCACCTGCAAGCGCGCCGAGCGCGTTATCGAGCAGATTGACTAGAACGCGCTTCATTTGCAAGGAGTCCATCAGAATAGGCGGAAGGTCCTCTGAAACATCGACGACGACTTTTACTTTATCCAGGCGGCCTTCATAGAGCGCCAATGTTCGGTCGACCAACTCTTTCATGCTGTTCGGAATGCGCGATACCGCCGGCAGCCGCGCGAACCGGACAAATTCGTCGACCAGATGCTTCAAGCTGGAGACCTCCTCCACGATTGCCGCAACGCATTCCTCGATCACCGTGGCAACCCGAGGCGAGGCGGCGGGCAAGCGGCTGATGTTTCGAGCGATGCGCTCCGCCGAGAGTTGAATTGGCGTGAGCGGGTTTTTGATTTCGTGCGCCAGCCGCCGCGCGACTTCGCGCCACGCGCTCGCTTTTTGCGCTCGCACCACTTCGGTCAGGTCCTCAATCACCAAAACGAAACCGCCCGTCATCAATCGTGTCACCGTAACGGCCACGTGGGCGGGCCTCCCGTGCACGTTGAATTCAATTTCACGCGTGATCGAATTGCCATCCGAGGCGGACAACAGTTCGCTAACGGTATGAAAGTCCTGGCCGAAAATCTCCTCCAGCGTGTTTGCATTCTCGCTGGAGAACATCGCGCGCCCCGCGCGATTGATTTTGTTGGCCCGAAGATCGCGATCGACGGAGATCACGCCGGTAGGAATGCTTTCGAGAATGATTTCCATTAAGCGCCGGCGCGCTTCAAGCTCGCGTGTTGTGGCTTGCAGCTGCCCGGCCATATCATTGAATAAGCGCACCAGCAAACCGAGTTCATCCTGCGCCTGGACGTGGACCCGGTGATCAAGGTTTCCTGACGAAATCTCGCGAGTGGCCTCGGAGAGAGCTTCAATGGGAATCGTGATGCGCTTCGAGAGAAACAGACCGGTCCAGACCGCGGCAAACAGGACCAACACTGTCATCAAAATGAGGATATAGACGTAAGTGTCCCGATATAGCCTTTGGTTCTGGACCAGGGCGTTGTAGTGCTGCCGCTCTTGGGCAATCTTCGCAGCCAATTGGAGGATGCGTTCGGGCCGTGGAAACAGCGCTGCCATGATGTTGCCGTCGGGAGGTGTCCGGCGGACGACGACCCAGTAGGAATCGATATCGAGGAAGGCCTCGACGGCGTTGCCCACGTTCGACCGTATCTGGCTGCCCAGAGCCGCCGCGGCGACATCCGGTTCGGCCGATGATCGCAGGACTGTGCCGCGATCGTCGATCACAATGATCGCCTTCAAATGGAACGTCTGACGGAGTTCATCCAGATCGGTATCCGGTGCGCGATCCAGTTCTAGCAGTATCGATCGGGCGATGGCTTCGTGCTCCTTTTGCCATTCCGCATTCATATCGGCCGACGCATTGAAGATTTGATCCACCGGCACGCTAAACCACTTCACGATGCTGCGATTCACTAAACCGAACGCGAAAAGGAACAGACATGTGGCCGGGATCAAGGTCAGCGAGATAAGCGACACCAAAATGCTGGTCTTGAATTTAGAACCGGGCTTTTGCTGTTTCCGCTCGATCCACACTTTGACCAGCGCGCGAAGAAGAACGAAGCCAAAGATCAAAAGGACGAGAAAGATGAAAGTCGAGAGCGTATACAGCAGAACAATTTGCGTCGGCTCCGACGGACTGAAAAAGGGATCGAGATTAAACGCCGCCTGTACAAATACAATCAAGGCCAGCATCAGCAAGCAGAATCCCGCCAAATAGAGCTTTGTCGTTTCGGGCTGCACCTTCATAACTTACCTATTTTGAAGCCGGCCGCAGCGGCCCGCAAGGAATGTATATCCAAAAAATAATGTCCTTTAAGTAAAATGCCCCGTCGGAGGAGAGGTGGTTATGCCCAATTTCGCATTCAAAGCACGAAATCGTCAGGGAGAGACGCTCTTGGGCGAGCGGATGGCCGATAGCCGGCAGGCGCTGGCGCTCGCGCTTCGGCGCGAGCAGATCTTTTTGCTCGATGCCCAGGAAAAAAAGGTCGCCAGGAAGTCCTTCGAGTTCGGTGGAAACCCGACGCCGAAGGACATTGCCGTCTTTACGCGGCAATTTTCGGTAATGATTGACGCGGGATTGAACTTCTGGCATCCACGCAAGCTAACAAGAAGTTCGCGGCGGCGCTAAAGGCTGTACAAACTGAGGTCGAGTCGGGCAACAGCCTTGCGGCGTCGATGAAGAATCATCAGAGAATATTCGATGATTTGTACACCAACATGGTTGCAGCGGGAGAGGCCGGCGGTATTCTCGATACCATTTTTCAGCGGCTTTCGATGTACATCGAAAAAAACGTCAAATTGAAGCGTGCCGTCCAATCGGCCATGGTGTATCCAATAGCAGTCGTGGTGATCGCGAGCGGCGTCATCACCCTCATTTTGTGGAAAGTAGTTCCCATGTTTACCGAACTTTTTGCGAGCATGGGCGTGGATCTGCCGCTGCCAACGCGGATCGTGATTGGCGCCAGTAGATTCGTCGGCAGCTACGGCTTGTTTATTGCGATCGGTCTGGTCATTCTGAGCTTTCTTTTCAGGGCTTACTACCGGACGCCGAAGGGGCGG
>Ga0209470_1000415_pt1 | contig 33619 bp, 27 predicted proteins | sample GraSoiAngelo_125_FD_185882 | JGI IMG/M metagenome (GOLD analysis project Ga0209470, IMG submission 185882) | Grasslands soil microbial communities from the Angelo Coastal Reserve, California, USA - 14_0927_05_40cm (SPAdes) (version 2) | ecosystem: Environmental > Terrestrial > Soil > Grasslands ... | reverse complement strand
CACCTTATCGCAGTCGCACTTCAAGACAAGTCATACTGTTGTCAACGATGTCGTGAAGAACGCTTCCGCAGTATTCATGGTGGAGGGTCTCGATAACCGGTATCGAGAGCAAGCCAGTATTGTCGCGATGAATCTTCGGGCAATTGCTTGCCTGCCGCTGATGGGAATACCGTCGGAGGCGGATACGCCATCGATCCTCGGTATTCTGTATCTGGACAGCACAAAGAGGCATTCACTGTCCGGTTTGGACGAGAAGATCCTCAATAAATTGGCCGTCGAGGCAGGAAATGTTCTGGAACGCGTGGAGATGATCAAAAGCATCGAGCAGCGAAAGAAGCTCGAGCAGGAACTCACTTTAGCGGAAGAAACTCAACGCACTCTCCTGCCGCAGACATTTCCGAAGGTTCAAAACCTGAACTTGCATGCGTTTTCCAAACCCACCCGCTATGTCGGGGGCGACTTCTATGATTTCGTGGAACTGGAATCCGGACAACTGGCCGGCGTTCTGGCCGATGTATCCGGCAAGGGAATTTCAGCTTCTCTGCTCAGTTCCATGCTCCTGGGTTGTTTGCAAATGCAATTACGCGCGAACGTCCCGCTCCATGAATCTCTACACCGGCTGAATCGCTTTCTTTGCGAAAAATCATCCTCGAGCCGGTTTGTCACCATGTTTTTGTTCACGCTCGATTCGAAAGGTTCGGGCCGGTACATTAGCGCTGGACACAATCCGACATACCTGTTTCGCGCGGCGAACGGCGATATCGAGGAGATCGTTTCGAACAATATGATCGTTGGCGCCTTTCCGTCGATCAACTATGAGGCGGCTACGTTGCAGTTGAATAAGGGTGACGTGCTCCTGGCTTACAGCGACGGTCTCACCGAAGCCGAGAATCCTCAGGGAGAAATGCTTGGCGAAGAACGCGTTAAAGCCATTATTCGCGCGGAAGCCCGCGCGGGTTCAACGAATTTAGAGCGGAAATTGCTCGACGCGATCCACAATTTCACCATGGGGCGATCGCAAACCGACGATATTACGATCGTCATCGTCGAAAGAGTTTGACAGGGTCCGGCCTACACAGTAATAGTTAATTGGTGGATAAAAAAACCGGCATGAATCAGACCGTCAGCTGCGCCGCCGGCGCGCTGCTGGACACATGGTCCTCGCACAGTTGGACGGAAGGCATCCAATTGGAAACGATCGAGGACATGGAAAAGCTGGTGGTGCGCACGGAAAACAGCGTTTATGAAATGACGGTGATTTGTGGCCGCACCGGCGACATCCTCGTTCGAGGAGGCCGCTTCTTCCCGGAATTCACGGAAGCCCGCGTGGCGGGCAGCTCCTTGGGCGGCAGCTTTCTGAAGCTTCGTGGGATTTATGTCGGATTCAATCTGGAGATTCATTTCGACAAGCGCCTCATCATCACGAGCCGCGTCCGTCAAATCTCCGTGCTGCTGCCATAACAAAGGGGGGCGCACACCCTAATTAAGGTGTGCGCCCCCTTGGGAAACCGCCATTCGTCTCTCTCCCCTCACCCCCTGTGAGAATGAGACAACGTTGAATGCCGGATCCCGGAAATCCGAACACTCCACCACGGAAGCAATAAAGCAGCCATTGCCTCTACGCAATTAATCAATAAGATAGAGAATGAGGAATTCGCGAAATTCTGAAATTTGAAGCGAATTTACATTTTTTGGAGGCGTATGTAGGCCTCAGCGTATCTCCGCGCGGAATCTTTCCAACTCAAGTCCAGACGCATCCCATTCCGCATCAGCTGGCGCCATTTTGTGCGCGAAGGCCAGAGTGCAAGCGCCCGGTCGATTGCAGCTTTGAATTGCTCCGGATCATAATCGCTGAATACAAATCCTGTTCCTTCACCCGTTGCCGGATTGTATTCGCGGATCGTATCCGCCAGACCGCCCGTCTTCCGAACCACGGGAACAGTACCATAGCGCAGACTGTACATTTGGTTCAGGCCACAGGGCTCGTATTTGGATGGCATCAGGAAGATGTCCGCACCCGCTTCCACAAGGTGAGCGCTTCCGTTATCGAATTCAAAGCGAATGCCGGCCTTGCGTGGGTGCCTTTCAATGATGGTTCGCAAATAGGCCTCGGTTTCCTTATTGCCGCTCCCGAGTAAAACAAAATAGAGATCCTTCTTCAGCAGATCGTCCAGGATACTGACAACAAGATCGAAGCCTTTCTGGGCTTCAATTCGGGAAATCATAGCAAGCAGGGGCCAATCGCTGTGCGAAGCATCCAATTCGTATTTTTGTAAGAGCGCCTTCTTATCGGCGACCTTGCCGTCCAACGTGGTTTGGCTGTAATTTCCGGGAATCAAAGGATCTTTTTCCGGATTCCAAAGTTCGTCGTCAATTCCGTTGAGGATTCCAAGCAACCGGTGGCTTCGTTGGCGCAGAACGCCCTCCAGTCCGAACGCAAATTCGCTGCCCTCCTGAATCTCGCGCGCATAGGTTGGACTGACGGTTGTAATCAAATCGGCATACTCGATGCCCACTTTCATGAAATTGACCATTCCGTAGAACTCAAAGGAACTCATGGGGTAAAACTCGCTGTCGCTGAAACCAGCCCGAAATAGAACATTACGCGGAAACAGACCCTGGTACCCGATGTTGTGAATCGTAAACATCGAACGGGTAGTTCCAAAACCCTGGTCCCCGCGATAAGACCGAAGGAGATAGGCAGGAATAAGTCCGGTCTGATGATCGTGACAGTGGAGGATGTCCGGCGCGGGCGATCTTGTTTTGAAGAATTCCATCGTTGCGCGCTGGAAGAAGATCCACCGGTCGGCCTGATCGGGATAGTCGCGCCCGGTCGTGCTGTCCACGTAAATGCCCGGACGATCAAAGAAGAGATCGTTACCAATCAGAAAGACTTCCACAGATGAGCCCGGCAATTGACCGCGATGGATATCGTAGGAAACGCTCTGGAAACCGAGCGAGACGCGCCCGCCGCCGGGTGATGGGAAAAATTCGAAACCAAATTTTTGAGGATCGATAACGCCGTACCGGGGGATGGCTATGGTCACGGAAACGCCGAGTTTCTCCAAGGCAACCGGCAGCGCGCCCAGGACATCGGCCAAACCGCCCGCCTTGGCGAAAGGCGCACATTCTGCTGCAACCATCAGGACGCGAAGGTCAGGCATGAGAAACTATTAGATATTGGTAGGAGGGAAATTTTGAATTTCTCCCTCTCCAGGTCACGCAAGTATGTCGTTGCCCCTCGGAGGGACTACTCTCCTTTTACCCGTTTACTAGTTCCCGTGCGCGCTGCGTCGCCCGGACGACTGCTTTGATCAGTGTGACGCGCAAACCGCCGTCTTCCAGTTCAAGTATTCCGTCAATGGTGCAACCGGCAGGCGTCGTCACGATGTCCTTGAGCTTGGCCGGATGCTCACCGGTTTGTAAAACCATGCTGGATGCTCCCAGAACCATCTGTGCCGCCAGTTGGGTCGCGGCCTCACGCGGCAAACCGACCTTCACGCCTGCTTCGATAAATGATTCGATGATGATGTAAACGAAGGCGGGGCCGCTGGCGCTCAATCCCGTCACGGCGTCCATGTGCTTTTCGTCCAGAATGAGGGTGCGTCCAATCGCATCGAAAATCTTTCTCGCTTGTGCGACATGCTCGGCGGTTGCGTATTTGCCCGGAGCAATCGCCGTCATGCCTCTTTTTATGAAACAGGGCGTATTGGGCATGGTCCGGATCACAGGAACGGGCTTGTCCATAATTGTTTCAATAAACCGCGTCGTGACGCTCGCCGCCACCGAGATCACGATGTGATTGGGCGTAAGAAGATCAGAAACCTGACGCAGCACCTCCTCCACGGTCTGCGGCTTTACGCATAGAAGTACGAGATGCGCTTGTCTTACCGCCTCGCCGTTGGAGAGAGTCGTCTCGATGTCGAGCTTCGTTTGGAGCTGCTCCAGCCTTTCTTTGTGCGCAGCCGTCGCAATGAATTGTTTGCGGCTTACAACTTCAGCATCCAGCATGCCCGTGATCAATGCTTCACCAAGCTTGCCGGCGCCCAATACTGCGATTCGTTTGTTCTCAAACATGCCGTTCCCTTTATTCCCTCCCGCGCTTCCCAGTCAAAAGGAATCATAGTATCGTAAGCCCTCGGAATGTTAATAGGACTTACTGGCAGAAATGCGGCGGGCAAAGGCGAAGTTGCTCGATACTTGCAAACAAAAAGTTTCTATTACTACTCGCTCTCCGACGTCATTCGCGAGGAGATCCGCTCGCGTCGTCTTCAACCCACGCGTGATTTGTTGATCGCCTTTGGAAACGAGTTGCGCCAGAAGTATGGCGCTAAGATACTTGCCGAACGCGTCTTGGCACGGATCGAGGACGACAAGCACTATGTGATCGACTCGATCCGAAACCCTGCCGAGGTCGAGGCTTTTCGCGCGGCCAAACATTTCAAGCTGATTCGAATCGAGGCTCCTCAGGAAGTACGATTCCGGCGGATCCTGGCCAGACGGCGCGAGAGCGATCCCAACACCTTGGAGGAATTTATCGAATTGGAAAAACGGGAAGCTGAAGGCGACGAAACATCCCAAAATCTCGTAAAGGTCGGACTCATGGCCGATCATACGTTGACGAACGACGGGCCGCTGGAAAGACTCTATCCGCAAATCGACGAATTATTGCTGCGCCTGTTGAAAGAAATTCAGCGGCCGAACTGGGACGAATACTTCATGAATATCGCGAAGGTTGTTGCATCGCGCTCGAATTGCATGAAGCGTAAGGTCGCCGCAATCATTGTGAAAGACAAGCGAGTGATCTCGACCGGCTACAACGGTACTCCTCGCGGGACTCGCAACTGTAATGAGGGTGGCTGTCCTCGATGTAACAATCTTGCGTCTTCCGGCACAAACCTCGAAGAATGCCTCTGTTCGCACGGGGAAGAAAATGCAATCGTGCAAGCCTCATATCATGGAGTATCTCTGAAGGATGCCGTCATTTACACAACATTCGCACCCTGCCTCCAATGCGCTAAGATGATTATTAATTCGGGTATACGCGAAGTGATCTACAACATGGATTATCCGCTGAATCACACTGCGTTTCAGTTGTTCAGCGAAGCAGGTATTTTTGTTCGAAAGTTGAAGGTGGATCAATCATGACTATCAAATATCCCAGCGGCCGCCAATTCCTTCAGATTCCCGGGCCTACCAACGTCCCCGATCGCGTGCTGCGCGCAATAGCGCGTCCGACGATCGATCATCGTGGACCCGAGTTCAGCCGTATGATTGCCGAAGTGCTCGAAGGTTTGAGGGACATTTTCAAAACGTCGTCTCACGTGGTGATCTTTCCGTCATCGGGCACTGGAGCGTGGGAGGCATCCCTTGTGAACACCCTGTCTGCCGGCGACAAGGTACTGATGTTCGACATCGGCCACTTTTCCGCCTTATGGGGGCAGGTAGCTTCGAAACTCGGTCTGGACGTACATGTTGCACAAGACGATTGGCGCCGTGGAGTGGATCCGCAGGTGGTGGAAACCGAGCTTAGCAAAGATCGTGAACACAAAATCAAAGCCGTGTGCGTCGTGCACAATGAAACTTCCACCGGGGTCACAACCCGAGTCCGCGATGTCCGCAAGGCAATGGACCGCACCGGCCACCCGGCCTTGCTGCTCGTCGATACGATCTCATCGCTCGGATCGATCGATTTCCGCCATGACGAATGGGGCGTCGACGTGACCATCGGTTGTTCGCAGAAAGGACTTTTGTTGCCGCCCGGCCTCGGATTCAACGCCATCAGCGAGACGGCACTGAGCGCGTCCAAATCCGCGCGATTTCCAAAATCATACTGGGACTGGGCTCCCATCCTTTCTCAAAACGCAAATGGATTTTTCCCGTATACACCCGCCACCAATCTGCTCTACGGATTGAGAGAATCCTTGCAAATGCTGGCAGAGGAAGGATTGGCCAATGTATTTGCCCGTCACCGCCGGCATGGTGAGGCGACGCGGCGGGCGGCTGAAGCATGGGGTCTGGAGACAGTCGCCGTTGATCCGAAGGAATACAGTCATTCGGTGACCGCTCTCTACACGCCCGCCGGTCATTCGGCCGACGGCTTTCGAAAAGTGGTTCTGGATCACTTCAACATGCCGCTTGGCACCGGCCTTGGCCGCCTTCAAGACAAGATATTTCGGATCGGCCATCTTGGGGATTTCAACGACCTCATGCTGGCGGGCACCTTGAGCGGTGTCGAGATGGGACTCGATCTGGCGGGTGTACCGCATCGGAAAGGCGGCGTCGCCGCAGCGTTGGATTATCTAGCTACGACGGCGAAGGGAATGGCGACGGTAACGTGAAAACAATTTTGAAATCGGACAAATCCTGCATCTCAAATCCGAAATTTCGAATTGGACTTCCAACAAGCCCGTCCAATTTAAGATTTCGGATTTGAGATGCAGGATTCGTCCGATTTCAAATTATCTCTGCGACGTCGCTCCCGCCTTGGGCATGTAATAGCCCGTGCGGGCTCTGGGCTTAAACCTCTTATCGGCGACATCGATACGGATTCTTCGGAAGGTCCCGTCCATCTTTGCGTTACTTGGACGGTAGCCGATTTGATACTGCGACCGCAGCTCATCATGGATGTCGAGAAAACTACCGGCAAGATCCTGAAGCTTGAGGGGGAAAAATGCTTTCCCGCCGGTCTCTTCTGAGAATTTCTTCAGCGTCTTGTCGCCCCGTTCCTGTTCTTTCGAACCAAAATAAGCCGTAGAATTCGTACTGATGGCGTAAATCGTGACATCGTTCCTTTGGGCGGCCTCCAACGTTTCGGTCAGTGACACGCGACTGGAGTTGTCATCGCCATCGGTGATGAGAATCACGATCCGGCGGCCCGTTTGTCCTACGAGCTTTTGAGTTACGGCCAGGTACACAGCGTCATAAAGCGACGTGCCCCCACCCGCGCGGATCTTTCGAACGGCATCAGCAAGTTTTTCCGGGTCGTCGGTGAAATCTTGCAGAAGATCCACGCCGGAATCAAAGCTGATAATCAAAGCTTTATCCTTCGTGCGCTGCAGAGTGGAATAAAAGAATTCGATCGCGGCTTCCTGTTCGAATTTCAACTTGTCACGAATACTTCCACTGGTATCGACCAGCAGCGCGATGGTCAGCGGCAGATCGGTTTCACCACTGAAGTTCGTTATGCTTTGAGCTTTTTCGTCTTCGAAAACGCGGAAATCATCTTTGCGTAGATTTGTGACGAATTTGCCCTTCCTGTCCGCAACGGTAAAAAGGATATTAACCAGATCGACGTTTACCGAAATCGTTTGGTCGTCGGCAGGCTTGGCGGGCGCCCCTACAGGTCTTTGCGGTTGCTGGCCTTTTTGCTGTTGCTGACCCCTTTGCGCGGCTACAAAACTCGACAGTGCCACACATAGCACAAAACCCGCAACCAGACGTTTCATAGACCCTGGATTATAGCATTGCGCGGAATTGCTGCTCACTAAGGATATCAATTCCTAATTTCAGCGCCTTTTCCAATTTAGAACCTGCGTCGCTCCCCGCAACCACGAAGCTGGTCTTCTTGCTGACCGACGGACTGACCCGGCCGCCCCGCTGCTCAATGAGGGCGCTGGCCTCGTCGCGGGTCATCGTCTCGAGCGTTCCGGTCAAGACGATTGTCTTTCCCGCGAGAACTTGTGCTGCCTTGGGCTCTTCGACGATATCCGCCGCCATTGGCAGGCCTGCGCTGCGCAATCTTTCAATCAAAGCCCGGTTCTCCCTTTGGCGGAAAAACTGATAGATGCTTTCGGCAAGCTTCGGTCCGACTTCGTATACCCGCTCCAACTCTTCCTGCGACGCCTGTTCAAGGCGCACGATCGACCCAAAATGTCGGGCGAGAATCTGCGCGGTTCGTTCACCGACGTGGCGAATCCCGACACCAAAAAGCAAGCGCCAGAACTCGAGGGACCGGCTTGTCTTGATTTCCCGAATCAAATTTTCGGCGGATTTCGGTCCCATACGCTCCAGCTCTTCAAGCTGGGCCTGGGTCAGATTGTACAAATCCGAGACGTCATGGACGAGGTCCCTCGCGACAAGCTGATCGACAAGCCGCTCACCCAGGCCGTCGATTTTCATCGCTCTGCGGCTGGCCCAATGAAGCAGGGATTCCTTCAGCTTTGCCGGACACGTCTGCGATAGACATCGCCGCACGGCTTCGCCTTCTTCCCGATAGACCTTGCTCCCGCAGACCGGACAACGTGACGGCATCTCGAACGGTATGCGGTCCGGCGGCCTCTCGACGACGCTGACGACTTTCGGTATCACATCGCCGCCGCGCTCGAGCAACACGCGATCGTTGATTTGCAAGCCTAGCCTGCCGATTTCGTCTTCGTTATGAAGCGTGGCGTTCCGGATCGTGGTTCCGCCCAGCTGGACGGGCTCCAGCTCAGCTACCGGGGTGAGCGCGCCGGTGCGGCCGACTTGTATGCGGATATTCAAGAGCTTCGTTGTGGCTTGCCGCGCGGGAAATTTGACCGCGATCGCCCATCGTGGCGATTTTGAAGTGCTCCCGAGCTTCGCCTGCAAATCGATCGAATTCACCTTGGCGACAACGCCGTCGATTTCGTAGTCGAGATCATCACGATGCGCTTCCCAGTGCTGGTAAAAATCGATGACTTCCTGAAGCGAATGACATAGCTTCCGATGCGGATTCACCTTCAAGCCGAGGCTCGTAATCCATTTCAGGTTTTCCGACTGCAGGTGCTGGGTCGGGTGAATCCAATAACCGTAAAAATCCAGCGGCCGCCGGGCGACGATATTCGGATCCAATTGACGCAGCGATCCGGCAGCCGCGTTGCGAGGATTCGCAAAGCGCGGCTCACCCGCTTGCTCTCGTTGTTCGTTGAGCTGCCGAAATGCCTTCAGGCTGAGAAAGACCTCACCGCGAATTTCAACTGAAACTTCCTGGTGCAAGCGGAGCGGTAGAGACCGGATCGTCCGGACATTTCCGGTAACGACCTCGCCGGTTCTGCCGTCTCCGCGGGTGACACCTTTACCGAGCATGCCGTTTTCGTAAATGAGCGCGACACTAAGCCCGTCGATCTTGAGTTCCGTCTCGTAATCGACCGACTCGGTTCCCGCAAGCTGTGTGACCCGGCGATGCCAATCGCGCAACTCCTCCTCCGAATAAGCGTTCTCCAGACTCAGCATTGGCCGCTCAAACCTATGGGACGGAAATGCCTTGGCCGGTTCGCCAGCCACGCGTTGCGTCGGCGAATCCGGAGTCACGAGTTCGGGATGCTCTTGCTCGAGCTTCTGAAGCTCACGCATGAGTTGGTCGAATTCGTAGTCGGAAATTGTGGGCTGGTCTAAAACGTAGTATCGATATTCGTGCTCGCGGATTTGATTTCTAAGATCCTCGATTCGATCCGCTATGGGTGGACCGGTTGGATTCCTGCGGGACATGTGGGGCATGTGGGGCATGTGGGGCATGTTCAGCGTTATACCCTATTTCTTCAAACTCTCCTCCCGCATCGCGCGAAACTCCGTACCCGGCTTCCACTCGGGCCATCCGTCGCTATTCGCAACCATTAAGGCGACCTGAAGCAGAGCGCCCGCATCGAAAGCGGCGGCTTTCATGTCCCAACTCGGATCGAACTTATCGGAAGGTTTGTGGTAACGCTTTGCCGTGTAGTCCTTATAGTCCTCAGATGTGACACTCTTGGTGTATAAGGCAGGTACACCTTTCTTCGCGAAACTAAATTGATCCGAGCGGAAATAATGACCGGCTTCCGGCGCTTCATCGGGCACGACGGTCCGTTGCTGCTGTGCGGCAACCTCTTTGAGAATATCCTCCAGCGTCGTGTAACCGTATCCGATGACTTCGATGTGATTGTCGGTTCTGCCGTAAACGTTCGCTCCATCGATGTTGATGTTCGCCAGCGTTTTGTTCAGCGGGAAAATCGGATTATCGACATAGTAGTCTGAACCGAGCAACCCTTGCTCCTCGCCGGTCACTGCCATGAAGACCAGCGAACGCTTAGGCCTGGGTTGAAGCTTCACGGCAGCTTTGGCGATTTCCATCATGGATGCGACGCCCGAGGCATTATCGACCGCGCCGTGATAGATGTTCTCGCCATTTTGCTCTTCGCCAATGCCGAGGTGATCCCAATGTGCAGTAAAGATCACATATTCGCGGGGCTTCTCGGACCCTTCGAGGACACCCATCACATTTTTCGAATCCAGCCGGCGCATCTCATTTTTTATGTCAACGGAAGCTGTGAAACCGAGCGGAACCGGTTTGAAATCATGCTCGAGCGCCTTCTTCTTCATATCTTCGAAATCGAGACCCGCGGATTTGAATATTGCCGTCGCCACGTTGCGCGTGATCCAACCTTGAATGGGAACCGTCGATGCGCCCTTGTCCGGTCTCACAATGTCGAACTGCTCTCCGGACCAGGAGCCGCGCACGACTTCCCATGGATAGCTGGCAAACTCGGTCTCGTGGATAATGAGTGCGCCCGCTGCGCCCTGTCGCGCTGCTTCCTCCAATTTATAGGTCCAGCGGCCGTAATACGTCATTGCTTTGCCGCCGAATTTCGTCTGATCCGCGAGCTGAGGGTCGTTGATCAGCACAACGATAATCTTGCCCTTCACATCGGTTTTGAAATCGTTCCATTCGTATTCGGGCGCCACAACACCATAGCCGCAGAAGACTAATTCCCCGTTCGCAGAGACGTAATCCTTTTCTTGTTTCGACCAGACGACAAAATCGTCGCCGTATTTCAAGGCTGTCTTTCCAGGTTTGCCCGTAAGTTCCAGCCGTGGCGCCGTTGCAGTCAGGCCCACCATCGGGACGGGTTGGAGCTGGGTTTCGAGACCGATGGACGTATAAAAATCGCTGATGTAAGTCGTGGCCAACTCCTCACCCTTGCCACCGGGTGCCCGCCCCTGCATTTCGTCGGAAGCGAGTTTTTGAATGTGCGTTTTGATGGAATCGCCATCGATGGAGATCGCGGGGCGAGGCGGCCCACTGCACGCGGACGCCAGCAGCAACAGTGCAAATATTACTCGATCGCGCATTCTGGCAGATTAGCGTGCGGTGAGAAGCGAAGTCAATTTGGCGGCGTGAGATAGACTAAAGCCTCATTCCCCTCCTCGCAGAGGAGGGGAATATACTAGTCCGCAAAAATGAAAAACGTTTTCATCTCGGCCGCACTCGCGTTGCTCATTACGGGCAGGCTCGCCGCCCAGCAAGATTTCGCTCCGGAAGAAGCAACCATAAGCGCGACACACGCCGCTTTTGCGGCGGGCAAGACGACGTGTGTCCAACTCGTGCGAGCATATTTAAACCGCATTGAGGCATATGACCACCGCGGAGCCGCGCTAAATTCCATCATCACCATCAACCCCAAAGCGCTGGAGACTGCCGCAGAAATGGATCGGCTCGCTGCTGCCGACAAGTTCAGGTCACGTCCGCTTCACTGCATTCCGGTGATCTTGAAAGACAACTATGACACGGCGGATATGCCGACTACCGGTGGTTCGGTGACGCTGGCAGAATCTGTCCCGCCGCGAGATGCTTTTGTCGTTAAAAAATTGCGAGAAGCAGGCGCGCTAATACTTGCAAAAGCGAACCTGATGGAGCTGGCGCGAGGCGGCACAACCGTGAGTTCTCTCGGCGGGCAAACTCGGAATCCATACGATCTCAGCCGCACACCCGGTGGTTCCAGCGGCGGGACGGGGGCTGCAATTGCCGCGAGTTTTGCGATCGCGGGTACGGGCAGCGATACTGGGCAATCGATTCGATCTCCCGCCTCCGCTCAGAGTCTGGTTGGATTGCGTCCAACACGCGGCCTTATCAGCCGGGGCGGAATCATCCCGCTCAGCACGACGCAAGATGAGGCAGGTCCGATCACCAGAACGGTTGAGGATGCTGCACGCATGCTGGACATCATGGCCGGCTATGATCCTGACGATCCGATCACCGCTTTTAGCGTCCAAAAAATTCCCAAAACCTATACCGCATTCCTGGATCCAGATGGTTTAAAGGGCGCCCGAATCGGTATCCTCATGGATTTCTTTGGCTCCGAAACCGTGCATCAGCAGGTCAATGCCGTGACTGAAAGCGCGATCCAGGCGATGACTCGAGCCGGTGCCACGATGATCCGCATCAAGATCCCAAACCTCGAGGACCTCACTCGAGACATTCAGGTTCCCCATTACGAAAGTAAGATCGCTTTCAATAATTACCTGGCGAGATTGGGGTCTGGAGCTCCGGTCAAGAGCCTGGGGGAGTTCATCGCACGCGGCGAATTTCATCGTTCGCTCCGGCAGGAACTTGAAGCCGACCAACAGGTCGTAGACGGACTGAACGATTCGGAATACAAGAATCGCCTGCTCCGGCGAAACAATCTGCGCCAGGCGGTAATGACTGTAATGGCGGAGAACAAACTGGACGCAATTCTTTACCCGCATCAGCGGCGGCTCGTGGTTCCGATCGGCGAAGATCAAGTGGATCGCAATGGAGTCTTGTCGAACGGCACCGGCTTTCCCGCGATTGCGTTTCCCGCTGGCTTCTCCGCGCCCACCAATTCGGCGCCTGCAGGTGTTCCCGTCGGCATCGAATTGTTGGGACCGGACTGGAGTGAGCCAGTGCTCATCAAGCTCGCTTATGGTTTCGAGCAGGCTGCCAAGGTCCGGCGGCCTCCGCCGAGCACACCGCCGCTTCCTCGTTGAGGCCTCAAAAGTATCTGTGAGCGACCCCATCGCTCGCTTCGCTCGCGTCTCCCCCTCACGGAGGGGGAGAATAAGCTCGGGCAAAGCGAAGTCAGTCTCCCCCTTGTGAGGGGGAGACGGCGCCGAAGGCGCCGAGGGGGTCGCTCACACCGGATTTTGACACGAACGCAACTGCTCCGACTTGCGCATGAACTGCTCAATCCGCGTCAGGAATGCGATGCGTGCGGCTTCTAAAATTTCCACTTCGTCGCCTTCTATAATCTCTACGTTGTTTTTCTTGGCCCAATAGCGAAGATTCGCGACGTCGGGACTATTCCGAAAATCCGGGCCGAAGCTGCAGCACCAACGGACAAAATCTTTCGCATGGGAAATGGTTGCAGCTTGCGGCGCATCAAAGAGGGTCGGTGTATCCTGAAAGAGTTCACGCATAAAGCTGCAGTTTCGGTAGGACTGAGGACAGGTTAGATCCATGACTGTTGAGGAGCTTGGGAAAAAGGCCATTCTGATACTGGGATTCGGTACGGAAGGGCAAGCAACGTATGGATACTTGCGGACCAAGTGGCCGGATAAACTCTTGACGATTGCCGATCGCCAAACCCCCGGCGAATTTTCAGAAGACGTTGCTTACCGGATACAAAGTGATCCAGCCGTTATGCTGAATTTCGGCCCACGCTACCTCGATTCTCTGGATGCGTATCAGTGCGAAGTCGTCATTAAGACGCCGGGAATCCCTGCGACGATTGAGCCGATCGTCAGAGCTCGTAAGGCAGGCTGCATTCTCACGTCTCATTCGCAGATTTTTTTAAGCAATTATGCTAAGGACAAAATCATCGGTGTCACCGGCACAAAAGGCAAGAGCACGACGGCATCGCTCATTCATCACATCATGAAACACGAGGGAATCCCCGTAGAACTGGCCGGCAATATCGGCAGACCGCCGTTGATGTTGATGGAGACGGTGCCACACGGCACCTTTTTTGTTCATGAATTCTCGAGCCACCAACTAGCCGAAGTCGAAAGCAGTCCGCATATCGCCGTTCTCTTGAATATCGTTCCCGAGCATTTGGATTACTACGCCGGCTTCGACGAATACGTCAGTGCGAAGGAAAACATCACGCGGTTCCAAACCGGTGACGATTTGCTGATATTCAATGCCGACTATTCTGTTCCGGCAGCCATCGCGAATCGCACAAAGGCTCAGTTGATGCCGTTGAGCGTCCGGTCTACGCCGAGTCCCGGGTGCTACCTCCTCGGCGAAACTATTGTTCGATCGAGTGCCGGCGGCGTGGAAGACATCATGAAGGCCAGTGAGATCCCGCTGCCAGGCCAGTTCAACGTACAAAACGTGCTGGCCGCCGTCGCTGCCGTATCTGTTTTCGGCGTGCCGTCCTCGGGCATCCGGGAGGCGGTTCGGACGTTTCAGGCGCTGCCGCATCGGCTGGAAAACGCTGGAATCTACAACGGAATTACCTTCTATGACGATTCCATTGCCACGGTGCCCGATGCCACTCTGGCGGCACTGGAGGCTCTCGGTCATCGCGTTCAGACGCTGATATTGGGTGGACATGAAAGAAATCTCGACTTCAGCGAATTCGGTTCACGGATTCCGCCGAATATCAAAACCGTGATCCTTTTTCCTCCGACGGGCAACCGCATCTGGAAAGCCATCGAAACACATTCCAAAAATCCGATACTTCCCGAACCATTTTTCGTATCCGATATGGAGCAAGCGGTAAAGATCGCTTATCAGCGAACCGGCCAGGGCGGGATATGTTTGCTGTCTCCAGCGTCGCCGAGTTTCGGCATCTTCAAGGACTATCGAGACCGCGGCGATTCCTTTAAGGCTCTTGTGCGGAAGCTCTCCAATTCCTGAGGGCGCGGTATCGGAGATCTGAAGCAAACTTCGTGATACATTTCCGGCTAGCCAATTCGGAGGTGACCATTGAAGAGGACGCTCGCTTTGATTGCGATAGTAGCGGGATGTTCGATCTCACTGCCCGCGCAATGGCCGAAGTATCTCGAATCCGGTGCGCCGCGTGATCCTCAGGGCCGTGTGCTCATGGACGGCCCCACACCACACACCGCTGACGGCCGGCCTGACCTCACGGGCGACTGGATGCGAGCGGATCGGGACCCGCCGCCGCCCCAGCTTGCTGGTCTGACGAATCGTGGAGCAGGGGGCGTGGCGGTCGAGCGGCCGGCTTCTCCGTTTCCTCCTGATCCGAAATCGCCCCCGCTTCCCACGTTTTGGGACATCGGTGCCAATCTTCCCGGTGGACTGCCTTTGACGCTGTGGGCCGCGGAACTGAAAAAGAATCGAATGGGGACAAGCAGTAAAGATAATCCCGACGCAAACTGCCTGCCTATGGGCATCACACAGTTCCACATGCAACCACAGCCGCGGAAGATCATCCAGACGCCGGCGTTGATTGCCATACTGTACGAAGCAAATTACGGACTCCGATACATCTACACCGACGGCCGGAGCCTCCCCCCACAAGGGGAACCGACACCGTGGTGGTACGGCTACTCTGTCGGACGCTGGGAAGGGGACACGCTTGTTGTCGAGACGAACAATTTGCGGGGCGCGGAATCCGGACCTTATGATGGCTGGCTGGACGTGAACGGCAGTCCGTACAGCGAAGAAGCGCGATTCATCGAGCGATTCCGTCGTCCGATATTCGGGAAACTCGAGATCGATGTCACCGTCGACGATCCCAAGTCGTATACAAAGCCATTTACCGTGCGGATCAATCAGCGACTGCTGGCCGACGAAGAGCCGATGGAGTTTATCTGCAACGAGAACCAGCAGTTCCGCCGGCGCATAAAGGTCGACTAGGCTGGTCAACTACCAAATCTCGGAGATATTGAAGACAAAACCCGGCAAGACTGGCTCGCCGCTCAGGGTTGATGGATTTTCCAGCGTCTGGAGAGGCGCGCTACGGCGATAGACGTAAACGGTTCTGTGATTGGGGTCGATCAGCCATCCAAGCAGTGCGCCATTCGCCATGTACTCCTCCATCTTTTCTTTCTGCTCGGCCAGCCTGTCGCTGGGGGACATCAGTTCCACGACGAATTCCGGGCATAGCGGGGCGCCCTTTTCCTTTGCCTCAGCCGGCAATGGATCCCAACGTTCTCGCTTCAACCAGGCTGCATCGGGACCGCGGTTGGCTCCGTTGGGAAGGATGAACCAGCCGGCAGAGTCGAATGTGATCCCGGTGCCGTCCTTTCGTGCCCAGTTGGTGAGTTCCGTTGTGATGATGACGTTGCGTCTGCTCGTGTTCGCGCCCGGCAGTGGCATGATGACCAGCTCCTTCTGGGCGGTGAGTTCGAACCGCAAGTCGCGATTGTCGCTACAAAGTTGGAGAAATTGATCCGAGGTTAAGCCGAGATTTTCGACGTTGAGAATCAACGAACCCGTCATAACTTGTTGTTCAACCAGAGGCGTTCGTGCCATGGGTTTCCCCCTGCCCGCCATTGTAGCGCACGCGACGAACGACCGAGGACGAGGTATCTTAAGAGGCACTATGTCAAACGCGCAGATCCAGCCCAGCCGAACTGTGGAAAGCGAAGTAGCCCAGCCGAGAGAATTTACGAAAGCCGTCACCGCCGGCACGATTGGAAACGTTCTGGAATGGTTTGACTTTGGGGTTTACGGATACTTCGCTCCGTTCATCGGAAAACTGTTCTTCCCCGGTAGTGACCCGCTGGCTTCGATGTTTGCGGCATTTGCTGTGTTGGCCGTGGGAGCACTTTCGCGGCCCCTGGGGGCGGTCGTATTCGGATGGATCGGCGATCGGGAAGGGCGGCGAACCTCGCTGACGGCCACTGTTTGGTTGATGGCCGGCTCTACCTTCCTGATTGGTATTCTCCCAACCTACACCGAAATCGGCGTGTTGGCGCCCACTTTGCTGGTTGTCGCACGGCTGTTGCAAGGATTGTCTTCGGGCGGGGAGTGGGGCGGTTCAGCGGCTTTCATGGTTGAATATGCCCCTCTGAACCGCAGGGGATTCATCGGCAGTTTCCAGCAAGTCAGCACAGGCGCCGGTTTTTTCTTCGGCTCGCTCTTCGGCTTGATCGTAACTTCAACCACGTCGGACCAGACGATTTTCTCCTGGGCGTGGCGACTCCCGTTCCTTTCCGGAATTCTCTTGGGTGTCGTCGGCGTCTATATGCGGCTGCGACTCGAGGACACGCCTGAATTCCAGGCGCTCAAACAACGCGGCGGGCGATCAGTGTCGCCTTTGATTGAGTCCCTCCGGACTCAGCGGACGGGAATTACTGTCGCATTCGGCTACAACGTCATCCAATCGGTGGGCTATTACACCATGCTAACCTTCATGCCCTCTTTCATCTCCGAGGTGCTGAAGCTTCCGCCTGCCCACGCCTATTTATCCAACTCGATACAGCTTTTGGTTTTCGTGTTGCTTCTGCCGGCGATGGGGGCGCTTTCTGATCGCATCGGAAGAAGACCTATGCTTCTGGCGCCCCCTTTGATCTTGATTTTGGCGACATATCCGCTATTCCAACTCATTATTCAGGGGAGCTTGACCACCATTCTTTCTTGCCAGTTGGTATTTGGGATCTTACTGGCGGCATACTGCGGGCCCGCCGTGGCCGCAACGGTAGAACTTTTTCCGACCAAGCTCCGCTACACTTCCGTTTCGATCGGTTTCAATCTGGCCGTGGCGCTCATCGGCATGACGTCTCCAATGATTTCTACACACCTCATTTCAGCACTCGGGACGGCCGCCCCCGCCTATGTCATTATCGGAGCGTCGGCAATCAGTCTGTCGACCGTGGTGTTGGGCTGCAAAGAAACGGCCTTCGAACCGCTCAAGTCATAAAGCCCGCGGGGGACAATGCTGTTGGTCAACCGCGCATTGGCTCTTTTCCTAGGTTTTGCTTAGACACTCCGCCCTTCAGGCAGGTCTTTGAACTCGATATGGCTAGACCTCAAACCTGACGAAGCACCGAGAATGGCGCGGTAGTGGCTGAGTAAACGCAAGAAAGGGTAGTACAGAAAGATATTCGGCCCTGGAATCGGCGCCAGGAAGGGAGTGAATACGATGACGACGCCGGTGATGAGAAAGTCTATCGAAAACCAAAACACGTGTTTGCTCCGATGGCGGCGGAGCACGCGATAGAATTCCGCCGGAACTCTCGCGTGGACGACGAACTTGTCAGTGGCTGCCATCGCTTTCAGCACGCGCTCGTCCGGATCGATTTTGTCTTCGAGCCTCACGTAGTAATCGTGAAGCGACCGGATGCCTCGGCCGATCCATGCCGCCAAGCGATTCTGTCTGCTCGCGAGCCAGTCGATGCCATGCCGTACCCGGTCCGACGATTCGGCAGCGCCAAGCGTCTCCGGTGTAGTGAACAGTGCGGTACGCCCGTTTTCCCGCGGAATGACGTGCAACTCAAGCTTCATGTTCAAAACGCACGAGGTTCCTGCTGGCTGCAACAGTGGATGGTACCGAGCCCCTGGGCCATGGCCGTGGCGTGGACACCCACCACGCGGTGCGTTGGTAAACATTGCCGGATGATGTCGAGCGCCCGCTGGTCATTGCGGTGACCAAAAACCGGCACGACAACGGTGCTATTGCCGATGTAAAAATTCGCGTAGCTGGCAGGTAGTCTCGCATCAGTACCGCCGACATAGCCGGGCATGGGAAGCGGAATGACATTAATGTTGAAGGTTTTTAGGCGTTCGTAATTCTCTTTCAGAATTTCGTAGTTTTCATCTGATGGATCTTCCTCAACGGCGCAAATGACGGTCTCTTCGTTGACGAAACGCGCGATGTCATCAACGTGCCCGTCGGTATCATCGCCGGCGATTCCGTCTCTCAGCCAGAGGACTTCTCGAACGTTGAGATATTCCTTCAGATAACTTTCGATCTCGCTGCGGCTGAGATGGGGGTTCCGATTTTTGTTCAGCAGGCACTGCTCCGTCGTTAACACGGCGCCCGCTCCATTGACTTCGACCGATCCGCCTTCGAGAACAATGCCAGGCTCGAACATCGGCAGATGAACCGTTCGATTCATTTCATGGGGAATTCGATTATCGCCCAGAAGATCATCGTACTTATTCCCCCAAGCATTGAAGATCCATTTCACCATCGCAAGCTGCCGCGATTCCCTGTTCGTAACGAATGTCGGACCGTAGTCGCGGATCCAGGAATCCTCCGTGGTCATTCGCAGGAATACAATCTGTTTTAGCGCAATGTCTGCTCGGCCGAGCAGACCGCGAATCCTTGCTTCGCTATCGGAATTTTTCACCAGGAGCTTGATCTTTTGACCGGTGTACAGCGCCCGGATAATCTCGATGTAACTTCCTTCAACGTCGGCGAGCAGACCGCCCGGCCAGGTGAGCTCGTTGTGTGGCCATGCGAGCCAGACTGCTTCCTGAGGCTCCCATTCAGCCGGCATCCGGTAGCCGAGGGTTTTCGGCGTTGGTTGCTTCATCGGATCAAATCCGCATAGCTTTGCGGACGCCGATTGTGGAGAAACCGCCAACCCTCTTGCGATTCACGTATGCGCTCGAGATCAATAACTCCAACGAGGACTTCCTCTTTCGAACGGGACGCGCGAGCTACCACTTCGCCAAACGGATCCGCAATGAAGGAGCCACCCCAAAAGCGAAGATCGCCCTCGCGGCCAACGCGATTAACGGCAGCTACAAAGATGCCATTCAACGACGCATGAGCGCGCATTGCGTCTTCCCAACGCCGAGACGAGAACGGCTCATCGCGCTTCAGCGCTTTGAACCAGCCGATCGCCGTCGGATAAAAGATGATCTGCGAACCTTGAATGGCGTTGACGCGCGCTGCTTCCGGATACCATTGGTCGTAACAAATCAGCGGAGCGATAACGGCTTTGCCCGTATCTACCTGCACGTATCCGAGATTGCCGGGTGAGAAGTAATACTGCTCGTAGTAATTCGGATCGTGGGGAATGTGCATCTTTCGGTACTTGCCGGCGAGCCTGCCGCGAGGATCGTAGAGCAACGACGTGTTGTAGAACTTGCCGTCTCCGGCGCTCTCGAAAATGGATCCGCCGATCAGAAAGACTCTATTGACCGACGCGCACTCGGAGAGGAACTTCGTGAGGCGGCCCGGCACGGATTGGGCGAACTCAAAGAACCGCTTGGCCTTCGCCTGTGCAAAGTAGCGATGTGCGAACAATTCCGGCAGGCAAACGAGTTCGGCGCCTCGCCGCGCGGCTTGCTTGATGAGGGCTGCGGTCTTGTGAAGATTTTCCGGGACGTTCTCGGAGACTTTAGTTTGAATGAGACCAATCTTGAGCATGGGAAGCGGTCATCAACATACTTCACTCACCGAGCACCGGTGCGAGGAAATTTGAAATCGGACGAATCCTGCATCTTAAATCCGAGATCCGAAATCTGTAATTGGACGACCATCCGTCCAATCCGAAATTTCGGATTTCGGATCTGAGATGGGCTTTTGTCCGATTTCACAATTTCCCCCTCAGGGTACCAACACGATCTTGCCGTACGCGCCGGGTTCCAAAACAAGCTGATGAGAACGCGGCGCATCCGCCAGAGGAAGTTCTTGACGGATCACGGGCCGGAGCGTTCCATTTTCAAGACCTGCCACAATGGCCGAATGAATCTCGGCAAGTTCGGCATCCGTGGCGGCCCAGAGGATCAATCCGAGTATCCCAGCTTCGCGGGCCATCGCGTCGCGCGGGTTTATTTCGATGGTGCCTCGATTGCCGATCACCACAACCCGTCCTCCCTGGGCGAGCATGCCAAGATCTTTCGCCAGATTTACATTGGCCAGCATTTCCGCGATGAGATTCACGCCGCTTCCTCCGGTGATGCTCATGATCTGCTTTTCGTAGTCCACCATTCGGTGATCCACGGCGTCATGAGCGCCTTGCGCCGAAACCAGCGCCCGGCCTTTGTCGCTTCCCGCCGTACCGATGATCGTCATTCCCAAGGCGCGCGCGAATTGCACGCAGGCAATCCCGACACCGCCGCTCGCCCCATGGACAAGCAACACTTCACCGGGCTTGGCAGCCCCGCGCTGGAACAGCGCGCGATATGCAGTGCTGTAAGGCACGCCCAATGCTGCTCCCTGGGCAAAGGAAATTTTGGCGGGAAGCGGGTGCACACGGGATTCTCCGCACAGCGCCAACTCGGCGCATGCTCCGGTGATAGTGGCATTCGTGTAGACGCGGTCGCCCGGCTTGAACTGCTTTACACCGGGTCCGGCCGCTTCGACGATACCGGCCGCGTCCGTGCCCGGCGTGTACGGCAAGTTCGGCTTTCTTGCGTAGGCGCCGGACCGGATATACGTGTCGACGGGATTCACACCGGCGGCTTTCACTCGGATAAGCACTTGTCCGGAATCCGGCTTGGGATCCGCCACGTTCTGAAGCTTCAAAACGTCCGGTCCGCCAAAATCACTTACACGAATCGCTTTCATCTGCTCCTCCTTCAACTGTAGGGGCGATCTATGACCGCCCAAAATATCGAAGTTCAGACATCGCGGGCGGTCATCTCTTAAGGCTGCGCGCTGTCGCGCTTGCGCTTCGCCGACCGCCCCCTACGATTAAAAGGAGTATTCTAAACACAAATGGCGGCGAGGATTTCACGAAAGATCAGCTTGGCCGCGGCGGTTGGCGCCGTCGTTTTCGTTACGGCGGTCTTCAAAGAGATTGCGGTTATCAATGCGACAACGGTTGGATTCGCCTATCTCATAACGATTCTCCTGGTCGCTGCATCGTGGGGATTTGCGGAATCCGTTGTTGCCTCGATTGTCGCGACGATTTGTTTCAGCTACTTTTTCCTTCCTCCGGTCGGTGCTTGGGCAATAGCCGATCCGGAGAACTGGATCGCCTTATTCGCATTTCTCATCAGCTCGCTCATTGCCAGCCAGCTTTCGAATCGGGCCAGGCGGCGCACCGCGGAAGCAAGTACACGCCGCATCGAGATGGAGCGGCTTTATGCGCTCAGCCGCTCCATCATGCTCATGAATGGAGAGCAGCCGATTGGCGGCAAGATTGCCGATGAACTGGCGCGGATTTGCGAAATCCCCACGGTCGCGATTTACGACCGCACTGGTGACATTGTGTATCGGTCAGGCTTGGACGGGATTCCGGAACTGGAATCCCGGCTAAAGAAAGCCGCAATGAACGCCCGCCCGCCGGAAGATGAGCAGACGGGAGCCGTTTTCGCGCCCATTAGCCTCGCCGGGCAAATCTCCGGCAGTGTGGCCATCCGAGGCGGACAATTATCGGAGACCGCTTTGCAGGCGCTGCTGAATCTGGTAGCAATTGCCTTGGATAATGCGCACAGCCGGGAGATTGCGACGCGGGCGCAAGCAGCGCGGCAAAGCCAGGAATTCAAGTCGACGTTGCTGGACGGGCTCGCCCATGAATTCAAGACACCGCTGACGTCGATAAGGGCGGCCACGACGGCATTGCTCGCCTCCAACGTCTCCGACGCCGCGCAACAGCACGAGTTGATCACAATCGTCGATCAGGAAGCCGAGCGGCTTAACCGTCTTGTCGGCGAGGCCACTCATGTCGCTCGAATCGAGGCAGGTAAGATTCAGGTCAACCGGCAGTGGCACTCCGTTGCAAGTCTCATTCGCGATGTTCTGGAACAAATGGAGTCCCAGCGCGATGGCCGCAGTTTGAACATCTCGATTCCTCCCGGTCTTCCGCCTGCTTTCATCGACGCTGATCTGATTCAGCTCGCTCTCCGGCAACTCGTCGACAATGCGCTGAAGTATTCGCCGCGCGCATCTGCCATCCGGATCTCGTCACGATTGTCTGGTGAAAACTTCGTCATTTCGGTATTCAACCAGGGAGAGCCGCTGTCGGAATCCGAGCGTGTGCGCGTTTTCGACAGGTTCTATCGGGGCCAGAACGTGCGGCAACAGGTTGCAGGAACGGGTATGGGATTGCCGGTGGCGCGCGATATTCTTCTCGCTCATGGTGGCGACATTTCTCTTCACAGCAGCAATGAGCACGGCACTGAATTTGTAATGACGATTCCAGCCGCTGGCCAGCCTTTAGCTAAGGCTGGCAGCCGGAAGCCGTAACGTATGAGTTCGGCCAGAATTTTAGTTGTTGATGACGATCCGCAAATCCGCCGGGTTTTGCGCACGGCTTTGATCGCGCAGGGCTATGAGGTTGCCGATGCGCGAAACGGCGAGGAAGCCGTCGAGAAACTGCACGATGAAAAACCGGATCTCGTGATCCTCGACATGAATATGCCGCGCATGAATGGGCTGGAAACGTGCCGCTCGATTCGCACAACGTCGGATGTCCCCATCATTATGCTTACGGTGCGCGATGCCGAGTCCGACAAGGTCGGAGCACTCGATGCCGGCGCTGACGATTACATGACCAAGCCTTTTAGTTCTCCCGAGTTGCTGGCGCGGATCCGTGCCGCGCTCCGGCGATCTCCTCAGCTCGCCGGGGAAATGCAAATTGTCCGGTTCGACGACGTCGAGATCAATTTCAATTTACGGCGAGTGGTTGTGGGAAACCGCGAGACCAGGCTGACGCCGAAAGAATTCGAACTTCTCCAGTACTTTCTGGCGCACCCAAACGTTCCGATCTCACACACGAAGCTGCTGCAGTCAGTGTGGGGGCCGGACTATGGCGATGAGGTGGAGTATTTACGGGTGTTCGTCAATCAACTGCGCAAGAAGATCGAAAAGAACCCTTCCAATCCAAAATATCTCATCACCGAGCCCTGGGTAGGTTATCGTTTCCATTTGCCCGCGTGAAGACCGGCTCTTTCCGGTGTTCGATTTCCACCAAAATGTCTCTGACGATCTCGTCACGCTTATCGGAATCGAGTTCCTGTTGCATCCTGCGCAGCGCAACGCTGACGACATCCCGGTGATGCAACTTCGAACCGGCATATTTGTCGCTCAATTCGAGCCACAGCTCGTGCACGCGATCAATATCTTCCGGCCACAAGCGCGGCGGGTGCGGCCCAAGATTGACGAAGGTGGAGGGCCGGTCCGGTGTAATGATTTCAAGCGAAAATGGATGCCGCGGCTCCGGAAGTCTTTCCCAGGCGTGTCCAATGCGCCGCGCCAGTTCGTCGGAATCCATCCGCGCCGAGACTCCAGTCACCAGGCGCGAAGCTTGAAGCTTCGCAGCGGTTTGGACCATAGCGTCGAATGGATTGACGGCGGGAACGACCACCAGATCGACGGTCTTACCCTCTTTTTCCGCCATAGCGACCACGCGAGTGAATACCTCTCTTTCGTCATCGGTGAAAAGTTGATTTTCGCCGAGGTCGTACTCCCCTGCACCTGTGGAGACTCCGCGCACGGTCATGACGACAATGTCGTGGCGCCGAAGATTCGTTTTCTGCAGAACACTCTTGAGATGCTCCATCCGATTGTAATTACGCACCGCGACCAGAATGCATGCCGGCCGGGCGTGAATAGCGCCGCTGCCTGCCGTGATCTCCGGACGTACGTCGAGGTTGAACTGCTCGAGTCCCTGTTTGGTTTCTCTTCGCGTCCTCGAGTTCAGGCGGCTGGAGATCGTGAATGTCGCGAATAGAAGCAACGTAAATCCCACACCCGAAATCGTCGCGATTTGTTTCGAAAACAAATTGGCCAGCGCCACAAGGAAAAGAGTAAACGTGGTCAGGAACAGTCCAATGGGAATTTCGCGATCTCCCATCATGATATTGAGCGGCGTCTTGTATTCCTGATCATGGCGCCGGAATCGCAGTACAAGAACGCCGAGCGCCTTCATGAAGAAACTCCAGACGACGCCAAAGGCGTACGCTTCGCCGAGCAGTTTGACGTTGCCGCGGCTGGCTACGATCGTGGCGACTTGCAATATGGCAATGGCATTGATCAAGCGGTAGGAGGTTCCAAATTTCCGCTGCGGCCGCCGGAACCAGGCGGCCAGCACACCATCCTCCGCCAGCCGGTTCAAAACACCATTGGCGCCGATGATCGATGTGTTGACGGCGCCGGAAAGGATGAGGATTCCAACCACGACCACAAAGATATGAAACGCAAGCCGGACGAGCGGCGGGCCTGAGAGATGCATTGCGAGGCCGCCTAGCAAATTGTCGACGTATTCGGGCCGGATGGAGTCGGGAATGATCATCCCGGCCAGCAGAGTGATCGCACCTGTGCCGACCAGAGCAAAGCCGCAAACAATGTTTGCCGTGATTTTCAGATTGTGCAACTTCGGTGCAGCAATCTCGCGATAGACCTGGGCAAGCGTCTCAAAGCCACTCATGGCCAGCAGCGAATGTCCAAACGCAACAACTATCGCTACAGCAGAAAATTGAATCCATTGCGTGTCTCGCAGCCATCCAAGATCATGCTCTCCAAACCGGAGGTTCGAGGGCACCGGCGCCGGCGGGATCTGTGCCGGCCCTCTCCTCATTAGGGTCAAGGCGCACCATATGAGAAACACGACTACCATGACGGTAGTGATTTGCATGATGCGAAGCGCCTTTGTACTCGATTCGTGAATGCCTTTGATATTGCTCCACCAGAAATACGCGGTGACCAAAAGTCCGAATGCCGCCGCGAACTCGTTCGGCGGAACCGTCATGCCGGAATGCAACATTTCGGATATTTCATTGATGACGCGGCCGAGATATTGTCCAGCGCTGACGGCACTGATGGGCCCGGTAAGGATGTAATCAAAAATGAGAGCCGAAACAGACAGGCGCGCAAGAAACGGTCCCATGGCATCGCGAACGACGACGTAGACGCCTCCCCGGACGTACATGCTGCAGCTCTCCAGATAAACCGAACGTACGGCAAAGCTGAACAGCATGACCGCCAGAACGAACCACGGCGCACTCCTGCCGACCGCTTGCTCGGCAATACCACCGGCATAAAAGGCGGATGAGGCCAGGTCGCTGAGGACAATAGCGGCGCCGCGCCAGAACGAGATAAAGGAAAGCATCACGGTGCTGGCCACGACCACACGAGTAGCAGCGGAACGTTCCTGAGCGGACAAGTTCAAAGCTCCCTTGACGCCGGCACCAGCCGGCCCGGTGTTAAGTTTATAAAATCACAAGACATTTTTTATGACTTCTTTACTTCATGGCGTTTATTCTGAAATTTTGCCTATGTCCTTTCCGTCCAAATGGGGTTTGCACAATAAAGCTGGGGCGGTCATAGACCGCCCCTGCAGGGCGCTCCATGAGCGCCCGCGATGTACTTCTTGTGCAAAGCCGTCCAAATGAAAGAAGAGATCCTTTCCTCGGACCAGCGTTCCACTTCCACCACAGCCAAAGTCGTCGTAGCCAGCACCGTCATGCTCTCGTTCATTTCGTTCTGGAGAGCGGCGGCGATTGTTTTGAATGACCTCGGATCGACCGTTTATTACATCGGCGGCATTGTCGAGCAGGCCATCGGGCCCGCCGGTCCCTGGTACATCATCGCGGTCATGCTGTTCAGCTTTGCAGTCCGCTCTATTTACATGGAAAGCAGCAGCATGTTTGTACGCGGCGGCGTCTACGTAGTTGTGCGGGATGCGATGGGACCCTTCATAGCACGCCTATCTGTTTCCGCACTTCTTTTCGATTATGTCTTGACCGGCCCGATCAGCAGCGTCAGTGCCGGCCAGTATCTGGGACGTCTCGCGAATGAAGCGAGCGAACTGCTGCATCTTTCATTCCGGTTATCGCCCGAGCAGTTCGCTGTTTTTTTTGCGATCGTGGTGACACTGTATTTCTGGTGGTACAACATCAAAGGCCTGCACGAGTCGAGCACCAAAGCGCTGCGCATTATGCAGCTGACGACATTAATGGTCGTGGTTTTCCTGGTTTGGTGCACGATCACTTTGCTGATTCGCGGGCCTGCGCAAATACCACCGCCTCCTACTCCGTCGCATCTTCTCTTCAGTGATGAGGGTTTGGGCTGGTTCAAGGGAACCTGGTGGCCGACGGTGCCGATTGTGGCGATCATCATCGCGTTTGGTCACTCTGTACTTTCGATGAGCGGTTTTGAAACGCTGGCGCAGGTCTATCGCGAGATCGAATTTCCCAAACTGAAGAGCCTCAAGATCACCGGCAATATCGTCTGCACGTACGCCACGATTTCGACCGGCGGCATCATCCTCTTGGCCGCCATGATTATTCCCGATACCGTGCGAATCAATTACGCCGAGAATCTTCTCGGCGGTCTTGCGATGCATCTGGCCGGCCCGGAATTGCTGCGGCTGGCCTTTCATATTTTCGTCGTTATTGTGGGCGTGCTGATCCTGTCAGGCGCGGTCAACACTTCCATCATCGGGGCAAACGGCGTGATGAATCGAGTGGCCGAGGACGGCGTGCTCGATCCGTGGTTTCAGAAGCCGCACCGGCGCTTCGGCACGACGTATCGCCTCATCAATCTGATCACGATTCTTCAGATAATTACGGTGGTGTTGAGCAGAGGCCAGACGTATCTGCTGGGCGAGGCGTACGCGTTCGGTATTATATGGAGCTTCTTCCTGAAAGCGCTCAGTGTCGTGGTGCTTCGATTCCAACGGCACGATCAGGAATACAAGACTCCAGGCAATATAACAATTGCGGGCCGCGAGATCCCGTTGGGCCTCATGGTTACGACGCTTGTGCTGTTCTTTGTGGCGGTAGCCAATCTCTTCTCAAAGAGAATCGCGACCATTTCCGGCGTGTCCTTCACTGCAATCCTTTTCGTCATCTTTACGATTTCGGAGCGCCGCTTCCATAAAAAGAAATCCAAGAAGGAAGGCCTTGAACAGTTCAATCTCGACATGCGGCCGGAAATCTCTACCGATTCGATTCATGTGAGGCCAGGCTGTGTGCTGGTGGCCGTCCGCGACTATACCCGGATGCAACATCTTCAGGTCGTCCTTCAGAAGACCAACGTGCGAAAGCAGGATGTCGTCGTGATGACGGTTCGCGGCGTTTCTACGGCCGGAACGGGCGAATACCTACTCGGCGAGGACCAGATCTTCACTGATTATGAGCGGGAGCTCTTTACGCGCGTTGTATCTATGGCGGAAAAAGAGGGCAAACCTGTCGAGCTTCTCACCGTGCCCGGTGTCAACCCATTCGACGCCATGGTGCATACGGCGGCTACATTGAGAGCGTCACGCCTGGTCAGCGGTGTATCCGCGCGTATGGATTCCGAGGAGCTGGCACGCCGCATTGGAAAGGCGTGGGAAACGTTGCCCGAGCCGCGTCATCCGTTCTCTTTGGAAATCATCTCTCCGGATCGTCCCTCCATTTTTGTAAACCTCGGGCCACACCCCCCGCGGCTCTGGCCGGAAGACATCGATTTAGTGCACGAGCTTTGGCTCGAACTCAGTGATGATTTCGGCAGTAAGCTTCACCATCGAGACATCGTCGGTGTTGCCTTAAGGCGGATGAACAAAGAACTTCATTCGCGGGAAAGAACCGATGTTATGCGGGACGTGGTCGAAGAGCTCGAGCACCGCGACCCGAAGCACCTGAAGGAATGAACCTTCCTGCATCTTAAATCCGAAATCTGTAATTGGACGAGCGTCCGTCCAATCTGAAATTTCGGATTTCGGATTGGGATCTTTGGGGCCATTTCTCTTCATTGACGTGTAATCGTGGCCGTATCATCATTTCCTACCCGTGATGCGAGCCCTCTACGCCATTTTCAGGATCGTCGTCATCAACCTGGTTCTAAGCGGCGATAACGCGGTGGTCATTGGACTGGCCGCGCACCGGCTGCCGTTGCGCCAGAGACGCATCGCCATTTTCACAGGAGGCGGCGTCGCGGTCCTGCTGCGAATTGTTCTTACAGCAACTGCGGCATTGCTGCTGCAGATTACTGGTCTGCAATTTGTCGGCGGAATACTCCTGATATGGATCGCGTTCAAGCTCCTGAAAGAAGAGGAGGAGAGCAAAGAAGGCGTCCGGATCGCCGGGGGCATGCGGGAAGCCATTACGACCATCCTTGTGGCGGACTTCATCATGAGCACGGACAATGTGCTCGGTGTTGCCGCAGCGAGCGGAGGCGATTTACGGCTCCTGGTGTTCGGACTCATCATGAGCATGGCTATTGTCATGTGGATGGGCAGTCTGGTTGCGGAACTAATCAACCGGTTTTGGTGGCTCTCCTATGTGGGAGCCGCAGTTATTGCCTGGACGGGCGCCATGATGATGTTCGATGACTGCTTTGTTACCGAACGGGCAGAGTGGCTGAGCCGTTCGGTGGCCTACGTTTCCGCCGCAGTCATCACGATCGCCGTGACCGCGTTAGCGCACTGGTTCCATCGCATGCGCCCATCGCGCGAGGGGTAAGCGTGATCTGGCTTTCAGGGGCGTTTGCGATCCTGGAGTACATCATTTACTTCCGGCACAACGCCCATTTCTTTCAGGGCGACACCGTTTATTGGTTCTACTTCCGGCACCGGACAATCGGCGATTTCTTCCTAAGTTTTTTCAAGCTCGACCCGGCAGGCTGGTATCGGCCGCTGGCGGCTCGAACGGTTCAATCTTTGTTCTTTCCGTTTTTTGGCCTCGAACCGGCGGGCTATCGCGTAGTGCAGTACATCCTGTTCATGGCTGTGATGTTCGCAACGTACAGGCTCGCGTTGATCGTGACGCGGCGAAGACTGGCGGCCTTAATCGCGATCTTATTTTTCGGCGTTCATACCGTGAATGCTTACACGACCTACGACGTGGCGTTCGCACCCGAGCTCATCTACACGTTCTTCTATATTTGCGGAGTAATCGCATATTTGCATTACCGCAATTCGCATCAAACTTCCTTCTTTATTCTCTCGATTGCATTCCTGCTCGCATGTCTTGCCTCGAAAGAAGCCGCAGTGACGCTTCCGCTCATGCTCGTCATCTTGGATATCGTTGTATGCCGGACATCGATTCGCGAGGCGATCACAGCCGCACGCACGCATCTTGTGATTCTTGTTGTATACCTCCTGCTGGTTTGGGGATACCTCGGAGTTCAACGTCCCGCATTTCAATCCATCCTGAAGCGGCCCGGACCTGAAATCGCGTATCGCTTCGCTTTGGACCGGACCATATTGGACAATGCCCGCTATGCGGCGACCTGGGCATTCAACCTCTCACGCGGATGGCAGACCGAATCGCGGCATCTCACGGGATGGACGATCACGTTCTTGAAATTGTTCCGGGCCATGTTTCTCATCCTGGCGCTGTGGTCGATGTTTCGCCCGGAACGCCGTTTGATTTTGGCCTCGGCAGTATGGTTCGTCATTGCGGTCGGCCCAGCGCTCCCGCTCTTCGAGCATTTCCTGCCGCACTATCTTTTCTTGCCTTTGGCTGGTTTGTGCATCGCAGTCGGCGTCGTGACCGAGGCCGCATACCGCCAGGCATCTCAGTACAGTCGTGCCGGAGCGGCGGTGGCGGTAGCGGCGCCATTGATTCTACTTGCCGGTATCTGTGCCGTCGCGGCGCGAAACGATGCGCGCGACAACCGGACGCTCGGGTGGTCTTCACGGCTGGCGTTCAACAGTCTTACCGATTTGAAAGCCCAGCATCCCAGGCTTCAACCGGGAACGACCATCTACTTCAGTGATGCCGGCGAGCCGGATCTCGCTTGGGACACGTCACAAGGCCAGCTGTTTAAGATGGTTTATGGCGACGACAGCATTCAGACGTTGTATTGGGGATGGGGCGAAGTGATCACGCGAAGCGTGCTCGAGCGTGGTCCTCTGATCGTAATGAAGTACGATCAATTCCACTTCCACGACATCACGAAAGAATTCCTTGCCGCCTCCGAACCGCCCGTCGGGTATCAAGCCCGGCCGGAATACCGATTGGCCGTCACGCCCGCCGCGGCCAAATTAGGCGAGAAATACTGGCTCTTGATTTCAGGGCTCGAAAATTCTGATGTCACCCTCCACTACACGGTCGATGGCAGTCCCGTTCGCGCCATCACCGCCCATTTCGACGATCACCATCAGGCAAGTTTCGACGTCTCCGACCAGACCCATAAAGGCCTCTACAAATTCGTCGGCTTTCGAAAAGCCGGCACCGAAGACTGGATTCAGGCCGCGGCTTCCATCCGCATCAATTGACGATCAGTACCGCTTTCAAACGATGAAGTCCTTATCTTAGAATGGACTCATGGTAGTCACGACCTCGCCCTTGGTCAAAACCTACACGCTTCAAGAATTTTGGGAACTACCCGAGTTGCCCGACGGGTCCAAGCTGGAATTGATCAAGGGAGTCCTCTACATGACACCGCCACCCGATTATCCTAACAACCAGAGCGCTGCCGATCTACACGATCAACTTGGAGAAGCTTTGAAGAAATGCGGATATCGCGGGCAGATATTTTTTCCACGCACGGCAATCTGGATCGATGAAGACACATATCTCGAGCCCGACCTCATATACCTTTCCGATGAATTGAAGGCTCAAATGGATCCGCGACACTGGACGCGAGCCGACATCGTCGTCGAAATTATGTCTCCCAAAACAGCCGTTTACGATATGACAACCAAGTCGGATACTTACCAGGCCATGGGCGTTCGGGAGATGTGGCTCGTCGACACGGACGTGAAACAAATCGTTGTCCGCTCGTTCGAAGCCGGCAAAAGCGCCGTCTACAAGCCCGGCGATATTCTCCGATCCGAAGTCCTCCCGAAAATCGAGATCCCTGTGGCTACCCTCTTTGGATCGGCTTAGCTGCCATTTGGGAAAGTCGATCTACAGGTGAAACTGAACCACTACCTGCTTTCAAGTGACGAAGTCTTCATCATTAGAATGACCTTATGGTGGTGAGTGGCTTTCTCAATCAACACCCAGCTCGATGACGTATCCGTCCGGATCGGCAACATAAGCGTAAGGAGCGCCGGGTGAGTGATGACCCCGTTCCAATAATTTGCCGCCGGCTCTCTTGACCTCTTTAATTGCGGCTTCCAGGTCGCCGTCCACGACGGAAAAGCCGAAATGTGCGATACCGCCGCTCGTTCCGGCAACATCCGCAGCATCCCCATCCTCGTGCAGCGTGATCAAGTCCTTGCTTCGCGGTGTATGCAGAAATACCATCTCATCCCCGACTTTAAACTGTTCTCGCATGCCAAACACGTTGCGATAAAAGTGAAGGGACCGCTCCATATCACGGACGATCAGATGAATGTGAGTCAGGCCCTTGGTGCGGATCATAAAATCTCACGGAAGGAACGGATCGCATCGATCTCGTCTTGCGGTGTCGCCAACCCGGCCCTCCTATAGATCGTAACCGAGCAAAATCTGGCACGGCCATCGAATATTACTGTTACTCGCCGTATCTCCTGTCGCTCTTCAAAAAATGCCTTCCTGATATGATGAGGCTGAGATGAGAACACAGGTTGTCACAGAAGGCGTCCGCGGCGACACCTTAGCGGGGGTACGCGTCTACTTCCGCCCGCGAGTTTTGACGATGCTGCTGCTCGGCTTCTCGTCCGGACTGCCATTCCTCTTGACGGGTAACACTCTTGGTTATTGGTTGCGGGACGAGGGAACATCGCTGACGGCTATCGGATTCTTGTCCTGGGTTGGAATTGCATATTCGTTGAAACCGTTTTATGCCCCCGTGATGGACCGGTCCGATGCGCCGCTGTTCGGCCGGCTCGGCAGGCGCCGCGGCTGGATTTTGGCCGCTCAATTGTTGGTTTGCCTCGGCTTGATTGCGATGTCCGTGATCGGTCCGAAGGGTGGTCTCACGCTTCTTGGCGCAAGCGCTCTCCTCGTGGCATTCGCGTCATCGGCGCAGGACATCGTCGTCGACGCATGGCGCATCGAAGCAGCTAGCAACACCGATGAGCTCGGCCTGTTGTCCTCCGCTTATCAGTTCGGCTATCGCGCCGCATGGCTTCTCACCGATTCGTTGATCTTAATCCCTGCAGCACATTTAGGTTGGCCGATTGCTTACGGCATGACGGCGGCGCTCATGATGGTTGGCATTTTCGCCACGTGGAGAGCGACCGAACCGCGGCGCGCTGAAGTGGCTGTGAGCACCAACGCCGGCGCCTCCCTCTGGACGGCTCGCGGCTTCCTTGATGCTGTTGTAGGTCCGTTCATGGCCTTTTTTAGGACCTTCGGGTGGGTGGCTCTTCTGATGTTGCTCATGATCAGCCTATACCGGCTGCCCGATTTCATGAGGGGACCGATCACCAATCCGTTCTATCACGATGTCGGCTTGTCCAAGGATATAGTCGGCGGGGTTCGGGCATCGGTGGGTTTGGTCTCCACGCTTCTGGGAATCGCGGCCGGCGGATGGAGCTCGGCACGATTTGGGTATCTGAAAACCCTGATTGCAGGAGCCATACTCCAAGCGCTGGGGATCGCTTCTTACGCGATCATGGCTTTTTATGGCCCGAATATCGTGACCTTCAGCTCCATCATGGCGGTAGACGATTTCGCCCTCGCCTTTGCCGGTGTGGCTCTGGTCACTTACATGTCGAGCTTGACCAGCATCGGCTACACAGCGACGCAGTACGCGCTGTTATCCTCGACCTATGCGTGGCTGGGAAAAATTCTAAAAGGTACGTCTGGAGCCCTGGTCGAATATCTATCTCATCATGGCCAAACCCTGATGGGTGCGTACGGCGTCTTCTTTATTGGGGCGGGCGTCATTGGGGTGCCAGGTGTAATTCTTTGCATCGTGCTGGCGCGGTTGGGGAAACGCGCGGAGATCAGGCGTCCGGCACAATAGGTTCCTCTCCAGCAATCGAGCTCAGTTGACGAATTTCGGCGAATCGAGATCCGATTCCTCGTCGGGATCAGGGATGGCGGCCAACGCCTCCAACAGATAATCCTCCAACTGCGGACCCAACTGGAAGAAACCGTCTGCCGAGAGTAAGTAGTGTTTGGCATTGGGACGGTACGATCCGGGCACGATTTTCCCGTGCTTTACGTGAAATTCACCGAAGATATCGTCGGTGAGAATTTCGC
>Ga0209470_1000414_pt1 | contig 33645 bp, 45 predicted proteins | sample GraSoiAngelo_125_FD_185882 | JGI IMG/M metagenome (GOLD analysis project Ga0209470, IMG submission 185882) | Grasslands soil microbial communities from the Angelo Coastal Reserve, California, USA - 14_0927_05_40cm (SPAdes) (version 2) | ecosystem: Environmental > Terrestrial > Soil > Grasslands ... | reverse complement strand
GACCGGTTTAGCGCCGTGCTTCTTCTTCGACCAGCCGACGATCGATGTGTGGAATGCGTTGCTCGCGACGAAGTCGGAGTAGTGCCGCTCGAGTTCTCCTCGCGGAAGGTCCGGTCCGATCCGCTTGTCGATCAAGTCCGACAGGTCGGCCGGAATGTCCTTTCCCTTCGGGGTCTCGATGGTGATCTCCACCGCGAGCGCTCCCGCCGCGGGGGCTTCCTCCGCGACCGCGACGGCTTCTTCGGCGGCCACCCGGCCGGCCGCCCGACGGAACGCTTGCGTCCAAGGCGTCCACCGCGGCACGCGACCGAGCTTCAGCATGTTCGCCTGGCACTTGTGGGAGCAGAAGAGGAAGACGGTCCCATCTTTGCGGATGAACATTTTACCGGTGCCCGGCTCGATCTCATTACCGCAGAAGGAGCACGAGCGTCGGGTCGGCATCGTCTCACCGGACCGAGAGCTTGCGGGCCTCGCGCGCGGTCTCGCGGAGCATGAGGACGTCCCCGACCTGGATGCTCCCCTTCACGTTGCGCGTGATGATGCGGCCTTTGTCGCGACCGTCGAGGACACGGACCTTGACTTGGACCGCTTCGCCCGTCATCCCGGTCCGGCCGACGACCTCGACGACCTCCGCGGGAATGCTGTCATCGTCCGCCATGTTCTCTCACTCGCGTGTCCGAGGACTCGTCACTTCTTCATCGCGCGGATCTTCGAGGCGACGTCGTCGATGACGGGCTTCGCTTTGCCCGCGTCGAGGATCGCGATCGAGGCGGTCGCCTTGCCCAGGCCCACCGCGACGCCGAGCTCCTGCTTACTCGGCACGTAGGCGTACGGCACGCCCTTCTCTTCGCAGAGGAGCGGCATGTGCGCGAGGATCTCCTCCGGCTGGACGTCCTCCGCCATCACGACGAACTGCGCCTCGCCTCGCTCGACGAGCTTCGTGACCTCGTTCGTCCCTTTGCGGACTTTCCCGCTCTCCTTCGCGAGCTCGATCGATTGATACGTCTTGTCGACGAGCTCTTTCGGCATCTCGAAGCGAACGTACATTGGCTTGGGCATCGTGGAGACCTCCTTCCGCCCCGCGGCCGCGGGACGTCATCAGTCATCGGCTCCCCGTCCTCGGAGAAGCGGCCGTCGAAGTGGCGCGGGTTATAAAAGGTTTGCGACCGTCTCCGGACGACTCCGCCGAAAACGCGAATCGAGTCTTGCAGCAAGGTTGAAAAGCGCGGGGCGGGGTTCAACGGTCATGCCCACGGACCGCAAGTTCTGTCGCTTCGCCCCGACGGACCGACCGCTGCAGACCCGAGAGATTCCGGAGGGCGGAATCTGTTTGTCCGCGTTCGTGGTCTTGAGCGAGAGCGGCCATCGAGACCGCGTCCTCATGGGTCATCTCGATCCTTCGGCGGGGTGGGATCACATCGGAGCGCTCGATCCGGAACGAGCCGCGCTGACCAGCAAAGGCTGGATGCTTCCTTCCTCGCATCTGATCCTCGGCGAGTCGCCGCAGGCGGCCGCGGATCGAATCCTGAAGGAGCAGCTCGGTCTGCCGAGTCACCCGCTGAACGGCCCGCATGTGTTCTCCGAAGTGTACGGGCCGAAGAATCACTGGGATCTCGAATTCGTGTTTCTGGGAGAACGGAACCAGATCGGGCAGCATCCAGCCTGGACCGAGCTTGCGTTCATCGACGTGAACGAAACGCCGCGAGAGGAGATCTCGAGGTACCATGACGACATCCTCGCGAACGTCGGCCGATGGAATCCCGCGAGCCGGTGACGTGGCCGCGTTCCTCAGGGGATGCGGATTGGGCTGAACGTACTCAGGCACCGCCGCGTTCGGCCCGTCCCAGTTGTTCCCGGACCACTCGATTCGCAACTTCCAGGAACTTCTCTTCCGTCCCCGGAGGGATGGTCGCCCCGGCAGCCCCGTGGTGACCTCCGCCTTGGCCTCCGACCGCCAGGCTCGCGGCCTGCATGACCGCCGCGAGGTCGAGACCGCGGGCCACGAGCTCCCGCGTCGTCCGTGCCGAGACCTTGATGCCGTCTTCGGCCTGGGCGAACGCGATGATCGGCAGATCTTTGCTCGCACCTTCCCGGTTGAGGACCATGCTCGCGGCAATCCCGACGACCGTGTCGCGAATGCGGTCCGCGGCATGGAAGTACTGGACCGATTCCATCTGCGTGATGCCGGCCTCCTCGATCGCCTCCATCGAGTCCATCAGGTATTCCCGGTGGCCCCGCAGGAGTCGCAGCGCTTGCGCGAGGTACTCCTCGCGATCCCCGCGGCACACGCGGTACCCGACCTCCGGCTGGTCGTATCGACCGCAGGCATTCATCAGCGTCCCGAATTCCTTCGCGTCCCGGGTGGGGCTGCCCGCGGGCTCGCGCGACAACGTGTACGTTTCGCCCGCCAGCCGCTCGACCTCTTTGATGCCGCACCCTCGCTCGAGCATGTGGGACACGAGCGCGGAAACGACGCGTTGCTTCTCGCCGCGCTCGAGGTCCGACCAGCTGCGCCAGTGGTCCTCGACCTTCAGGTCGATCCCGAGCTCGAGGAGAAATGCGATGCACGCCTCTTCCTTCCCGCTCAGCCGCGGAATCCAGGGGTCCGTCGCATACTGGAGCATCTTGTACGCGGGCCGCGTCTCTCGTCCGTAGAGTCGGAGATCGATGCGCGCCTCCAGAACGCCGGCGGCGATCCCGTCCGCCAGGATCGTCCGATTGTAACCGGAGAGTCGCCGGAATTCCTGATCCTGGACGTCGCCGACCGCGCCGACGACCGCGATTGCCGCGAGGTCGGTGTTCTCGGGGGAAATCGCCTTCGCCACGGCGTACGCGCATCCCGCGCCACTCGCGACGTCGGAGCCTTCGCCTTCGAGATGCGGATTCAGCATCAAGACCCGATCTTGCGATTCCGTGAAGCGCACGAGGTCCCCTCGGAGCGCCTTCGGAACTTCCCGTTCCGTCGGAACGTGATGGTCCGTGATGACCGCGTCGAGGCCGTGCAACGCGTGCAGCATCCCGGCGCCGAGATCGATGAACCAGACGAGCGGCGTACCCTGCCGTTTCAGGTCCGTGATGACGGCCTCGTCGAGTTTCTTGACGAAGGCCACTTCGTGCGCGATGCCGGACCGGTCGAGCGCTTCGGACGCGATGGCCCCACCCGTGATTCCGTCCGTATCGATGTGCGTCACGACCCGGACGAACGGAGCCGGCCTCAGGCGCTCCGCGATCTCCTGAGCGACGGCCTCCATCGCGCCATCAAGCGGGAGTCCACCCCATGAATCTTTGGGAGGGGACGGTGGAGGGATGCCGACCGAATTTCGAGAAGAACGAATATCCACGGATGGCTTTGGTGGCCTCGTGATTCATGTCACCGCGACAGGACTGATTGCCCGCGGTGGTCGCGTCCTCCTGGGAAAACGAACCAGCAAAGTTCGGTTCGCGGGCATGTGGGACGCCTTCGGCGGCCATCTGATCCCGTGCGAAGAGCCCTCGTCTGCTTTGGTTCGCGAGCTCGAGGAAGAGTTAGGCATCTCGGCGCTGCAGCCCCGGTTCCTCGGCATCTATGAAGACATCGATCCCACGTCGAAGGAGCTCTTCCGCCACTACCTGTTCTTCGTCACGCGATGGAACGGCGAGCCTCGGATCGCGAACGACGAGCACTCCGAGATCCGGTGGTTCGCCCCGGACGAGGCGGACCGCCTGAGTCTCGCGCCGAGTCTCAAAGACGCGATTCGTCGCGTCCTCCCTCAGAAACCTTAACCGGAAGGCACGCTTTCGAAATCGAGGACTCAATGGGCGACGAGACTGAGATTCGGAAAATCCTGGGTGAGATCAAGACGATCGCGGTCGTCGGCTGCTCGAAAGACCCGGCGAAAGACGCGCATCGCGTCCCGAAGTACATGCAGATGAACGGCTACCGGATCATCCCTGTGAACCCGACGGCGACCGAGATCCTCGGCGAGAAAGCCTTTCCGTCCCTCGACGCCGTGCCGATCCCATTCGATGCCGTCGACATCTTCCGTCCTTCGTCCGATGTGCCGCCGATTGTTGACCAAGCGGTGAAGAGCCCCGCGAAGGTCATCTGGATGCAACTCGGAATTCGCAACGATGAGGCGGCGAAGAAGGCGCAGGCCGCCGGCAAGATCGTGATTCAGGACCGGTGCATGATGCGCGACCATGCCCGCCTATTCGGCAAAGCGATCCTCGAATGACGACGCCGCGAAGACGAGCGCGACGCTCGGGCCTCCCGCCCGTCGCGCCGCGGCGATGAGCGCCTCGATTTCTCCGAGGACGCTCACGGCGGCCGGAGGAGCACTGAACTTGGCGGTCGTGACGGCTTCGTACCAGGGCCGGAGGCGGGGCTCGGGGACGATCCCGACACGGTAGGGCTGAGAGACGCCCCGCTGGAGCTTGACGGTCGGGCTGACTCCCGCGAAGGCTTGGACCGGGACGTCGATCCAACTCGATCCTTCCAGGGGGAAGAGTTCCGTGCCGACCCCTTGCGAGAGGGCCTCCTCCGCAGCCCGGATCGATCGGCTGCCCTGTGCATCCTCCCAAACGCGACCGAGCCGCGCGCCCGCCGAGACCACGGTGTGATCGAGCCAAGCGAGGTCGTGGATCCGCTGAATCGATGCCCGGCGCGTCCACAGGACTTTCGCGAGGAGGTAGTATCCTTCACGGAGGCTCCTGGCCTCGGGCGACTTCGTGCCGCCGGCATGTTGCGCCTTCTCGAGGGCGGACGCCACCACCGGCTGCGACGACAGCAACGACTGGAAGTCAACGACCCGAAGGAGAGCTCGCCATCCCACGAGGACCGCACGGTTCTCGTCAAGAAAAGGGTGTCGGCGGGCCGCGTCGCGGCGGTCTAGTGCAGGACGACGGACTTGACGCCATCCACTTGCTTGATCTGCGGCAGCAGGCGCTCGGGCACCGGCGCCTCCGTCACGATGAATCCGTGCGGGTCGTCGACGATCTCCGGGTCGTCCATGATCACCTGCCGAATCGAGATGCCTGCTTGCGCGATGATCGCGGCGACCCCCGCCAGGATGCCTGGTTTCGACGCGTTGGTCGGGACGATTTCGATGGCGCCCCAGTTCATGAGGGGGGCGATTTCACGCAGGTGGCAGACCGGCCGCAAGGCATCGAAGAAGGAACGCAGCTCGGCGTTCTTGTCGATCGTCTCAACGGTCGCGGTCACGACCCGCCGATCGACGCCGGCGGCGCGAGCCATCGCGGTGTCCGAGAGCTTGACGTCGCCCGCGTACACGTTCCCCTCATGGACGCGAAGCCCGTACATGACCATGAGCTGGGCGACCTTCTCTTGCGCCGGGAACCCCTTGAAATAGTGACGGAAGCGTGCCCACATACTCTCGGCCCAATGTACGGAAGGGTGCGCTAAGGGTTAATGTTTCTGTCTTGAAAAGTAGATAAATGCACATTAGAGAACAGAATCGTTATATATTGTTCAAAGAATTCACCTCAGGGATCGGTGGCCCCGATGCAGGCGATTCGAACGGAACCGGCGAATGCGAGCGACGTGAAAATCCTCCTGGATGTGGACGACCTGCCGCGGGCGTGGTACAACATCCTCCCGGACCTCCCCGCACCCTTCCCGCCATACCTCCACCCCGGCACGAAGGAGCCGGTGCCGCCACAGGCGTTCGAGCCGTTGTTCCCGAAGGAACTCATCCGCCAGGAGATGAGTCCGAACCGGGCGGAGCCGATCCCGGAGGAGCTTCGGGAGGCCTATCTCCGGCTCGGTCGCCCGACCCCGCTGTACCGGGCGAAGCGCCTCGAGGCGTTTCTCAAGACGCCCGCTCGGATTTACTACAAACGGGAGGACCTGTCGCCCGTCGGCTCGCACAAGCCGAACACGGCGTTCGCGCAAGCGTACTTCGCGGCCCAGGAGGGGGTCGAGGCCCTGGCGACCGAGACCGGCGCGGGTCAATGGGGATCCGCCCTCGCCCTCGCCGCGAATTACTTCGGCCTGAAGGCGAAGGTCTTCATGGTCCGCGTGTCGTACGACCAGAAGCCGTACCGGAAGTACGTCATGAATCTGTACGGCGCCGACGTCATCCCGAGCCCGAGCGACCAGACGAACGTCGGGAAGAAGTTCCTCGCCCAAGACCCGGACCATCCCGGTTCGCTCGGCATCGCGATCTCCGAGGCGATCGAGTCCGCGGTCACGGGAAAGAACACGAGGTACTCCCTCGGGAGCGTCTTGAATCACGTCCTGATGCACCAGACGATCATCGGCCTCGAGGCGCAGAAGCAGTTCGAACTCGCGGACATCACGCCCGACTTCATGGTGGGCAGCGTGGGCGGCGGTTCGAACTTCGGCGGTTTCACGTATCCGATGATCGGCGAGCGAATCCACGGCAACGTGGAGACGAGGTTCGTCGCCGTCGAGCCGGAATCCGTCCCTTCGATGACGCAAGGTCGATACGAGTACGATTTCGGGGACACGGGCGAGATGACGCCGCTCGTCAAGATGCACACGCTGGGCCATTCGTTCGTCCCGCCCCGAATCCACGCGGGCGGTTTGCGGTATCACGGGACCGCGGCGACCCTGAGCGTCCTACTGGACTCGGGCCTCGTCGAGCCTCGCGCGGTGGATCAGGTCAGCACCTTCCAGGCGGGCGAGATCTTCGCCAAGACGGAGGGGTTGATTCCCGCGCCGGAGACATGCCACGCCATCCGCGGGGCGATCGACCTCGCGCTCGAGGCGAAGGCTCGGAACGAAGCGACCACAATCGCGTTCAACTACAGCGGCCACGGCTTGCTGGACCTCGAAGGCTACCGACAGTTCATGGAGGGCACCCTAAAGAACAACGGGAAGTGACAGGGCCTCGGGCAGGCCGCCTGGCGCGATCTTTCCCTTTTCCGGCATGTCGGACCTCCAAGGATCGCGTCGGGCCCAGAACTTCGCGGGTCAAAGACATGAGGCATCAGCCCCATCCTCCGCCGTGGATCTCGGAGTGGACGTCGGCGGGACCTTCACCGATTTCGTTGGATTTCGCGGCCGCGATGTCGTCTCCCTGAAGTTGCCGAGCACCCGGAATCCGTCGGAGGCGGTCGCGGAAGGATTGCGGGCCTTGGGCGCAGCGAGAATGGCCCACGGAACCACAGTGGCCACCAACGCGATCCTGGAGCGGAAAGGCGCCCGCACCGCGTTCGTGACGACGGAGGGCTTCGAGCACCTGTTGCTCATCGGTCGGCAGAATCGGCCGTCTCTCTACGACCTTCGAATCACCCGGCCTGATCCGCCCATCCCGCGAGAGCGGTGCTTCGGGCTCCGAGAGCGGGTGGATGCCCACGGCCGGGTCCTGCGGTCCCCGACGAAGCGCGACCTGGCCGAGGTCGTCCGAAGAGTCCGATCGAGTGGGGCGGAGTCCGTTGCGATCTCGCTTCTCTTCTCCTTCCTCCATCCTGCTCACGAGCAGCGCCTCGCGAAGGCTCTCTCCGGGCTCTCGGTCTCGACGAGCCACGAAGTCCTCGCCGAGTTTCGCGAGTTCGAGCGGTCGTCGACGACGGCCCTCGACGCTTACGTGAAACCGCTCGTCATGCGATATCTCCAGGATCTGGAGCGGGCCGTTCAGGGCGACTTCTATGTGATGAAGTCCTCCGGTGGCGTCGTCTCGCATCGCACCGTCTTGCACCGACCCGTCGACATGGTCCTGAGCGGACCTGCCGGGGGAGTGGCGGCCGCCGTCGCTATCGCGCGGACGACCGGCCACCGAAATCTGCTGACCTTCGACATGGGCGGTACGAGCGCGGACTTCTCGACGATCGTTCGCGGTTCGGCGTCTTGGACGGCGGAGGCCATGATCGACGAGTTCCCGCTCGCCCTCCCGGTCGTCGACATCGAGTCGGTCGGAGCCGGCGGTGGCAGCATCGCCTGGGTGGACGCGGGCCGAGCGTTGCGTGTCGGCCCCCACAGCGCCGGCGCGGAACCCGGTCCGATTGCCTATGGGAAGGGCGGTGACCAAGTGACCGTCTCGGATGCAGACTTGTCCGGAGGCGTCCTTGGATCGAGTTTACTTGGAGGTCGTCTGCCTCTGCGCTCGGCCCTTGCGGCGAGGGGAATCGCCCACCTCGCTGGCGAGGTCCACCTGTCGTCGGAGGAAACGATCCTCGGAGTCCAACGGGTCGTTCGGGCGACCATGGCGAAGGCGATGCGGATCATCCTAGCCCGGCGGGGACTCGACCCGCGGGACTTTGCCCTCCTCGCCTTCGGAGGCGCCGGCCCGATGCACGCGTGGGCGCTCGCAAGGGAGCTCCGAATTCCGCGCGTGTTGGTTCCCCTCCTTCCGGGGGCGTTCTCCGCGTACGGCATCCTGATCTCGCCGGTACAGCTGGAATATAGCCGGACGATTGTTCGGCCCTTGGACGTGGCGCAGTCCGCAATTGGAGGCGCCGTTCGAGCGTTTCGATCCCGAGCTCGACAAGCGCTGCGCGAGGAACATGGGGATGCCCGCCGCGCCGTGTTCCAGGCGAGCGTCGACCTCCGGTACCGCGGGCAGAGCTACGAGATCAACATTCCGCTTCGGGGCGATCTGGCCCGCGCCTTCCGGAGGGAGCACCGCCGGCGGTACGGATACGCCGCACGAGGGGCGCCAATCGAGCTCGTCACGGTTCGACTGACAGTCCGGCTTCCTCGGCTTGTCACACTTCCCCGGCCGCCCGGAGGTCCGGTTCCGAAAACGAGCCGTCGGGGGGTGCTCTTCGATGACGGATGGTCGAACGTGCCCGTCTTCGAGCGAGAATCCCTGCCGGTAGGGTTCCACGAAGGCGGCCCCGCGATCGTGGCGGAAGATCATGCGACGACCGTCGTACCGCCCGGCGCGTCCTTCCGGATTCACCGCCGCGGCCTGATCGAGATCGAGGTGAGTTCGTGAATCCGGCGGATCTGGAGGTCCTGCAGACCGCCCTGTCCTTCATCCCGGAGGAGATGGGCGTCGCGCTGCGCCGCACCGCCTACTCGCCGAACATCAAAGAACGCATGGATGCGAGCTGCGCGTTGTTCGACGAGGATGGCCGCATCGTCGCGCAGGCGGAACACATCCCCGTCCACCTCGGCTCCATGCCGGTCGCGGTCGAAGCGGCCATGCGGGACTTCCCCGGAACCCTCCGCGAGCGCGATCAGATTATCCTCAACGATCCGTACCGGGGCGGGACCCACCTGCCGGACGTGACGCTCATCCGGCCCGTGTTCCTGCGTCAAGCGGTCATCGGGTTCGCGGTGAACCGGGCGCACCACGCCGACATCGGCGGAAAAGTAGTCGGTTCGATGCCGGCCACCGCGATGCGCCTCGAGGACGAAGGCCTCATCCTGGAACCGCAAAAGATGATGGACCGAGGACGCGAGCGGCGGGACGTTCTTGAGAGATTCCGCCGGGAGACGTCGAATCCGTTGGAGAGACTCGGAGATCTCCGAGCGCAGGTTGCCGCCAACGAGCTCGGGGCGCGCCGGCTCATCGAACTCGTCGAGCGAATCGGCGTCACGCGGCATCGGCAATCGGTCGACGAGCTCCTCGATTACGGCGAGCGGCGGGTCCGCGCGGCGATCGGCGAGTTGCCTCGAGGAACCTGGGCCGCGGACGAGTTCCTCGAAGGGGCATCGCCCGAAGAACCGGAGCGGATCCGGATTCGCGCGGAGGTCACGATCGGCGGTTCCGGGATTGCGGTAGATTTCGAGGGCACGGATCGCCAGGTCGCCGGCAATCTGAACGCGCCGTTCGCAGTCACCCTAAGCGCCGCCTCATACGTCATGCGATGCCTGACGGACCCGGACGCGCCGCGAAATGCGGGTTCCCTCCGGGCGTTGCGGGTGCTGGCGAGGGAGGGGAGCTTGGTCTGGCCGCGCCCTCCGGGCGCCGTCGCTGCGGGGAACGTCGAGACGTCGCAGCGAATCGTCGACGTCCTCTTCCTCGCGCTCTCGGAGCCGTTGGCCGACACGGTCCCCGCCCAAAGCCAGGGGACGATGAACAACTTGACCATCGGCGGATCGGATCCTCGGCCGTTCTCGTACTACGAGACGATCGCGGGGGGCGAAGGCGCACTCCCGTACCGGCCGGGCATGTCAGGCGTCCACACCCACATGACGAACACCCGCAACACGCCCGTCGAAGCCCTCGAGTTCGCATACCCGCTCCGGATCGAGGAATACAGACTGATTCCGGGAACCAGAGGCCGAGGTCGCTACCCCGGGGGAGACGGGATTCGCCGTTCCGTCCGGTTCCTAGCCCGCCAGGGGACCGGGTCGATCCTGTCGGAACGCCGGGTCCTGCGGCCGAAAGGCCTCGAGGGCGGTGAAGACGGTCGCCCGGGGAAGAACTCCCTCGTGCGGAATGGACGTCGGCGCGGGCTGCCTGCCAAAGTGACCCTGGAACTTCGTCGCGATGACCTCCTCGTGATCGAGACCCCGGGCGGCGGAGGATGGGGTCCACGGGACCGACGCGGCCGCTGAGTGTAGTCTACGTGCACCGGAGACCTTGACCGCACGGGGGCAACTCTCCCGTCGTTGACGCCCCTCGGTCTGGTCGCGGGCTTTCTCACCGTGACGATGCTCGGACTGCTTGCGGGTGTGCTCACGGGTCTGTCGCCCGGGCTTCACGTGAACAACGTGGCGGCCCTGGTCCTCGCCACGCAGACCGCCTTCGCGGGCTTCCTGGCGGTCTTGGTCCCTGACATCTCCGCCGAGCCGGAGACGATGGGCCTCCTGCTCTCCTGTTTTCTCCTCGCAACCGCAGGGAGCCATGCGGTGTTCGACTTCATCCCCGCGGTCTTCTTGGGCGCTCCGACCGAGGACACCGCACTCGCCACGCTCCCGGGTCATCGGCTCCTCCTGGTCGGGCAAGGCGCGAAAGCGGTGGCCCTCGCCGCCCGAGGCGCGTTGCTAGGGAGCGCGTTCGCGGTCGTCGCGTTGCTCCCCCTCCGCCTCCTTCTAGCTGATCCGGTCGGCCTCGCGGACCATTTCCGGCCGTGGACTCCCGCGTTTCTGGTTTGCGTCCTCGGAGCGGTCCTCGCATCGGAGTGGCGCGGCCGAAGCCGCGTCCATCGGCTCGTTCGCGCGGTTTGGGTCCAGACTCTCGCAGGCGGCCTCGGTCTCGCGGTCCTCCGCGGACCGCCCCTCATCGATCCGGATGCGGTCCTGTTTCCGCTTTTCTCGGGGCTCTTCGGCATCCCGAGCCTCCTCGTGGGACTTCGCGCTCGTCCCGGCTCGATCCCGTACCAGCGACTGGAGCCGCTTCGAGCCCTTTCGCGAGAGGACGTGCGGAGCGCGCTGCGCGGGACGATCGCGGGGGCGAGTGTGTCTTGGCTCCCCGGTCTCAGCGGCGGAGCCGCCGCGACCCTGGCCTCCGTCGGCACGCGGAAGAGCGTGGGACCGAGTCAGTTCATGGTGGTCCTCGGCGCGGTCTCCACGTCCACCGCCCTCCTCAGCGTCGCGGTCCTGTTCATCATTCACCGGGCCCGGAGTGGGGCTGCGGCGGCCGTGCGCGCCTTGGCCGGAGATCTCTCCCCTTGGCCATCGGTCTGGGCGGCGCCGGTGTCGCTCCTCCTGCTCGTCATGTCCGCCGTCTTCGCGACGGCGATCGCCGCGCCCATAGCCGCCCGCGTCGGCCGAGCGGTGGCGCGGCGCTGGTCGAGCTCGAACCCCCGACAGATCGCGGCGTTGTCCCTCCTCGCGGTCCTCCTCCTCTTGGCCGCGGCGACCGGTCCCGTCGGCATCGGGTTGGCGGGCCTCGCAGCGCTCGTCGGCCTCGTCCCGGTCGCGTTGCGCGTTCGCCGGGTGCATCTGATGGCCTCGCTCCTCGTCCCCGTCCTCCTGACGTACCTGGGCGCGGTCGGGTGAGGAAAGGGTAATGACCTCTCGTCCGCATCGTGCGTCTCAGCATAGTGGACGAGGCAGACATTGCACGCGGGATCCGCGAATGTGCTCGACCGACTCTCCTACGTCCTCGCGAGCCGGCAACGGGAGAAGGTCCTCGCAGCCGTCATCCCGGGCCCCCAGACTCCGGTTCAAATCGCCAAGCGGACGGGCCTTCGTCTCCCGCACGTGAGCCGGACGCTCGGCCAGCTCGTGCGCGCCGATCTGGCGCAGAGCGTCGGCGGGGAGCGCCGTGGGAAGCTGTACGCGGCCTCGGGGCTCGGGGTCGCGGTGTTCGGGGAGCTCTCCGACGCACGCGGAGACCGGCTGATCGCGCCCATGATTCGCGGGAGCCACTTTCGGAACTACCACCACTGGATCGCGGCCCACCACGGTCGGGCCGCCGCGGACAAGACCCTCATCGAGTCCGGCGTGGATCCGAGTCTCATTCACGCGGACGGATGGTATCCGTTGCGGTCCGCGCTGGAAGTCCTCGAACAGGTCGAGACGCGGTTCGGCGACGGAACTTACGAAACGGTCCGTCGGATGATGAGGGACGAGGCGATCAACTTCTCTTCCCTCCGGCGTTTCGTGAAGCGGGTCATCCCGTTCCCAATTCTCTTGGAGCTCTCGCCGAACTCCTACGCGCGCGAGTTCAATCACGGCCGTCTCGAAGTCGATGTCGAAGGCCACCGCGCGATCTTTCGAAACTACGACTGGGTGAGCAGTCCCGCGCGATGTGCCGCCTGGCTCGGGACGTACGAAGGCTCGCTTGCGATGCTTGGGATTAAGGGAACCGTCACGAAGGTTGCGTGCATCCTCCGGGGCGACCCGTATTGCGGATACCGGATCGACTGGTGAGCACACCCGCTTCGATGCGAGGTTCCGGAAGAATAGAACATCAGTTGGTAACTGATTGGTAAGTAGGCATTATCTCCTGCGGCGCGCTTTTTGCCGGAAGGCAGGAATCCAGGGGAGCGACATCCTCGTTTGGAGGGATGCCTGCCGGAGCCCGTCCTCGCGGGGAGTCGTGGGACGGGTCCCTTTCTTAGGCGTCCTCGTGGTTCTCGCGGGTCCCGTACGGCGTCGAGTACTTGTGCGTCTCGCGGATGCGTTCGATGCCGTCGATTTCTTTGATGTACTCGGCGACGACGGCGGGGACGAGGGATTCCCAGTCCTCCCCCTTGAGCATTCGGTGTCGGACGACGGTCCCCGAAAGCCGTTCGCGGTCTACGAGGGGAGGCGACGAGACCTTCAGGCCGTGTTCCCGGAACAGGCGCACGACGAGATCCGAGTTCGTGTACACGATGTCGAACCGAGGCACGAGCGACGTGACGTGACTGACCCACACGCTGTGGACGTGCGTGTCCGGGATCGGGACGATGTGGTAGTTGTGGATGCCTTCCGCGTCGAGGGCCCGTTTGATCATCTCGTATCGCTCGCCCGCGGTGAAGGGATTCTCCCCCGTATGGCTGTATTGCGCCGAGCCGATGCCGACGATGATCTCATCGTTCGACTCCAGGATTCGCTTCACGGTCGCGAGGTGGCCACGATGGAACGGCTGGAACCGACCGATGAAGAACGCGCGCCCGGTCACTCGTCGTCCTCCGAGAGGAAGTGGTCGATGTACGGGCACTCGAGCGTCAAGAACTTGCGGCAGTGGACGCAGAGGCCGTCATCTTCGGGCGGCGAGAGGGCGGGGCTGAACTCGTAGCAGGGCATCGGTTCGGAGAACTCGGAGGGATCCATCGGATCGTCCACCGGCCTTCCGGAATTCTCAGTGGGGCACCGCGGCCGGGCCGGGCTTGTCCGGCGTGATCTTCGGGACCAGCGCCACGAGTTTGCTGATGAGCCCGGACTTCTTCGGACCCACGAGCGCCTCCTCGAGGACCTCGCTCAGTGTGTCCACTGGGACAATCTCGATCTTCCCCTGGTAACGATCTTCCAGCAGGACGTCCTTCATGTTCGCACGGGGGATCACGACCCTTTGAAGCCCGAGTTCCGCCGCGGCCTCGATCTTCGCGGTCACGCCGCCGACAGGGAGGACCTGACCGCGGACGCTCAGAGACCCGGTCATCGCAACAGTCTGGTTGACCGGCACCTCTTCTAGCGCGCTGATGACGGCGGTCGCCACGGAGATGGACGCGCTGTCGCCTTCGGTGCCTTCTCGGGAGCCGACGAACTGGACATGGATGTCGTGGTTCGAGATGTCTTCGCCCGTGTACTTCTTGATAAGCGCGGCGACGTTCTCGACGGCCTCCTTCGCGATTTCTCCGAGGCGACCCGTCGCGATGATGCGGCCTCCTTGCTTCGCCTGCGCAGGGGTGACTTCCGCCGCGATGGGCAACACGATTCCGCTGAACTCGGCGATCGAATTGTCGCCGACCAGCACCGCGAGGCCATTGACCATACCGACGATCGCGCCTTCTGTGATGAACGTTTGATATTCCTTGCCCCGTTCGATCATCCGGTCCGCGACTTGCTGTTCGAGGGATCGAGCGATCCGCTTCGCGTCCACGACGTGCTTCGCCGTGACGAGCGGCGTGGCCTCTTCCTGCGCGATGTCGCCAGCCACTCGGATGAGTCCGCCGAGCTCGCGCAGCCGCAGCGTCAGTTGACCGCGCCGGCCGGCCCTCCGCTGGGCCTCCCGCAAGATCTCGAGGACCGCGCTCCGATCGAAGTGAGGAATCTTCCGGTCTTTTGCGACCTCTTGCGCGACGAACCGAACGAGCTTGAGCCGATTCTCTTCCGAATCGGGCATCGTGCTCTTCATGTAAATCTCGTAGCCGTACCCGCGGATCCGCGACCGGAGCGCCGGATGCATCCCTTGCACCGCATCGAGGTTCCCCGCGGCGACGAGGATGAAGTCGCACGGAACGGCTTCCGTCTTCACCATGGCCCCGGAAGACCGCTCGCTCTGCCCGACGATCGAGAATTTCTTCTCCTGCATCGCCGTCAGGAGGCTCTGCTGGCTCTCCATCCGGAGCACGTTGATCTCGTCGACGAACAGGACGCCCTTGTGGGCCTTGTGAATCGCCCCGGACTCGACGCGCTCATGCGCGGGCGTCTCGAGGCCGCCGCTCTGGAACGGATCGTGCTTCACGTCCCCAAGGAGAGCACCCGCGTGGCTGCCCGTCGCATCGACGAACGGGGGCATCTCGTCGGGCGTGTGGCTCACGAGCAGCTTCGGGACCATGAGGTTCTCTTGTCGGTGCCCCGTGTACCGCGTCGCGATGTAGATGATCGCCGCGACGAGGATGCCGAAGAGGATGATGTTCGGCGCGTCGGGACGGAATTCCGGGGTCGGCGATCCCCACTGGTACGAGAGGATCACGCTCAGCCCGATGATGAAGAAGACGATCGTCATGACCATGGAGGCCTTTTGTTCCCGGCGTTGCATCGCCTCCGCCTTCTGCGCGTTGACGATTTCGCGGCCCTTCCCGGCGGGCACGACGCGGATCTTCGGCTCGTTCGGGTCCTCGGGATTGTGGTAGACGATGATGTCCTGGAGGTCGTCCCGAGGGAGCATTTCCGTCATCGACCGGGCGAGCATCGACTTCCCGGTGCCCGGGTCGCCGATTAACATCACATGCCGCTTCTGCTCGGAGGCTTTGCGGATCACCTCGACGGCCCGCTCTTGACCGATGACCTGATCGACGAGCCGCTCGGGGATCTTCACTTCCGCCGTGGAATGGAAATCGACCTTGCTAATCCACGAATCCACGGGGGGGAGTTCTTGAGGGTCTCCCACCGTCTCCACCATCTTCTGACCGGGCCCGCGCTTGGGTCGCGTTCGAATACACGAGCCTTCTACTTAAACACTTCTCGGACGTTACCGAGGTCGAGTTGCCGAAAATCGGACACTGCGCGGGGCGCATCTTCCCGTTGCACGCGGTTCTGCGCGCCGCAGAACCCTTACGTCGCCCTGCCCAACTCGAGGCCTGTCTCCCTATAGACTCTGGAAGCGAAGCAGACGATCGCCACAATCAGCACGGTCGCGACAATCTCAACCGCCGTAATCGTGGGGGGAGGCCTAATCGACACCGCTACCCCCGCTTGATCCGCGAGAAAAAGAAATGCGGATCCGATTGACCCGATCGTTGCAAGAATCGATGCAATCCGAGCTCCTACGAAGAGAAGAATGAGGGAGACGGCGTTGAGAATGAGGCCACTGAATCCGAGGCCGAGCCAGGGAAGCGAAGCCGGGTTGCCCAGGACCGCGGATGCGCGGGTCTCAAATCCGAGCGGCGTCAAGAGGATGCCGCAGGCAATGAACATGAGCAACAGGAGCGCGAGAATCTTGGCGTTGTGAGAGAGCTTCATTCGCGAAGGTCGGATTTCCTATCTCTGCCATAAATACAGAGGGTTGGAACGCCTGCGAGCAGTCCGAGAATGAAGGGCTACGCAGCTCGCTTCGCAATCATCTGAGCTAGTTTCGCGAACGCGATTTCGACATTCTCCCCTGTCTTCGCGGAGGTGAACAAGAACGGTGCATCGTGCGATTCCGCCGCGCTCTGCACGTCCGCCTTCGTGACGGTCATTTGGTTCTTCAGGTCCGCCTTATTCGCGAGGAATTCGATCGGGACGTTGCCCGTGACCTTGATCACCGCCGCGACCCAATCTTCGAGGTCGTCGAGCGTCTCCTTTCGGGTGACATCGCAGACGGCGAGGACGCCTTGAGCCCCGTGGAAGTACGCCTCCTTCAGCAGTTCTCGGAACCCTTTCTCGCCCATAATGTCCCAGATTGTCATGTCGACATCCATGCCGCCGTTCGGGCCGTCGACCTTGATCTCCTTCTTCGACACCTTCGCCCCAAGGGTGGAAATGTATCGGTCGTCGAACTGGTCCTGAATGAACCTGCGGATCAGACACGTCTTGCCGACCGCGCCTTCCCCGACGAGGCAGACCTTGACTTTCATTTTTTGGCGGTCCATCGGAATCCCTAGAGGCGGTTCGTCGCTCGCACACGTCTCAGGTTATAAAGGCGTTGCCCATCGGTTATCTATCGAGATAATGGCGGTCCCCATCGGGGCCGAAGTCGAGATTGTGATCACTCGTTGCCCCGGTGCCCGATGGCGTCGGCGAGGGCCCGGAACGCCTCGTTCACGCCGGCCCCGGTTTTCGCGGACGCGAGGAATTGCGGCGCGCTGTGGATCGACCCCATCCGGGCAAGCTCTTCCTGACTCACGACGAGTCGCTCGGTCAGGTCCATCTTGTTCCCGAGGAACACCATCGGGACGTTGCCGACCTGCTTGCGAATCATCTGGACCCAGTTGTTCAGGTCGTAGAACGTGTCCTTGCGCGTGAGGTCGCAGACCGCGATGACGCCCTGGGATCCCTCGAAATACGCATCGCGGAGCAGGGCCCGGAAACCTTTCTCGCCCATGATGTCCCACACCATCATGTCGAGCGTCGCCGGGGCGCCCTTCCAGACCACATCGACGGATTTCTTGGTGACCTTCGTGCCGACGGTCGCGATGTAGCGGTCGTCGAACTGGTCTTGCACGAACCGCTTGATCAGCGAGGTCTTTCCGACCGCGACGTCCCCGACGAGGCAGACCTTGGCCTTGAGATGCTTCTGGCCGGCCATCGTCGACGTCGCCATCATGCGCCACCCATCGAGCGCCCTCTTATGTACCGTGAGGACGCGAGTATCGCCCCTGATAATTCTTATTCTTCAGGGAGCACTTTCCGCGCGTACCGCTCCTTCGCGACGCGCTCCGCGAGGGACTGGAACGCATTCTCAACGTTGACGCCGGCCTTCGCCGACGTGAAGTGGAACGGGCTGTCGTACGCCCGCGCGGCCTGGACCATGTCGTCCTCGCTGATCTGGATCTGGTCCTTCAGGTCGATCTTGTTTCCGAGGAACTCGATCGGGATCTTGCCCGTCACGCTGTAGACGCCCTCGATCCAGTCGTCGAGGTCCTCGAGGGTCTTCTTCCGGGTGACGTCGCACACCGCGAGGATGCCGCGCGCTCCGTAGAAGTACGCTTCCTTGAGCAGCTCGCGGAAGCCTTTCTGGCCCATGATGTCCCAGATCGTCATGTCGATCTTGAGCTCCCCCGACCCGTCCGGCGACGAGGACGTGAGCTCCTTCTTGGAGACCTTCGTCCCGAGCGTCTGGATGTACTTGTCGTCGAAGTTCTCGAGCACGAATCGGCGGATGAGGGAGGTCTTGCCAACCGCGGCCTCGCCGACGAGGCAAACTTTCACTTTCATCCGCTTGACTTCCATGAAGAACCGCCCAGCGACGTGGCATAGCCAGCGAGGCCCGCTTAAAAGTTATGGGAGTGTTCTCGGCCGTGATACTTTGACAACGCGCTAGGCAGCCCGATTTATGGCATGAATGAACGGGGTGAAGGGATGGAGGTGGAACGGCTGACGCGGACTCGCGGCTCGATTCCCACTCGACCCTGAAGCCATGCCGTGGGTGCTTCGAACGAATCCTCGCGGTCTCGTTGTCGGATGTAGGGAAGTGGTGGCGGCGACTAACGACGTGCGACGGGAGAATGACGGAGAGACGACGGTCGATCGACGGCTCTTGACGCGATATCATTGAACCTGGGACTGCGCGGGTGTTCCGGCCCCAAAGACCGGAACTGCCATACAGGATTTCATGCCCTTTCCACGCGTATTGCAAAGGTATTTCGCCCGTTTTGTGAGTCGGAAGTCAGGTCTGGCGAATGGGGGTGCAAGGATAGATATACTATATGCATACTTACAGTACCCATATGGGACAGCGGCTCATGAAGGAACCCGCACTTGAATACGCCAAATCGGGAGCCAACCCTTCCCTGTCGAAAATTGAATACGTCCGGGCAATCCTTCAGAGGGCAGAGGAACCGATCAGTCGCAACGCATTGCTGGCTGTCCTCGCCAAGTGGGGGCATTCCACAAATCGGCCAAGCCTGAACGCCATTCTTGAGTTCTTCGGCGACAACGGGATGGTTGTGGAGGGTAGCAAAGGCCTGATTTGGGTTCCAGAGGCCCCGCCACAACTCCTTGAAGTAATCCGGACCGGCTATCGTCTCTGATGGGTCTGCGGGCCAAAGAAATCGTCCTAGGACTGGACGCGCAGAAAGCCTACGAGAGACTCAAAGAAAACCACGATCACGAATCCCTTTCGATTGTTCGAAGAGTGAAGTCCCTTGAGCTCATCCTTCTCGCCGACTGTCAATATGGCGAGGTCGTCAAAAAGGGAAGGATTCCAACTCCGCTGAGGCTGAAACACGGACTTGAGAACTTGTATGTTTGCGACTTGCCTTCTTACTGGCGACTTCTCTACACAATCGTCCGCGTGGGAAACAAGCCGAGCATTGTCGTCGTAGAAGTCGTTAACCACGACACATACAACAAATGGTTCCCTTCACACCGTTAGCGCTCTCGTTCCCCGAGGCCATTGCCTCGCGCGATCTGTGACACTGCGACCGTGCTGTCCTTCGCGCGAACTCGGTTTCCCGCTGGCGGCTCCAAAGGACAAGAGTTTTGTATTTTCTCCGCGATGCCGATCACGAAGGCGCGGCGATGTGTGACGAATACTACGATGCGCGGATGAAAGCGTTCTGGCGGGCGCTCGCGGAAGCGGACGAACAAGAAATCGACGAGAAAGAAGACGAGCCGATCGTACAACCACTCGTCCTCGAGATCTCCGAGCCGCAGAAAGCGAAGCCGAAAACGCTTGTCCGCTGAGCCGGTCGAGCGAGACACCGGCGCGTCAGTTTCTCAGGAGGCGCAGCCCTCCCGCTCCAAAGAATTATATATGGCCCCTCCATAGGGACGGCCCAACGCGTCGACCAGACGCTCCCGGGCAATCCCTCCGCGGATCCCGGAAATGCGGGCCCGATTCTTCTGGCCTCGCAGGCAGCGTCACGGTGTCGCGACCGAACGCCCGCGGCTCATCGCACGCGAAGAGAGACCACTCTCTGCGGAGGAGTGGCGCATGCCGAAGGAACACCGACCGAGACACGGATCGATGGGCTTTTCGCCCCGCAAGCGGAGCGAGAGCCCGATTCCGCATTTCTCGAGTTGGCCGGACGTGGACGGCGGAACGCCCCGGCTCCAAGGCTTCGCGGGATACAAGGCCGGCATGACCCACGCGATCGTGGTCGACTACCGACCCACGTCGACGACGTCGGGCCAGGAAGTCCAGGTCCCCGTCACGATCGTCGAGGTCCCTCCGATGCGCGTCGCCGCGGTCCGGTTGTACCGCCGGGTGCCGGAAGGGCTGAAGACCGCCACGGAGGTGTGGGCGCCGCAGCTCGAGAAAGAGCTCCGACGCGTCTTCCCGATTCCGAAAGACTACGACGCCGAGGAGGCGTGGACGAAGGTCGACCCGGCCCAGGTCGACGAGGTGCGCGTGATCACGTACACGCAGCCGTCGCTCGTGACCGGAGTTCCGAAAAAGAAGCCGGACCTGATGGAGAATCGCGTCGGCGGCGGATCGATTGCAGATCGAATCAAGTATGCGCGCGGGCTCCTGGGGAAAGAGATTCCAGTCACCGAATTCTGCCGGGAAGGCTCGATGGTCGATGTCGCGGCGATCACGAAGGGGAAAGGATGGCAAGGCCACCACACCCGGTGGGGCACGCGTCTTCTGAGCCACAAGAACTCGAAGCACCGACGAAACATCGGGACGCTCGGGAACTTCCAGCCCGGGTACGTCCGGCCGACTGTGCCGCAAGGAGGCCAGTTCGGCTATCATCAACGGACCGAGTACAACAAACGCATTTTGAAAATCGGCGACAAGGCGGACGAGGTCACGCCGGACGGGGGCTTCCTCCATTACGGGAATCTTCGCAATCCGTACGTGCTGCTGCACGGATCGATTCCGGGGCCGACGAAGCGCCTCATCCGATTCCGTGACGCGGCTCGCGGCGGGTACGTGAAGCTCGAGAAGTCTCCCGACCTCACGTACATCTCCCGCGAATCGAAGCAGGGAGTGTGATCTCGGTGGCGGATCCCAAGGACAAGAAAGCGGCCGCGGGATCCGCGGAGGCCGAGCCGGCGCCGAAGCGCCGTCGTCGGGCGCCAAAGACCGAGAAGGCGGCGAAGACGTCGAAGGCTCCGAAGGCCGCCAAAGAAGAAAAGACGAAACGTGAAACGCCCGCGGTCAAGAGCGGACAGGTCCATGTCTACTCCCTGGAGGGCGACGTCATCAAGACGGTCGACCTCCCCAGCGTCTTCCGTGCCGACATCCGCCTCGACCTGATCCGTCGGGCGGTCACGGCATTTCAAGCCAACCGGCGACAGCCGTACGGTCCTTCGATCGGCGCGGGCATGCGTCACTCCGTCCGATGGTCCGGCAAGGGACACGGGGTTTCGCGCGTTCCGCGCCTCCGCGGCACGATGACCGGGGCGCAGGCGCCCGGGACCGTCGGCGGTCGTCGCGCGCATCCGCCTCGGCCGGACAGGGTGTGGGCCAAGAAAGTCAACGAACACGAGCGGCGCCTCGCCCGCAACGCCGCGCTCGCCGCCGTGAGAGATCCCCGGATCGTCGCGTCGCGCGGACACCGGTTCCCGGACGATATCACGCTCCCCGTCGTGATCGAGGACGGGATCGAGACGCTCACCCCCGAGACCGGCGCGACCCGCGAGGGGCTGAAGATCCTGAATCAGCTGGGCCTCGCGCCCGATGTGGAACGCGCGAAGGACGGCCGGCACATCCGGGCCGGGCGCGGGAAGATGCGCGGTCGGCGGTACCGACAGCCGCGAAGCGTCCTCGTCGTCGTGAAGGAGGCCGGTACGGTCCGTCGCCTCCTGGGAAACCTCCCGGGCGTCGAGGTCGTGAGTCCGTCGGGCCTGAACGCGGAGGTCCTCGCGCCCGGAGGCGATCCGGGACGGCTCACCGTCTTCAGCGAAGGGGCGCTCGAGGTGCTCAGGAGTTGGCCGCTGTGAAGCCCCACGAGATCCTCCTCCACCCGTACGTCACAGAGAAGACGCTCAACATGCTCCAGGGCACGGCCGCGCAAGACCTGAAGGACGGCAATCGCCTCGAGTTCGTGGTCCGCCGGCAAGCGACCCGATCCGAGGTCAAGCGAGCGTTCGAGGACCTGTTCCAGGTCAAGGTGGCGAAGGTCAACACGTTCGTCCGCAAGGACGGGAAGCACGCGATCATCAAGCTGAAGGCGGGCTTTTCCGCGGAAGAGATCGGCATGCGGATCGGGGTGTTCTGATGGGGAAGAATCTTCGCTCCCAGAGACGCGGACGCGGCACCTCGCCGACGTACCGGTCTCCGAGCCACCGTCATCCCGGCCCCGTCGTCCATCCGCACCTTCGCGGATCGGGTGTGGTGACGGACATCTTCCAGGCCCCGGGACACACGGCGCCCCTGGCGCGCGTTCGGTTCGACGGCGAGGAAGTCCTCATGATCGCATGCGACGGTCTCTCGATCGGCCAGGCCGTCAGCCACGGCATGCCGAACGTCGACCGCGGGAACACCCTGCCCCTCCGGGACATCCCGGAAGGCACGCTCGTCTACAACGTCGAGGCGATGCCCGGGGACGGGGGCAAGTTCGTCCGCGCGGCCGGGACCCAGGCCGTCGTCGTGAGCCAAGGCGAGCGCACCGTCGTCCAGCTGCCCTCCGGGCAGTTCCACACGTTCCATCCGGATTGCCGGGCGACGATCGGCGCGGTCGCGGGCGCAGGCCGCGGCGACAAACCATTCACGAAGGCGGGCAAGAAGTGGTTCTCGTACCAATCCCTCAGCAAGGCCGCCTTCCACGTCCGCGGCGTCGCGATGAACGCCGTGGACCACCCGCACGGCGGCGGATCCCACCAGCACGTCGGGAAACCGTCGACGGTCGGCTATGACGCTCCCCCCGGTCGGAAGGTGGGCCGGATGTCGCCGAAGCCGAAACGGCTGAAGGCGAAACGGCGGAGGTCCTGAGGATGGCGAAGAAGCAGATGGGTGGGCTGGCGAAAGCCGCGAGACGGAAGCTCCGGAAGCGCGCGGGCCTCGTCGAGACGAGGCGCAAGAAGGAGTTCACGTACCGCGGGTACACGCTCGACGAGATGAAGGCGATGACCCTCGAGGAGATCATCGAGCTATTGCCGGCGCGGCCCCGACGCTCCTTCATGCGCGGCATCGATGAGGAACGCCTCACGTTCGTCGAGAAGGTCCGCGAGAACGGGACCGAGGAGGCCGTGCGCACGCACTGCCGCGACGTCCCGATCCTCCCGGATTTCGTCGGGAAGAAGGTCGCGGTGCACAACGGGAAAGAATTCGTGACGGTCGAGATCAGGGCGGAGATGATCGGGCACTACATCGGCGAGTTCGCGATGACGCGCAAGCCGGTCACGCACAGCGGGCCGGGCGTCGGCGCGACGCGATCGTCGAAGTTCATGCCGCTGAAGTGAGGGTCGAATGACGAAGTTCGGGTACACGGTCGAATACAAGATCGAGACGATGGCCCGAGCCTACGGTCGGGAGCTGCCGCTCGCATGGAAGAAGTCCGTGGAACTCGCCCGCCAGCTCCGAGGGAAGACGGTCGACCAGGCGCGCGAGTACCTCGAGAAAGTGATCGCCTTGAAGCAACCCGTGCCGATGAAGAAGTACAATCGGTGGGTCGCGCACAAGTCCGGCATCGGGCCCGCCCGCTATCCGGTCAAGGCGGCGAAGGCCTTCCTCAAGATCCTCGAGAGCGCGGTCGCGAACGCGGAGTTCACCGGAAAGGAAGATCCTGATGCCATGATCATCCGCGTGATTAACGCTCACAAGGGCGCGACGACGAAAGGCTATCGTCCGCGGGCGTACGGGCGGAGCGGTCCATGGAACCAGGACACCGTGAACCTCGAGATTGTCTTGGAAGAGGTGACGTGAGATGCCGGCGGAAGCGAAGGTCAACCGAAAGGACAAGCGGATCATCGTGGAGAACCTCCGTCGCGTCCTCCTGAAGGAATACCTGATGAACGAGACGCGCCGCGCCGGCTTCGGCGGGCTCGACATTCAACGGACGCCGATGGGGACGCGGGTCACACTCCTCGCGGAACGTCCGGGGCTCGTCATCGGCCGGAAAGGCGGCGCGATCAAGGCCCTCACGGAAGCGGTCGAGCAACGGTTCCGCTTCGACAACCCGCAGATCGAGGTCCAAGAGGTCGCCAGCCCCGCCCTGAACGCCCAGATCATGGCGGAGAAGCTCGCGAACGCCCTCGAACGGGGTTGGCATTTCCGACGGGCGGGTCACTCGACCGTGCGGCGGATCATGGAGGCCGGCGCGAAGGGTTGCCTCGTCGTGATCGCGGGCAAGCTCACCGGGCAGCGCCACCGCACGGAGAAGTTCAAGGCGGGCCACATCAAGTACTGCGGCGAGCCTCGAAACCTCTGGATGGGCCTCGGGTTTGCGTCCGCGAAACTGAAGCCGGGCGTCATCGGCGTGACGGTCGAGATCATGGACCCGCGGGCGAAGTTGCCCGACGAGATTGAGATCAAGAAGCCGACCCCCGAGTACCTCGCCGCCGCGGCGGCCGCTGCTGCGGCGGAACCGATTCCCGCGCCCGAGCCGATGGTCGAGGTGGCGGCCGTTGGCGGACCCGGCGAGGAGGGAGAGTCGGTCGAAGAGCCCGAACCTCTCATCGTCCCCGAAGAGCCCGATCCGACAAAGAAGATCAAGAAGAGCAAGGTCGCGACCAAGCGGCTGAAGAAGGTCGCCAAGCAGGTGAGCGAGCTCGGCGTCGACGCCGACGTGGAAACGGGAGGAGGCGACGAGACGTAATGCCATTGCTCCGGACGAAGGAGATCCGCGCGATGGACGCGGAGACGATCGGGAAGAAGCTCACGGAGCTTCGGGACGAGCTGATGCACGAGCGAGGCGTGGCCGCGATGGGCGGCGCACCGCCGAACCCGGGGAAGATCCGGGCGCTCCGGAAGAACATCGCCCGCATCCTCACGATCATGCGCGAGGAAGAACTCGCGGGAGGGGTCGCGGCCCCGCGGAAAGCCGCTCCCTCGAAGGCCGCTCCATCGGGGGAGGAGACGTAATGGCGAACCTCCGGAAGCACGAGTTAATCGGGCTGCGCGTGGAGGTCGTCGACGCGACCGACCCGAGTCAGGAGCATGTCCGCGGACGCGTCGTCGATGAGACCCGCAACATGCTCGTGGTCGACGTGCAAGGAGAGGAAAAGCGAATCCCGAAGCACGGCAGCCGCTTCCGTTTCGATGTCCCCGGTGGTTTCGAAGTCGATGGAGACGAGATTCGCTTTCGACCCGAAGATCGCGTGAAGAAGGCCCGGTGAATCGAATGGCGGAGAAGAAAGCGCAGAAGAAACCAGCCACGACGGCCGCCGCGGCGAAGCCGATTGGCTCGGCCGCGAGAGACGTCGGGATCGATGTCCCCGTGCCGGAGAAGTCGTGCACGGATGCGAAGTGCCCGTTCCACGGTCGCCTGTCTGTTCGCGGTCAGACGCTGGAAGGCGTCGTCGTATCGACCCGCATGCAGAACACGGTCGTCATCGAGCGGCAGTCCCTGCGGTTCATTCGGAAGTACCAGCGCTACGAGAAGCGGACGCGACGCATGAATGTCCACGCGCCGCCGTGCCTCGGCCTCCAGATCGGCCACCGCGTCCTCGCCATGGAATGCCGGCCGCTGGGGAAGACGGTGCACTTTGTCGCGATTCACAACCAGGGGGTCGCCGGATGAAGGGCCTTCCCGGACGGCAGACGCGCGGCTTGCCGAAAGGGGCACGCCTCGACTGCATCGACAACACCGGCGCGAAGATTGTCGAGATCATCGAGGTCATGAAATATCGCGGTGTCCGCAATCGGATCTCGAGCGCAGGGATCGCGGACCTGCTCGTCGTCACGGTCAAGAAAGGCACGCCGGAGACGCGCAAGCAAGTGATGAACGCCGTCGTCGTCCGTCAGCGCCGACCGTTTCGGCGGCCGGAAGGGATGATGGTCCAATTCGAGGACAACGCGTGTGTGATCGTGACGCCGGAAGGCGAGGTCAAGGGTTCGGACATCAAGGGCCCCGTCGCTCGCGAGGCCGCCGAACGGTGGCCTCGAGTCGCCGCGACGGCGAGCATGATCGTGTGAGGATTCCGAATGACCAGCGCGAAACCCCGGACCCAACGGAAGAGGGCGGCGAACGCGCCGCTTCACACGAAACGCATCATGGCATCGTCCCACCTCGCGCCGGAGATCCACGATAAGTCGAAGGTCCATCTCCCGCGCGCCCTTCCGGTCCGGAAAGGCGACACGGTCCGCATCATGCGAGGCGGTTTTCGCGGTAAGGAGGGAAAGGTCGTCTCCGTCGACCGCGTCCACGGCACGGTCGTCATCGAGGGAATCACGATCGAGAAAGTGGATGAGAAGAAAGTGGCCCGGCCGCTGCATGCGTCGAACCTCCTAATCGTCCGGATGGACGACACGGATCCGTGGCGGCGGCGCAAGTTCGAGGAGTGAGTCGATCGTGAAGAAGCACCTGAAGCGGTTGCCGGCTCCCCGCAGCTGGACGATTCCGCGAAAGACGGATTTCTGGGTCGTGAAGCCGTCGCCCGGGCCGCACCCGATTGATGCGAGTGTCCCCATCGGCCTAATCCTGAGAGACATGCTGAAGGTGTGTGCGACGGCACGGGAGGCACGACACATCCTCAACGACCGCGGCGTCCTCGTCGACGGCCGCCCCATCACGGATCCGAAGTTTCCGGTCGGCCTGATGGACGTCCTCTCCTTCGCGGTGACGAAGGCACATTACCGAATGCTCGTGAACACACGCGGCAAAATGGCCCTGGTGCCGATCGAGGAGGCGGACGCGAATTGGAAGCTGTGCCGCGTCGAGGACAAGACGACGGTCCGCCGGGGCAAGACGCAGCTGAATCTCCACGACGGACGGAACGTCCTCCTCGAGAAGGACGCATACAAGACCGGAGCGACGCTGAAGGTCCACGTCCCGGACCAGAAGGTCGTCGAGCAGTACGAGCTCGGCAAGGGGGCTCCGGTGCTCGTGACGGGCGGCCAACACGTCGGCGAGATCGCGCACGTGCTCGAGGTCCAGCGCACCCGGAACCCGCGAGCGAACATCGTCACATTCACCGAGGGCTTCTCGACGGACGCCGGCAAGGTGTTCGTCGTCGGCAAAGAGGCCCCGTCGATCAAGATGCCAGAGGTGTCGGCGCTCTAGGTGGGACCATGGCGGGCATGCGCGACATCCGGATCGAGAAGGTCGTGGTCAACGTCGGCGTCGGCGAGGCCGGCGAGAAACTCGTGAAGGCGCAGAAGGTCCTCGAGCTGGTCACGAAACAGAAGTCGGTGCAGACCCTCAGTCATCAGGCGGTCCGGGATTGGGGCGTCCGTCGGAACATGCCGATCGGGACACGGGTCACGTTGCGCGGCGGCCCCGCCGAGGCGTTCCTGACGGAAGCGCTCTCGATTCGGAACAATCGCCTTCCGGGCTACAGTTTCGACACGAGGGGGAACTTCTCGTTCGGGATTCAAGACTACACGGATTTCCAGGGGATGAAGTACGATCCGGAAATCGGCGTGTTCGGGATGGACGTCAGCGTGAGCCTGCAGCGGCCCGGCTGGCGCGTCGCCCGACGCTCGAACAAGTCCCGGCGGATCCCGCGGCGACATCGGGTCACCCGGGACGAGGGCATGCAATTCATGAAGGATCGCTTCAAGGTCGAGGTGGTCGTGTGAGGCGGACGAAAGACTTCGGCCGGAAGCGGGGTTGCCTGCGTTGCGGCCGCAAGCGCGGCATCGTGCGTCGATACGGCCTCCACGTCTGTCGGCAATGCTTCCGCGAGATTGCCTACGAGCTCGGCTTCCGGAAGTACAGCTGAGGTGGCACCATGTTGCAAGACGCTCTCAACGACGCCATGGTGACGATGCGGAACGCCGAGGCGGCCGGCAAGACGGACTGCGTGATCCGCCCCGCGTCGAAGCTGATCGGTCGCGTGCTCAAGGTGATGCAAGAGAGCGAGTACATCCGGTCGTTCGAGCTGATCGAGGACGGCCGCGGGAATCTGTACCGCGTGGCCCTGGTCGGCAGCATCAACAATTGTGGTGTGATCAAACCGCGGTTCGCCGTCAAGCGGACGGACCTCGAAAAGTGGGAGGCTCGATACCTCCCGGCCCAAGATTTCGGCGTGCTGATCCTGACGACGACGGAAGGCGTGATCTCGCAGACGAAAGCGAAGCAGATTGGCGTGGGCGGCAAGCTCATCGCGTACGTGTACTGAGGGGACAAGATGCCGGTCGCGGGGTTGCTGGAAGAGGCCGTCGAGATCCCGGACGGAGTCCAGCTCCGGGTCGACGGTGACTTCGTCGTCGTGACCGGGGGCGGGCACACCCTGCGGCGCCGCCTGTTCCACCCGCGGTTGCGCATCGATGTGAAAGGCCAACAGGCCACCGTTCGCTGCGAGTACCCGCGGCGGAAGGAGGCGGCTCTCGTCGGTACCTTCGCGGCCCACCTGCGGAACATGGTCGTCGGGGTCCGAGCGGGCTTCACGTACGAGATGAAGATCGTCTACAGCCACTTCCCGCTGAAGGCCACCGTGAAGGGGTCGGAGTTCATCATCGAGAATTTCCTTGGAGAGAAGTTCCCGCGGAAGACGCGGATCCTCGGAGATACGAAGGTCGAGGTGAACGGCGACCAAGTGCTCCTCACCGGCCCGGACGTCGAAGCGGTCGGCCAGACGGCCGCCAACATCGAGCAGGCCACCCGCATTCGCGGATTCGATCCGCGCATCTTCCAGGACGGAATCTACATCACGAAGAAGGCCGGGGAGGCCTGAGATGGCCGAAGAGAAGGAGCCGAAAGCCGACGTGAAAGCGGCGAAGAAGGCCAAGAAGACGGCCGTCCCGGAGGCGCCGGAGCCTGAGCAAGCGCTGCCGACGGCCGGCGAAATCCGCACCGCGAAGAAGGCCGAACTCCTCGCCTGGACCGAACGGTATGGCCTGAGTCAGGAAGGGAAGGTCGACGATCTCCGGCAACGCCTTCGCACATTCATCGAGAAACGGGCCGCGAAGGAGGCCGCGCCGAAAGAGGAGGAGCCCGCGCCGCCGAAGGTGGAGAAGAAAGGCAAAGAGAAGCCGAAGGAGAAACCGAAGCCTTCGAAAGAGAAGAAGGGCAAGAAGGAAGAAGCCGAGGAGGAGGCCGAGGAAGAAGTCCACGAGCCGCGGGCCAAGCCAAAGCTCGAGCCTCACCTGAAGAAACTTCTCGCCCTGCGATCGGCGAAGAACGCGGCGCGTCCTAAGTTCCGCCGCCAGGAGTGGTTCCGCTACCGGAAGTTCGGAGACGAATGGCGCAAGCCCCAGGGCGGCCAGTCGAAGCTCCGTCGCCATTTCGGCTATCGCTGGAACCTCCCGTCGATCGGGTATCGAGGCCCGCGGGCGGTACGCGGCCTTCACCCGAGCGGGTTCCAAGAGGTCCTCGTGCACAACGAACGACAACTCGATGGCCTGGACGCGGCGAAGCAGGCGGTGCGCATTGCCCACGCGGTGGGCACCCGCAAGCGTGAGCTGATCGAGAAGACGTGTGACGAGAAGGGGCTTCGCGTCCTGAACCGGATGGTGACGGAATGAGGTTCGACTATCAGAGGCGCCTGGCGGCGTCGATCCTGGGCATCGGCGTCAACCGGGTCTGGATCACGACCGACCCGAAGGTCCAGGACGACATCCTCGACGCGATCACCCGGGACGGGATTCGCAATCTCATCCGGAAGAACATCATCCAGAAGCGGGCCGTGCAAGGCGTCTCCCGCGGTCGGGCCCGCCATCGAGCCGCGCAGCGGGCGAAAGGCCGGCGGCGTGGTCATGGCAGCCGCAAGGGCGCACTGAACGCGCGGACGCCGACGAAGACCCGATGGATTGGCGTCATCCGCGGCATGCGGCGTTACCTCCGGGAGCTTCGCGACCAGGGCCGGATCGATACGAAGACCTACCGGCGGTTCTACGGGCAGTCGAAGGGCGGCATGTTCAAATCGAAGTCCCACTTGGACCAGCAGTTGCGCGCGGCCGGCGCGATCAAGGAGGCACCGAAGTGAAGCAAGGACCCCATTACCGCGTCCCGTTCCGTCGCCGCCGCGAAGGCCGCACGGACTATCGCGCGAGGTCGAAGCTCCTCCGGAGCGGGAAGCCCCGCGTCGTCGTCCGGAAGACGCTCAGCCAGACGATCGTGCAATTCATCGTGGCGGACCCCACGGGGGACCGGGTCGTCGCGACCGCGCACTCCCTCGAGTTGAAGGAGCGCGGGTGGGCCGCGGGCACCGGAAACCTCCCGGCGGCCTACTTGACCGGATACCTCGCCGGCAAGAGGGCTTCGGCCAAGGGGGTCACGGAGGCGATCCTCGATCTGGGGCTGCAGCGGCCTTCGAAAGGCGGACGCCTCTTCGCGGCGCTCCAGGGTCTCCTCGATTCCGGCGTCTCGGTGCCGCATAGCCCGGACGTGCTGCCGACGAAAGAGCGGGTCCGCGGTGCGCACATCGGGGAATCGGTCCCGACGCAGTTCGACGCGGTGAAGACGAAACTGGAGGCCCCCTGATGCCGCAGCGGCGGGGCGGCCGCGGCCGCAAGCGGGAGGCGCGTGCCGCAAGGCCGGAGCGGAATCTGAGCGAGTGGGCGCCGAAGACGAAGCTCGGCCGCCTGGTCCTCGCCGGGGAGCTCACGACGCTCGGCGACGCGATTCGGACCGGGCTTCCGATCCGCGAGCCCGAAATCGTGGACGTCCTTCTCCCGGAAACGGAGGATGAGGTCCTCGACGTCAACATGGTGCAGCGGATGACCGACTCCGGTCGCCGCGTGAACTTCGTGATCACGTGCATCGTCGGCAACAAGGACGGTTTCGCCGGCCTGGGGCGTGCGCGCGGTCGCGAAGTTGGTCCTTCGATCCGAAGGGCGATCGACAACGCGAAGCTCAACATGATCGAGATCAAGCGGGGCTGCGGCTCCTGGGAGTGTGGATGCGGCCGAGCCCATACGCTCCCGTTCAAGGTCATGGGACGGAGCGGCTCGGTCGAAGTTGTGCTCAAGCCCGCGCCACAGGGAGTCGGCCTCGCCGTGGGCGACATCGCGAAGAGCGTGCTGCGCCTCGCCGGCATCACGGATGCCTGGGGCTTCACAAAGGGCCACACGAAGACGACCGTGAACTACGCGCTCGCGACGTTCGCGGCATTGCGCCAGACCGGCCAGGTCAAGGTCCGCTCCGAGCAAACGGAGCGGCTGAAGATCAAGGCAGGCGCGGAGCAGGTCTTCACCCGCAAGATCGAGGCTCCGCCGGTCGTGGCGGAAGGACCGTCTCCCGGCGAGCTCCCGGAGGAAATCGCGGTTGAGGGAGAGGCTCTCACGGAAGAACCGGCGGGAGAACCCAAGGACGAGGAGGCGCCGGAGGAATGAGCTTCGCCGTGCTGCGGCTCCGAGGGAAAGGCGATCTCCGGAAGGACGTGAAGGACACGCTCCGCATGTTGCATCTGACCCGCCAGAACCATTGCTCGATCGTCCCGGAGGACCCGACGTTCCGCGGGATGCTCCAGCTCGTGAAAGACCACGTCACCTGGGGCGAAGTCGATCCGGAAGTCCTCGCCAAACTGCTCCTGAAGCGAGGCCGGCAGGTCGGCGATAAGCCGATCGATGACACGTTCGTGAAGGGCCACAGCAAGTTCAAGTCGATCTGGGATCTGAGCCAAGCGATCACGAAAGGCGAGGCGACGCTCGCCGATGTGCGGGAGCTCCGGCCCGTCCTCCGTCTGCCGCCGCCCCGCAAGGGATTTCGCGGCATCAAGCGCGGATTCCACGACGGAGGGGACCTCGGCTACCGCGGAGGGGCGATCAATTCGCTCCTCGTGCGGATGCTCGTCGAGGAGGGCCAAGATGGTCTCTAGGACGCGCAAGTTGCGAGGCAGTCGCACGCACGGCCGCGGCAAGAAGCACGGGCGCGGCGCCGGGGGCCGCGGCGGCACCGGCAACGCGGGGCTTCACAAACACAAATTCAAGTGGATGATCAAGTACGACCCGGAGCACTTCGGACCGCGCGGGTTCTTCCGACACGCGCAGCCGCGTCCGACGAACTCGATCGACCTCGAGGACCTCGCGCATCGGATCGGAGAGTTCGAGGCGGCGGGCCACGCGAAGAAGGACGATTCTCGAATCAATGTCGACCTGACGGCCGCGGGAATCGACAAACTATTAGGGTCTGGTCGCGTAACGAGGGCAATGCGGATCACCGTCGCGAAGGCCTCTCCGGCGGCCGTCGCGAAGGTCTCCGGCGCTGGCGGCGAGGTCGTCCTCCCAGGGGACGCCGGGAAGTAGTCCGATGCCCCTCGAAGAGAAGAAGAAGAGCCGTCTGTACGCGCTGAAACCGCTGACGGACCGACTGCCGGCCGTCACCCGACCGGAAGGCCACGTGCACTTCCGGACGAAGATGTTCTGGGTCCTCGCGATCCTGGTCCTGTACTTCGCCATGACGAACATCTTCATCTACGGCCTGGACCGCGCCAACGTCATCGACTTCTTCTCGAGCCTCCGGGCGATCCTCGCGGGGGCCCAGGGCTCGCTCATGCATCTGGGAATCGGGCCGATCGTCACGGCATCGATCATCATGCAGCTCTTCGCCGGCGCGAAGATCATCAACCTGGACCTCCAGGATGACGAGGACAAGAGCGTGTACCAGGGGACCCAGAAGTTCCTGGTCATCCTCATGATCTTCGTCGAGGCAATCCCGCAGGTCTTCGGCTTCCTCACGCCGGCCAGCGGATTCGTGACCGCGCTGAACGGCTCGTTCCTCTTCGGGCTGATCTCCGTGGGTCACGGGACGTTCCTCGCCCAGATCCTGATCGTGATCCAGCTCTTCGCCGGATCGTACCTCGTATTCCTGATGGACGAGGTCGTCTCGAAGTGGGGGATCGGGTCCGGGATTTCCCTCTTCATCGCAGGCGGCGTCGCCCAGCAGATCTTCACGGGGACGTTCAACTGGGAGCCCTCCCAGGCGGGTGGGGCGGTGCCCGCCGGCACGATTCCGAAGACCGTGTGGTACCTCCAGAACTACACCGGAAGCCAACTCGCCGGCGGTGGGATCGAACAGATCATGGTCCAGCCGCCGAATCCACTGATCGCCCTGATCGGGACGGTCGCGATCTTTCTGGTCGTCGCCTACGTCGAGTCGACCCGCATCGAACTCCCTCTCGCCCACGGCATGGCCCGCGGCGCTCGCGGCCGTTACCCGATCCGCTTGATGTACGCCTCGAACATCCCCGTGATCCTGGTCGCGGCGGTCCTGGCGAATGTCAGCATGTTCTCCCTCCTGTTCTGGCAGCACCCGGAGTGGCCGCTCGTCGGTCACGCCTCGTGGATCGGGGCGTATCCCGATGCCACAGATCCCAAGGTACTAAACGGGGTAATTCAACGGACCACGCCCATTGGCGGCCTCGCGTACTATTTCTCGAACGTGAATGGGGTCCAAGACTGGCTCTTACCGCTCTTCAACCCGGCTCGGTACGAAGCTTACCTCCGCGGCCTTCAGTATTGGCAGGTCTTCGTGCATATCCTCGTCTTCCTCGCGGTCTTCATCGGGGGCTCGGTCATGTTCGCCAAGTTCTGGATCATGACCACGAACATGGGGCCGGAGGACGTCGCCCGGCAGATCGAGTCCAGCGGGATGCAGATCCCCGGATTCCGGCGGGATCCCCGGATCCTGCGTCGGGTGCTCGACCGCTACATCCCGGTCGTCGCGGTGATTTCCGGAGCCTCGGTGGGCGCCCTCGCGGCGGGCGCGGACATGATCGGCACCGTCGGGAACGCGTCCGGCACCGGGGTCTTGCTCTCCGTGGGCATCATGATCCAG
>Ga0209470_1000413_pt1 | contig 33669 bp, 33 predicted proteins | sample GraSoiAngelo_125_FD_185882 | JGI IMG/M metagenome (GOLD analysis project Ga0209470, IMG submission 185882) | Grasslands soil microbial communities from the Angelo Coastal Reserve, California, USA - 14_0927_05_40cm (SPAdes) (version 2) | ecosystem: Environmental > Terrestrial > Soil > Grasslands ... | reverse complement strand
GTGGCGTTTGATCCCAAGCGGCAGGAGATCCTGGCGCCGAATTGAGTGAGCTATCCGAGGATCTCGGTATTCGCCGGTTCGGCGAATGGAACTGCCAGCCCCACCCGCGTGATTGAAGGTCAGGAAACACTGCAGGCCCGTACCAGCCACGATATATCCGTGGACTCTATGCATGACGAAATCGCGGTTCCTAACCCGTTCGCTCAAGCGATTCTGTTTTTCGGCGGCGGAGCCAAAGGCGCCGAAGCGCCGATTCGCATCATTCAGGGCCCGAAAACGATGTTGAATTATTCCGACAACGTAACGCTGGATCCGATCCACCGCGAAGCCTACGTTGCGCAATTGATGAATGATGCAATCCTGGTGTTTCGCAGCGACGCTGGCGGCGATGCGGCGCCCGTCCGCGTCATCCACGGTCCAAAAACGAAACTGGATCGGCCCGTACGCGTGTCGGTCGATCCCGTGAATAGCCTGCTGGCCGTTACCACAATCCAGGGCGTTTGGTTTTTCAACCGCACGGATAATGGAGACGTGGCCCCGCGCTCGATCATCTCGGGCCCCAAAACCGGCCTTGGGGTCGTGCGCGGCACGCGCAAAGTCATTTTTTCTCCACAGGGGAAAAAGATCATCGCTACCGGACGACTAGGAGGAGCAGCAAGCGGGGAGCTCTTCATAGCGGATGCCAAGCCGTTCATCGGAGTCTGGAACTATGGCGACAATGGCGACGTCGCTCCCTGGGCGATCATGCCGGATACCGCCGCTTACTCCATGGACCTGAATCCTGCGGCAAAGGAACTGATAACCGTCGATCGCGGGAAGCTAATCGTGTATCGAATGCCGGAATTGTTCCAATGAAATTCCCCCTCTCCCTTTGGGAGAGGGCAGGGTGAGGGTCTCAAGATTTGACTAGACTTGGAACCCTCACCCGGCGCGCCACCCCGCTGGCTGTCGCGCCGCCCTCTCCCAGAGGGAGAGCGACTCGCTCGCAGTTCAGTGAGCTTGGTGCTAACATGTCGCTTCAAGAGATACGGAGGTACAAATGAAATTGCGGCGAGCACTGGTAGCGTGGTTATTGGCGCTGGCAGTCGTAATTCCGATGTCGAGCCTGGTCGGCTTTGCGCATCATAGCCGGGCGCATTACGGAACCGAAGAGTCGACGACGAAGGGAATCGTTGTGGAATATAAATGGAGAAATCCTCACGTGTACGTCGTCTGGGCGGTGACGGATCAAAGTGGCAAAACGACGCAGTGGGTTGGTGAAATGGCTTCACTAACTTCCATGATCGCGGATGGGATGACCAAGGACTCTCTGAAGATGGGCGATGAAATCACTGTTGTCTCGTTTCCATCGAAGATCACGGGTTCGACTGAAGCGCTGATCAAGAAGATAACGAAAGCGGATGGAACCGTTGTCGTGGACAACTCGAGAGTGCCCAATCTCCGGCAGCCGTAAATCTCGTCCTGGGAGTTCAATCATGCGAAATCGAATAGTCTCTTCGCTGTTTGCCCTAACGTGTCTGGCTTTCTCACCCTCAGCGTGGACTCAAGAGAGAGGCTTTGGGCGGGCGTCAACCGAGACTCAGCCGGACAAAGACGTCACACCGGGGCCCGGATGGAAGACATGCCCCCGCTGCACGAACAACAAACAGCTGCAGGCTGCGTATAAAACCTATAACGTTGAAGGCCATGCTTTCGATCCGCATGACTTGTCCGGAGTCTGGGGCAACAACGGCATCGAGCTCGATGTGAAGACGGTCCCGCCGTTTACGCCTTTGGGCGAGCGCATGTTCCAAGCGACACGTTCGGAAATTCCGACGACAAATTCTAAAGACGGGATGTTGATATGCGATCCTCTCGGCTTCCCGCGATGGTTCGCATATAACTACGGATTCCAATTCGTAATGTTACCCGACAGGGTCCTCCAGTTCTTTGAGTGGGGCCACACGTGGCGCGATATCTGGACCGACGGCAGGAAACTTCCCGATGATCCGCCGCAGCCCCGTTGGTTGGGATACGCGGTTGGACGATGGGAGGGAGACACATTCCTCGTGGAAGGGTCGGGCTACGACGACCGGTCATGGATCTCGGAAGACCGGAGAAATCGCATCCGCGGTTTTCCTCACACCGATGAGATGCGGACCATCGAGCGGTACAGGCGCACCAGCTATGGCACGCTCGAAGCCGAGTTGACAATTACCGATCCAAAGATCTTCACGCGTCCCTGGACAACTAAGGGCAAAGTGGAACTCCGCCCGAACGCTGAGTTGTGGGAATACTTCTGCGTACCCTCCGAGTCGGATGAGTACAACAAACGTCTGATCGAGGCCGCCAGGCAGTCGAAATAGACTGTAATTTCCCAATTTATTTCTTGCACCGCTGTGCGCTGAGTTAGATAATCCGCTACAAGGATAGGTGTTGTTGAAGCTCTCTGGCTGGACCGGAAACGCCTGTAGACACAACGGATATCCGTTCTCGAACTAGTAACGCTCAGGATTATCGAGGAGGAAGAGGATGAGACGCTGGAATTGGCTTCTAATGACGACGGCGCTGTTCTTACTCTCGCTGGTTATTTCAGCACAAGGACCTCAGACCAGCCCGCAGCCGTCGCCGCAAGTGGATCAGGATCGAATCGAAGCGGCGCACGGGAAATTGCTGTCGGGTGAGGATCGAGCGAAAGACGCCAGCCGGCTCACTGAAGCAGTAGCCCCCGTGCTCCCGGATTCAGCGTCTTCTACCGCACCCGTCCCCCGAAAGAATTTCATCGACGAACACATCTTCGGCAGGATAGAGCGTGACAAAATTCCTCATGCGCCTGTGGCGGGGGATGAGGAGTTCTTGCGAAGGGCATACCTGGACGCAATCGGCCTCCTGCCGAGCCCCGATCAAGTCCGCTCATTTATCCGAGACACCGATCCCAATAAGCGCGATAAGCTGATCGATTCTCTCATCGGCACCGAGGAATTCACCGACCAGTGGGCATATCACTTTGGCGAACTGCTGCGGACGCGTGAAGCGCAATTTCATCTCTGGACCAAGCAGTGGCTCAAGGTGGACCGACCCTATAACGACGTCTTTGCGGACATCGTGACGCCCACGACCAAAAACGCAAAGGGGTTCCCAACCGCGCAAGGATTCTATGATCCGATCGGATATATCGCGACGCGCTGCGGGCTGTGGACGGACGCGGACGATTACAAAGGTCTCAACCGGCTGGATTGGGTCGACGAGATCACGTCGGATATCGGCCGCGTGTTTCTCGGGCTCAGCATGGACTGCTTCTCCTGTCACAACGGCGCCGGTCACGCCGACAGCTTCAATATGTTCCTCGGCAGCCGGAAGAGAACCGACTTCTGGCAGCAGGCGGCGTTCTTCGGGAAAATGCGCAATATCGGATACAGCGACGGTAGTGCGCGTAATTTCTACGGTGGGAGCAGCCTCTTTGATGACCTGGCTCCTGGATATAACACCGGCAACGACGGTGTTTTCTATACGCCGGCCGAGGGCCGTTTTCCGCGCGATGGCAGGACTTACGAACCCGCATTTCTGCTGACAGGGGAGAAACCCAAGCCAGGCGAGGATCCGCGCAAGGCCTTGGCTCGGATTCTACCGAACCACTTTCAGTTTGCGCGTGCGACAGTCAACATCATTTGGCAAAAGTTAATGGTGATTGGATTAGTCGAGCCCTACGATGGTTTCGATCTGATGCGGCTGGATCCGAAAAATCCTCCGCCGAAGCCGTGGACGATTCAACCTTCGAATCCCGAACTGCTCGAAGCACTCGCCGAGGATTTCCGCTCGCACAACTACAGCGTTCATCGCGTGATCAAAAACATCATGAAGTCGAATGCCTATCAACTCTCGGCCAGCTTCGCGGGTGCGTGGAAGGATGCCTACATTCCGTATCATGCGCGGCGCTTTGCCCGGGTTTTGACAGGACCGGAAGCTGTCGACATCGTCACGCAGGCGACCGCAACACCGTTCGATTGGAAACTGTACGGAGCGGACCGCCAATATGTGAAAGAGCTGACGAGTCCTTTGAGTCTCAAAGGAGATGGCGGCGGAGGCGGTGGCGCTCTGAATGCGGGCCCTTCGCCGGAGAAGTCGCTGGTCTTTGCGTTCATGCAGGCCTATTACCAGGCCGAGCGCGCGCTGCCGCCTGTGGATAAAAATATCGCCAGTCCCGTGCAGGCCATGATGATGATGACTTCGCCGGTCGTTACCAAGCGAGTGGGTGCGCAAGGAAACACACGCGTGGCGAACCTGGTGAAGACCGGTAAATCGGATGACGAGATTCTTGAAGAATTGTTCCTGGCCAGTTTGACGCGCCGGCCCACAGCCGACGAAGTCGAGGTCGCCAAACGCGTGATCGCAAAGGACAGGAACAAAGGTATCGAAAACATCCAGTGGGCGCTACTGAACTCGGCCGAGTTCTTGGTCAATCATTGATCCGGACGTGGGCCCGACGTTAAGACGAGGAGAAAATCCATGCGAGAACAAATCGATAATCTGAGCCGCCGCGAATTACTCAAATTATTCGGCATCAGCGTGGGCGCGAGTCTCGCTGGCGAAGCCGCATGGCCGCAGAAGATTCAAGCGCAAAGCAGGAAAGTGACGCCGCGCAAGACCGCGCGCAACGTGCTTTTTATCCAAAACTGCGGTGCCATGAGCCCGCCCGAGTGTCTGGATTTTAAGGAAACCAGATTCACGGCCAAAGATCTCGACATTCAGACCGTGAATTCGGATTTTCAGATTTCCAAAACCATTTTTCCGAACTATGAAAAGTGGGCGCCACGCGCCAGCCTGGTGCGATCAATGTACGAAAATTCGCTGGTTCACGCTTCCGCTCAGTACCATACCCAGGCAGGGCGTGCTTTGAATGCCGCAATTCTACGGGAAATTCCAGCCTTCGGCAGCGTCATCGCTTCCGAATTGGAATCCGAGCGTCGAAGCTCCGACACGTTCCCGACGTTTATAAGTGTCGATTTGTGGAACGCCAGGTGTCCTCAGATCGGTTCCGGAATGTTGCATCCCCGGTTTGCGGGACTCGATCTCAACACCGCGAGTGTATTCGATGCCTTCGGTGCCGGCGGCGACGACAGCGCAGCGAAGAATTCCGTTCTGTCGGAGCGCTGGGAAGTTCTCAACAGAATGTCGGAGGTTTCGCCCTCCGGCGGTATCGGTGGGAAAGCCAGTGAGTACAAGGCTCACTACGAATACGCCTACAAGATTCTGACGGATGCTCGATTCAAGAAGGTCCTCAGCTTGAGCGATCATGATAAGGCTCGCTATGGTGTGCCGAAGGATCGCGGGACGTGTAAGATCGGGCTCGCCATGCTCATCGCACGCAACCTGCTCGTGGCCGACGCGGGTGCACGATTCATATGGGTAGCCAACACCTACAACGGTGGAAACGGCCCGGCGGACAATCATGATCAGCTCTATGGCCGCGGCGCCTTGGCTCCGAAAGGTGCCCAGTTATCGATCTATGAGAGCGGTCCAAGGCTCGATGGCGCATTCAGCAGCCTCATCGAAGATCTTTCGAAGATGCCCGGCAAGGAATCCGGAAAAACGCTGCTCGATGAAACCATGGTTTGCATGATCCACGAATTCGGGCGCAACCCGGAAATGAACTCCAACGGCGGCCGTGATCATTGGGGACCGTGCTTCGCAAATCTGTTCATGGGCGGAGGCATCAAGCCCGGACGCGTGATCGGCAAGACGGATGGCTATAAAGTGACCGACGTGGGCTGGCAATTCAAGCAACAGCCCATGATGGATCACGTTGTTTCGACGATCTACTCTGTTCTGGGAATCGATTGGTCCAAGAAGATTGTCGACACGCCTTCCGGACGAGCCTACGAATATCAGCAAACCGCTCCTCTCGGCGGCCCGGCGTTTATTCCGCAGACCCCAATCGAAGAGCTGTTTGTGTAAGCCGTAGCCGCGGTCTTTATGCCGAAACGGATGCTGTTCGCCATTCTTCTTTTTGCTTGCGCCATGCTGCCACTCGCGGCCCAAACCGTTGCGCCGGACGGCATGGTGTTGATTCCCGCTGGTAAGTTCTGGATGGGCCGCACATTTTCGATCTTTCTGGATTCCGGTGATCTTGTGCCGCGCGACAAGATGGACGACCGGCCCGCGAATCACATCTACGTCGATGCTTTCTATATTGACAAGTATGAAGTAACGAACGCAGACTACGCGCGATTCGCCGAAGCAAAAGGCGTTCGGCCGCCATGGCACTGGCCTGAAGGAAAGATCCCAAAAGGGGAAGAAAAATTTCCCGTAGCCAACGTCAACTGGTACGAAGCCACCGATTATTGCAAATGGCTGGGCAAACGTCTTCCAACGGAAGCGGAATTCGAAAAAGCCGCCCGAGGCGGGCTCGAGAGGGCTCATTATGCTTGGGGTGACGACACCGTCGAAAAGAACGACGAGTTGGCGCTTCTCGCACCCCAGGTGGCGTTGCGTAATACCGCGACGCCCGTGCCGGCAACCCTGGGCCGCCCTGGTGCCAACGCAGTCGGAACTTTTGCGCCCAACGGTTACGGTCTATATGACATTATTGGAAACGTCATGGAGTGGACGAATGATTGGTACGACAGCAATTACTATCCGTTCATGCCTAAAAACAATCCGCGAGGCCCCGAGAGCGGGAGATACAAAAGCGTCCGCGGCGCGGGCTATGCAGACCAGGGAGGGCACGGCATGGAGAAATTGGTGTCGTATCGTAACTTCAGTGATCCTGACACGCGCATGACCACGATAGGTTTCCGTTGCGCGAAGTAATGTTAGAATACGTCGCCAGTAAACGCCAAAAGGAGGAAAAATGAATCGACAGTTCGTAGTAGCGCTCATCCTTGTGGCTGCGGTTTTCGCCGCAGCCACAGCCCTCGCCCAGCAACACAGGCCCTATAACCTGATCATGAAAGATGTCGGAGAAACATGGGCAAGCTTGAAAAAAAATCTGGATTCGAATACCGGGGCCGCGGCTGCAGCAGATGCCGCCAAAATGCAAAGCCTGTTCGCGGAGGTCGAAGCATTTTGGACGCCTCTCAATACCAACGATGCGATTAATTACGCGAAGCGTGCGCAAGAAGGCGCGCTGGCGATTGGTGCCGCAGCGAAAAGTAACGACATGAAGGCGGCCCTAACCTCCTATGCGGCGACTCAGAAAAACTGCGGCAACTGCCACTTCACGCACCGCGAAGACACAGGGAAGGGTGGTTTCCTCATCAGACCCTAACCAACTCGACTTGAAATGCGTCGCCTCGTTTTTTTGCTTTTGATTGGCCTGTTGGGCGCAATTGAGGCTCAGGCTCAGGCTGCAGCCGACTTGCCGGAGCAAAAGCTGGCCGAAGAATGGATCAGGCGGCTCAATGCGCTCGACGACTGGTACTTATCGGTGGATGGAAAAGAGCAGGGAATTGAGCCGCTGGTCAACAGCATGATGGATCTATACGCTTCAGACGCGCTCGCGGAAGTACCGCCGTACGACAAAGATCAGATCGGACCCGTAATGCTTCGAGGTAAGGAGAACGTCCGGAAATGGGTCGAAAGGATCGCGAGATCCCAGGTTCGGCTGAACTATATTGTCAAACGTCAAACAGAAGGGCCGACTGGAGACTACGAAGGATGGCGGCTCGTTTATTCCGCGAAATTGCCCTGGGGAGGAAATGCGATCGCATTTCAGATCATCGGTGTCTGGTCACTGCGTGAAGATCGCCGAAGGTATATGGCCCCTGGGGCCGTCTTCATTCAGTACGGCCCCGATGGAAAGATCCGGCGCCTGCGCCTGCTCCTGGGCGAGATCGATCAGGTCGTGCCGCTGTAGAGGCTAGTCACTGGTAGTCGTACAGCATCGGCGGCTCCTTGCCGAGAAGACGCAGATACGTATAAAGCTGGCCGCGGTGGTGCCAGTGTTCGTCATAAGCGAATTCTAAGAATCGCCAAACGGGATAGGTTCCAAAAGGCGACTCCACCGGCCGAGTCAATTCCTCCTCCGACATGCCTTTGATGCCGCTCTCTGCGCGCCGATGACACTTCTCCGCGTACTCGCGTAGCTTGTTAACACTGGAGAGTGCCTTCACTTCCGGCGCAACTGCCGGGTCTTCAGGATTCGAACGGCTGGCGATCTCTGCGTTGAACCGACCGGACCGAACAGCCTCGATGAGGAGTTCCTGAGCGTAAATGTGAAAGATGATCTCTCTGGGTGTCCGCATATTCGGCTTTGGGCGGTAGTCCAGTTCCTGATCACTGAGCGCCGCGATTGCCCTCAGCGTCAGGCCGTGTACCATGTTGAAGTATTCGAGCTTTGCCAGCACTTCCGATTTCGTCATCGCCGTTTTTCTATTGCGTAGTTAATCACGGCCGCCGGCCCGATCGATCACGTCGTAGATGCGCGTCGCGGCAATCAGCGGCACGCCGGGGCCTTGAATGGGAAAGTGATCTTTGTGTTTTGTTAGATCGGCACGCTTAGCGGCTTCTTCTGCAGAGACGCCTTGTTGCTTGAGACGAGTGACTTCAGTCCACACGTCGCGGAGGTACGCCTGGAAGTAGTCGATCTTGGATTTATCCGTAAAAGCGTCGCCGTGACCGGGCAGCACGGTGACGAAGTCGAGTTTCTTCAGTTCGTCTAATGTTCCGGGCCACTCATTCACAAAAGCATCGCTCATATTGGAGAGGCCGGCGGTCAGCATGTCTCCGGTGCAGACAATCTTCTCTTTTGGAAGGTAGACAACGACATCACCGGCCGTGTGAGCTCGTCCCAGAAAGCGAATCTGGATTTCGCGATCGGTGCCGGCAAAACGGCGGTGAAGCGTCATTCGTGTCTGCAGCGTCACGTTGGGTGGCGTGGGCTTCAACTCTGTCTGGGAGGCGCTGTTGTTTTCGGCAACGCGGAGTTGCTTCTCGAGTTCTGATTTCTTCCCTCGATCGGGTTCGGCGGCAATGCGTTTTTTCAGGTCCTCGATTTGACGCGGAATTCCAGCGAGATAATTCTTAAACAAGGGCATCTCGACGGACTTACCCCCAGTGAGCATCTCCCGCGTGAACTCGTGGCCAATGATGGCCACATCTTTGTCGAAAATCTGATTGCCGTGAGCGTGGTCGAAGTGGAAATGTGTGTTGATAACGGTGCGGACGGGCTTGCTGGTAATATCCTTCAGCTCTTGGAGTAGAACCCATGCCGCCGCGGGCGAAACATGGTCATCTACGACAATGACGTCATCGTCGTTCACGATCACCGACGAATTTCCCACCACTGCAAGCGCTCCCGTCCCAACGGCGTGGTAGACGCCGTCCGCGACCTTATTGAACCGGTACGCCTTGCCCTGGTGAGACGTGCCGGCCGGCGGCCGCTGTGATTGAACACCGGCGACGGTAAATGCGATCAGCAGGGCGCTTAGCGCCAACGTTAGTCGAGCCATTGGGGATTCTCCTCAACTTGGCGTGTTCCGATTCTCCTCGAGCGCTACTTTAGCGCGTAGATGTCATATGTGACCGCGGTACCTACACGCTCGCCGACACCGACTGCTTGCAGTCGGGTGAGCCATGTATATCGCGAGTCGCCGGTCTCGAACAGAGGCGCAATCCGCAGCGATGCGCCGGCATCCGTTGTTTGGCCGATGCCGTTGTACGTCACAAGAATCAACACCCCATCATCCGTTTTGAGCGTGAGGCGAACGTCGAGGCGATAACTTCCGTCGGTCCGGTTGGTAATCCAGTCGCCTGCCGGCGTCTGCACCGAGCCTTTGACACGCGGACCTTCGAAGCGGCCGCCCAGGACCTGCACGATCGTCCGCGTCCCCTGCGGGCCATTCTCGATTACGGTGCGTGTGCCGGTTTCGGCTTGGAGCCTGCCGAGATATTCAAATGCCGGCGCGCGCGGCGCGGCCGCCGCCGGCGCACGAGTGGAAGTCTGAGCGAGAATAAACAGGCCGAAAACCATCAGTCCAAGGCAAACGAGCAACGCAGTTCGAATACGCACGGGACCTCCTTTAGGTGGAAATGGTGATTATAGCGATGCAGCCGCGACGCACGCGAGTTGATATTACGTTTTGAACCGCCGGCTTGCGCCTCTACGTTTGTTTGCGGCCGCGCGGCGGCGAATGCACTGTAGCGGCGGTCTATGACCGCCGACAAATCCGACGCCTGGTATGCAGCCGATTTCAGTGCGTCATCGCGTAGACGACGAAATTAATACCCATGCGGTAGGCCTGGCCTGAGAATTTTTCGGGATAGCATCCGACGTCCATGTGCTCCCAGGCGTCGCCTAAGTCCGAGTTGTAGGTCACGATCACCATCAATCTTCCGGTGTCGTCGGAGATCCCAAATATCCGCGGCTCTTTATCCGATGATGATTCCCAAGTCTGTCGTCCATAGCAGCCATTACTCACATTGGGAATTTGCATGATCGTATCTATATCGAAGAAGGTATGAAAAATCTCGTGCGTTAAAGGGACCGGCTCGAGCCTGCGGTCCGGAAAAACTTTTGCCATCTGCCGCTCGAAATTTGCTTTCTGATAGATTCCCCAAAAATCGTCGACATGTAGAAATCCGCCGCGAAGTAAATGCTCACGCAGCCGCGCGGCTTCCTGCTCGTTCAACAGCATTTGGCCGGCCTCGACGATATAAAGGTAGGGAAAATCAAACAGCCTCGGATCCATGATTTCCATCGGGTGAGGTGCTTCACGGTAGGCTCTGATGGTCGTCAGACGCTCCACTCCCCAGATGAACTTGCAGTCAGAGGCGGGATAATCCGTGCGCCAGCCGCCGCCGAAGCCGCCCTCCCCCCGCTCCAAATCGTCGCATTTGAAGCCTCGCAGGGGCGGATAACGCGCAGGAAATGGTCCGCCTCGTTCCGGAACGCCTACGCCCGAATACATGAGACGCGTGTAGTAGTATTCCGCGTCGTTATCGGGGGGTGAATCCAGGGCCCAGGCAACCGAAAGCACCACCATAGCGAAGAACAACACCAAAAGCGTTCTCTTCATAATTTGTTCAGATCTAGCCGGCGCAGGTATTGTACCTGATGCTATTCAGATACGACAAAGACATCGTTGGCTTCCGCCATTTCACGGGCTGCCGGAGTGATGATGGTCTTTTTTCCGATGACAATTTTCGAGTTGGCCAGCACTGCCGAACGAACGTCGTCTTCGCAAACGAACCCCACGGGTTTTGTTTCCTCCTTCTCCGCTTGCGGCCGCAGAGGTTTGAGATCCTTGTAGGAGGACAGCGGAGGGGCGGCCGCAACCGCCGCGGGGTTACCAGCGGTGGTCCTGGCTCCGAGCCATTGATCGACTAATTCTTCGATCGCCCGGCGCCCGCCGGCTGCTGCCGCCTGCACGGCGGCTGTCTTCGAAGCCGTCGGGGCGGAAAGCTCCCGCACGCCATAGGCGACTCGTTTGAGGTTAATGAGATGCAGCGGCGAAATGTTATCGGAAGTGATGTTGCCACCCGCGGCGCCGCAACCCAGAGTCATGGAAGGAAAGAGATTCGTCGTGTAGCCCACTGCGCCGAGTGCCGCAGGAGTGTTCACGCAAATACGAAACGCCGGCTTGCGCGACGCAAATTGACGGACCACTTCTTCGTCCTTCGTGTGCACACTCAGCGTGTGGCCGAGGCCGCCGAAATTCAAAATCTGGATGCACTTCGCACAACCCTCCCGCCAATCCTTCACCACATAAAACGCCAGAGTCGGCGAGAGTTTTTCCATTGAGATCGGATAATCCGGACCCACACCATCCGCGTATGCCACCAGTGCGCGCGTGTTCGAAGGCACGGTGAAGCCTGCCATTTCGGCGATTTTTACAGCCGCTTTCCCGACGATCTTTGTGTTCAAAGTGCGGCGTGGAGTCTGGATCGTCCGCTCCAGCTGGATTTTTTCCGAAGGCGTGCACACGTGCGCTCCCTGCTTCTTCAACTCATCGAGGACGGTTTCTTTAATCGACTCGTCACAAATCATCGCTTGCTCGGATGAGCATAGTGTCCCGTTGTCAAAACATTTTCCGGTGAGGATGTCGCGAACCGCTTTCGAAACGTCGGCTGTCTTCTCGATATAGGACGGCACATTTCCGGGACCGACTCCGAACGCCGGCTTTCCTGCGCTGTAGGCCGCTTTCACAAGGCCCGTGCCCCCGGTCGCGAGAATGAGCGACGTCAAGGAATGCTTCATCAATTCCTGCGTCCCTTCCATCGTTGGAAGCCGCATGCACGAAATGACATTTTTCGGTGCTCCTGCGCGCTCAGCCGCTTCCGCGATGATGCGGCTTGTCTCGCCGATCGAACGTACAGCGGAAGGATGCGGGCTAAAAATGATCGTATTTCTGCCTTTCAGCGCGATGAGCGCTTTATAAATCGCTGTGGACGTCGGGTTCGTGGACGGAATGATCGCTGCGATCACGCCAATCGAAGTTGCGACCTCGAAGACTTTCTTTTCTTTGTCTTCGTTGACGATTCCGACCGTCTTCATGGGACGAATGGCGCGATAAACGTCCTCGGCGCAGAAGAGATTCTTCAGTGTTTTGTGCTCGACGGTCCCGTAACCGGTCTCCTCGACGGCAAGCCGGGCAAGCGCTTCGGCATTCGCAATCGCAGCTCTCGAAATTTCCGAGAGAATTCGTTCGACCTGGTCCTCGGTGAAGTCTTCAAATTTCAACCACGCATCGTGCGCTGTTTGGACGAGGTGCCGTGCTTCCTGAACAGATTCGAGGTCCTTATCCATATTCGGGTCAAATCTTATCCGGGAGTATTGTCGCTGGTTTTGGCAGAAGGACCCGACCAATGTTGAAGGAGCTTTTCCGTTTCATCGAACGGCCGGGCAATGACATGAACGCCGATGAGTTCACCGACACGGCGGGCCGCAGTCGAGCCCGCTTCCGTCGCGGCTTTCACAGAACCGACATCACCACGGACCAGCACGGCCACGAAGCCGTTGAGAAGATATTCCTTTCCCACCAAAACAACGTTTGCGGTTTTGACCATGGCATCGGCTGCTTCAACCGCTCCGACGAAACCGCGCGTTTCGATCATGCCTAATGCATCGTTCATAATTTTTCGCGGGGACCCGGCGCGTACGGTAACAAAAACTTTAAACAAAAGCAATTGACCTAATGGCATCGTATCCATATGATTCTCGGCAGCCTTAAAGAGGACGTCGCCTGTTGCAGTCCGAAATGACCAACTTTGGTACGAGTTTCAAGAGAGCCCGGGAAGCCAAAGGGATCTCCCTCGATCAGATTGCATCCGAAACCCGCATCAGTACTCGGTTCCTTCTCGCCATCGAAAAGGAAGAATTCCATCTGCTGCCTGGAGGCATCTTCAACCGCGGGTTCATTCGCGCATATGCCGAGAAAGTTGGTCTCGATCCGAATCAGGCTGTTGCCGATTACGAGCGGCTTGGCGGCAGTGGTGAAACGAGCGAAGACCCGGGAACTGCGATCTCAGGGCCCGCGAAACGTGACCGGCGTTTGTATCCGGTCGCAATTGCCAGCTTACTTCTTCTGATTATCATTTTTTATGTGATAACCCGAGAGTCCTCTAACACCGCTAACACCGCTCAGCTGGCCAGTCCACCACCGGCTCCGCCGTCAGCGAATGCGCCCGATGCAAATTCATTCACGCCCACCGAAGTGGAGGCGCCCCCGGTCGTGTCCGAGCTGCAACCCGCTCCCTCTACTCCTGTCGAAGCTCTACGTATTGACATTGAAGTGAAGGAAACCAGCTGGATCAAAGTGTCTACCGATGGGAAACGCGTGGATGCCGGCGAGATTCTCCAACCCGGGATAACACGACACTACGCTGCACAAAATTCGATTGTTCTCTCCATGGGTAACGCAGGGGGGCTCGTCCTCAAGATCAATGACATGCCTGCTAAAGAGCTCGGCAACCGCGGGCAAGTCCGGGAATTGAAAATCACACCTGAGAATTTGCGGGACTTTATCCGATAAATACAAAAGGTAGCGTTTGGATAGAATTCTAATCTATTCCCTCCTTGCGGTGATGCAAGGAGGGGAATAACCCGCCACTTCGATTTGTTCACACCCGCATACGCCGTCGCTACAGTTGGTATAATAGGTCGTTTATGGCTTCGGCGACAAACATAACAGGGAGCGACAGCATTGTTGTTCGTGGAGTTCGGGTTCACAATCTCAAAAATATTAACTTCGACATACCGCACAACGCCTTAACGATTGTCACTGGGATAAGCGGCTCCGGAAAGTCTTCCCTTGCGTTTGACACGATTTATGCGGAGGGCCAGCGTCGATATATCGAGTCCCTGTCGGCATACGCCCGCCAGTTTTTGGAACGTATTGAAAAACCGGAAATCGACGAAATCCATGGGATTGCTCCCGCTATCGCCATTCGCCAAAGAAACACGGCGCGCACGCCCCGTTCGACGGTGGCGACGTCAACTGAGGTCTACGACTATCTGCGCCTTTTGTTTGCGCGCGTGGGCGTAACGGTATGCAGAAAATGCGGCGCTACTGTTCAGAAGGATACTGTTGATCAGATCGCCGACGCAGTGATGCAATGGCCGGCGGAGACACGCTTCTATGTCCTGTACCCCCTGCCCAAAAACCAGTCCCAGGAGCAACTCGCGGCCTTTTTAACGGATCTCAAGCGACGCGGCTTCAGCCGGCTTTACCAGGATGGCACGACATTCGACTATTCGCAGCCGGAATCGTTGTTGGACGTGGATTTCAAAAAGACGGCCTACGTCCTGGTCGATCGTCTCAAGATTGCTCCCGACATAAGGCAGCGGCTCATCGATTCGGTTGAGATCTGCCTCCGTGAAAATAATGGGGAGGTCATTCTGCAGGTCGTGGAACCGCCTTCAGGAAACGGTTCCATGCCGCGCGAAAGACAATATCGCTTCTCGGAGTCCTTTGAGTGTAAAAAGTGCGGCATCCGGTATGAAGATCCGGAACCGCAACTTTTCTCCTTTAACAATCCCTTTGGCGCGTGCCCTCGATGCCAGGGATTCGGTAACACCATTGACCTCGATCCGGATTTGATTATCCCTGACAAGAGTAAAGCGCTGAATCAGGGCGCCATTGAGCCGTGGACGAAGCCACGTTATCGCATCTACTTCAACGAATTCAAAAGGAAGGCGCTTGCGCGCAGAATTTCGCCGAGCACCCCGTTCCGCCTGCTGTCTTCAGAAGAGCAGGCGTTTGTGATGAATGCCGTTCGGGAATTTTTCGAATACCTGGAAACGAAAAAATACAAGTTGCACGTACGGGTATTCCTGAGCCGCTATCGCGGATATACCGTCTGTCCGGAGTGCGGCGGTTCGAGGCTGCGGCAGCAGGCTCGTGACATCTTCATTAACGGCAAGAACATTGCCGACGTGTGCCGCATGACGATCCAGGAGAGTCATGAATTCTTTTCGCAGTTGAGTCTGACGCCGGCGGAAGCCGAAATCGCCGAGCGCATTCTGGTTGAAATTCAATCGAGGCTTCGCTTTCTGAATGACGTGGGACTGCAATATCTGACGCTGGACCGTTTGTCCTCGACATTATCAGGAGGCGAAGCGCAGCGCATTCAGCTTGCGACGTCACTGGGATCATCCCTGGTCGGAGCCTTGTACGTGCTGGATGAGCCTTCGATCGGACTTCACCCGCGCGATGGCCGCCGGCTGATCGAGATTCTCCAGCGTCTGCGGGATATCGGAAATACAGTTCTCGTCGTCGAGCATGATGCGGAAACGATGCGGGCGGCCGACCACATTCTGGACCTCGGTCCAGGAGCCGGCGAACATGGCGGCCACCTGGTTTATCAGGGCACGCTTGAAGGTCTGAGGAATTGTGCAGGATCTCTGACAGGCAAGTACCTCATCGGTGAATTGAAAGTTCCCATTCCGAAGAAACGGCGGGCGCCCGGTTCGAAGATTCTGAAGTTGCGAAACGCTGCGAAACATAACCTGAAAAACATCGATGTCGAAATCCCGCTCGGCTTAATGACATGCATCACGGGAGTATCGGGTTCCGGCAAATCGACTCTGGTTCACGAATGCCTGTACGAGGCAGTTAAAGCAGCGTCGCACGGAAGCGATCCTGGATCCGGAACGGGATTTATCGAGAGCGGGATCAAGTGGATCGGGGATGTTGTTCTCGTCGATCAAAGTCCGATCGGGCGCACGCCGCGATCGAATCCCGTAACTTATATCAAGGCGTTCGATCACATCCGCGATGTCTTCGCGTCTACACGCGAGGCACAGGGGCGCGGTTACAACTCCGGAAGCTTCTCCTTCAACATTCCAGGCGGCCGTTGCGAGGTATGCCAGGGCGATGGAACCGTGACTGTGGAGATGCAGTTTCTGGCCGATGTCGAACTGGTTTGTGAAGAATGTAAAGGCACTCGATACAAGAGCGGCGTTCTCGAGATTTTGTATAAGGGCAGGAACATCTATCAAGTCCTGCAGATGACCGTGCGGGAAGCGCTCCTATTCTTCGCGAGTGTCTCAAAGATCACGAAGAAGCTGAAGGTGCTGGATGAAGTCGGACTGGGTTATTTACGGCTGGGACAATCGGCGACGACGTTGTCGGGCGGTGAAGCACAGCGGATCAAGCTCGCATCCTTTCTTGCTCGCGAAACCAGCGAAAAAACTTTATTTATTTTTGACGAGCCGACGACCGGTTTACACTTCGACGATATCAATAAGCTGCTGATTGCTTTCAGACGTCTGATTGAAACCGGGGGGTCAGTGCTCATCATTGAACACAATCTGGATGTCATTAAATCAGCGGACTGGGTCATCGATCTCGGGCCGGAGGGCGGTGATGCCGGCGGCTTCGTGGTTGCGACCGGCTCTCCCGAGCAAATCGCGGAAAATGTGGCGTCGACTACGGGACAGTTTTTAAAGAATGTGCTCCCCTCCTAGTTAGGAGAATGCATTCGCCTCCTCCCACAGGAGGGGTGGCGCAAAGAAGGTGATGAACGAATTGGAATCGAGTCTATTCCCCTCCTTGCATCACCGCAAGGAGAGGAATAACGCACCAGCCTAATTCGTTTAATCCGACACTTATGAAGACTTTCATCCTGGTGTTCTCATTGTTTCAAACCGCGCAGGACCTGTACAACTCCGCGGCCACTGACTTCGAGGCCGGCCGTTGGGCGGAGGCGGCCATGAAGTACGAGAGCGTCCTGAAAGAGGATAACTCGCATATTCCCTCGCGTTTTAATCTCGCGGTCTGCTATACGAAGCTAGGCAATACCGACGCTGCAATCGCCGCTTATCGCACGCTTCTGGATCAAAACGGAACAATCTACGAAGCCCGGGTTAACCTCGCAATCCTTCTGGATCAGAGCGGCAAGCGCGTTGAAGCCGGTGAGCAATTCGATAAGGCGCTGAGTCTTCGTCCGGATGATGTACAAGCCGAGCTCAATCTTGCGATGTTCTATATGCGCGGCAATGAGATTGATAAAGCCTATCCTCACCTGATTGCAGTTCAAGCGAAGGGACTCAGTTCCGCAGAGCTATATGTCGCTCTAAGCGAGGCCGAGCACGCTCGACAGAATGAAACGAAGTCCCGTGAATATCTCGAGAAGGCCATTCCACTCGATTCGAAAAACACGAATCTGCGCCGGCAGTTGGCTATCTCCTATTTCACCGACAAGGATTATGCGAAAGCGATTCCACGTCTGGTTGAACTCGTCAGGCTGGAACCAACGAATGCCGATTACCTTTACCTTCTCGGAAAATCGTACGAGCAGGTGAAAGCATACCCTCTAGCCATCGCGGCGCTCGAGCAGGCCATTCGAATCAAATCGGACGATGTCGAAGCGTATGCAACGCTCAGCGCCGTTTTTTATGCCCAAGAAAACTGGGGACGCGCTGCACAACTGCTGAGCCGTGTGGTTGAGCTTCGCCCCCGCGAAGCACTCCCGCACTTTGTGCTGGCCACGTGCTGGGATCATTTAGGAAACGCAAAGGAAGCCATCGTGCAATATAATAAGTTTTTGGAACTCGACGACGGCTCAAATGACGCCAGGTCCTTTCAAGCACGGCAGCGCGCAAGGACTCTGCAGCGTCGTCAGAAGAAGTAAAGCGCTGACTATCGTGAGGTGGACAATCAAGCGATTATTCACAGTGCTGATCGTATGGATTGCGAGTTCCTGCACCGTCCGAACCGCCTCCCTCCAGCCACAATTCGACAAGCGCCTGGAGCGTCTTGATAGAGAACGAGAAAAGCTCAAACGTACGGGCGACCCGGTCGACCGCGCGAAGATCGACATTAACATCTCCGAAATTCTGCTGAGCCTGGTCAGCGATGCCGTCAAAACCGGGGAACCGGAAGTAGTTGGCAGGCGTCTGAACGAATATATCGAAACGATCCAGGATGCTCATCAAACAATGATGAAGACCGGCCGGGATGCCCATCGCAAACCAAAAGGATTCAAAGAACTGGAGATTTCTCTCCGCCGCCAGATTCGAATGCTGGATGACATCGGCCGAGGGCTCACATTCGATCAGCGCGAACCGGTAGAAAAGGCTAAGCAGCAGGCTTCAGAGATCCGGGACGATCTCCTCAAAGCTCTGTTCGGAGACCAAAATGCGACAGGCCGGAAAAGTTAGTCTTTCCCTTCTCATCATTTTCTCATTCGCCGCATCGCTGCTTACCGCGGCGAAAAAAGAGTACTTCACCGAAGACGAACAGGATTTGATTCGCGATGCCCAGGAACTGAGCCAACGCGTGCCGGTTTATTTCAAACTCGCGGAGCGCCGGCTCATCTTTCTGGGACTGATGGAGAAGAGCGAAAAGGAAAAGGAAAAAGAACGTCAAGAGAAACAAAAACGGGAGAGGGAGAAAAAGAAGGCGGGTGACACGCGAGCAACGGCGAATAAAGTCGATCCCGACGATACCTCGTACCTTGCCGATTTCACGTCTGCTGAACTGCTTCGCGGCTATATCGAAGCTCTCGACGAAATCACCTCAAACATCGACTACGCTTACAGCAGCAAGCTGGATGTCCGCGATTCGTTGGAAGACCTGGAGAAGTTCACGCTCGAGACAATCCCGGTCCTCGAGAAATTCAAGCCGAAGAACGATACCGAACGCGTAGCGATCGAAGAGGCGATCGAGAAGGCCAAAGACACACAAGCTGAAACAAGAGAAGCACTCAGGAGCGTGCCGAAAACGGAGAAGAAAAGAAAGCAGCAGTGACGACAGATCTTCAACGAGTCTTCGCATCGGCGCACGAGCAACTTCGCCCACGAACACCACGGCCGGAAATTATCATCGCATTCTTTCCCTTTGCCGGCCTCAACCACACCGCACGATTACATGAGAATCGTCTCACTGTCCGGTTGAGCGACATCTTTACCGATGCGCCGCCTCAGGTATATTCGTCGCTCGCATTGATTCTCCTGTCAAAGCTCTACCGGAAGAGAATCGATAATTCTCACTACCGGATCTACAGAACTTTTGTACTGACGGAAGAGATTCAGGAACGCGCACGGATTGCGCGCATAAACCGATGCCGGCGGCCGCGTCGAGAAGGAGCGCGCGGCCGGCACGTCGACCTTGAATTTTTGTTTGAACGGCTGAACCGGGAGTACTTCGACGCATCGCTGGTTAAGCCACGCCTGTCCTGGTCGGCGACGAAATCCCGCCACGTTCTCGGGCGTTACGATGCGACCCACAATACGATCTTTATTAGCCGCGTTTTCGATGTGCCTGCGGTTCCTTTGTATGTGACGTCGTATATCCTCTTCCACGAGATGCTTCATGTGAAGCATCGCTCGCGCGTTCATGATTCCCGGAGGATCGTTCACACCCGGGAATTCAAGGCGGACGAAAAACGTTTTCGTCAATATGAAGAGGCAAAACTCTGGCTAGACCGGATCTGAAATGGGTCGCACCTCACTTCCACAGAAGATGTGGATAACTCTGTGCGTAAGTTGAGTCCTGGACCACATAAGGTGCGGGAAACGAGCGCTTTATAGCAGTTTGCACCTTTTTCGGTCAGTGTTGAGCCTGTTGAAAAGCCTTCAGGAGGCGCTCCGCAGCAACGACGGCCTCTCGGCCCGGCAACTCCCCGGAAATGTCGAAAGTACCTGAATCGTGGACGCTCATCAATGCGTAACCCAATACCAGTTGGACATCCGCATATTGGGTGTTTGTCGGAACCACGTCTGGAGTGGGAATGGGCGGCTTGTCGGTCGGAGATAAGCCTACCAAGCGGATCAGCCGGGCCATGGCAACCGCAAACTCGCCTCGAGTTGTGAGGGAAAAGGGTTCGAAAGTGTGATTCGAGAAAATATCCATCAGACCGGTATCGACCACGATCTGGATTTCTTCCCTAGCCCATGCTGCATCGATGTCCGTTACTATTTGCTGATTTTGGCGATGCTCGAGGATTTGTGGGAAATATTTCACGATGATCGCGGCAGTCTGCTCACGAGTCATCGCCTGAGCGTCTTGGATCTGATGAAACCTTTCGATATCGTTTCCCCACCTGCCTAGATCCTCCAGATCGTCGTTTTTGGAAGCTGTCTCAGAACGCACGATTGCAGTGCGAGGCGGCATCAACTCTTCGGCGATTCTGAGTTCCGCTTCCGCTTCGTTAGGGTTACCCGCCTTTGTGAGAAGATCGGCGAAACGCGAATGTAAGGTGGGATCCTTCGGCGCAATACTCAAAGCCTGCCTGTACAACTGTTCCGCATCATTGAACCGGTTGTCCGCTTCCGCTTGCGCAGCGGACCGAACCAGGTTTTCAGTCGCGAGAAGCAGTGCCTTTTCACGTTTCGGCTCGATATCTGTCCGGGTTTTGTCCAGGGAGAGCAGCAGTGAATAAAACTCATTGGCCTGCGCGTAATCCTCACGCATGTATGCCAACTCTCCCAGGTAGTAAACAGCAATCCAATTGTTCGAATTTGCGGCGAGTGCCTGTTGAAACTTCCGGGCAGCCACGGCATCGTTGCCCTTATACAATTCGATATAAGCTGCGATCGTCAGAGCAGGATCGAAATTTTTCTGCTTCTTCAAAAAGTTGTCGATGTCCTTGGTGAGTTGCGCGTCAGCCTGCCCGCTGATGAAACGGGACCAGAGCTTGTCGTAATCCTTCTGAAGTTTTGCAGGGACTTGCGAAACGGCAGCAGGATTCACCGCCAAGTTACGCGGCGGAAGAAGCAATGATGACTGAAGAAGCAGCACAACCATTAAAAAAGTATTCATACGCGCACTGAGAGCGAACCCACCTCACGGACAATTTCACTTACAAGAACGTCAAGACCCTCCCCAGTGATAGCAGAAACATAAATTCCATCGGAGAGGGTACGATCCAAATCCAGCACCAAATCCATTTTATTAAAAACGGTCAACATTGGGTGATTTCCGGTACCAATTTCCTCCAACACACGTAATACGACTGCACGCTTCTCGTCATGATCCGGATCGGAGACATCAATGACGTGCAAGATCAAATCGGATTCAACGACCTCCTCCAGTGTTGCCCGAAATGCAGAGACCAATTGATGCGGCAATTTCCGAATGAAGCCAACAGTATCAGAAATCAAAATCGGAAAATTTTGTCCGATTTGAATTCGCCGGATCAACGTGTCCAGAGTTGAGAACAGGCGTTTCGAGACAAGGGTGTTTTCCTTGGACAAAGCTCGGAATAGGGTCGATTTGCCGGCATTTGTGTAGCCGACCAGCGAAACCAGAGGAAGGTGCTCGCGGCGGCGCCGTTCCCGGTGCAATTGCCGGTGTTTTCGAATCTGCTCGATGTGCCTCTTGAGCGTGCTGATCCGGTGGCGGATTTGCCGGCGGTCCATTTCCAGTTTTGTTTCGCCGGGACCCCGCGTGCCGATTCCGCCCCCTAGACGAGAGAGATAGTCTCGGTAGCCGGCCAATCGCGTGAGCCGGTACTCCAGTTGTGCCAACTCGACCTGAAGCTTGCCTTCTTTACTTCGCGCACGCCGCGCGAAGATGTCCAGGATAAGACCCGTGCGATCGACAACCTTGGTATCCAGCGCTTCTTCCAGATTCTTCGCCTGGCCCGGTGATAATTCGTCATCAAAGATGACCACGTCCACACCTTCAACCACGACTTCCTCGTGGAGTTCCTCAACTTTACCCTTTCCGATAAACGTGGCAGGGTCGGGGCGATCGCGATGTTGAATTACCTCGTCGATGATCCGTGCACCGGCCGACGTGGCCAGCTCACGCAACTCATCGAGAGCGTGGGTCCCAACCAATATTGCACTCTCCATTGTTCTTTAGCTTCGGGAGTGGCGGGAAATGGGGGAATTCGAGGGACGCACCCCGAATTCTGAAGTTCAAGAATTCGGGGTGCGTCCCTCGAATTCTCCCATTTCCCGCTCACATACCGTTAAGTACGTTCAGTAGCGGCAGTTTGAGGCTGAGGCACCGGTGGGGGAGGCGGAGCCGAAACCACTTTTGCCGTGGAAACCGTCGAGATCGCGTGTTTGAAGATTAGTTGTTCTTGATTGTTTGCTTCCAGGATCACCGAGTACTTGTCGAATCCCTTAATCTTCCCTATCAATTTTACACCGCTGATCAGAAAAACGGTGACTGGGGCTTTGTCTCGGCGGACAGTGTTCAGGTAAACGTCTTGGATATTCTGGGAAGGCGCTTTGTTTTCCATAGGAACTCCCTAAAAAGTGGCAAACGGTTTAACAAACTGATGGACCATGTTCTTAATCTCATCGCTGTCTCCGGGTCCATCAAACCAAGTAACGTCCGGCTGCTTTCGAAACCATGTCATTTGACGTTTCGCATATCGTCTCGTATCTCGCTGAATTATACGAATCGTTTCTTCGTTCGTGATACAGGAATCGATATGTGCGATAACGTGCCGATACCCGATCGCCTCAAAAGGCTTGGCACTGGATGGAATACCCTTTCGCAACAACTCACGGACCTCCTGGACCAAACCTGCGGTGAACATCTGGCGGACACGATCATTGATTCGCCGGTAGAGTTCTTCGCGGGGAGGATTTAGACCAATGAAACGAACGTCAAAGCCGGTCAAGGGATAGCGCGGCCGCTCCTCAAGATACTTCGAAAGCGCTTTGCCGGTCTCGAGGCGGACCTCGAGCGCGCGAATCATCTTCGGTTTATCACGCACTTCGATTCGCGATGCAGCCACTGGATCGAGCTTGATCAAGATCCGGTGAAGGTATTCGCGGCCCTTTCGCTCTGCGAGCATTTCGAGACGATTCCTCCAGTAAACGGAACGTTCAGGGCCGTTGAATAATCCTTCCGTCAACGCACGCAAGTACAAACCGGTGCCTCCGACCAGAACGGGCATTTTGCCGCGGCCGCAAATATCGTGGAGTACTCGTCTTGCTTCGCGCTGGTAATCTCCTGCCGTGAAGATATCTGTTGGCTCGCGGATATCGATCATGTGGTGAGGTACGCGGGCCTGTTCCTCAGCCGTCGGTTTGGCCGTTCCAATATCGAAATAGCGAAAAATCTGGACCGAATCGTAGTTGACGATTTCTCCTGAAAAGCATTCGGCGAGAAGAAGAGCGAGCTCCGATTTGCCGCTAGCTGTCGGGCCAACGATGGCGAGAACTGGAAACATGAAGTAGGGACGGAAGATCCACCCTCTCCCAGAGGGAAAAGGATTCAATACAGCTTCTTTAGTTCGATTCCTTTGTAGTACTTCTTCAGGATCTCTTCATACGTTGCACCTTCCAATGCCATGCCGTACGCACCGACCTGACACATACCGACGCCGTGACCCCAACCGCGGCCGTAGAACATCATACCCAGAACTTCACCCTGCGCGTTCCGCTCGATATCAAAGGAGAACAGGCTGTCGCGCAAACCCAGTAGTGTTCGCAGGCGGAGGGCGCGAACTGCACGGCGGCCGCTGGTCCCAATGATTTCCGTCATCACCGGGCGTTCGGACGGACCGCGATCAATAACGCGCATGTCTTGGATACCGCCGACATTCACGGCCTTAAGTGCAGCATCCAGCTCGCGGCGTGTTTTGTGAACTTGCCACAATGCAAGCCGGGAATACCGATCTGCGGCGGGATTGGCGAAATTGATCCTATAAACCAGCATCTGGATTGTGCTTCCAACAGCACGAAAATCCATTAGCTCGCCGCCAATCCAGGAGCCTTGCCTCATGGGCAACCGTTCGTCGCCGACACGCTGATAGATCGGCGCGTCTGGACTCAAATCGAAATCCTTCGGCTGACCGTCAACCAGCAGCTTCATGGTTGTTCCATCCCAGGAAATCAATACACCCTGTTGCCACTCGAATGCGGCCTTCTTGTCAACGAGGCGAAACAAGATTTCCTTTAGGGAAATGCCATCGGATGCTGAGAGGATCCCCTGCTCAGTGAGAAAAGAAAGATCGGAGGAGGTCAGAACATTGGGGAAGAACGATTGTCGAATGAAGCTTGCGAGAGTCGTCGGGTCACTTGACGCCGGTTCACCTTGAACAGCCAATCCCATGAAATGCTGTGCTTCGGAAAAATTGGAGATGCCTGCGACTTCAAGAACCGCGTCTTTCCAGTCCGGAAAAGATCTCGACGTGGAAAACGCCAACGGGGCCGGATGCTTGTATTCACAGATCGTGGATACGAGGTACGGGAGTTTTTCATCAAAGATGTTCTCCGCGTCCTCTGTCCGTCCGCCACAGGTGGAACTGTAGAGAGCGTTGATGGGCTGATCGTTATATGTGGCAATAATTCCACGTGTTTCCGTAACGGCCTGTGTTGACAGCGGTAGTTCCGAACCCTGGCCCATGTAAACCTGACACGCGTCGGTGGCGCAGATGTCGTAACCCTCATTCTTCGACTGGCCCATGTTCCGCACAACGTACGTCCGTGCCGCGACCGCCTGTGCCTTCAAGGCCTCCAGTTCCTGGAACGTAGTGGGGCTTAATTCATTGGGAACCACACCAAGCAAGTAATCTTCGAGGGGCAGTTCGTTCACAACTGTGAACGTATTCCTCCTGTTTCCGAATACCTCGATGCTGCCACGATACGTGCGATTATCGACCTCAATCCCTGCATTCCCGGGAAGGTCTATTCGAACCTTCTCGTTTTTTGGAACGACGACAATCCTGCCGTCGATCTCTACAATTGGGCGGTACTGAAGATCAGCCTGTGTCAAAACGCGGTTCGCGGCAGCCGGATCGAGAGCGACTACCATAGTGAACTTCGCGGTGCGAGTCTGGTTCTGTTGGACGGTGAAAGGCTGAGCCGAACGAATTGAAACCGTTGGTGCGTTTTGGGTGAGTCCGATCCTTACAGTCGGGACGGTTTGCGACCGTCCTGGGCGCTCACAGAGCGCTCCTATAATCAGAAGCAACGCAACAGCGATGCGTTTGCGCATCATCTAATGTTATACAAAAACGTGAACTGAAGGACCAGGCGATCGCCGTCGAATCCTGCCGGCAGCCTCGCGAAGGGATTTGAAGCGGTAATGGCGCCCATAGCAGCGCGGTCGAGAGGCTCCGTGCCGGAATTTGCAACGAGGCGGATATCGTCAATCGTACCGCTTTTAGTGATCGTGAAAATGATCACAACGCGGCCCTTCCGGCCCAAGCGTGCAATTTCAGGAATCAGTGTGTACCAATTCACCCGAACACGGTTGACCACTTGATTCATGTACGGCCCAAAATCATAGCCGCGCGTATCCGAAAGAATCGTCGGGTCCTCTGTGGAAAAATTGGGATCTTCCTGCACACCAGGGACACCCGTGCGCGGACCCTGCGAATAGCGCCTGCGGGCCTCATCGATCGACTGCTGGACGATTTTTCCGGCGTCTTCCATCAAGTTTGGCAGGCGCATGGCGTTGGGATTCGTGTTCTGCGCAATCTGAGGAGGTTTCTCTGCTTGCTGCGGCGGCTTCGAGGGTTCCGGCTTCGGGGGTTCCTGCGCTCCGCCTCCGGCACGAGCCTGTTCCGTCGTGTCTCCCCGCGAAGGTTTAGGTTGCGCATCGGGACGGGCGCCGTCGGCGATCACATCCTCCGGTCCGATTACAGGTGGTGGAGGCGGTGGCGGCGGAGGAGGAGGCAGCGGCGGCGCTGTTTGTGGCTCCGGTTCCGGAAGGGGTGGTTGAACTAATGGCGGTGCGGGAACTTTTGGTTTCGGCCGCAGGCTATCCGGCGGTGCGACTAACTCCGTGAGCTGTTGCTTACTCAAGTCGTAGTCCTGCCCCATTATCCGAATGATCCGCTTCGGCGTGGAGGTTAAAAGCTCCGGATTCAATGCAAAAAAAACAAGCAACAGCAGATGAATACCGACAGAAATCAGAAGGGTCTTGGTTCTCTGCGGTTGAAGCTCGACAGCTTCATCTTTGTCAAAAAGCATTTGTAAAATCCGCTTTCCCGCTCAGGCTCAACGTAACACAAGTCGCTCAGTGATGGCACCGTTTATACGCATGGCTAATTCGAGCGCACGAAGACCATCTTCTCCGGAGACGGCAGGCCTTCCTCGCTTTCGGACACATTCGGTAAAAGACTGCAACTCGAGCTTCAACGGCTCCTCCTTCGGCGGTTCGAGTTTACGCTCCAGCACCCGTCCCATGCGGAGCGATACAATGATCCCAGTTTGACTCGCATAATCCACGGAAATGTAATCATGCGGTTGAAAAAAGCGTAACTTCCTCGTCTTCTCAAAGCTGACGCGGCTGGCCGTAAAGTTCGCCACGCAGCCATCTTCAAATTCGACGCGGGCGTTTGCGATATCGGCCTTCTGAGACAGCACGGGAATTCCGACAGCTCGAATCTCACGCACCGGAGCAGGAACGAGACTGAGCACGATGTCGATATCGTGGATCATGAGATCGAGCACGACGTCCACGTCAAGACTACGCGGAGAGAACGCAGCAAGCCGATGGATCTCGAAAAATTGAGGCCGAGTCGCGGCCTCCCGGGCTGCCGCAACCACCGGATTGAATCGCTCAACGTGGCCGACCTGCAGCACGCGGCGGTTTCGCCGCGCTCGGTCGATTAGCTCTCGTCCTTCTTCGAGACCAGAAGCGATTGGCTTCTCAACGAGAACGTCGACGCCGTTCTCGAGCAGATCAATACCGATTCGGCCGTGATCGATAGTGGGAACGGCCAACGTCGCAGCATCCACTTTGCCCAGGATTTCACGATAATCCGTGAACGGCGTGGTCTTGTACAGCGCCGCAACTTCCTCAGCACGGGGCCGGAGTACGTCGACAACACCGGCAAGCTCCACGTCTGGGAGCTCGGCGTAGAGCCGCGCGTGTTCCTTTCCCACATACCCAACACCGATGACGGCGACCTTCATTTTTACTCCACCGCGATGATCGCAATTCCCGCAGTATCCGCCTCGTGTATCAGTTGCTGCCGATCGATCATCAACGTTTTTCTCGCTTCGATCGCCAGCGCCGTGATCTTGAGACGCTCCATCAACCGGACCGTAGGGGGACCAATAACCGGAACATCGAAGCGCAAGTCCTGGCTGGGTTTCGCCAATTTGACGACCCGAAGCGGCCGGCCATTTGCAATTGAAGCCGCTCGTTCCAGAACTGCATCGGTTCCCTCCATGGCTTCCAAGGCGATGCAGGCGCCGTCGGAAACGGCGACCGATTGCCCCAGATCCAGCTTTCCGAGTTCCCGCGCGATCTTGTAACCGTAGTCGAGGTCGTGTTTCTCCTCGGCGGAAGGTGCGCGCGCCGTCAATACACCGGCGTCGGGCAATAGAGGGCGCAGGAACAGTGTCGAGTCCATCAGATGGATTCCTTCATCCTCGAGGATTTTAGCGACCGCGCCAATAAGCGAGTCCGTATTCTTGATCGCCAGGCCGGCTAGAAGTTGAAGCATCTTGAAATCAGGCACGATCGAGCTGAAGATCTGCTTGTGCTTGACCTGTCCCGCCATAATCGCGTGATGAACGCCTTCGGATTTGAACGTCTTGATGAGTTTGCCAAGCTGGCCCAGAGACATCCAATGCACAGTATTGGCATACTGCTCAATCTCAGGGAATGTCTCTTCCTTGATGGCGGCAACGACCATCTCGATTCCCTGGCTGCGCGCCGCGTCGAGCACGAGGAAAGGAAACCTTCCGTTTCCGGCAATGAGTCCGTATTTATTTGATGACACCACGATCCGATTTCTCAATGAAATCTAAAATGATCTGAACTTCAGGCGAGCTCACTTGGGCCTTGATGGCTTCGACTGCCTGGCTGGTGTTCAGATTTGATTGCAGCAACAAACGAAACGCTTTTTTGATCTCCTCAATTTGTTCCGGCACGAAACCTTTCCGCTCGAGGCCGATCACGTTCGGACCGTAGGCTTTCGTGTTCCGCTCGCTGACCGTTTTGGAAAACGGCAGGACGTCTTTGGTGACAACCGTGTAGCCGCCGACATAGCCATGCATGCCAATGCGGCAAAACTGATGCACGCCCGAAAACGCTCCGATCGTCGCATGATCTTCAATCAAGACATGGCCGGCGAGCGTAGCTGCGTTGGCCATGATGATATGGTTGCCCAGAACACTGTCGTGGCCGATGTGCGCATACGCCATCAGGAAATTGTGATCGCCGATCCGCGTATTGCCGCCGCCGCCGCTCGTTCCACGATGGACATTCACATATTCGCGAAAAACATTGTGATTGCCGATCGTCAGGAATGTTTCTTCGCCTTTGAATTTCAGATCCTGGGGATCCAGACCGATTGTCGCAAACGGATAGAAGCGATTGCCTTCACCAATCCTCGCCGGCCCCTCGACCACGATATGCGATTCGAAACGGCACGCTTTTCCTATCTGAACGCGCGGGCCAACCCGGCAGTAGGGTCCGATCCACACATCATCACTAATATCGGCTCCCGGACTGACGATGGCGGAAGCATGGATCACGGCTGCTGACCTATGGAAGAAAGCAGAATCGCTTCGGCTGCCAATTCCGGTCCGACGTAGACCTCTCCTTTCATTTTCCAGACGATTGCCTTCCGCCGAAGGACTTCAACAACGATTCGCATCTGGTCACCCGGAACAATCGGCCGGCGGAATTTCGCCTCATCGATTCCCATAAAATACACAAGAGCCTTGCCGAGATCGGCATTCTTTTCGAGCAAGCCGAGAATGGCACCCGCTTGCGCCATAGATTCGATCGTCAACACTCCAGGCATGACCGGAGTGGATGGAAAGTGGCCGTTGAAGAACGGTTCATTAATCGTAACGTTCTTCAGCGCGACGATCCGCCTGTCCGGGTCGACCTCGAGAACACGATCGACCAGGAGAAACGGATACCGATGCGGAAGAATCCGCATAATCTCGGCAATTCGGAGTTCGTTCACCTATTTTTTGGCAGGTTCTGCCGGTTTGGGCGCTGCGGGTGCGGCGGCAGGCGCTTTGGCAACGTTAGCATCGACGCGGCGGATGATCTCTGTCGTGATGTCGGCGACATCCTGGACGTAAATGATGCTGTTGGCCTGGCTCGAAACATCAAAAACGACGGCAAAGCCGTTCTCCGCAGAATACGCCTGCAGAACCTTTTGCGTCTGCTCCATAATCGGCCGGAAGAGTTGCTGCTGAAGATCGCCGAGCTCCTTTTGGGCGTCGTCATTCATACGTTGAAGTTCGGTGTTGAGTTTATCGATCTGGCGGCTTAGATCGCCCTTCGCGGTGTCGCTTAATGCCTTATCCTGAGTTTGAAGCTTGCTCTGGGCGTCAGACAGGCTCTTTTGTTTGGTCTCGAATTCCTTCTGCCGCTTGTTCACTTCCGCCATGAATCTTTCCTGAGCCTTTTTGCCTTCGGCGTTTTCAACGACAGCCTTTTGAAAATCCACAACCGCTACTCGGCCTGCTCCCGCTGATGCTGCTGCAGCGGAAGTCTCCTTCGGCGCCGGCGCTGCCGGTGCTGGAGCCTGGGCAAACAATGCCGCAGGCAACAAAATCAATCCTACGATGATTATTTTTCTCATCTCACCCTCGTTTATCTCAAGATTTGAATTTTGAGTCCCGCTTATAAAATCAGAAAGTTCTGCCAACCGTAAACTTGAAATCGCGCCGTTTCTCATGAATGCCAAACTGCAGTCCGGTCCCTTGCCCGGAGAAATCACGATCGACCCGGTTCGGATTCATCGCGAAGATAAGCCGGAAAGGCGCATTGATCACCGGCATCATCACCTGGAATTCGATCCCCGTACTTGTCCTGAAGCCGGAATTCGTGCCGGGAAGGAATCTAACTTCTTCTTTAGTGATCTGTCCTTCGCTGTTGATGATCTGCCGTGTCAATTCATCCTTTTTCAAAACCCAAGCGTTGCCGATGTCGAAATAGGGTGCAATCGTGAAGATGCGGCCGATGACGGGAATTCTATACTCGATGTTCATAACCCCCTGAGTATCCCCTCCAACGTAAACGATATCGTCGAACGGCCGCGCAACGGTGTTGCCTGTTTCGGGATCGATGGCATTCACGTTGCGCACGACGAACGCGATCGGACTGATCGCACGGAAATCGAAACCCCGGATGTCGAAATCGCCGCCGAGAAAATATCGTTGATAGTACGGAACCGCGGTGCCGCCGAATCCTTGCACAACCGAGCCGAGGAAACGGACAGCGAGAATATTCCGTCCTTTGTTCATCGGCTTGAAATAACGGTAGTCCAGGGTAGGACGGAAGTAGTTTACAGTCCCGCCCAGAAATCCGCCTGTGTATTCAAACGTCAGTGAAGTGCTCGATCCTCCAGTTGGAAAGATCGGAGTGCCTTGAGTACGGTTACGAGTGAAGCTCGGGATCAGCGTGTGCGCGTGAAAGTCAGAAAAGCTCCCTGCACCTGTGTTCGAAATGAATGACTGATTATTCTGAGTGGTGACCGCTTTGAAATATTCTTCAGTCGCGGGGTTGATTGCGCTCGTCACCGAGTGATTGATCCCGAAATTCAGACCGAAGCGATTCCAGATCTTGAATGGATAGCTGCTGAATACGTTGAAACCGGAACCCTGCTGCGTGAAATTCAACCGGTTCTCTAAACTCAACCCTTGAGGAAGCTTGCTGGGATCCAGCCCGAAGACTTCGCGTGCCTGATCGTAGCGGAATGACGATTTAAATACCGAGAATCCGGCCGTCAGCGGACGATCGAGCAGATACGGCTCGGTGAAGCTGAAAACATATTGGGATTGCCGGGTTCCGCCCTGCAGCGTCACTCCCAATGTTTCGCCGAAACCCAGGAAGTTGTTGGTTTCGTAACTGATGCCCATGAAGCTGCCGCCGATTCCACTGACGCCTCCGTTGAACCCGATCGAGTTGCGGCCCCTTTCCTTGACCTTGAGACTGATGTCAACCTGCGGTTGCGTCGGGTTCGGCTTCACTTCTGCATCTTCCGTCTTGATCTCTTCAAAATAGCCGAGCTGATTCAAGCGTTGCAGGCTCATGTCCCACAGTGCGGAGTTGAACACCTGGCCCTCTTCCACCATCACCTCGCGGCGGATGACCTTGTCGCGAGTGGTCGTGTTTCCGCTGAACGCGATGCGATTCACGTAAAATTGACGGTCTTCGTCCACGTTGATGTTCAAATTGACCAGCTTCTTGGCTTCATCAAAATCCTGAACCGGCACAGCGGTGAAATTGATGTACCCTCGCGCGCCATACAGCTTCTTTAGATTTTCGAAGCTTTTCCGAAGCCGTTCCTCATTAAAGATCTCTCCAGGCACCAGACCCAGCACGGACTTGATTACCGTTTCATTGAACTGCTTGGACCCAGTAACTTTGACATCTCCAACCCGATACTGATCGTTTTCCTCGATCTTGATCGTGATGTAGTAGCGATCGAGCGTTTTTTTCTTGAACGGAATCGGTATGCCCCACGGGAATGGCGGCCGGATAAAAGGCAGAGTTCGATGAACCTGGTGGGGTTTTGTCTCGACCACCGGATCGAGGACATTCGCGCGCACATATCCGTGCTCGGCATATAGCATCCGAATGCGCGTGATATCGTCGGCAAGCTTGAGGTCGAAGTAAGTGTCCTTACTGGTAAACACCGTCAGAGGGCTGGCCTCTTTGATGAGTTTCATTGCTTTCTTGATTTGGCCGGCCGGAAAGACCTTGTTACCTTCGATCGAGATCTTTTGAATGCGAATCTTCGGCCCCTCGTCGACTTTGAATGTCACGGCAATAGAGTTCGGAGGAATGTCTTCGGTTGTCGCCTCAATCGTGGCGTCCTGGTGACCCTTCTCGGCCAGCATCATCTTGATAATCGTTTCGGCTTTCCTTATCTTGGTGGGATCGTACGGGGATTCCTGGCTGATGCTGGCCTTTTTTTCCCTCAATTTGTCGAGGACCTCGGAGTTTGTGACGGATTTCAAGCCATCATATTTCACGCTCCGAATCAGCTTCTTTTCCCTGACCCGGAATATGATGATCTTGCCGATTTTCCCCTGATCTTCCTCGACTCGGATATCATCGAAATGCCCGAGGGCATAGAGCGTTTTGATATCCCGGCGGATGACGTTTGGGTTGAACTGGTCGTTTGGCTTCGTCTGAAGGTTGTACTTGATCGTGTCCGTCGGAATCCTGCGATTGCCGGCGACACGGACTTCTTCGATGCGATTTGGATCAGGAGTCTGCAGCGCCTGCGGCTCTACAGTTGTAAAAACGAGAGCCAACAACACTGTAACGGCCATCATGCACTCCTCCAAGCCCGTGAATTTTACTATAAGTGGAGGGATTTAGACTGGATAGCAGGGATTTTGTTACGGGAAATTCGGGGAATTCTGTAATTCAGGGACGCACTCCGAATTCTTGCGGTTCAGAATTCGGGCTGCGTCCCTGAATTACACGAATTCCCTACATCGTCAGTGGTACGCCGACTTCTTCGTGGTCCCGATCCATGGGACGATACCAGAGCTGCCCGCCCTCCAGATAAACCTCGACTTTGGACAACTCCTTGAGATTCCCCTGAATGAGAGCTTCCGATAACGGATCTTCGATATAGCGCTGAATCGCTCGACGTAGTGGACGTGCACCGTAGTTTTTGTCACGACAAGCCTTGTCGAGAATCCATTGTTTCGCGTCATCGGTGATGGAGACCTCAAGCCTCTTGTGGGCAAGGTTCTCGTTCAATTGAGCAATCATCATGTCGACGATGCGGCCGAGATCCTCATTCGTCAGCGAAGTGAAGATGATGATTTCGTCCAACCGGTTGATAAATTCCGGATTGAACAGCCTCTTCACTTCCTGCATCACGGCATCTTCCATCTTCTGAGCCGTTGCTTCTTCGCTCGGTGCCTGGAAACCCAGGCTGGTGTGCTTGGACAGGAAGCGCGCGCCGATGTTCGACGTCATGATGATGATGGTGTTCTTGAAATCGATGGTATTGCCGAGACCATCGGTCAAATGCCCATCCTCGAAGACTTGCAACAGGATGTTGTACACATCCGGATGGGCCTTTTCGATTTCGTCGAGCAAAATCACGGAATACGGATTCCGCTTTACACGCTCGGTAAGCTGGCCACCTTCCTCGTAGCCGACATACCCTGGAGGCGATCCGATCAGCTTCGACACCGAATGCTTTTCCATGAACTCGGACATGTCGAAGCGGATCAGAGATTTTTCGCTGCCGAACAGGAATTGAGCCAGCGACCGCGCCATTTCCGTCTTTCCGACACCGGTGGGGCCGAGGAATAAGAACGAGCCGGCTGGACGGTGCGGCGATTTCAAACCCGCACGAGACCGCCGGATGGCGCGCGCGAGCGCGTTG
>Ga0209470_1000412_pt1 | contig 33671 bp, 28 predicted proteins | sample GraSoiAngelo_125_FD_185882 | JGI IMG/M metagenome (GOLD analysis project Ga0209470, IMG submission 185882) | Grasslands soil microbial communities from the Angelo Coastal Reserve, California, USA - 14_0927_05_40cm (SPAdes) (version 2) | ecosystem: Environmental > Terrestrial > Soil > Grasslands ... | reverse complement strand
GTTCTGGCGCTTCCGTGCAGCAGACGGCGTCACCGCGAATGGTCACTGCTGCGGACAAAGTCGCCATTAAGACTGCGCCAGCTGCGCAGGCGGCTCCGTCCGCGCCAGCACAAGTAGCGCCAGCGCAGCCCGCCCCAGCGGCGGCGTCCGCAGCTCCGATTTCGGCATCCACACCACCGGCGCCTGCGTCTCCCGCACCTTCAGCAAATACCGCGGAAACAAGCGCGCCTCTTGCACAACCTGCTCCCCCTGCGCCCGCACAGCCGCAGCCTGTAACAGCTCAACCGGCTCCAGCGCCGCCATCCGAACGGACTTCGCCCTTATCCGCCATGGCTGCGGCGGCACCACCTGCGCCAGCATCGAACGTACCCGAACCAGCCGCGCCCGCTGCGCAGCCTGACCCGCCAGCGTCGGCGCAACCTGAACCCGCGCCGGTCCAGCCTGCACCGCCTGCAATCCGTCCAGTGGAAACGAGGTCGACTTGGGAGAGGCGCAACCCAGGTGGCGTTCGCCGGACACCTTTGATTGAAGTCTTTGGCGGCTACGCCTTTGCCCGCATCGACAGCGGCGCAGGCTATTGGACCAACATGAACATCGGCGGCATGGGGTCGGTTGGCTGGAATTTCAAACCGTGGTTGCAGCTCGTTGGCGACAGCAGCTACAGCACCGTCACGATCAGCGGCACCAAGAACGTCCTTTACGGAAATCATTTCGGTGCGCGTTACTTTCACCGCAGGCTGAGCCGCTGGGGCGCCACTCCCTTTGTCGAAGCCCTTGCGGGCGGATCGCGCGCGGACACTATTGTTAGCGGCGTCGGCGGCTACACCGCTTCGGCCAACTGCGTCTCTTATAAAGTAGGGGGCGGAGTGGATCTCCACCCGTCTCGTCACTGGGAAATCCGTCTGTTCGACGTTGATTACTACCGGACCGCGTTCGGCACCAACGGTCATGAGAACAACTATTGGGCTTCCGCCGGTATCGTTCTCCGCCTCTTCGGCGGATCGTCCGACTACTAGCCCGATTCGCATAATTGCCTGTGGAGGCGGCCGGTTCCGGCCGCTTCTTTTCTTTGTAGCGGCGAGTTTATCTCGCCATCGCCCTATCCCGTCTAACTGTTTTCAACCAAGGCATTTCCCCACGGAGTCGTGCATCCCTCCAATTTCTCTGCGGCAGGCCAACGCCGCTAACCGCAATTGCTTGCTAAACTCCACTCCCTTCATTGCGGCTTTTCGAATGGCCTGCAAATCCTCCACGAAAATGCCGGGCACTCTCTCGTTCAGAATTTCTACTCTCCCGGAAATGATGGTGATCAAATCGGTCAGCTGGTAGGATATTTCTTCGATCAGTTTTGCTCGCTTTGCCCTCACTTCAATCACTTCTCCTGTATCCGCTCGGGAACACGTCTTCCCGTGTGGCCCGTTCTTGGCCCCGCACTCCTCCCCTGGCAAACTGGCCTGTGAATCCAGGCAAGACTTCCTTTCCTGCATTCTAGCTCCCTCATTTTAAGAGTCCCCGTGGCGATTGGAACCACGCTTCTCCTTTAGAGTCGGCCCTCCGAACAAAGTTACAGAATTGCAATAAAACGGACACGCAGACCACTGCCTCACGGCTGTACGCCCGCATAAGCCGGAATCGCCCCGCGCGCAACGTTCTTGTAAACCACCCCGCCTTTCATCACAAACACAACCCGTCGCACCGCCGTAATGTCTTTCAGGGGATCGCCGTCCAGCGCGATGATGTCCGCCTGCAATCCCGGCGAAATCGTCCCGATCACGTCGGCCATTCCCATCGCTTCCGCCCCTAGCGAGTTGGCGGACACCATCGCCGCCATAGGAACCACTCCGCCGTCGCGTACGCGATCGATGAACTCCTCCGCGTTGCGCCCGTGCGCGCCCGCCACGGCGTCCGTCCCGAACACCATCTTCAGCCCCGGAGTTTTCACTGCACGCTGCACCAGTTCGTGATTCATCGGCAGAATCTTCTCCATCGCCGCAAAACCTTCCTCCGTGTAGCCCGGTGTGCCCAGATACTGTTCCTTGTGCAACAAATAGTTCTCGATGATCAGCCCGGCCTGCGGGTCCAGATACGTCCCCTTCTCCGCCATCAATTTCAGGTCGTCGTCCGTCGCCAGCGTGCCGTGCTCGATCTCCGTGCATCCTGCGAGAGTCGCCGCACGCACTGCATCCTTATACGCATGCACCAGCGTCCGCAGCCCCTGCTTCTTCGCCTCATCGCACGCCGCGTTCAATTGTTCCTGCGAAAGCGTCATCCCTCCGCCCTGCCGTATGCTCTGCGACGCGAAAATCTTGATCGCGTCCGCGCTCGCCTGCTTCTGTTTCCGCACGAACGCGCGTATCTCTTCCGGCGTACCTGTTTTCTCCCCTTGCCCGAACAGCGGCTCTACAGCTGTAAGAATCCGCGGCCCGGCCAGTTTTCCTTTCGCGATCGCGTCGCGCAGCGGAATATCGTTTGCCGCGCCCAGGCTCTGAATCGTAGTGAACCCCGCCATCAGCGTCACCCATGCATTCGACGCCGATTGATACGCATCCTCCTGCGACGTCCCTCCCATTCCCGCATTTTTCCCATCTTTTCCAAAATTCCACGTAATGTGCGCGTGCGCGTCAATCCACCCCGGCAGCACTGTCAGCCCGCGCAAGTCGTAGTCCACGGGCCCGGCGCCCTTGTCAATTTTTGTCTCAACCGCCTTAATCTTCTCGCCTTCCACCACAATGCGCGCGTCACGCAACACCTTGCCCTTCCCATCGAGCACCGTGCTCGCCGCAATCACAATCCGCTTGTTCTTGCCGGCCGCTGGCGCCTGCGCACAAACCGCTGCCCCATCCCGCACACGCTCGCCAGGCCGAGAAACCCCGCAACGATTTTCGCGGATCGCATATTTGCTCCTCCTTCGATCGACCACACTCAGTTCAGCGCGCGCTCGCAGCCCCGGCCCCAATTCCTCCGACCGGGGTCGTCACCGCTATCCTGTCGAATGCCGCAACCCGCGCCTTGGATTGCGGGATGGCATTCTTGACTGCCGGTAACGACAGGGAAGCATCATGGCTGGCCTGGCTGTCCCACACCTCGGTAACCCAGATCACGTTTTCATCCGCAGCGTCTTTGGCCACCACATAGCTGAAGCATCCCGGCATATCCACCGCCGCCCCCGTCAGCAGCTTGATCAGTTCTTCGCGCTTGCCGCCCACAGCTGTCAGCTTCACGATTAACCCATACATGTCCTTCGCTCCTTGAGTTTCTGCCAGCATAGGCGCGCCAATCAGGGATAGTGCGCTCAAATATTCCAAGAATTCCCTGCGGCCGATTTCCATCCGCCTAGCATACAACCGTTGTCCGCGCGCGCGGTGGCCATCGCCCCAATTCAGCTACCGCTTGTGGCGTCCGCCATGTCAGTTTGCGCCTCAGCATGAGGAAGCGACGGCCAGGCGTCACCGCTTGCCAGTTGGAAAGCTGAAATGGTGACTTGATGGGCCAGGCCAAGGTGCAGGCTTGCCAAGAAACGAAAACCCTACCGTCACGAATAGCTAAGCAGGAAAGGCTTCTCGAACATCGGCGTGCCGAGAACGGACTTTACCGCCCTCAGGTTTCGTGCGTTGGTGGGCGTCCTCCTGCTGCCACTTCCGCGCCAGCTCATCCAACTCGCCCATTACCCTGCTGATGTCCTTCATGCGCTTCGTGATGCCGTAGGTGACCGCCGGGGGAATGGTCGGCTCATAGTCGCGGAAGACGAAGCCCCGTTGCTCCAGAACGCGGAGACGCTCCGTCAACACGCGCGAAGAAATCCCCTCCACTTGCCGCCGTAGGGCTCCAAAGCGCGTCGGGCCGTTCGAACTCAGTACCCACAGAATATGCATGGTCCAGGGCCGGGCCAGGATTTCCAGCAATTCACCGAAGGGGCAATGGGGTGGTGTTTTCGATGCCTCTCGCATGGTAGCTCCTCACCTGGTTACTTTAAGGTTCCTACTTTACAAATGCAAGTAGTTATTTATAGTAACGATGAAGCACGTCAGGTCATCCAACGGGTATAAGGAGGAACAACATGGCAGCGAATGCAGTCGCAATTTCCACCGGTGCAGAAGCAAGAAGCATTACTCAAGGTGCGGTGGTCGTTTTAGGACGGTTTTTCTTCGCGCTGATTTTTCTGGTGGCTGCTCCCAATCACTTCACCAGGCAAACCATCGCCTTTTCGGCTTCTCAAGGCGTGCCTTTTGCCTCAATCCTGGTTCCGCTTTCTGGTGTGCTGGCTATCGCCGGCGGCCTCAGCATTTTGCTGGGCTATCGCGCAAAACTTGGCGCCTGGGCCCTGGTGCTGTTCCTGATTCCGGTCAGCTTGATGCTGCACAAGTTCTGGACGGTTACCGATCCTATGATGGCGCAGATCCAAATGATTCTGTTCATGAAAAATGTCTCCATGCTCGGCGGCGCCTTGCTCATTTCTCAGTTTGGAGCAGGTCCCTTCAGCCTGGACGCCCGCCGCTCGCGCTGAACCAGTGGCACAGCCTCTGTTGTAGTGGCGAGGCCAGCAACGCTTTTCTTTGTAGCGGCGAGTTCACCAGTTCACCTCGTAGAACTTCAATCTCTTCAGCATTCCACACCAAGACCCCCGCCCTCACAAAACCGATGGCGGGACACCCCGCTCAGGGAAAAAGTACAAGAGGTGCCACGGCGCATAGTGGGCAGAATAGCGACTACTGCAAGTTAGTTCGGTGATGGAGAGAAATGCAAGGTCTGAATCACGGACTCCAACTCTTCCAGGCCTGCGTCGTTAGGGCCTACTAGCAAATATTGCACGGCGCATTTCTTCACGATGGCGACGTATTGCCTCGCATATTGAACGTGCCCATTGGTCGTCTCTCTAAGCTTTGCTTTCCAAAGGGTTTTTCCGTTTATCAAGACCTTTTCTGGAACGCCCAAGTACTCGACAGGCAAGCTCTTCTCTCGCATCAACTGAGCGGCAGCCTTCAGAAAGGCATCTCCGCTGAGCGGACCGGCTTCCCCACTGACGTCCGATGCAAGGAGTTCGAAGCCTCTCCGCTCGAACCCCTCTTTGCTCGGGTCGTTCTCGATGACAACGAGTGGGGGAGCACTAACCATGCGAGCGCGAGCCGCTTCCTCTACTAGCTCCGGATCATTCTTCGTGAGGCTTTTCATGTTTTTCTTCTGCATGGCTTCGACCTCTTGCTGCGGGGCGATCATCCATCCCCTTGGAAGTTCGATCGAAAAGCCGAAATACGGATTCCAATAGTGACTCCCAGTAATCGTGCTCCCGTCTGACCGTACAATCTTGGTGGATGATTCGCTATTTGAAATTGACTTGTCTTGCGCTCCCGAGGAAGGGGAGCTTGACTGCTGGCCGAGGCAGGTAGCTACCAGGGCGAACGAGAGTGAGACATGGAAGGGAGCAATTCCCATCCTCAGCTTCATGGATATGCGAGAATATCATTGATTGCTATCCACAGGAGAGCCCACTAGATGCCACCAGGCCCAGCACCCATGCAGCAGCCGGAACGCCAGCCGATTCCCGGCGTAAAGAATCTCGTCGCCGTCGCCAGCGGAAAAGGCGGCGTCGGCAAGACCACCGTCGCTGTGAACCTGGCGTTGGCTCTGGCAAGGCTCGGCCATAAAGTTGGTTTGCTGGACGCCGACGTGTACGGGCCCAACGTGCCGATCATGCTGGGCACCTTGCAGGAGCCGCAGGCCACTGCCGACAAGCGCATCATTCCCGTGCAATCGCAAGGGCTGAAAATGATTTCGATGGGACTGCTCAATCCCGGCGACAAGCCCATGATCTGGCGCGGGCCGATGCTGCACAGCGTGATCACGCAATTTCTGCGCAGCGTGGAGTGGGGCGAGCTGGATTACCTGATTATCGATCTTCCTCCAGGCACGGGCGATGTGCAGTTGACGCTGATCCAGACCGTCGCCGTCACTGGCGCCGTGGTGGTCACCACGCCTTCGACGGTCGCGCTGGCCGACGTGCGCAAAGCCATTGAAATGTTTCGCCAGGTGAATGTGGAAGTGCTTGGCGTTGTCGAAAACATGAGCACGTTTGCATGCCCGCACTGCGGCAAGGCGATTGACATCTTTGGCCACGGCGAAGGCGCGAAGACCGCGCTTGCCTATGGTGTGCCGGTCCTTGGCGAAATTGAGATCGATCCGCGCATTCGCGTTGGTGGCGATACCGGCAAGCCGGTCGCTTCGCTTGGCGAATCGGGCGCGGGAGCGAAGAGCTTATACAACGTCGCGCGCGCTGTCGCCAGTCGTCTCGCGGAAGTCGCCGGCACCACCGGTGGTCCTACGGTCCAAATCGACTAGCACCCAATTTTTCATTGAATGCCATTGAGTTCCTGATATAATGCTGCCTGGGACAAACCATGTAGAGCAGGGCGCTGCGGCAACCGGGTTGCCGCATTTTCTTTTTGTGGTCTTGGTTGGGCGGATTCGTGGCAAAATCTCTCGAATATTGCCCCAATGTAGGTGATTTAGCCAGAATCAACACTTAAGGGTCGAAAAACCCTGGGTGGCAAATCAAGGCGTGCTGAAATCAAAGGAGTTAACGTCACGAGCTCTGCCTGCCTGACGTTGAGCGATTTTCATTAGGTTTCGCGGGCCGGCCGGCCCTAAAAGACACTTATGAAAAACTCGGGGGGAGGCGGCGGTTATGGTTAACTACGTTTCGGCCAGTTCCGACTCGTCCTCGAGCCGATAACCATGACCCATCAACCCGACATCCGGCCCTATCGCGGCAAGCGGCCGCAAATCGCGGCTTCGGCTTATATCGATCCCGCAGCCGTCATTATCGGTGATGTGGTGATTGGCGAGGATTCGAGCGTCTGGCCGTGCTCGGTGGTTCGCGGCGACGTGCACTACATTCGCATCGGCGCGCGGACCAACATTCAGGATGGCTCGGTCCTGCACGTGATGCGCGACGAATGGCCCCTGATTCTTGGCGATGACGTGACCGTTGGCCATTCGGTGACCCTGCACGGCTGCACCATCGAGTCGCGTTGCTTGATCGGCATGGGCGCGGTAATTCTGAATGGCGTCACCATTGGCGCGGGTAGCATCGTCGCAGCGGGCACCCTGATCACGGAGCGCACCGCGATTCCCGCGGGCAGTCTGGTGATGGGCTCTCCCGGCAGAGTGAAGCGCGTTTTGACGGAGATCGATAAAGCTTCGATCGACGCGTACGCCAAGCGCTACGTCGGTTACAAAAATATCTATCGCGAGGAACCCACCGCGTGAGCGAAGGCGCAGCCAAAAAAGAAAGACCGCGTTCATTTCAGGCTATTCGCGGAGTTCGCGATCTCCTGCCAGACCAGACGTCGCTTTGGAACTTCGTAGAACGAATCGCGCACGAGACGTTCGCTACTTTTGGATTTGGCGAAATTCGTTTGCCACTTTTTGAGCGTACGGACCTTTTCGCACGATCTATTGGCGAAGATACGGACGTCGTATCCAAAGAGATGTATACATTCCTCGATCCACCTGCATGGCTTGAAATCCTTGAAAAGCTTGGGACTGTCAAGGATGTGGATCGAACCGCGACAACTTTTACAATCAAGAATCATCTGCCCAATGAGAACTTTATCGCGGAAGTCCTGAGCCTAAGACCCGAAGCGACGGCAAGCGCGTGCAGAGCCTACATCGAGCACAACATGCAGCAACTGCCGCAGCCGGTGAAACTGTATTACATGGGGCCGATGTTCCGGCGGGAACGGCCGCAGAAGGGAAGATACCGGCAGTTTTATCAGATTGGCGCGGAAGTGCTTGGGGGCAGCGACGCTCCGGCGATTGACGCAGAAGTGATCGAAATGGTCATGACGTTTTTCGACCGGCTGGGCTTGGAAGGCGTCCAGTTGCATATCAACTCCATTGGCGACAAGAACTGCCGGCCGAAATACGTGGAGCTTCTCCGCGAGGAATTGCAGAAAGTCAAAGACAAGCTCGGGCCGGACAGCCGGCGGCGCATCGACACTAATCCGCTGCGTGTGCTGGACTCGAAACTCGAAAGCGAGCAGGAGACCATTGAAAAGCTTCCTCGGATTACGCAGCATTTATGCGATTCGTGCCGCGACAATTACGACGAGGTGAAGCGCCAGCTCGCCATCCGCGGCATCAACTATTCGCAGAACTTCCGGCTGGTGCGCGGGCTCGACTATTACATGCGTACGACGTTTGAAATTACGGCCAAGGGACTCGGCTCGCAAAATGCCGTGTGCGGCGGCGGGCGCTACGACGGACTGCTAGAATTGCTGGGCGGACCGCCAACCAAGGGCATCGGTTTTGCCATCGGCGAAGACCGCTTGATCTTGTCGCTGCAGGAGAGTGGGAAAGCGCCTGCGCAGCAGGGCCGCGATGTCTACATCGCCTGGATGGGGGAACGGGCTCAGGCGACCGCCATTCGCGCCGCGAAAGATTTGCGCAAGGCGGGATTCAGCGTGGAGCTGCCGCCGGTGGAACAAAAATTCGGCAAAGCCCTCGGCCAGGCGGACAAACTCGGCGCAAAATACGCGCTGATTCTCGGCGATAATGAAGTATCCGAAGGATTGTGGACGCTGAAGATGCTGGCGGACGGCTCTCAGGCAAAGTTCACTGAACCGGATTTGCTGGAACATTTGCGCAAGCAAAAAGCACTGTCATCCTGAGGTGGGACAGACATTCCTGTTTGTCCCTGGTAGAGCAGATTGAGCGCGAAGAAGACAGGCAAGAATGCCTGTCCCACAACAGTGCAGGTTAGAATTTGGGCTGCGCTAGGAGAGCATCACTTGTTGGATTTTCTGGGCAATCTGAAGCGCACACACTACTGCGGCGAACTGCGCGCCAAGGACGACGGCCGCGACGCCATCGTCATGGGCTGGGTGGCGCGGCGCCGCGACCTTGGCAATTTGCTTTTTCTCGATGTGAGGGACCGCACCGGCATTGTTCAAGTCGTTTTCAATAAGGAGACGCAGCCCGCAGCGCACGCCAAAGCGGAACACGTGCGCAGCGAATTCGTCATCGCGGTAGAAGGCAAAGTCCTCAAGCGCCAGAAAGCCAATCCGGAATTGGCTACGGGAGAAGTCGAGCTGGTCGCGGCGAAGCTGCACATTCTCAACAACGCCAAGACGCCGCCGTTCCCCATCGAAGACGAAATCAACGCCGCGGAAGAAACGCGTCTGCGCTTCCGCTATCTCGACCTGCGCCGCCCAAAGCCGTCCCGCAATCTGGCGCTGCGCCACAAAATTATTCTCGAAATTCGCAAAGTGATGGACGAGCTGGGCTTCCTCGAAGTGGAAACGCCCATGCTCACGCGCTCGACGCCCGAGGGCGCCCGCGATTTTCTTGTGCCCAGCCGCATCCATCACGGGCAGTTTTACGCGCTGCCGCAATCGCCCCAGATCTTCAAGCAGATTCTGATGATCGCCGGGTTGGACAAATATTTCCAGATCGTGAAGTGTTTCCGCGACGAAGACCTGCGCGCCGACCGCCAACTCGAATTCACGCAGCTCGACCTGGAAATGTCGTTTCCGCGCCAGGAAGACATTTTTCATGTGATCGAGCAGGTGATGGTGCGCGCGTGCGCCGTCGCGGGAATCAAAGCCGAAGCGCCGTTTCCCCACATGCAGTACAAGGACGTCATTCGCAAGTACGGCAGCGACAAGCCCGACCTGCGCTTCGGCATGGAATTGCACGAAGTGACGCATTGTTTTCCGGAAGAAGCCAGGCAAAAGCTGCAAATCGAAGGCAATGTTTTTGCGCTCACCGCTCCCGGCGCGGCAAGCTATTCGCGCAAGCAACTGGACGAATTGACCGAAAAAGCCAAGACGCTCAAAGCACGCGGCGCTTATTTCGTGAAGGTGGCGCCCGAAGGACTCAATTCCACCGTTGAAAAACTGATCGGCGCAGAGAATGTAAAGAAACTCGCCGAAGCTTGCGGCGCGAAGTCCGGCGATCTCGTCGTTGCCGTTTCCGCCAAAGAACAAATCAAAGGCACCGAAGCCGCCGCGCTGATCGCTGGACAATTGCGCTTGCAGCTTGGCGAAGCGCTCGGCGTGATCGACAAGTCGCAGTGGAGATTCCTGTGGCTCACCGGTTTTCCCCTTTTCGAGTGGAGCGAAACGGACAAAACCTGGGTGAGCGCGCAGCATCCGTTCACCGGCATCGTCGACGAAGATCTGGAAAAACTTGAATCCGCACCATGGGAAGTGCGTTCCAAGGGCTACGACCTGGTTTTGAACGGCTACGAACTCGGATCGGGCAGCATCCGAATCCATCGGCAGGACATTCAGGAGCGCCTCTTCAAAGCGCTCGGCCTCAGCGAAGAACAATTGCGCCGCCGCTTCGGTTTTTTTCTCGACGCGCTGACTTACGGCACGCCCCCGCACGGCGGCATCGCGCTCGGCATCGACCGCGTGGTCATGCTCCTCGCGGGCGAAAAATCCATTCGTGAAGTCATCGCCTTTGCGAAAACCACCGCCGCCCAGGATCTGATGGCCGACTCGCCGTCGCCGGTGGATAAAGACCAGCTCGACCAACTCGGCATCGCCATCAAGGAAATTGCTCGAGCAAAATGAGCCGAATTCGCATATTGCCGGAGGCCGTGGCGAATAAAATCGCCGCGGGCGAAGTTGTCGAACGACCGGCTTCGGTGGTGAAAGAGCTGCTCGAGAACGCCATCGACGCGGGTGCGAAAACCATTCGCGTCGAAGTGGAAGTCGGCGGCAAGCGCATGATCCGCGTCATTGACGACGGTCACGGGATGTCGCATGACGATGCGCTGCTGGCGTTCGAGCGCCACGCCACAAGCAAGCTCAAATCCGCCGACGATCTGCTTTCGATTGCCACGCTGGGATTTCGCGGCGAAGCGCTGCCGACGATCGCGGCGGTTTCGCGGCTGCTTCTTGAAACGCGTGATGAAACGGAAGCTGAAGGCACGCGCATCGACTTTGCAGGCGGAAAACTTATGGGAGTGAGACCTGCGGGATTGCCCGCGGGAACAACGGTCAGCGTAGCCGATATTTTTTATTGTGTTCCGGCGCGCAGAAAATTCCTCAAGTCGGACACCACGGAACTGGGCCACATCGCTTCACTAGTCACACACTACGCGCTGGCAAATCCCGGCAAACAATTCATTCTCACCACGCCGACGCAGGAAATCATCAATTGTCCGCCGGCGGAAAAACTGGCCGACCGCGTGTATCAGCTTTTCGGACGGCAAGCGTTGGAAGACCTGGTCGAAATCCCTGCGGCCTCCGCGCCTTTCCGCGCCGCGATTGCCGAACCGGAACTCGAGCCGGGAGAAGAAAATGCTTCGCTGACCGTCAATGGGTTTACTTCGCGGCCTGCTATTCAGCGGATGAATCGCAATGGCATCTATATTTTTGTGAACCGCCGCCTGGTGCGCGACCGGCTGATCCTGCACGCGATTCACGAAGCCTATCGCAACATTCTGCCGCCGGCCGTTTTTCCCGCGACGCTGCTTTTCCTGGAGCTGCCCTACGAAGAAGTCGACGTCAACGTGCATCCCGCAAAAATCGAAGTGCGCTTCCGGCGCTCGCAATTTGTCCACGACTTTACGCGCGATGCGATTCGCCAGGCACTGATGAGCGCGCGGCCAATTGCCAGCTTTGCAGCCCTCGCTGCTGCCGCTCCGCAAACCGCCGGCGCCGGGAATGGAGCGCTGTCCGGCGGAATCACGCCCGCTCCAGTGGAATCCGGCGTGCCGCGCGCGATCATTCCTCCGATCGAAGAGATTGGCTTAGGCTCCGGCGTCGGCTCGGACTTCGGGTCAGGCGGAGGCTTCGATCTCACCGGAGCGCAGATGCGAGCGGTGGAGCAGCGGATTCCGTTCACATCGGGAACTTCATTTGGCGCCGGCATCGCTCCGGCGCAGGTTTCTACAGTAGGGAATTGGGCCGCGAATCTCGCCACTCCGAGCGCCGACGCTCCCGCAAGCCTGCCGCGGCCGGAACAAATTGCGGACCTTAAACCTCTGGGCCAAGTGAGCGCGAGTTTCATTGTCGCCGTGAACGGCGATGGCCTCTGGCTCGTCGATCAGCACGTGGCGCATGAGCGTGTGCTCTTTGAGCAGCACCTCGAAGCGCGCCGCGCCGGAAAAATCGAAGCCCAGCGCATGCTCCTGCCGCTAGTGATTGAATTATCGCCACGGCAGATCGTCACTTTCGAAAAAATCGCGGAGGAGCTGGCAGCGAACGGTTTCGAAGTCGAACTGATGGGGCCGAAAAGCGTGGCGATCCAGGCCGTGCCCGCGGGGGTGATCGCTCCTGACGCCGAAAAATTGTTGCGAGAGATTCTCGACGGCATCGAGCGCGAGAATGCCGCGATTTCGATTGAAACGTTGCAAGCGAAAATCGCCGCGTCCACGGCGTGCCATGCGGCTATCAAGGTAAACATGCCGCTGGAGCAAGCGAAAATGGAATGGTTGCTGGACGCGCTGGCAAAGACGGATTGTCCTATGAGCTGTCCGCATGGACGGCCCGTGGTGTTGCGCTATTCCCTGAAAGAGATTGAGAAAGCCTTTCACAGAATTTGACTTTGTAACCGCCGGGTGTCAGCACGGCCATCGGGAGACTCACGGAATGAGCGAATCGCAAAAGACAGCAGTGATTTTCGGCTTGGCCAACAAGCGCAGCATCGCCTGGGCCATCGCGCAGAAATTGCACCAAGCTGGCTGGCGGTTGGCCATTACTTACCAGAACGAACGATTGGAGCAGGAAGCCAAGGACCTGATTGCGGATCTGCCCGGCGCTTCCGGCTTTATGTGCGACGTCTCGTCGGATGAGCAAATCGCAAAACTTTTCGATGAACTAAAGGCCCGATATGGCGTGTTGAGCGGCATTGTGCACAGCGTGGCGTTCGCACCGGCGGAAGAACTGAAGGGCGAATTTGTAAACACCACGCGCGAGGGCTTTCGCATCGCGCATGACATCAGCGTGTACTCGCTAATCGCCGTGTCTCGGTCCGCGGCTCCGCTGATGACCGCAGGCGGAGGAATCGTTACGCTGACGTACTACGGCGCGGAAAAAGTCGTGCCGAAGTACAACGTGATGGGCGTGGCCAAAGCCGCACTCCAAGCCACGGTCCGCTATCTAGCGAACGATCTTGGGCCGAAGGCCATCCGCGTCAATGCCATTTCCGCCGGGCCCATCAAGACACTCGCGGCGCGGGGTATCTCCAATCTTGGCGACATGCTGAAGGCGCATGCCGAGCGTGCGCCGTTAAAGCGCAACGTGGATCCCGGCGAAGTCGGCGCGACCGCTGCATTTCTGCTTTCGGAAGCAGGCTCCGGCATTACCGGCGAGACCATCTTCGTCGATTGCGGCTATAACATCATGGGGTTTTGAGTGGCCCAGGCAATCTTGCCTGTGCGCGTTTCATCGGACTCAAGAGAAATTCGCACGGCTATGATTTGGCTGTGCCGCCCAAATGTCCAAACTCACCATCGCCATTGACGGTCCTGCGGGGTCCGGCAAGAGCAGTGTGGCGCGCCGCGTCGCGGCGATGCTCGGGTATTTGTATCTGGACAGTGGTGCGATGTACCGCGCGCTTGGGCTCAAGGCTCTGCGGCAGGGCATCCCGCTGGACGATGAAACACGACTTGTGGCGCTCGCGAACGAAACACACATCGAGCTGCGTGCTCCCACCGCGGAGCACGAAGCAGCGGGCGCGAAAAATTGTGTTTTCCTGGATGGTGCTGACGTCACTCGCGAGATTCGGACAAGCGAGGTTGCGCAGGCGGCGTCGCGGCTCGCAACGATTGCAGAGGTGCGCCATGTGCTCGTTGCCGAGCAGCAGCGTGCCGGGACCGGCGGCGGGATCGTGATGGAAGGGCGCGACATCGGTACTGTGGTGTTCCCCAGGGCCGAGCTGAAAATTTTTCTCGACGCTTCGCCAGAAGTGCGTGCGGAGCGCCGCTGGAAAGAGCACCAGGAAAAAGGCGAGCGGATTACGCTCCCGGAAGTTTTCGACGAAGTGATTGAGCGTGACAAGCGCGATCGTGAACGCAAAGTTTCGCCGCTGGTGCGCGCTTCCGATGCCGTGCTTGTCGACAACACCGCGATGGGCATTGAAGAAACCGCGCGATTGATCGTTATGCTCGCGGGGGAACGCGAGAAAGAATCGGCGGGAGCCGCCGGAGGGAAGCCGTGATTCGGACATTGCTGATGCTGGTGTTTTCCGCTGGCGCGACGCTCTTTGTCGCGCCCCTGCTCGCGTTCGCGCAGACCGCCTCCGGCACGGCAGACGCAACGCGAAAATTCCGCGAGTATCTCGATGAAGATTGGAAACGCTGGATGCAGGAATATCCCGAACCGGCGACTTCCGTTGGATTTCCCGGCCAGAATCGCCGGTGGACCGACGTTTCACGAGAGGGAATCGAAGCGAGAATCCGCCACCTTCACGAAAGCCTCGCGAAGCTGAAGTCCATTTCGCGCGATGCACTTCCTGCCGGCGAGCAACTCGATTACGACCTTTACCGGCAACGGCTGGAAACCACGGAAGAGGGATTGCAGTATGGCGATGACCCCATGCCGTTCCGTGGCGTAGTGCCTTTCAACTTGTGGATGCCGATGTCACAAATGGGCGGAATTCAGCAAGGAATTCCGTCGACGCTGGCGGAGATGCCTCATCAGACGGTGGCGGACTACGAAGATATTCTGGCGCGGCTGGAGACGCTGCCGAAGCACGTAGAACAGCACATCGAGTTGTTAGGCGAAGGATTGAGGCGCGGGTACTCGCCGCCCAAATTCATGCTGCGCGATGTCCCAAAGCAAATTGCGGGCCTGATTCCAGCGGATTCGCTCGCGAGCCCCTTGTTGGAGCCGTTCAATAAATTCCCCGCGGGATTTTCCGAAGGCGAGAAGGCACGATTGACGGACGGCGCGAAACTGCTTTATTCCAGCGAGATTGTTCCTGCAATTCAGAGATTGCATGACTACGTCGCACAAACTTACGTGCCGGCGTGCCGCGAGTCCATTGCAGCCACGTCGCTGCCGAATGGCGGCGCCGCATATGCGTTTCACGTGCGCTGGCAAACGACTACGAACCTGACGCCGGCGCAGATTCACGATGTCGGCCTCTCCGAAGTGAGACGAATCCGCGCGGAGATGGACAAAGTCATCGCATCGACGGGGTTCAAGGGCAGCTTCCATGACTTTACGGAATTTCTGCGCACCGATTCACGGTTTTTCTACGACAAGCCGGATGATTTGGTAGACGGCTACCGCATCATCGCGAAGAAAATCGACCCCGAGCTCGCGCATGTCTTCGGAAAGCTGCCGCGTCTGCCGTATGGCGTTTGCGTCATTCCTGATTTCAAAGCGCCTTCAGAAACCACCGCCTACTATCAGGCGGGCGCACCCTCCGCTGGCAGGCCCGGCTGCTATTTTGTGAACACCTATAACCTGCGTGCGCGGCCGAAATGGGAGATGGAAGCTCTCACGCTGCACGAATCGGTTCCCGGACACCATCTGCAGATTTCCCTGGCCCAGGAGCAGCAGGGCCAGCCGGAATTCCGAAAGCACTCCGGCTACTCGGCGTTTGTCGAGGGCTGGGCTCTGTATTCCGAGAGCCTCGGCGAAGAGCTTGGCATTTACAAGGACCCGTACTCGAAGTTCGGGCAGCTCAGCTATGAAATGTGGCGCGCCGTCCGGCTGGTGGTGGATACCGGGATGCATTCCATGGGCTGGACGCGGCAGCAGGCGATCGATTTCTTCCGCGAAAATACCGGAAAGACCGATCAGGACATCACCGTCGAAGTCGATCGTTACATCGTCTGGCCGGGTCAGGCGCTGGCATACAAGATCGGGCAGATGAAGATTCACGAGATGCGCACAGAGGCGGAAAAGAAACTAGGCGCGAACTTCGATGTGCGCAGATTTCACGATGCTGTTCTCGAAAATGGCGCTGTGCCGTTGAGCGTGCTCGAAGCACACGTGAAGCAGTGGATGGATTCACAAACAGCACATTAAGAACTCCCCGTCTTTTTCCCGACAGAAGCAATGCACAAGCGCAATCCTCCGAGGTGCCGCGTGTTTTAGCGGTCCGGCATTGCTAGGTACTTGAAAATTAACAGGTTATGCGAAAAATGAGCCAAAAATGCATATTTTCAAAAATAGTGCTTGACAGAAAATCGATCTCCGTTTACTTTCAGGATACCTCAGTCATATGTCTCGGCCTTGCCGGGGCCCTCACTGAGCGTGAAAAGGCAGATATGAGACACGAAGACAAAAGCCAATACGGTTCGATGACATGGCCGCAGGGTCTCGTGGACTGCTTGTTCGCGCGACTCTAAACCAAACCGCCTAAGTCGTTTCGATCCAAAGCGATCCACTACGGGGTTTATTTCCCGGGATGGTGAAGTTCACGGCTACTTCTTCTGATGAAACCGTAAGGCTCGGGTGCGAATCCCGATTCCGTGAACGCCAATTCCTCCCGGAATTTTTCTCGCCAGTGAATCGGCAAAGCGATGCGACGTCGGCGATTGAACGCTGCGCGTGTGTTCGGAAGAAGAAAGAACGTAAGAAGATTTGGAGGCGAAGAAGAGATCAAAAAGTTTGCGGCGTGGTGAAGGCTTGGGTTACTTCGAGCACCGACGGTCGCAGGTTCGACTCCTGCCGGTGGCGTAAGCCGCCGTAGCTCAGTGGATAGAGCAGCGGTTCAGCAACACGACTTGAGCCGCCGATTCCAGCCGCAAGAATTTGCAGCGTGGCGAAGGCGCGAGTTCCTTCGAGGGTTATGGGTTCGAATCCCACCTGGTCCACAACGGCGGGCCAGTAGCTCAATGGCAGAGCAAAACTCGGGCCGATATTTCCCGCCGGAAGAGGAAAGGGCACAGCCAGCAGTGGCTGTGCTACCAAGATGCCGGGATGGCGCGGAGAAGAGTTACCTCGTCTGTCAAACGACGTGGGGCCATGGCCCTACTACTCTGATCGACTATTCCTCCCGGCTTAATTTTGGCCGGCGCGAATCGCGGACCAGTCGGCGGTTCGCGCCGGGGCCGGGCACAGAGTGAAGTCTGTGCCACTAGGAGTTGGACGTGGTGTAGGACAGGGTTACTTCGCCTCTGGAGCGGGAGGTGTGGGTTCGATTCCCACCTGGGTTGAAAAATCCAGTGGCTCAGTGGTCCGAGCGCCTAATGTTCCCTGGCCGAACGTTCCCGTCCAGCAGTTTTTTTGACAGTAGCCAAAGGAGAAGGGAAATGAAGCAGGACAAGAATCTCGCGCAGTCAAATCGCCAGTCCTTGAAAGGCTCGGAGCAAGACTCCGATCCGTCAACACATTCCGGCTGCGGTAGGCAGCCTTAGAAAGGAAAAAGCAGTGGGCAGTGATTTGAACCGATACTTTTCCCGGATGGGCGCACGTGTGAGGGTTTTGGAAGGTGTTTCCACGGTCCGTCGCTGGAACGGGTTCGCGTCTCGCGAGGATGCACCGCGCATTGTTCTCGACATTCGTCGAGACAAGCTCGGTGAATACTACGAGATCCGGACAGCTCCCGGCGGCAAGCAGGAGATCGTCGTTCTGAACGTGCAGCCAAGGGAAAAGCACTTGCTTCTGCTCAGCCGTCAGTTCGGCGCGCAGGGGCAGTTTCTGGCCAAGCAGAAGTTTCTGTGCGGTCACGACGAGCGGCACTGGTTCGTTGCAGCAATTCCAGAAAACGAACCGGTGAGCACGGTCGCGAGCGCAAAGATCGCGCTGAAGCCAGAAGAAATCCGGACGCGAGAGGAAGCGCTGGGAGTCTCCCGCAAGGAGAGTTTTCGGCGTAAGAATGCGGCCTTCATCCGCCAAGGGGAATGGTTTTTCATTCCGGACGCGGACGTCGAAGCCACCTCTTTGCTCATTCTTCGAAATGAGCCGCTCTCACGTGGAAACGGTGGAAAGCCACACTGGGCTGAGGAATGCTATCGGTCCGGCGGGGAAACCGTCTACGTGTCGGGCAAGTATCCCTCGGGCATAGCTGCCCGGGACTACAACCGATTGCCGGAGCAAGAGCGCAAGCGCGGCAACTTCCGAGTGATGCAGCGCGATGCGTCTGTGCATGTACGCGGTGAGATCCGCCATCCGGACCACGAAACAGTCGTGCTGAATGGTTGGCATCGTGTGTTGATGAATACTGAGAGCCGCTCGAAAGCAATGCGCTTTCTGGCGTTTCTCGACTAACGCCTGGAGCTTTGTGCTCCGGAGCATGGCATCCGGAGCACAAAGCTTTCGGAGAAAGGAGGAGTGGCAGCAATGGCAAAGATGAACGTATGGAAGCGGATGTTCCCAGTGCGGACGCACGAAGGGGCGGTGGCGCAGAAGGTGGACGCGAAGAGCGAACTCCGGCGCACCGTGCTCACGTGCTTGCTCTGGGAGGCCACCTTCTACGAGAAGGGCAACGACATCGCAAAGCGCATCGCCGCGCTCGCCGCCGAGAACAAGCCGGAAGTCTTGGCAGCTCTCGCGCGCGAGGCGCGCACCAAGATGCAGCTTCGTCACGCGCCGCTCTTCCTCGCGCGTGAGCTCGCGCGCCGCAAGGGCGCGGGTCCGCTCGTGGCGGAAACGCTCGAGAGCGTGATCCAGCGCGCCGACGAACTCGGCGAGTTCGTGGCTCTCTACTGGAAGGAAAAGAAGCAGCCGCTTTCTGCGGGCGTAAAGCGCGGGCTGGCGAGGGCGTTCACGAAGTTCGACGCCTACCAGCTCGCGAAGTACGACCGTGAATCGGCAGTCAAGCTCCGCGACGTGCTGTTCCTCTGCCACGCGAAGCCCAAGGACGAAGCGCAGGCTGCGCTCTGGAAGAAGCTCGTTGAGAACACGCTCGAATCTCCCGATACCTGGGAGGTTGCCTTGTCCGCAGGGAGGGACAAGCGCGAGAACTTCGAGAGGCTCCTGCGTGAGGGGAAGCTGGGCGGCATGGCCGTTCTGCGAAACCTCCGCCTGATGCTGGCATCGGGCGTCGATCCGAAGCTCATCCGTGAGCGGCTGGACAAGGGTGTCGCGCGAGCGCTGCCGTTCCGTTTCGTGACGGCGGCGCGTCATGCTCCGAAGCTGGAGGACGCGCTCGAAAAGGCTATGCTCAAGGGTATCGCCGGGCTCGAGAAGCTTGCAGGACTGACCGGACTCGTCGTAGACGTTTCCGGTTCGATGAACTACAAGCTCGCGAAGAAGGGCGAAACCACGCGCATGGACGCTGCCGCCGGGCTGGCGATTCTGCTTCGCGAAAAGGCCGAGGATTTTTCCATCGCTACCTTTTCCGACGCTTGCGTCGAGCTGCCTCCGCGGCGCGGTTTCGCGCTGCGAGACGCAATCGTGGGTTCGCAGGCGCACTCGGGGACGTACCTCAAGCGCGCTCTGACGCAGCTATACGATAAGCAGGAGTGGCGCGAGCTCGAGCGGCTGATCGTCATTACCGACGAACAGTCCCACGACGGCATCTTGCGTGCCTGGACGCCGCGCGCGTACGTGGTGAATGTGGCCCCGTACAAGCACGGCATCAGCTACGGCAACAACTGGACGCACATCGATGGCTGGTCGGAGCGAATTGTCGATTACATCACCGCGGTGGAAGCAGAACCCGCGGGTTGACGAGCCGTTCTCCAACCGAACAATCCAACGGGCGCAGCAGGGAAACCTGCTGCGTTTTTTTTTGAGGTGATTGACGTGCGAAATTTGAGGCTTGCTCAGGCCGGCGCGGACATCGAGCTCAAAAACTCCATGTTGGACTTCGACTTGGACAGACGGCTGATCAACAGTTCCATGGCCTCGACTGTAGAGAGGGGGCTCAGCACCTTGCGCAGCACCCACACGCGGCTCAATTCTTCCGGCGGCAGGAGCAATTCGTCCTTACGGGTGCCGGAGCGCTGGATGTCGATGGCCGGGAAGACGCGTTTATCGGCGAGGCGCCGATCGAGATAGATTTCCATGTTGCCGGTGCCCTTGAACTCTTCGAAGATGACGTCATCCATGCGGCTGCCGGTATCGATCAAGGCAGTGGCGATGATGGTGAGCGAGCCGCCTTCCTCCACGTGGCGCGCGGCCGCGAAGAATCGCCGCGGGCGCTGCAGGGCGTTGGCATCGATACCGCCGGAGAGCACTTTGCCGGAAGGCGGTGTGACGGCATTGTAGGCGCGCGCGAGACGGGTGATGGAGTCCAGCAGCACGACGACGTCGCGCTTGTGTTCCACGAGGCGCTTGGCCTTTTCGAGGACCATTTCGGCGACCTGGATATGGCGCTGTGGCGGCTCATCGAAAGTCGAACTGATTACTTCACCCTTGACGGTGCGCTGCATGTCCGTGACTTCTTCGGGACGCTCATCAATGAGCAGCACGATCAATGCGACTTCGGGATGATTGGTGGCGATGGCATTGGCCATGGACTGCAACATCATGGTCTTGCCCGTGCGCGGCGGCGCGTTGATCAAGCCGCGCTGCCCCTTGCCGACCGGGCAAAGAAGATCCAGCACGCGGCCGGTCAAATTTTCCTTGGTCGTTTCCATCTTCAAACGGCCCTGCGGATAAAGCGGCGTCAGGTTGTCAAAGAAAATCTTGTTGCGCGCGACTTCCGGGTCCTCAAAATTGACGGCTTCGACTTTGATCAGTGCGAAATAGCGTTCGCCGTCTTTCGGCGGGCGCACCTGGCCGGAGACGGTGTCGCCGGTGCGCAGGTCAAACTTGCGGATCTGCGACGGGGAAACGTAGATATCGTCCGGGCCGGGGAGGTAGTTGTATTCGGGAGCGCGCAGAAATCCGAATCCATCGGGCAGGCATTCGAGGACGCCTTCGGAGAAAATCAAACCGTTCTTTTCTGTCTGCGCCCGGAGGATTTGGAAGATCAACTCCTGCTTGCGCATGCCGCTCGCGCCGGGAATGTTCAATTCCTTGGCGATCTTGGCGAGGTCGGTGATGTTCTTTTCCTTCAGCTCGGCAAGGCTGATGCTCATCTGATTGCTTCCTTCAACGTTTGTTTCTTTTGGCATATATCCTTAGCTTTGATTGTGAAAATTGACCCTGGGAATCCGGATTGTTTTTGAGGTGGCGCGCCGCACTGGCCGTTGACCGCTCTGCGGTCACAACAACCGAAGGCGCGAAAACCTGCCGCGATGGGCAAACCAGACTTTCCTGCAACCGGAGGCAACGCCGGGACGCGGCGAACCAGAGAGTTCCTCAAGCGTAACACCGGCCGCGCCGGTGTCAACTCGCGGGAAGGGCCGGACCCGATACAGCGCTGCTTAGTTGGTCAAACTCTTGTCTTTCTCGGCGCCGGCTACGAATGGTTCTGCTACGGGCGCAACTGCGGCATGCTCGAGCGGCACCGTTGGCCGCTCCAGCGCAATCTGCAGCACTTCATCCATCGTTTCTACAAAATGCATCGTAAGAGTGGCGAGGATCTCCTGCGGGATTTCCGCTAGGTCCTTCTCATTGTCCTTCGGAAGCACTACTGTACGCAAGCCCATTCGATGAGCGGCCAGGAGCTTCTCCTTGACGCCGCCAATGGGCAGCACTTTGCCGCGCAGCGTGATTTCGCCGGTCATGGTGACGTCGCGGCGGACAGGATTCTTGGTCAGCGCGCTCACGATCGACGTGCAAATAGTGATTCCTGCGGACGGTCCATCCTTGGGGATGGCGCCTTCGGGCACGTGCACGTGAATATCAATCGTGCGGTAGAAATCCCTGGGCAGCCCGAGCAGGTTGGAACGCGAACGGACGTAGCTCATCGCCGCTTGCGCGGACTCCTGCATCACGTCGCCAAGTTTTCCCGTGAGGGTAAGCCGGCCTTTGCCTTCCATCAGCGTGGCCTCCGTGGCTAGCACGGAGCCCCCTACCTCAGTCCACGCCAGGCCGGTAGTCAGCCCAATTTCATTGTGTTTCTCCAGCCAGAATTCGCGATACTTCAGCACGCCCAGGAAATCGTTCGCATTTGTCGGCGTGATTTCCGCGCTCGAACTCGCGCCGTCGGTGACTACCTTCCGTGCCATCTTGCGCGCAATGTTTTGAATTTCCCGCTCCAGGCTGCGCACTCCCGCTTCGTGCGTGTAGTGCCGGATGATGTGGAGAAGCCCTTCGTCCGTAAACATAAGGTTCTTGTCGGTCAGCCCGGTCGCTTCGCGCGCACGCTTCACCAGGAAGCGCTTGGCAATCTCCAGTTTTTCCTGCTCGGTGTAGCCCGGAAGACGCAGGATCTCCATGCGGTCCTGCAGTGGTTGCGGGATCGTATGCAGCACATTGGCGGTGCAGACGAACATTACTTTCGAAAGGTCATACTCCACGTCCAGGTAATGATCCGTAAAGGAGCCGTTCAGTTCCGGATCGAGCACTTCCATCAGCGCCGCCGACGGATCGCCGCGGAAGTCCGTGGACATCTTGTCCACTTCGTCGAGAACGAAAATCGGATTCACCGTCCCGGCCTTTTTCATCATCTGGATGATCTGGCCGGGCAGAGCGCCGATATAGGTGCGGCGATGCCCGCGAATTTCCGCTTCATCGCGCACGCCACCGAGCGATACGCGCACGAACTTGCGTCCAGTCGCATGGCCGATGGACATGGCCAGCGACGTCTTGCCCACGCCTGGAGGTCCGACGAAGCACAGGATCGACCCTTTTGGATTCTTCACCAGTTGGCGGACGGCAAGGAACTCGAGGATGCGCTCTTTGACTTTCTCGAGGCCATAGTGCTCTTCGTTCAAAATCTTTTCCGCAGCCTTGATGTCGCGAATTTCCTTCGATTTCTTCTTCCAAGGCACGGCGAGCAGCCAATCCAAATAATTTCGGCTGACCGTAGACTCCGCGGACATCGGGGGCATCAGTTCCAGGCGCTTCAGCTCCTGGATGGCCTTCTCATGGACTTCCTTGGACATCCCGGCGGTGTCGATCTTCTTTTTCAGTTCGTCAATTTCGCTCTTCTCGCCGCGTCCCAGTTCTTTCTGGATGGCCTTCAGCTTCTCGTTCAGGTAATACTCTTTTTGCGCGCGTTCCATCTGGCGCTTCACGCGCGTATTGATATTGCGATCGACGTTCAGCTTTTCGAGCTCGATCTCCAAGATGTCGCCGATGCGATTCAGCCGCTCAACGGGATCGACCGTCTCGAGCAAATCCTGCTTTTCGTCCACCGGCAGTTGCAGGTTTGCCGCAATCGTATCCGAGAGCCGCGCCGGATCATCCACGCGCGCGGCCGCAATCATGGTGTCGTAATTCAGGCTCTGCGAAAGCTTGATGAACTGTTCGTACAGGCCGGTAATCTTCTGGACGGTCTGATCGACTTGCGGCGATGGCTCGACGCGCGCCCCCAGTAGCCGGACCGTGGCGCGAAAGAAACCTTCTTCCGTGGCGATTGACAGCGCTCGGGCCCGCTCCACGCCTTCCACCAAAACTTTGATATTGCCGTCGGGAAGCTTGACGCTCTGCACGATGTTGGCAAGGGTCCCCACGGCATAGATTTCTTCCGGCTTGGGGTCATCGACCGATGCGTCGTGCTGCGTGGATAGAAAAATCTTCTTGTCACCGGCCAGCGCTTCTTCGAGCGCGCGGACGCTCGCCTCGCGCCCGACGATAAACGGGGTCATCTGCTGCGGAAAGATGACCATGTCACGCACCGGCATCATGGGCACGCGCTTCATTTCTTGTTTTTCGCGAGTAAACATTCAGTCCCCTGGGTTCTGCTGATGCGGCGCCGGGCAGGCCGCATCGTAAGATTCGAGCCTGAGCGGCTTATCCGGCCTTCTCGAGCAAACTCCAATTGATTTCGCGTGTGCGGACCATGTCCGCCGTAACCACAAAATCGCGCACCTTGCGCTGCATGGGCAAGTGATACATCAGTTCTAGCATGAGGTCTTCGAGAATCATACGCAAGCCGCGCGCGCCGACTTTGCGCTGAAGTGCTAACTCCGCCACGGTCTCAAGCGCATCGTCCGTAAACCGCAAACGCACGTTTTCGAATTCGAACAGGCGCTGGTACTGCTTCAGCAGCGCGTTTTTCGGCTCCGTCAAGATTTTCATCAGCGCGCCTTTGTCCAGATCGTTCATGACTCCGGCGACCGGCAGGCGGCCCACAAATTCGGGGATCAGTCCGTAGCGGATTAAATCGCCCGGCTGCACCTGCTCCAGCAATTCCGTGTTGCGGCGCTGCGGCGTGGTTGGCGCGGCGTCCGTGTGGAAACCTAGCGAACGCCGTCCGGCTCGCTTCTCGATAATTTTCTCGAGGCCCACGAAAGCTCCGCCGCAAATAAAAAGAATGTTCGTCGTATCCACCGGCGTGAATTCCTGGTGCGGATGCTTGCGACCGCCCTGCGGAGGCACATTGGCTACCGTGCCTTCGAGAATCTTCAGCAGCGCCTGCTGCACGCCTTCGCCGGAAACATCGCGCGTGATCGAAGGGTTTTCATCCTTCTTGGCGATCTTATCGATCTCATCGATATAGATGATGCCTTGCTGGGCCTTCTGCACGTCGCCGTCTGCCGCTTGCAGCAACTTCAAAATAATGTTCTCGACGTCTTCACCCACGTAGCCCGCTTCGGTCAGCGTTGTGGCATCAACAATCGCGAAGGGCACGTCCAGCATCCGAGAAAGCGTTTGAGCCAGCAAAGTCTTGCCCGTGCCGGTGGGCCCGATCAACAAAATATTCGACTTGCTAAGTTCAATATCGCCCGGCTGCTTGTTCAGGAAAATCCGTTTGTAATGGTTGTAAACCGCGACGGCCAGTTTCTTCTTCGTGCGGTCCTGCCCGATGACATAGCCATCCAGAAACTGCTTGATCTCTGGGGGACGTGGAAGGCGCTTCGTCGGCGCAGCGGCCTGTTCGCGCTTCTCGTCTTCCAGTATCGTCTGGCAAACACCCACGCACTCATTGCAGATATACGCTCGCGGATAGTCCGAAGGCGAACTGATCAGCTTTTCGACCTGCTCCTGTGTCTTGTGGCAAAAGGAGCAGCGCAGCGGCTCATCTGGGTTAAATTTTTTCACCGGTATGAAGGCCTCGTCTCCGCTGGGCTTTGACGGAGTCTCTACTCACTATTCTAGGCCGATTATTCCCCGAACAAAAGAGAAAGTCGATGGGTTACTAACCTTTTGGAACCACCGTGAATTTCCCCGCTTCAAACCGCAAAGCACTCCGCCGCGCGAATTCTAGCGGTGCTTGAAGATAATCTCGTCGATCATCCCGTATTCCTTGGCTTGCTCGGGATTCATGATGTAATCGCGGTCGACGTCTTTCTCAATCCGGTCCACGGGCTGCCCGCTGTGCTTCGCCAGCAGCGTATTGATCGTCGTGCGCATGCGCAGAATCTCTTTTGCGTGCAAATCAATGTCCGTCGCCTGCCCGCCCAGCCCAGACATCCACGGCTGGTGAATCAGGATGCGCGCATTCGGCAGCGCAAACCGCTTTTTCGGCGCGCCACCGGCCAGCAGCACCGCCGCGATCGAAGCCGCCTGCCCAACGCAAGTCGTCACCACGTCTGGCTTCACGAATTGCATCGTATCGTAAATTGCGAATCCCGCCGTGATCGACCCGCCCGGCGAGTTGATGTAAAGCTGAATGTCTTTCTCCGGATCTTCCGCCTGGAGGAACAGCATCTGCGCCGTCGCCAGGTTCGCCACGTGATCGTCAATCGGCGTCCCGATAAAAATGATGTGCTCTTTCAGCAGCCGCGAATAAATGTCGTACGCGCGTTCGCCGCGGCTGGTCTGTTCCACCACCATCGGTACGAGCGTTGTACCGCGATATTCTGGTTCTTCGAAGCTTTTCATTGGGTAAATGTCGCTGGCACTGGGCCGGAGTGTTTCACTTTGCATCCGTTGCCGCATTCGCTGCCGCAACGGTTTTGATTTTGGCATTCTGCGCCAGCCAGTCGAGTGTCTTGTCGCTGCGCAGCTTGGCTTTCATCCTATCGAGCGTCCCTTGCTTTGTCAAACGCGCGCGAAGCGCTTCCGCCGATTCGCCACTATGCCCGGCCATGTGTTCGAGCTCGTGCGTGACCTCTTCGTCTGTCACGTCGATGTTTTCCACCGTCGCGATACGGTCAACAATCAATTCCGCTTTCACATCATCCTTGGCGCGTTCTTCCTGGCGCTTCCGCAGCGTCACCCAGTCCACGTTCACCGCCCGTGGATCCACTCCCTGCGCCGCCAGCGACCGCACCACGCGCTCCAGCCGCACGTCCATTTGATGCTCCACCAGCGCTTCCGGCACAGGGAAGTCGTGCTGCTTCACAATTTCCGCCAGAACTTTCTCGTGCAGCATTTCCTTGTGCTTGTGGTCGCGCTGATGCTCCAGCCCTTCGCGAACCTTCTTCTTCAGCTCGTCAAGCGAAGTCGCGTCGCTCACATCCTTTGCGAACTCATCATTTATTTCCGGCAGTTTCTTCGTTTTGATTCCCAGCACTTCTACCGCATAGTGATATTTCTTGCCCGCCAGCTTGGGGTCCGGATAATCCGCCGGATACTCCACGTCAAAATTTTTGTGATCGCCCGCGTTCGCGCCCTTCAGGTTGGTGTTGAACGGCTCCATGGTCTCTTCCGCCCCGATGTGGCAGAGCACGCTCTCCGCTTGCAGCGGGTCGCCTCCGCCTTCCGGCGTGCCCAGCAGCTTCACCTGGGCAAAGTCCCCGTCCTGAATCGCTCGTCCTTCGACCGGTGCAAACGCCGCTGCCCGCTCGCGCATCTCTTCGAGCGTCTTCATCACGTCTTCCTCTGTGATGTCCATCGTCGGCATTTCAAACGCCAGGTTCTTGTAATCGCCCAATTCGAATTCCGGCAGCACTTCAAACACCGCGCGAAACTTCAAAGGCTGCCCTTCGTTGAAGTCCAGCTTGTCCACTTGCGGCTGCGAGACTGGCGTCAATTTCTGCTCCGCCACCGCTTTTTCCACGCGCTCCGGCACCAGCGATTGCAGCACTTCTCCCTTGATATCCTCTGCGAACTTCCGCCGGATCAGCGAAACGGGCGCTTTGCCACGCCGGAATCCCGGCACGTTCGCAAGGCGGGCGAACTCCTTCGCCACGCTCTCAATCTTTTTTGTCACTTCTTCGGCGGGAATCTCCAATTCCAGCTCGCGGCGGCATGTCGCTTCAGCCATACATAATGTCCTCTACTTCCTTCTGAGTAAGTACCGGGGCATTCTTACCTGCCGTCAGAACGGGAAGCCCCATCACAGCATCTTTGATAATTCGTCCCCTGTCCCTCTGGTTCGCTTTTTTTTCGGAATCAGTACGATGCGCTCACCCTCGACATTTTGCGTCCAAGTCGTCCCCGGCGCGCAGGTTCATTTTTCCGCGAATTGCTTGCGGCAGCACCAGCCGCCCTCTCGTCGAGACCTTTGTTGTCACGACGAATCAATCTTACTAGGAATCTGCGGCCTTGGCCAATCGGCCGAAGGTGGGTCAAACGCGGGTATGGCTCGAGGAACTATCCATCACCTAGCTACGACTGGGTTTCTTAAGGCCTGGCGCGTCTTCGCAAGGTGGTTCTGCGAAAACAGTAAGCGTCATTTATACCGGCAATTACTCGTATCTCAGCGCAACCAACGGATCAACACGCGTTGCCCTGCGCGCGGGAATGTAACATGCGGCGAGCGCCACCAGCGTCAGCAGCACTGCCACGGCGATCATTGTCAGCGGATCGTTGGCATGGATATCGTAGAGCATCGAGGCCAGGTAGCGCATTACGCCCAGCGCTACGGTGATGCCCAGGACGGCTCCGACGACCGCCAGTACAATTCCCATCCGTAATACTAGTCGCAGCACGCTTCCCGGCTCCGCGCCAAGGGCCATGCGAATTCCAATTTCGCGCGTGCGCCGCGAAACTTCATACGAAAGCAGTCCGTACAATCCCACGCACGCCAGTACCAGCGCCAGCAAACCAAAGAAGCCGGATAGCCGCGCGACCAGCCGCTCCTGAAACAGCAACCGGTCGATTTGCTGCGATTCTGTGGTCACGTTGAAAAGCGGCAGATTCGTGTTTACTTGCGCCACGACTTCGCGAACCGCGGGAAGAAGGGCCTGGGGATCGGCCGCCGTGCGCAATTCAAAGGACGCTCCTCCGGCGCTTTGCGGGTGGTACATCATGGCGTGAATCTCTCGCCTTAGGCTGTTGTATTTTGCATCGCGCACGACGCCGATGATTTCGTAACCCGGACTCCTCGGGCGGTTCGTATCCGCCTCCGATTGGCCGAATTGTTTCCCGAGCGGATTTTCCTTGCCGAGGTATTTCTCAACGAAGGCCTGATTCACGATCACCGGAGTCGGCGCCAACGTTGGAGTTGCTCCCATGTTCGCAGCCGCCACCTTAAAATCCGAAGCCTGGAATCCCCGGCCAGCTAGAAATGGAATGTGCAGTGTTTCAAAGAAATTCGGCCCGACGCCGAGTGCGTCCGCCTCGGATTCTTGATCCTGCGGCGTGCCCGGCCAGTGGAAGCTAGTCACCATCAATCCATTACTCAACAGCGGCATCATCGAATAGCTCGCGGACTTTACTCCCGGCGTTTCCGACAGCCTGCCCTGCAAGTCGCGATAGAAGCTGTCCACCTGGGGTCCCTTGTAACCGATTAGCGTCGGGTCGATTCCGAAAATCAAGATGTTGTGCGAATCGAAACCGACATCAATGCTGCGCAGGTTCGCCAGTGTGCGCACTAAAAGTCCGGCGCCCACCAGCACAACAATCGCCAACGCGACTTGTGCCACCACCAGCGCGTTGCCGATGCTGAACCATTTTCCGCCCGCATGTCCCGAACTCGCCGAGCTTCCCTCACCCTCCTTGAGCGCCGGCGTCAAGTTCATACGCACACTGCGAAAAGCCGGTGCGATGCCGAAGAAAATTCCCGTGAGCAGCGAAACCGCAACCGTGAACCCGAGGACGCGCAGGTCGACACCCGTCGCAAATCCCAATGGACGGGTCTGATTGCTCGATACAAACGAAAGGATCGCGTGTGCTCCCCAATACGCGAACAGAACCCCTAACGTGCCGCCGAGTACCGAGAGCATTACGCTTTCTGTCAAAAGCTGCCGCGCCACGCGCGCACGCCCCGCCCCCAGCGCCAGTCGCACGGCCATCTCCTTTTGCCGGGCAGCGGCCCGCGCCAGCATCAGTCCGGCGACGTTCGCGCAAGCAATCAGCAAAATAATGCCGACGGCGAGCATAAGAACATACAAGGGATCGGAGTATTGGCTGCGCTGTCCAACCAAACCGCTTTGCGCCGGCACAAGCTTTATTTCCGGATTGTCGGCGGCCGTGGATAACGTCTTTGGTTCGCCGGCCATTTCCGACGAGCGCGGGCCCGGTGCCACTCCTCCCTGCGGCGCTTGCAAGATGGCCGGTTTATTCCCGGCGGATTGCGGCATGGGACCAAAAGGTGCATCGCGACGAGCTTCAGCCCGGCCCTGTCCGGTAACCGGTGGTGACGCCGCGGCGTTACCGCCTGCCGTTGCTGGTGCTCCATCGATGACCATTTGGCGCGGAACTCCCCCGCCTGTCGGTGCTCCTCGTCGTGGCCCAGGCGGTCCCGCCACTGTGCCGCTGTGGAATAGCGGAACGGCCCCGTGCAGCATTTCGTTGCGGAACAGACCGCTCACCGCTGCCTGCGCTTGAGCGAGCTGTGTTTCGGGTTGCAAGCGAGCGAGAATCGTAAGCCACCAGTAACTAACATCACTCTGGCGGTTTTCCCAGCGCATGGGATCGGTAATGCTTTGTGCGTCGGAGAGCGGCAGCCAAACGTCGTAATCGCTGCCCGGCGTGACTCCGGTGAATCGCTGCTCAGCGACTCCAATAATCGTGAACGGAACATTATTCAGTTCAATCGTGCGGCCGACGATGTCGCGCGAGCCGCCGAAGGCGCTCTGCCAGTAGCCGTAATTCAAAACGGCCACCGGCGCCGCGGACGGCGAATCGTCGCTGGACTCAAATACGCGGCCCACTGCCGCTTTCACGCCCATCGTACGGAAGAAGTCTCCCGAAACGAGCTGGCCGTTGAGAACCGTTGCAGGGCCGTTCCCTGACAAGTTCAGCCTGCCAGAGTTGGCGAACGCGGCCTTCCCTGAAAATAAATTTGTCTGCGCGATTTCCCGGAACATCGGTTCGGAGAACGAGCACCCTGACGGATTGCGAGCGGCGAAGCTTAAATCGGTTGGACAGTCGCCTGAAGACATGTACCCGTGAATGTTCGGCGCGTTGCGCGCACCCCATTTGAGCAGGACCAACTGCGAAGGATCCTCGACTGGGAGTGACCGCAGCATTACCGCGTCGATCAGGCTGAAAATAGCCGTGTTTGCGCCGATACCCAGTGCCAGCGTGAGAATGGCCACCGCCGCAAAGCCAGGAGATTTCGCGAGCATGCGAACTCCATACCGAATGTCCTGCCCGAGCTGCTCCATCCAAACGAAACTCCAAACCTCTCGCGTCTCCTCTTTGACGCGCGTCACGTTGCCGAACTTTCGCACCGCCGCATAGCGCGCTTCCTCCCACGACATGCCGCGCTCGATGTTGTCCTGCGTCTCCCTTTCAATGTGGTCGCGGATATCCTGGTCGAGTTCCTCCAACATGCGCTTGCGGCGGCTCATGATTTGCCTCCTTGCTTTGCCGGGCGGAGAATCCGCGCGATCGCCCCGGCCAATTTGTCCCATTTGCCGGTCTCCAGCGTCAGTTGGCGCCGGCCTTTGGCGGTCAGACGGTAGAACTTGGCCCGGCGATTATTCTCCGAGGTGCCTTCTTCGAAAGAAATCCATTGGCGCTTGATCAGCCGGTGCAGCGCTGGATAAAGCGAACCCTGTTCGACTTGCAAGACGTCGTCGGAATTGAATTCGATGGCCTTGGCGATGGCGTGGCCGTGCGCAGGCCCCAGCAGCAGCGTGCGGAGAATCAACAGGTCCAGGGTTCCCTGCAGCAGTTCTATGCGCTCTTTTTCTTCTTTAGTAGTCATTCTAGGTGAGCGTAATTCGCTTCTAGTAGAATGTCAAGGGGAACAAGCCGCCTAGGCCGCCGAGCCTCAACCCTGCGTCGCTTTGCATCCAGGCCATCCTCCTGACTGTCCCCTAAAGCTCACTGAGTGCGGTCAATGGTCGCCACTGCGGCGTTATAAATTGATAGGCGCGTGCGTATGCAAAAGAGGAGGTGATGCAGGCGATGAATCCGAATCGCGGGCTGGTACGAATACTGTGGAGCGCCGTAATGTTTCTTGCAAGCATCGGGCTCGCGGTTGCTACGCGGCGGACGATTGTGCTGATGAAGCCCGGAACGATGAGCTCCGCGAAGAATCCAGCAGTACAGTTGGACGCGCATTTTGCGAACCATGCCACTCTGACGCTCGCGCACGTTCTGCCGGCCATGCTCTTCATGGTGCTGGGGCCGCTGCAATTCGTGCGCGGCTTGCGGGCAAAATATCCGCAGGTTCACCGCTGGTCGGGACGGATTTTTCTGACCGCCAGCACGGTCGTGGGCGTCACCGGGCTGACCATGGCGTTCGGAAAAACAATCGGCGGCGTGGATGAGAAAGCGGCGATCACCCTGTTTGGAACTTTTTTTCTGATCGCCCTCGCGAAAGCGCTGTGGCATGCGCTTCGGCGCGAGTTCGCCCAGCACCGCGAGTGGATGATTCGCGGCTATGCGATCGGACTTGCGGTGGCGACGATCCGGCCGATCATGGGAACATTTTTTGCGGCAGCGCTGTTGCGCGGGCATGCGCCGGAGCCGAAAGAATTTTTTGGCACGGCGTTCTGGATCGGTTTCACGCTGCAAACGATCGCCGCCGAAATTTGGATCAACTATACGCGGCCGACTGCCGCCGCTCAGCTGGCGATGCTTCCCGCGAAGTAGCCGGCGCTTGTTAAAAAAGCGATCTTTTCCGCCGCGGGCTAATCCGCGGCCGCTGGCTGGCTTAGCGCTTTTGTCAGATCGGCGTGCAGCAAGCGATGAAACAAATGCTCGCCGGCTTCGCGGCGCACGGAGAGTCGGCCGGCAACGTACGCGCGGGAAGCGAGGCCGCGCTGCACGGCGTCGCAGATGGCTTCGTCTTCGTCTTGCACTTTTTCGCTGACCTTGATGCTCGCCTGATTTTTTCGCTGAGCCTTTTTGCTGATGTCCGCGAAGTAGTAGTCAAATACCACCGCGCACTTGTCCACGCTCAGGGGCAGAACGAGATTGGTGTCCATCACGCCTTCATAGGCGTTGATCATGAAGTTCGGATAAATCCACAGATAAAATGCGCGACCCTGGCGCGTGGCAGCCACTCCCGACTCTGACTTGGAGTCCGAGGAAAGCGGGCTGGACTGCAAACAAGCGCGCTCGAAATTCTCAATAGTGTATTTCGTGTACTCGATCACGCTGCTCAAACCTTTGTGCGCGTGCGGAACGTGATAGCCGCCGTCGAGATAATTGTCCACGTAGACTTTCCAGTTGCAATGCAGCGTGTAGACGCGACGGTCAAAATATTTCAATTTTTTCTTCAACTGCAGCGGCGCGGCCAGCTCCGGAACTTTTCCGAGAAATTCCAGAAGCGGCGCGGCGCGTCCGTCGAGGTTAACGAAGACAAAATTCTCCCAGGTGTCCACCTTGACGGGGACGAGGCCGTTTTTCGCGCGATCGAAATTGCAAACACCCTCGAACTCCACCATGCCTTTGAGTGCGCCATCGTTGCCGTAGGTCCAGCCGTGGTATGGGCAGCGGAATTGCTTCGCGCAGCCCTCTGCTTCGGTGACCACGACGGCCGCGTGGTGCCGGCAGACGTTGTAGAAGGCGCGCAATTGGCCGTCATCACCGAGCGTGACGACGATGGGCTCTCCGGCGAGGTCCGCGGTGAGAAAACTTCCCTTGTCGCGCACCTGATCGGCGCGGCCGACAACTTGCCACGTTTTCGCAAACACGCTGTGCTGCTCCAGTTCGTGAATGCCGGGATCGAAGTACCACGGCGAAGGAATCGTCCAGGCATGATCCAGGGGATCATTTGGATTGTAGAGATTAAGCAGGTCTCGCACGTTTCGTTGCATGACAAGCTCCCGGGTACGTCGATTGTACATGTCATACCCTGAAAACGCGGTTGGAGAGAAGGGCAAAAGATGAGGTTGACAGTCGACAGTCGAAGGTTGAAGGGGAATAACAGAAGGAAACGGCCAGGGCCTGGTTCGCAAGGTCCGGCCATTGAAAAGAAAGGAGATAGGGAACAGGGACATAAAGCAGGCAGAGCATATCCGCATACGCTCCGTTCCGAGGGAAAGACTGGGCAAGTGGTTGAATGAAAGGCAGATGCGTGATGACGGTTGTGTCGGTCGTGTACGTAAGAAGATGAAAATAAAGGGGATAATGGAGAGGGAAGGAGATCGGGTAAAAGGATCTGGTAAGAGGATCGATGATCCCCCTCCCCGCACTGTTCTTGGAACGATATGATTCCAAAAGGGTTAGAGGGTGGGTGGCTGCAAACGATATGATTCCATGGGAGTTATGGGGCAGGCGCAAAGATATTGGAGGAGCTAGAAGGACCGCCTGACGGGAGGGCATGGTTCGCGAGGCACAGAGGAATCGTCCCGGATGAACGAAACCATTATACCACATTGGTAACGTATGTCAAGGATTACTTTAACAGGACCTTCCTGAGTTTTTGTTGCAAACGCGTGCAAGTGATGGAAGGACAGAGGTTTATCGTTTCGGATAAGTGGGAGGGGACGGAATCCGTGGTAGAAGGGTTTTCGCCAAAAAATCCTGACC
>Ga0209470_1000397_pt1 | contig 34177 bp, 36 predicted proteins | sample GraSoiAngelo_125_FD_185882 | JGI IMG/M metagenome (GOLD analysis project Ga0209470, IMG submission 185882) | Grasslands soil microbial communities from the Angelo Coastal Reserve, California, USA - 14_0927_05_40cm (SPAdes) (version 2) | ecosystem: Environmental > Terrestrial > Soil > Grasslands ... | reverse complement strand
GGACGATTCTCTGTTCCTTCGGGAGCCTCGAAGGGCCGCCTTGAAGCACTTGAACTCCGCGACGGGGACAGGCAACGGTACGCTGGCTTAGGAGTTCAGAAGGCCGTGGAGAACGTGAACAAGATTCTCGGTCCAAAGATTCTGGGCATGGAATCACGAGAACAGGCGAAGATTGACAGAATACTCATCAGTTTGGACGGGACTGAGAACAAGAGGAGACTCGGAGCTAACGCAATTCTCGGGGTTTCGATTGCTCTTGCACGCGCATCCGCTGACACAGCAAAGTCACCTCTCTATCGGACGCTAGCCGAGGGACGGAAGCCGAGCCTTCCATTACCCCTGATGAACATCATTAACGGCGGAAAACACGCAGGGAATGACCTCTCATTCCAAGAGTTCATGGTTATCCCAGCCGGGTTCAGAACCTTCAAAGACGCTCTTCGATGCGGAGTCGAAGTCTATCACGCATTACGGTTAAGGCTCGAAGCAACGTATGGAAAATCCGCCATCAATGTTGGAGACGAAGGCGGATTCGCGCCCCCGATCAACAGTGTCGAGGACGCGCTGGGCCAGATCAATGACGCGGTCGAGGAAGCGGGGTATTCTCTCGGCCAGAACGTGATCTTAGGCATAGATGCCGCTGCAGACAGCTTCTACGACCAAAAGGCCAGGACCTACAAAGTTGATGGAAGAGAGATCGACAGCGACAAGCTTCTCGACCTCTACGTCAAGCTTCAAGAAAAATTCCCACTAAAATCGATAGAAGATCCCTTTCATGACGAAGACTTTGAGAACTTCTCGAGAATCACCAAAAAGCTTGGAGCCAAAGTCCAGATTGTCGGAGACGACCTATTTGTCACCAACATCAAACGCGTCGTCCAAGGAATCCGAGTCAAAGCAGCAAACGCCTTACTAGTGAAAATCAACCAGATTGGGACCCTCACGGAAACGATAGAGGCGGTAGAGATGGCGAGAAGGGCCGACTATGGGCTGGTGATAAGCCACAGGTCTGGAGAGACCGAAGACAATTCCATTGCTGACATATCAGTTGCGCTGGCAGCAGGTCAGATAAAGGCAGGCGCTCCAGCCCGAGGAGAAAGGACGTCCAAGTACAACCGACTACTCCTGATCGAAGAAGAACTTGGTTCCACGACAAGATTTTGCGGCCCTGAATTCCTGAAAAGCCACAACTAGGTTTCACCGACCGAGAACTGCAGGAAATCCTGCTGGAAGAGCTGGGTAGTGTACAATTGGTATTCAACGATTTTATATGCCCGACACCCTCGCCGATAGTCAGAAGAGTCTGCCATGGGCGAAGTTCGAAAACTGATAGAGGATCCGACTTTCCCTAACGGATGGCCGGTAAAAGAGACTCACATCGACCACCAACTGAAGTGGAAAGATGGAGTCAGCAAGGAGTATGGTGTTCACGGATCAGCCGTGGGAGTGGACTTTGACATTTGCATCGCAGACGGTATCTGTATCACAGTCTGCCCAGTCAACGTCTTCGACAGAATGGAACTGCCTGGAGAACAAGAGAAGATGGACAAGAGCATAACCAACGATAGCGGAAAGGCCCCGCTAGCTACGTGGAAGGCAGATCCGGCTCGGGAGAATGACTGCATCTTCTGCAGAGCCTGCGAGATTCAATGCCCCGTACAGGCCATCAAGATCACAGAGCCCTAGTCTTCTTCCCTCTCCCCCTAATCTTTCGCGGATTCTACAAGCCAAAAATATGGAAGCCTGAGCTAGTCAGCCCCATCCTTGCCTATTACGTTTGATGATATCGAACTCTCTGTCATCGCCGCCTTCATCGGCCTAGCAGTAACACTCCCCATCACGTATCTGATAGTCGACCGGATAATCGACAACAACGAAAAGAAGAAACTGGGACCTATAGAGAAGCTAGCGAAAGAACGGCTGCGATCTAAGCTCGGCGTCGGATTCCTCACAACCTTCCTCATCACACTCGTTATTGACATTACGAGCGCGTCCCGAGAGAAGAGCCCGATTCCGAAAGACGTGCTGCTGTTGCATATCGAGAAGCTCAAGACCGCACAGTCAGATCTTGAAACACTCCTTGGAGTCTACAGTAACGTGCTCGATGTCGAAATCGCACATATGACAAACGACGTAGTACTTCAGATCGAACACCTACAGGAAGATTTCGAGTATCTGGCCGAGACCCAACCAAGGCCGCCGACCGAGTCGCATGCCTCACATATGGAACAGGTTCTTCTCAAGACCGTCCACTTGACAAAGGCGGAGCTCATCGCCCTGGGAACAGATGACGCCCAGATTCGTGCGCTGGAGGACTGGCTTACCCAGTATACTAGGGAGAGGAGGCCATTGCCGAAGAAGGAGGAGCCGATCGCGGTGCGTGGAGGACATACGATCTGATGAGTCAAGAACAAGCCACGGGTCCCGTTCAAGAAATCAAAGTCGCAGAACCCGATGAGATCGCGGACGGAGGCTCGAAAATCATACACGTCGAAGGCAGAAACATTGCACTCTTCCGCGTCAAAGACCAATATTTCGCTATCTCGAACAATTGTCTACACCGAGGGGGACCCCTCGGGGAAGGCGAGGTCAGAAACTACGAGGTCACGTGCCCCTGGCACGGATGGAAATACAACCTCCTGGACGGCAGCCTTAGCCTGATACCTACGTTAAAGGTGAAGACTTATCCTGTGAAGGTAGGACCTGAAGGAATCTTCATCGAAGCTTAAGCCAGGAAGGTTAAACCGGGTTTACCTGATAAGGTTCTTGCAACCTACTTGGTAGCCTTTGACTACTTGATTTATAACATGGACTCGTAGCGTCTACGAGTATGATGAACAATATTCACGAAACGCCAAACAAGAAACAAGCGGAGAATAGAGAGTAATGCTATTCGCCCAATTCGTGGATCTCGCATCCATCATCCTAAGGCTTGCAATCGGATCCGCGTTCATGATTCACGGATATCCAAAACTCAAACAGAGTGAACAAGGCAAGGGCTGGATGAAGAGCATGGGATTGCCCACAGCCTTGATTCCATTCGCAGGAGTCGTCGAATTCTTCGGTGGACTCGGACTGATTCTCGGCATACTGACTCCAGTCATTGCCTTTCTCTCCGCACTCTGGATGCTATCCACAACTTGGCTGTCAGTGACGAAGATCAAGAAGAAATACCAAGGCGGCTTAGAAATTGACATAACACTCCTCCTGGCAGCTCTCGCCCTTACATTCTTGGGCGGTGGAACCTTTTCGATCGACCATCTAATCGGACTGTGACACGACCCCCATGGCTAGTGCGAAGACCTCAACCTCTCAGAGACTCGAGAACAGCGAAGATGCCGACGAAACAGTGCGGATGGCCCGGCAGACAGCTATCGAGATGATGAGGAAGGCCGGATACGATATCGGTACGAAAGTGAAAGTTGTCGTCGATCCGCAGCTACCGTTTATGGGATACACGATGCCCCAGGGAGGCAACTTTACGATAGTCGTGTCTGGTGGAGCGGTAGGGTCTGGACTGCTAGAGGGATTGCTGGTTCACGAGATGTCGCACGTCTACAGGATACGGACGAACCATCCTTCCCACAATAGTCAGATCTTGGAAGAGGCGATTGACAATCTTGGGACGAAGGTGGGCCTGCGTGACTATCAGCAGAAAATTGTGCACGACCTACTCAACGACATTCAGGACCTGTACGCCGACGATATCTCGTTCAAGGTGCTTCGCAATTCGCCGATAATGGCGTCGGACCAGATGACCAGATTCCTTCAAGACTGGGTAAAGGATGAGCCAGCTAAGACACGCGATCCCGCAATGGATGGCTGGGTCAACGCGTCGATAATGGCCCATAATGCTAGGGCCCTCGCACAGATGAAAAGGCATAGGATCGAAGATACTGGAGAACGAGCTGGTAAGGCGAATCAGATGTTCCTCGACCAGGTTTCTCCGGACATCGCAGGAGAGTTCGACTATTTCCGAAACACGCTCACAAATCTGAGGGAGGACATGGTGGCGAACCAGTACCGGAAATTATTGGCTGAGTATCTGGACCGGTTTGTAGGAATCGCAGAAAGAACCTAATGAACTCAGCTCGGTCCCTACAGCCTCCGCCGTCTAGCTTTTTAGGCCCTGAGAAGAGGATTTGGCTTCGTCGGCGGCAATTTGGAGTCCACTGGGCCCGCTAAGGGTCTGTCTTTCTGGCAAAAGCCGATCGAAATCCTGCTGTTTGGAGGGTTCAGCATAGTATTTGGCCTACTTCTTGCCTTTGCGGCACTAGCGCTTGCTCCACAGGCATCCGCATTTGAAAATGGGAATCTCTGGCCTCTGGTAGCATTGGCGGGCGTCGGAATGGTTGTATCGGGAATCGGCTTTATGGCAGGTAAGTCCTGGGGGTACGTTTTCTCAGTCATTATTTATCTCCTCGCGTATATTACTAGCATTGTCCAAGCATTTGAACGATTATTTGTCTGGGGAATCTTCCTCGATCCCATCGTTCTGACCTTTCTGATCATTCCTCGAATCCGATCATACTTTTTCAAACCACAGCCGCAGCCGATAGTCACCCTTTCCCACGAAGCTAGCGGGATAGTGACAGTCATCGGCGAGAATGCTCAGACTTCTCCGGTCTCTCCGCCAAAGAAAACAAAGATCCTTCAAGCTTTGCGCAAACCATCCAGTATTCTTACTATGATCCTCATTTTCGGACTATTCGCCATTCTTCCGGTGGTCGCAGCCTCGGTTCACACAGTCTCAGTGAGTGACGTAACGCTGAACATTCTCTACCCGCCTGGAAGCAGTGACTCGAACATCACTTCGATCTGGTTCGGCTTTTCACCGCGGACGGTTTCCGGGTCGATGTTCACATGGGGCGGCGGAAGGATGACCTTGGCTTTCTCGCTGAGCAACCTAGGGCTGTTCCAACAGCACACGATCGATTGGTTCAGCGTGTCCACGCCGGGCTTCACTCTCGACCCGACCATCGGCGTACCTATCACGGTGCCCGATTTCGCTACCATCAATTTCCACATGGTTTTGCAAGCTCCTGACTACGACTTCTCTGGGCAGGTCGTGCTCGAAATGCACACTACCTAGTTCGCATACGCGAATCGATTAGCGTAAATCCAACGTCCACATCAACAGAGTCGAGACTTGAGCGAAGATTTCGATTTCAACGCAGCTCTAAAGGAGCTGGATAAGAGCGAGACTCATCTCGTTGTCAGGGTAGAGTTTCGAAGATGGGGAAAGCCTGTGACGATTGTGCAGGGATTGCCCAAGACGGGACGGTCACTCGACGAGGTTGCTCATCGGTTGAAGGCCCGTTTGGCGACTGGCGGGACTGCAAAGGAGGGCGTGATAATGCTGCAAGGGGACCACCGTAGCAGAATGAAGGATGAACTAGTAAAGATGGGGTTCGCAGAAGACCATATTGAAATCTATTAGATCGATTATTTAGAACGTACTGCGGCTCGAACCTTCTCATCGTTGGCTCGAGTGGTGTTGTTCGACGGTTTGTCCCATTTCATGACCCATTCCGCCAGGGTCCCGAGGATCACCGAGAGCTCTACCCCTTTCTTCGTGAGCGCATACTCAACCCGTGGCGGGGTCTCGGGGTAGACCTTTCTCTCTATCACTTTTCTCTGGTCCAGCTCGTTCAGCCTCTCCGCGAGACTCGTTGCGCTAATGTTCTGGATTCTTCGCTTAAGCTCGTTGAATCGAGCTGGCTGCTTGAGGCTCAGAGCATGGATGACTGGAAGGGTCCACACCTTGGTGAGGTCGTTCCAGGCAGAGTGAAGGAGGTGGCACTCCTCAGACTGCTCTTTTGTTATGTCTTGGTCAACCGGGGTTAACTTACTCAAGTATTTCGCACCTACTTGGTTTGCTACGACTACCAAGTATATAAGCCCGACTGATGCTAGGGCTTGTTAGAGAAAATGATGACTCAGAGGACGAGAAGAACGACCGGGGCCGACTTCACCGAGAAGGAACTTCGGTATCTAATGGAGAGAAGTCTTGGAAGACTTGCTTTCGTATGTTCAGATACTCAGGCGCACATCATGCCAGTACTCTTCGAATTTGACGGCGCTTACTTCTATCTCAGCGGTTGGAATCTCAAATACAGTGAGCGATTCCAGGATGTGTCACCAAACAAGGTTACTTTGCTCGTAGACGATGTGGACTCGCCGACCAGATGGGTCCCAAGGGGCGTCGAGATAACTGGAGAAGCAGAATCACAAGAAAAAGGAGATTATCTCTATGTGAGAATCAGACCCGTCGGAAAGACGAGCTGGGGGCTCTAGACTATGTCAATACTCACATCTCTAGAGAGCCAGATTACTGGAGCGGTCGAAAAGCTCAGCGAGAGCGTAGTTAGCATAGACAGCGTCAGAGTAACACGGGATTTTGCGTACGGTGTTGTACCCATCGAAGGAAAAGGCTCCGGACTAATCATCGACTCGAAGGGATATGTCATTACGAATAATCACGTCATTGACGGAGCCGCCAAGGTTCAGATTCACCTCAAAGACGGACGCTCCTTCGTAGGAGAAGTGGTCGGAAGCGACCCGTCCACCGATATTGCGGTTATTCACGTTGAGGCAGAGAACCTCCCAGCCGCAACATTAGGAGATTCAGAGCAACTCAAAGTCGGACAACTCGCCCTAGCAATCGGTAACACTCTTGGGCTACAGGGAGGACCAACAGTCTCGTTAGGCGTCGTCAGCGCACTCGGAAGACCCTTGCCAGGTGCCGATTTCATCTTTGAAGGACTAATCCAGACAGACACCGCGATCAACCCGGGCAACAGCGGAGGACCGCTCGCTGACATCAGCGGAAACGTCATCGGAATGAACACTGCCATGATACCCTACGCCCAAGGCGTTGGATTCGCGATTCCAGTCAACACGATCAAGTGGGTAATGCAGCAGATCCGGGAGAGAGGCCGGGTTGTTAGACCCTGGCTGGGAATCTATGGAACCACCCTTAACGAAGCACTTGCCAGAAGATACGACCTTCCAGCCGACTCAGGAGTGTTAGTAGTTGAAGTGGACGCCAGAGGACCCGCATACCGGTCCGGACTACGAGTCGGAGACGTCATAATCGGCATCGGATCCCAGACCATCAATCAGATGAAAGACGTGCTCTCTGCCCTCTCCAAACACGCCATCAGCGAAGAAGTGGACCTCCGATTCATCAGAACCGGTACCAAACGAGTGACTAGATTACTGCTCCAAGAGACGCCTTTGCAGACCGTCCAGAGACGATAAGATGATAAGCATCGAGAAACCGTCGATTTTCAACGTGCTGTCGTTCGAAGCAACGCGTATATCTCGGAACGGAGTATTGATCTAACAATGGCCCTTATAGACGTCAGCAGCATCATCCAACTCGCATACTTTGGATCGTTTATCGTCCTAATGTTCTACGGACAGCGAATCCAGATTAGCATGATGCTTGTTGGCGTCAAACGGAATCTAGGCAAGCTGGAGAGGCTTCGAAAGGCTGCCCACGATAGTGTTCTCAGCTCAGCCCTGCGATTCAAGGGCGACCAAAAGGCCGTTGAGTCTCGCATTGACAGATTGACTGGGTCGTTCGCCATTCAACCCGTGAGCATGGATCCATCAGGGATCGTGGGCAAACTCGAACACATCCTAGATACCTACGATGATAATCTGAGGACGGAGGTCAAGGCCATCGCTACTACGGCAACGGAGGCCGAGGTCAACACACTCTCCAACCAGATGGAAATTTCGATCGGCGCGGATCAGATGTACAGAGTGGTCCGCCACTTCTACCTCCTAGCCAGGAAGCAGGGCGGAATCCTCGCACTATACCAGCTCCAGATGGCTATGCCTCAGATAATGGAAGAGGCCGAGGCTTACAGCTCAGCAATAGACGCATTTGCCAAAGGCAATCCGATAGGAGACGGAATAGGCCCCCTAATCGCGAGCAAGATGGCCGAGGGCGCTCAGTCTCGAGAGATCGAACAGGACACGATAATGTACGAGACAGGCCTAGACGGCAGAAACCTCCTCCTAGTTCGTGCTAAGGGTCCAGGCGGTAGCGTCGGAAAGCCTGGAATTGCCGTTGAGAAACTCATAGAGCAAAACTCTCCCACCCTAGTCGTAACGGTCGATGCAGCCCTCAAATTTGAAGGTGAACCAAGCGGAGAAGTCGCGGAAGGCGTCGGTGCCGCTATTGGGGGTCCCGGAGTAGACAGATACCACATCGAACAGAGTGCATCCAAGCGTCACATCCCTATGATCGCCATAGTTGTGAAAATGTCAAACAAGGAAGCGATCTCAGCTATGACACAGCAGGTCAGGCTGGCTGTGGACGAGGCAATAAAACGAGTCAAGAATACAATTCTGTCGGCGTCCAAGTCGGGAGATACCGTGATTGTTGCCGGCATAGGCAACACCATGGGAATACCCTAGGCGCAGCATGGACTAACTGGGCACTCTGAGAAACGCACCTCGTCATGGATTCTCTGGCGTAGCTCTGTTCGAATGTCCACCACTATACGTCACTCACCATCTACATCAAACCACCAGACGACTAAGCGTCGGGTTGTGTGTTCGCAGACAAGCCATTTTGTTGATTCCACACTTCTCTGAATCTTCTTCTGCCTCTCACTACAACGAAGACAAAGACGACTATTGCGACAAAAGATGAGACAAAGAAGGTCTCGAAAATGGACGTGTAGACGCTTGGAAAGCGACCACCCAACGCTCCGAAGAACAGCAAGGCTGAGACAGCAGTTGTGAGAGCCACCAGCCCATAGATCAGCTGAACCTTATGATCCCATGCGGCGAACTCTTTATGTTTCAAGTTAACGTGGTCCAGGTAGTACCGTCGTGCGATATGGTTTCTGTAGAAGTACGGGTCCATCATCGTCGAGTCTGACCAAAGCTCTTCCCTACAGATTGGACAATATCCTAGCATAGATACGAACAATGACCGATAGTTCTGTTACTTGATGCAAGTGAAAAAGATTGCTCGGCAGCGAACCGTGAGAGTTTACAGCTAGAGTGATCTCTGGACGATCCTCAGACAAGCGTTCATGATATACGGAATCTTGTTCTTCGCGAGGATCTGTTTGGCTTCCTCGTTCTCTAGTCCGAGCTGGGCCCAGAAGACGAACGGCCGCCCATATTTGCGGTGGAAGTCGACGACCTGCTGTGCCAGCTGGGGTAGCTCTTCGCTGGGCCGGAACACGTCGACAATCTCGACCTTGCTTGCCAGTTCCGCCGGCAGGTCCATGAGGCTGGGATAGGCTTTCTCGCCGACGATCTCGTCCGCGGTCGGATTCACGGGTATGATCTTGTAGCCGTGGTCCTTCATGAAGTGTGGGACCGTGTAAGCGTCCTTGGCCGGGTTCTTGCTGGCACCTACGACCGCGATGGTCTTGTACTTTTTTAGTACTTCGTGGGGACTGATGGTTGCGCTGGGAGTCATTGTCACGGACAATTCTGAGGATCTAGCAAGATGGGCTCGAGTAGAAAAGGCTTCGAAGAACCTGGGTTCAATCCTTAAAATCTAGACCGGCCTTCCCAAATCCGTGTCTCCTAACTGGAATGCTAAGCCTCCGAAGAACGACGACGAATACTTCGAGCGAATGACAAGATCACTCTTCACAGCGGGCCTCAACTGGAAAGTGATCGAAAACAAATGGCCTAACTTCCAGAAGGCGTTCTCTGGGTTCTCAATAATCAAGGTCGCACGGTTTTCTGATAAGGACGTGAAGAAGCTCATGACAGACACGGGCATTGTCCGGAACGAGAAGAAGATCCAGGCCACTGTTCATAACGCAGGTGAATTTTTGAAGCTAGAGAAAGATTTCGGGTCTTTCCAGAAATACCTCAACACATTCGGAAAGGATGAGGAACGCATGTTAGAGGCCGTGCAAGAGCGGTTTCAGCATGTTGGACCGTCGACTGCTAGGACTTTTCTTTGGGCGTCGGGATGCGAGTTGACTCCGACGCGTGAAGAGAAGAAGTGGATGAGCGGCCACAAGAAACCTTAGACGGTTGTTAGCGGAGAGCTAGAAATAGAACTCGCACTCTGCGTCGCGAGAATCAAGTACGATTACGAATTATCGTCTGGTAACGGGTTTGGTAACTGTAAACGCTAACAGAAAACGAGACAGGAATCCCTACATGGGGCAACGACCTCAGCACCGCCTGGCCCTGGCGGAGTGAGCTGGGACTCTTCGATGGGCATAGCTCAAGCAACCGCGTTTCGCGGTCGAACGTCATCGTATCGACTGCCTAATAGATTCCTTAGCTTTTGGTACGACCTGCTCGGCGAAGATACGAACTTGGCTCTCTTCCTCTCCTTCCGTGGAGGGCCAGAAGATGAATGTATCCAATCCTAAGTCTTTGTAGGATGAGACGAGCCAGTCTACCCAGTGTGAGACGGAGCCTACAAATGGGCTCTTTTCATGGAGGAAGAATGGTTTCTTTTCAGACGCCTCCGACCGCTCATGATCATCGATCACGCCGACAACCTGAGCGATTCGTCTGATCGACTCTGGTGATCTACCGTTCTTCTTTGCCGACTCGTCGATAAGTCGTTGTCGCCCCCTTATCTCGTCGCTGAGCGTGTAGGTACTGAGCGGATTAACCCAGCCATCCGTTAGTCTGCCGATAAGTCGCATCATACGCGGCCCGACCGCGCCAGTCCAGATGCTTATCCGATGATAGGGGCTCGGACCTGCTTGGGCATTTTCCAGCCGGTAATATTTTCCGGGAAAACTTACACGATTACGATCATTGCCATAGTTCCAGATGAGATGAAATAACCTGTAGCGCTTCCTCGTACGCTGCAACAGCTTCTCTAGGAGTTCTCCTGGTCCCGCCCCATGACTGGATAGCATCCCAGAACGCGCCAGTCCCCAGGCCCAATTCTATCCGTCCTTTCGTTAGAATATCCAGTGTAGCGACCGATTTTGCCAAGATTGCAGGTGCTCTCATCGGTAGATCGCTAACGTCTGGAAAATACCTAATTTTCCTAGTGGACGCCGCCAAGGCGGTAATCAGGGTCCAAGTATCAAGGAAACTACCATTGTACGGATGATCCTGAATACCGATAATCTCTAGGCCCACTTCGTCGGCTGTCTTTGCTATCTTGAAAATATCGTCCGCACTACTACTGTAGGGCGTAATACTGATGCCGAACTCCGGTTCCCGACGCCGGGACGTAGCATCTTCTCTTAGCAACGAATCCCACACTCCTCGATACGTCCCGCCGCTAATTAATCAGACGCCGAGCAGATTCGGTCTTTTAGGCAACACTCTACCCCGATGACTACTAGCTATGCCAGCTCGCCGGAATTCCCGCCCCTACGTGACACTCAACGCTGCGATGAGCCTCGACGGAAAAATCGCCACATACAATGGCGACTCGCGAATGTCGTCGCCTGCCGACCTCAGAAGGGTCCACCGCTTGAGAGCCTCAGTCGACGGTATAATGGTCGGAATGAGAACATTGCTCAGAGAGGACCCAAAACTTACAGTGAAGTTTGCAAGAGGGCGCAAACCCCATCGGATCATCGTAGACAGCAACGCACAAACACCGCTCACCTCGTACGTAGTCAGAACGGCCGAAGAGATTCCGACAATCGTCGCCGTAACATCCAGAGCACCAAAGAACAGAATCGAGACCCTTGAACGGAGAGGAGTTGAAGTCTTTGTCTGCGGAAAAGGACCGCTAGTATCGGTAAAGATTCTCCTACAGACACTGAGAAAGATCGGAATCCGGAAGATTCTCCTGGAAGGAGGAGGAGCGCTAAACTGGAGCATGTTGAGCGGTGGCCTTGTCGACGAGGTCTCGGTCGCCATCACTCCTAGAATTCTGGGAGGAGAGAAAGCAGTGAGTCTCGTCGAAGGGAAAGGGGTCGCCCTAGTCAAAGATGCCGTGAAACTGACGCTCCTCAGGACGTCGAAATATGGACCGGATTTGGTTGTTCATTACAAGGTGCAAAACTAGGTTCAACCCTTCTCGGTTGATCTTGATCTTGGCATCGCTATGGGAATCCTCCAACCCTTGCGCAAGCTGACCATTCTAAGCGTGAAGGTTGCAATCGCGGCGAGAATCTCCGCCGGGACCCCAGAGAATCCGATTTGAGTAGCGATAATGATGATCATTGCTCCAAGCAAGGACGCCACCGCGTAGATCTCGCTCCGAAAGATCAACGGGACTTCCGCTGCCATAATATCTCGCAACACTCCCCCACCTACTCCCGTAAGCATGCCGAGCAAAGCGGCAGGTGCGGGACCTAGTCCAGCATTGAGGGCGATGACGGTTCCGGTGACAGTGAAGACACTGAGCCCAACTGCGTCGAAAGTCGCTATGAACGTTCCATGATTCGCGATTCTGTTGTACCAGAAGAAGACTATGAATCCAGCCAAACTGGCCGTGCCAAGATAGCGCCAATCGGTCAGGGTTGCCGGCGGCGTATGTCCCAGAATCAGATCTCTCACGATTCCCCCGCCGAGACCGGTCGACACGCTGAGCACGAGGACGCCGAAGAGGTCCATTCGTTTCTTTACAGCGAGTATTCCACCGCTGAGGCCGAACGCGAAAGTTCCCATCAGATTGAGCGCTAGATTGAGAGGTTCTTCCATTCGTCGACGCCCAAGGAGCGCTTGTCGTGTTTCTTCATAACTGTGAGCAATTGCTCGACCGTCCCAATCGATGGGTGACCCAAGGGCTAGCCTCCACACGCTTATCTGCTTCGAAGTTGCGTCGACTCGTATGAAAGAATACGATCTTATCGTGATCGGTAGCGGATCAGCGATGAACATTGTCGAGCCGATGATTCAGGATAATCCTAACATTCGGATCGCTGTTATCGATAAGGACGAGCCCGGAGGCATCTGCCTTACAAGGGGATGCATACCGTCCAAGATTCTACTCTATCCTGCTGAACTGGTTCGGAAAATCGAAGAGGCGCGAGAACTAGGTATTGACACTCAGATCAAGAAAATCAGCTTCGAGTTTGTAATGGATCGGATGCGGAAGCTCATCTACACGGACATCGACCAGATAAGAGAGGGACTATCAAATTCCAAGAATATCGACTACTATCATGAACCCGCCGAATTTATCGCACCCTACACCATGAGAGTAAGGGGTACCGAGATCAAGTCGAAGATGATCTTCCTCTGCATCGGTTCCAAGACAATCATTCCACAGATCAAGGGCCTCGACAAAATCAGCTATCACACGAGCGACTCCGCGTTCAAGATGAAACAGTTACCGGAGAGCATCGCCATTGTTGGAGGAGGATACATTGCCGCAGAGTTCGGCCACTTCTTCGCATGCATGGGGTCCAAAGTCACCATCATTGGAAGAAACCCTCAGTTTGTGCCCGAAGAGGAGCCTGAAGTCTCAGCCTTGGCAATGAAGGTGCTGGGCCGACACATCAATATCATCACCAACCATGAAGTGAAGGAAGTGAGAGAAATCTCGCAGGGCTTGAAGGAGCTGGTTGCTCTCGACCGCAAGACTGGGAAGACGGTGACGGTCACATCACGGGAGATAATGATTGCAAGTGGGAGAGGACCGATAACTGATATCCTTCATCCCGAGAAGTCTGGAATAAAGACGACGCCCGATGGATGGATTACAGTTAATGAATATCTGGAGACCTCCCAGCCGGGCATATGGGCGCTTGGAGATGCGGACGGGAAGTATCTCTTCAAACATGTTGCAAACTATGAATCGGCCATAGTCTACTACAACGCGATACTCAAAAGGAAGGTCAAAGTAGACTACCACGCTGTGCCTCACGCCATATTCACCTACCCTGAGATTGCAGGCGTCGGAATGAAAGAACAAGAAGCTATAGCAAAGTATGGAACGGACAAAGTGCTCATCGGCTTTCACAAGTATGAAGACACAGCCAAGGGGGAGGCGCTGAACGTCAAGGACTATTTCGTCAAGGTAATCGTGGAAGCAGACACCGAGAGAATCCTAGGCGCCCACATCATCGGCCCCGAAGCCTCGACCCTAATACACGAGATAATCCCATTAATGTACACGCCCGAACAGACTTACAGGCCGATAAGGGATATGATGCACATTCACCCGGCGCTGAGCGAAGTCGTGGACAGAGCGTTCCAGTCCTTCATGCCACCCGAACACTACCATCACACGATCGAACACTCACATCAGATGGTTGAAGCTTAGGGGAGAGGTTGAATGAGTAGCGAAGATCTTACGTTCGAAGACATACTGAAACACATCGACAGGGAATCAGAGCACTTCGTCGTAAGACTGGAAGCTCATCATCGCTCCGGAAGAGAAGTGACCATTGTCGAGCCTCACAGACTCTCCAAAGATGAGTCATCGCTGAGAGACCTTGCGCGTCAGCTGAAGGAGGCGCTCGGCACGGGCGGCGATGTCGAGGATGAGCGAATTGTCCTCCACGGAGATCACCGGACCAAGGCAAGGGATGAGCTCGTTAAGCTTGGATTCAAAGAAGAGAATATTGAACTGATCTAAGAAGAACCGGATCGAGACTCGAGATACGACTCAACCAGCAAGTGGCGACACTCCCGCGGCGAAGCTTGCAGATCTTGTCGAGGAACGATACCTCGTTATTGAAACCTATCGGAAGAATGGGGACCCAGTTCGAACTCCGGTCTGGTTTGCTGAACATCAAGGAATCATCTACGTTAGGACCAACGCAGACACAGGGAAAGCAAAGAGAATTCGCCGTAACCCAAACGTCCGAATTGCGCCGTCCAGTGCAAGAGGCATCCCCAAGAGCGATTGGATCGAGGCCGAGGCTATCATAACTGGCGAGGGAGAGGCGAAGATTGCGTTCTCTCTTCTCAAGACAAAATACGGCATTCAATACCGACTAATTCGATTCATCCACCGGCTACAGACAAGAAAGGACAGATCAGTCGCACTAGGAATTAGGATTTGAAACAAAGAGCAACCTCCACAGTTAAGACATGAGCATTCCGAACCGATTCTTCCGTAAAGCCTTATTGAGAAGACAAGCACCCTTTTAACGCGATAATTGTGCTGGACAAAAGCGAACTGTATATGTGTCCCAACTGTGAAATCGTAATGGACGATTGTGAGTGCGCCTGCCCATACTGTAGCGAGAGCAGCGATTGCGACTGCGCGGTAGGACACGGAAGGGCGACCGGGGGCTAATCGACGAGCAACGCTCCAGCCAAGACAAACGACCTCTCTTGGATGACCGGTGGGCCGCAAGGCAGCGGAGTCGACTCATCCGCCAACATATTCGCAGGAGCCTGCGCCCTCTCCGGTCTCTGGACCTTTGGCTCACGAGAATACTATTCAAGCATCAAGGGACCACACAGCTATTTCGAGGTCCGAGCGAACAGCGAGAGGATAAGATCACAGGTAAACAACGTCAACCTACTAGCCACATTTGACGCCGAGACCCTCATCCGCCACGCCGACGAGGTCTGCCCCGGAGGGGGAATAATCTACGACCCCACCTTCAGCGCAATCGAGATAGACAAAGTCGACACCATCGAACAGCCCGTAGTAGCCCGGGTCAAAGACAGACTAGCCAAGCAGGGACTGCCCGGAACGGTCGCAGGAATACTGGAAGAAGCCAAGAAGAGAAACGTCAACCTCTACCCGATACCGTATAATGACATAGTCGCAAAGACGGCCGCCCAGATTGGAGAACACCAGCTCAGCAAAGTCTCACGGATAGTCAACGTCCTCTCGGTCGCAGCCTCATTCGCGATCCTCGGCTTTGACCTCAACTACCTCAACCAGTCGATCGCTAGGACCTTTGGAAGCAAGAAGAAGGTCATCGACATGAACGAGATCGGGGCCAAGATGGCCTACGATATCGCCAAGGGACTTCCGAAACAGTCTTTCTCGTACCAGCTCAAGCCTATACAGAACCAGCCCAGACTATTACTCATGGGCAACGAAGCAGTCGCCCTGGGAAAAATTGTCGGGGGATGCAGAGTCCAGACGTACTACCCTATCACGCCCGCCGCCGACGAGAGCGAGTTCATAGAATCTCATGAAAACTTCGACCTCCTCGACGGGGGTCAACCTGGAAAGAAAGGATCAGTTCTCGTCACACAGACAGAGGATGAGATTGCTGCTATCACAATGGCCATAGGCGCGGCACTAGCCGGAGCCCGAGCCGCAACATCAACCTCCGGACCAGGATTCTCACTAATGGTCGAAGGCCTAGGGTGGGCAGGGATGAACGAGGTCCCAGTAGTGATAACACAATACTCGCGCGGAGGACCCTCAACAGGCCAACCCACGCGCCACGAACAAGGAGACCTCAAATTCGTGCTCAGCGCCTCCCACGGCGAGTTCCCGCGTATCGTTCTCTGCTCAGGAGACCTCGAAGAATGCTTCTACGACGCGATCCGAATCTTCAACTATGCAGAACAATTCCAGATGCCGTCCATACACCTCATCGACAAGTCAATGGCAAACACCAGCGTCACCATCCCACAACTCAAAACCGACTTGGTCAAGATCAATCGCGGAAAGATGGTCGAGAACAACGGGTCCACGAACGGGAACAGCGAGCCATACCACAGATTCGCGTTCTCTCCCGACGGCGTATCGCCTAGAGCAGTCCTCGGCTCGGGACACCGTTTCTGGAACAGCGGAGACGAACACGACGAGATGGGACACATCGAGGAGGACCCATTCAACAGGATTAGCATGATGGATAAGCGGATGACTAAACTGGAAACGGCGGCACGGGAGATTCCTGAAATGGAGAAGTTCAACTTCTTCCCGTCAACCAGGAAACAGGCTGACGCCACACTTGTCAGCTGGGGATCGACGAAGGGACCAATACTCGACGCGATGAAACTTCTCGAGAAAGACGGGATCAGCGTGGAGTTCTTGCAGATACGACTTGCAAATCCGTTCCCGACAGAGAGTGTTAGGGAAAAACTGTCAAAGGCCAAGCTCCCGATCGACATTGAGCAGAACTACTCGGCCCAGATGGCCCAGGTCATTGCGGAGAAGACGATGATGGACATCAAGAACAAGATCGTAAAGTACAATGGGAGACCGATGACTCAGGATGAGATCTACGAGAGCGTCAAACGGATAATCTCAAACCCGACACAAAACAAGAGAGTGGTGTTGACCCATGGCGCTTAAACTCTCAGACCTCCGGACAGACGTCCACAACGATTGGTGCCCCGGATGTGGAGACTTCGGCATAGAAGCCGGGGTCAAGATGGCACTGACCGAGCTGCCGATTGACATCAACAAGCTCGTCCTCTTCTCCGGAATAGGCTGTTCCGGAAAGATCGTCCACTTCACAAACGCTACCGGCGTACACACACTACACGGCAGAGTTCTGCCCTTCGCGCAGGGCGCGAAACTTGCGAACCCTGACCTAGAGGTTATCGCAATAGGAGGCGACGGCGACGGGCTCGGAATAGGAGTGGGACACTTCGTCCACGCAGGACGGAGAAACATCGACATGACCTACATCATCCACGACAACGGAGTCTACGGACTCACCAAGGGACAAGCCTCACCAACGCTCCAACTCGGGATGCAGACCAAATCACTACCTATGCCTAACATCAACACAAGCGTCAACCCAATACTACTCGCGCTCGCGTCAGGCTTCACATTCATCGCCCGCTCTTACGCCTACAACACGAAACATCTCAAAGAGACAGTAAAAAAAGCGGTCGCCCACAAGGGCTTCGCACTAGTTGTCATACTCCAACCCTGTCCCACCTACAACGATATCAACACAAAAGAATGGTATGGCGGCGAAGACCGAATAGACCCCTTCACGAAAAAGCCTACACCGCGTCCATACGAGCTGGAGCCTACAGGTTATGATGGGAGGATTACGCCAATGATGAGCGAGGTTGATGTCGAGAAGAAGATGTCGCAGATAATTGAAAAGTCGAGGGAATGGGGAGACAAAATCCCGATCGGCGTCTTCTACCAGAACGAAACTATTCCAACGTATGAAGATCGCATAAAGGCCCGCCTACCAACCTACCTCGAAGTGCCTCCATCAGGACAGCAAGTTGCCAAGCCAGACGGCACATCGCCGGTCAACCTAGCAAGTCTCTCCCGAGAACTGCTATTCGAGAGGCTCGTACTAGCCCAGTAGCTATCCAGACTCTCCCGACAGAAGACCAAACGGAATCTCGGCGATTATCCCTTACCCCCAGCACGATTGTGAGCTACAGCACTGCGAATGAGATCTTTCAACTCGGACTCGTTAATCTTGTCACTCTCGTAGAAGTCAATTGCCCGTGTCTTTTTGGCATCTAGCCCGGCATTGAAGAGCTCGTGTGGATCTGGAAGACTTGCGCCTTGGAAAAAATTCATTTTCACACTTCCCTTGAAAGCGCCCACCGCTAAAACGAGTCCCTTGTAAGTGAAGACTGCAGTGTGCCATTTCCACTCTTCAGTGATCTCAGGTTCAGCGTCGTGAATGATCTTGCGAAGCTTGGTCATCGTTTTGCCACGCCAGTCGGTAAGCTTCGCAATTTGATTGTCGATAAGTTTGGATGGATCCATTTTACACAACTACGAGGATTTCAGTATATGAATGCGTCAACAACTTTCCTAATTTCCGCTTGAAAGTCCATTCTTGTTGACGGCCGTCAGCACGAGTTGGTCACACCAACCTATGCAAACATCGCCCAGTCTCTCCGCTATGAGATGAAGAAAAAGAAGGGATGGAATGGTACGCGAGTCTTTGTCTACATTCTGCCTGAAGCTTGGAACAGGGCGAAAGCGTTGCCGTCTGGGTCTTGGAGGATCGCGAACCATCCGATGTTCGGGATCTCTTCCTTGCCCTTTGCAACCTTCGCTCCAAGATTCGTGGCTTTGGCGAGGGATTGGTCGATGTTGACTACGCTGAAATGGTTGAGAAATCCTGTTTCGCCCATGGTCTTCTTGTATAGTCCGCCCATGGTCTCGTTCTCACCGGCGTCCTTGTGAGATATGAGCCAGTAGTCCATTGGTCCCATCGGGACCTTGGCAATTTTCCAGCTGAAAAGTTGCTCGTAAAAGCGAGCTATTTTCTCCGGCTCGTTGGTAGGGATCTCGAAGTGCACTAGCGTAGATTCTCGCGGTTGAGGTCGGGTTGTGGTTGTAGCTGCTTCCATTAGAAACCAGCGAAGCGATGACGGGTTCGCCCTTCTTAAACGTGACAACACAGCTCGAACCTCTATTGGCGTTGCGATAGACGAGTCAGCGCTCGCCGGCAGAGAAGTTATTTCCCGACACTGACATCGCAACTACCCGAGCCTTCATTGTCGAGCGAATCCAACTACAGTACCAGAGAGTTGAGCCTCGATACCTGGCCAGACTTCGAGAGATTGTTCTCTAAGCACGGAGGGGTAGGAGGTTGCTGGTGTATGTACTATCAGCGTCCCCGTGGTGGAACGATGAAGGGATTGACGTCTACAGAGAGGCACTCAAAGAACAGGAGAGACAAGAAGTCGCTAGTCGACGATGACCGTTCTCATGGAGTTCTTCTCTACGACCGTGAGAGTCCGATCGGTTGGTGCGCTTACGGATTGAAGCAAGAATTCCCTCGAATCGACAACGGAAGAAACTACCGGCGGATGAACCTGGAGAACGACCCTGAGAAGCTGTGGCGGATCACGTGTTTCTTCGTGGATAGGGACTATCGTAAGAAGGGCGTCGCAAAGGTTGCTCTGACTGCGGCTCTGAGTTCGATCAAGGCTAAGGGTGGAGGAGTGGTCGAAGCGTATCCTGTGACGCACAAGTCGGCGAAAGCGTGGTCAAAGTGGTCCAACTGGTTCTGGTTCGGAACTGAATCAATGTTCGAGAGGCAGAAGTTCAAGGTGGTCGGTTTATTGGGACCCCATCATCTACTGATGAGAAGAACTATCAAACCTTGATGGAATGTCCGACTTACGGTTTAGAGGGAGGTTTTGCCAGAGCCTCGATTTCAGACGAAGGAGCTTCTTCCTCTAATCTTAAGGGACCAGCTAGTGCGGCCATTCTCTGAGACATTTCGGCGAGACGCTTGTTGACCCTGTAGTTCACGGTGCCAGAGTCGTAAGTTCCATCGCTCTTCAATTGACCGGCTTTGACACCGGTTAGAGTCTCCATGCCTTCGTCAATTGTACTGACTGGGTAGATGTGGAATCTGCCTCGTCTGACTGCCTCGACCACTTCCTCATTAAGCATGAGATGCTGGACGTTGCTCCTGGGGATCATTACCCCTTCGTCGCCTTTCAATCCCTTGACCTTGCAAGTCTTGTAGAAACCTTCTATCTTTTCGTTGACCCCACCAATCGCCTGGACCTCTCCTTTCTGATTCACGGAACCTGTCACCGCCAGGTTCTGTTTGATAGGCAGTTCCGATAATGCTGAGAGTATCGCGTAAAGTTCAGTGCTGGAAGCGCTATCACCGTCTACACCTCCGTAGCTCTGTTCGAAGACAAGCCTACATGAAAGACTCAGAGGCTTGTCGTGAGCGTACTTGTTCTCTAGATAGCCGGAAATGATCATGACGCCTTTTGTATGTGTCTGTCCCCCCATCCTGGATTCACGTTCAATATCGATTATTCCCCTCCTCCCTAGCCCTAGGCTGGCGGTAATTCGGGAAGGTTGGCCAAAGTCGAAATCTCCCAGGCTTATGACGGAGAGACCGTTTACCTGTCCTACCTGAGCTCCTGCTGTGTCTATGAGGATGATTCCTCGCTCAATCATTTCCTTTATTTTTTCGTCTAGAAGATTGGAGCGGTAGACTTTCTCGTCGAGAGCTTTCTTGATGTGAACATCTTTGACTATTTTTGCTCCGTCTTGTGTTGCGTAGAAATTTGCCTCTCTCACTAGGTCGGCGATCTCGGGGAATTTAGTCGACAACTTTGTCTGGTCTTCAGCTAAGCGGGACCCGTATTCCACAACCTTCGCCAGGGCCGGCGCTTCGAGGTGGTTGAGTCCCTCTCGCTCACAAAGAGAATGAACAAAGCTGCCGTATGTTTTCTGGTTCTGGTCGTTCCTTTCGATCGAATCATCAAAGTGAGCTTTGACCTTGAACAGAATCCCAAAGTCAGGGTCCTGTGTGTACAACGCTTGGTAGATTTCATGGTCTCCGACAAGTATCACCTTCACGTTCAACGGTATTGGCTGAGGAACGAGAGTCTTAGTGCTGGCAACTCCAAGCCTTTGTCCCGTCTCCTCAATCAGGATGCTTCCGCTCTGCAGAACTCTCTTCAAGCCATCGTAGGAAAACTGATTCTTGAGCAACTCAATCGCTCCAAGAATGAGGTAGCCTCCGTTAGCCCGGTGGAGCGAGCCTCCCTTGATGAGGGTGAAATCTGTAGTGAGAGCTCCAAATCGTGATTCGTTCTCAAACTTGCCCAGCAGATTAGTTACCGTAGGATTGTCTTCCGATATCACTGGAGCTCCTTTCAACTCTGAATTATCCACGATGACGTTGACATCATACCTTCGAAATAGGAAATCAGGCAGACCCTTCTCCAATGGACTCTGTTGCTCAGCGTCTGGCTTCTCTTCCGTCCCTCCTGGAGTGAAGAGTTCCGTATTCTCCATGATATCATCTCTAAGCTCGTTGAGATGTTGAACGACAGCTGGCAGACCTTCGTAACGGGAGACGAGATTGGTCATGAGACCGCCGATAGCGTAGCGCACCGAATCATCCCTGAGCTTCTTCAGCTCCTCCAGCGTTCTGGTATCAAGATCGTTGACCTCTTTCCCCGCTTTGTCAAGCGCCGCTCTGACGGTGTCTCTACTCTGATCGTATTTCTTCTTCACGCGCGCTGGAAGAGAATCGAATTCTTCCTGACTTACCGTCTTACCATCAACGACGGGGATTATTGTGATACCCAGCTGGGTCATCCGCACAGTGTAGCCGTGCACCTCCGCTTGTTTGTTTAGATCGCTGAGAATCTTATTACGTTCGGCGACCGCTTTCTTCGTGATGGTATTCCCTCTCGAGACGAACTCTTCGTTCTGGAGTGCAGCGGGAACCGCGCGCTTTGCCTGATCGACAAGATTCTTCATGTCTTTCTGGAAGACCTTGGCTCTACCGGAAGGAAGCTTCAACGTCTTTGGCTCGTATGGGTTCTGAAAGTTGTTCACGTAGACCCAGTCAGGAGGAACAGGCCGGGTCTTTGCGATATTTTCCAGGAAGCTTCGGGCGGCAGGCCTCTTCCCTGTAATCGGCGGACCCGCAACGTAAACGTTGAAGCCTTTTCCCTTCATTTCGACTCCGAACTTCAGCGCCTTCAGAGCACGGTCTTGTCCAATGATACCGTCTACAGGACCGAGTTCTGCACTTGTCTCACATCCGACCTGGTCGGGCGGACACTCCAACCTCAGTTTTTCGGGAGAGAGTTCGCTGACAGTCATTGATTGCTCGAAACGGGAATGGTTCTGTTAAGTCTTCGTTTGAAGATTTTCAGGTTCCAGAGTCGGGATAAGAAACTCGTTTCTACTCTGCGAGAAATATCCGGTAGTCGGACCGGGATTTCTAGTTTGACCCCAGGTCTACTGGTTTGATGCTGTCGAAGTCTATGTTCGTTGTCGGTACAGGTAGTTCGAAGGTTTCTGGAAGGTCGCCCTTTCCTAGGCACTTGAACTCCCTATTGTGGCATTTGGGACATTTGAGATCGAAGCGGATCGAACCTTGTTCGGCTCTTTCCTCACGAGGGATTCTATATCCGCATCCTGGCCGAGTGCACTCGAAAATGTAAGTAGCGTCACTATTTTGTTGATGAGGTGTTCTCGAAGTGGTCTTTCTCGTGGCCCTTGAAGGGGCTTTCGTATGGTCGATTCCCCGCTTCGTTTTCACTTTCCCTGTAGAATTCTTCGATTTCGTCGGTGGCTTTGCGGCGTGACCCTTTTTTCCAGTTATTGCCATGAACGTTATTCAAGCATTCTCAGGGTCTGAACTTTCAGAGTAGTGTTACCCACACTGCCAGTACAACAGAAAAGCAGCAACCGTTCTTAGGGCATTTTCGTCTAATCAGGAGACTAAGGCTGAGGGCGTAGTGATTCGAACTCGGCGTGATAGACCTCTTTTCCAGAGATGAGGAGATCGAATCTGGAGTGCAACTTCTCAAGGTCGGGATTCTTAGCCACTTGAGAATGAACGTCCTTCATGTGGGAAGCATCCTTGAACTTGGCGATCTCGATCCAGAGTTCTTCATCGTTGGCAAGCTCAACGGCAGACGGGAGGCTAGCCCCACCAAACTTGGCTGTCATATCTTTCGGACGGAGAAGCTCGTCGGACAAGCACCCGGCATCCTCGAACAGCTTCATGATCGGCCTGAGCGCCTGCACAAAGGCCTCTGCCTTTCTTCTCGGAACTCGGTACAAGAAGACAGAACAGTAGGCCATAGGACTGACCCATTCCCTGACCTGACGGGCTTTATTTAGACCCCACCTACTTTGTATCAGACAAATAGAAGAACCCTTACTAGGCGTCGATTTCTCGTTGTAGGTCATGAGAAAGGGACCGTCCCAACGGGCTGAGGGATTCACGGAATCCGTCATACGGGAAATGACCAGGCTATGCCAAGCTTACAACGCGATAAACCTAGCACAGGGATTTCCCGACTTTGATCCTCCCGACAGAGTGAAGAGCGCGGCTTCGCGAGCTATCCGACAAGGCTACAATCAATACTCAACCACTCACGGGGTCCCCCGCCTCAGACAAGCCATCGCGCACAAGATGTCAACTTACAATCATGTCCCGTGCAATGCGGATGACAATGTTACCGTAACATGCGGAACCACCGAGGGCATGATCGCATCTCTCCTGGCACTTCTAAACCCGGGAGAAGAAGTGGTAATCTTCGAGCCTTTCTACGAAAATTATGGTCCAGACTCGATTCTCTCAGGAGCAAAGTGCAAGTACGTTCCACTCGAAGAGCCCGGCTTCAAAATCGAGGAAGAGAAGCTGAAAGAAGCTTTCTCCAGAAAGACCAAAGCGGTCATAATCAATACCCCTCACAACCCGACAGGCAGGGTCTTCACTCGTCATGAGCTAGAACTCATTCGAGACCTTTCCATGGACTATGATGCTTTCGCGATCACCGATGAGATCTATGAACACATCCTCTACGACGACAGGAAACACATCAGCATCGCAAGCCTAGACGGCATGGACGATCGCACAATTACAATTTCTGGATTTTCAAAAACCTACAGCTCGACTGGCTGGCGGGTAGGATACGTGATCGCGCCAAAGAAACTGACGCTCGCAGTTCGGAAGGTCCACGATTTTCTAACGGTCTGCGCTCCTACACCTCTGCAGGAAGCTTGCATAACCGCTCTGAAACTTCCACTCTCCTATTATCGGGACCTCCGAGCCCTGTATGCTAAGAGCAGGAAATTGCTATTGCAGACATTGGAGAACGCTTCTTTCATCTGCACAATCCCCGAAGGTGCCTACTACGTCTGGACAGACATCCGACGAACGGGTTTCAAAGACGATAGAAAACTTGCGGAACATCTGATAAAGAAGATAGGAGTCGGCGCGGTACCAGGTTCGAGTTTCTATCATCTCCCATCCAAAGGTAGACTCAAGCTGCGCTTCTCCTTTTCCAAGATGCCTCACACTATCGAAGTGGCAGCTTCCAGATTGAGCAAGTTCAAAAGGGCCAATCAGAGAGGCTAATTGTTGAGAGACTCACTTTAGGTTCAACCACTCTTTTTCTAGCCTCAACTTCTCCAGGAACCATTTCCTGCGAGGGGGATGAAACTCCAGTCGGGGAGGATTAGAAAGAAAGGCCCCCTTGAGAAAAGCGCTTTCCGATTTTGCGACCTGGAGGTAGCAGGAGCCTTCACCGCCCCACTGCTTCATCTCTCCCTTCTTGGTTAGTGACACTGCCAAATTGTTGGCGACGACCTCGGCTTGGCCTTGTGCGAAGACCCCTGCTTTGGGCAGGTAGGGCGCATGTCCATGAGGAGTCTCAATTGAGGTGATGTCGCCTATGGCGAACACGTCCTCATGTCGTGTTGCTAGGTTGTAGGGATTCACGGGAATCCAACCGGAATCGTCTGTCAGACCTGCATCTCTTACGACTTGAGATGAACGATGTGGTGGAGTTGTGATGAGAATATCATACTTCAACTCCGAACCGTTATCGAAGATGACCTTATCCTTGTCAACCCTAGCCAGTTTCGTCTTCGACAAATATTTGATCCCGCGACTGTTCAAGAGTCGCTCGACCTGTTTGCCAATGACGCTGCCTGCCGCAGGAACTGGATGGGGCTCAGGTGTGAAGAAGTGAATCTCAGCTCTCTTCTTTGCTCCTCGAAAGTGTTCCTCCAGTAGTAGAGCCAGCTCGTAGGGCGCAGGTGGGCATTTTATTGGAAGTCGTGATATTCCTATGGCGATCGTTCCACCATCGAAGTTGTCAATGGCCTCGCGGAGTTTCAGGGCTCCTTCAATTGAGTAGGCGTTATGGCTGCAAGCCTCGAGTCCCTGTACTTGGTCGAAATCGAATTCGGTGCCTAGAGAGATTACTAGCTTGTCGTATCTTATCGTCTGAGACTTGGTCTTAACAGTCCGTCCGCTGACATCGATCTTCTCTACTTTATCGCCGACCATCCGAACATTCTTTCTCTTGCTAAGACCTGTTGGACTACGCTGTATTTTCTCGGGCTGGCGCCAGCCGAACACCAGCCATTGGAACGCTGGGGCAAAGGGGATTCGCAGTCGGGGCTCTACAACGGTAACAAGGCCTGAACTGCCGACTTGTTTGGAGATCAGATTGGATGCGGTGAAACCGCCCATTCCACAACCGAGAATGACAATGTTAGGTTCAGAAGGCAATTAGCTCTCAGACTCGAGGGTCTTGCTCCTCTCGACAGCATAACGTTTTGCAATTCTACGCCAGTGACCCAAAGTTTTGGGCACCCATTCCTGCTTAGGCGGGGTACTTGCTCGGAACAGATGGCGGCGGTGAGGGACAGTTCTTGAAAGAAGAGTGTTGCTTAGGAAGCTGCCTCTACGGGGAATTCGCCGCGGTTCCTGACGAATCTCAATAGTTTGACCTGTTTGCGGGCTTCTTCGTAGCAGAAGTTGCAGAGTCGGACTGACCTTTCTCCGGGTTCAGGCATGAACCATGTGGTCTCAGTTATTGGCTTAGGATCCTTGCACCAGGCACACTCGACTGTGTTGCCGGGGAGAAGAGTGAGCTCACTCATGCTGTTTAGAATGGTCGGAGTGGCGAAAGATAAGCCTAGCGTACACAATATTTCTCGACCATGCGGTCTAAAGATTATGCATGATGAGCGTGTGAGTGATTGTTTGAATCATGATCATTGCGCCAAGAACAGAGTCAAGTAGGGATTATGAACTCGAGCTCTTCCCAGATCGATTAACGACTGTTTTCCAGGCACGCGTGAATGGTTGACCGAAGAGGGCTCGCGGCAACAATGCTTGCGGGACTATTGTTCGGGACCAGTGTCCCGGTGATAAAACTGGGATTAAATTTCGTCCCGCCTGATACATTTGTAACTCTGCGCTTTGCGTTTGCTTCCGCACTCATCGTTCTCCTGCTACGAGGACACGGTTGGGTGCAATGGAGTCTTCTTAGATCAAGACAGATCTGGATTATTGGATTCATCAACGCCTTAGGCTACGTCCTTCAGTTTCAAGGGCAACTCATCACCTCTTCATCGAATGCGGCTCTCATAATCAGCACTGCGGCTCTTATGATCCCGGTACTAGCATTGGTCTACGCCCACGAGAAAGTGGGTTTGAGAAAAGTAGCTGGAGTCTTGTCGGGATTCATAGGAATCGTCTTCCTTGTCACCAGAGGCCAGCCCGTAAACCTCGGAAGCTCCGAAGTCCTCGGTGATTTGTTGATCCTTGGAACAGCCGTGACAATAGCGCTGGTCTTCGTCCTCTCAAAGGACCTAGTTGAAAACAAAGGAGGACGAGCGGTTACAGGAGGAATAATCCTAGTCACAACCCTGCTCCTGCTCCCAACTGTCCCTTTCGACCGCGGCTCGTCGATCAATCTTGCCCCGGTAGCTTGCTTCTACGTCGTCTTCCTAGCCGTTTTCGCGACCGTAGGAGCGTACTATTTTTTCACGAAGGGTTTGGAATCGGTCTCTCCAACTGTGTCCTCGATAATTCTGCCCATTGAGGTTATGGTCGCCGTCACATTATCCGTGATTATTTTCAGCGATCCATTCAATCTCTATTCTGGGACAGGCGCATTCCTGATAATAGCGGGTGTCGTTCTAGTCAGTACCGCTACTTAGGTCCGGCAAAAAGGGCGCGCGGCCACTTACTGGTGAGCGCCGCAGTTCGGGCAATTGGCCGAGTTCTGGTTCATGAGGCTCTGACAATACTTGCAACGCACCTGCGCGACCTGTTGCTGAGGCATCTGACCCTGTTGAGGCATCCCGTACCCTGGCATCGGCTGACCATATCCAGGACCCCCGTAGGCTGGGTTGGGATTGTACCCTGGGTTGTATCCGGGCGGGCCATAGCCCTGCTGGACGGGATACCCACCCGGCATGTAACCCGGCATTTGCTGGGGCATGCTACTTGGTGGGACAAATGCAACTTGTGTCTGGCCGGTGAGATCAGGCCGGCCTTTGACTTGGACAACGGCCTTGATGCTGTTCTCCACTGTAGCCCCGCCCCTAGTCACCCGGCAGGGCGGAATGCCTACGCTAAAGGGAAAAGTCTGAGTAGGACCGCTGCCAAAGTCGTTCGGCCCAGTCACCTGAACGTCTCGCGAGAACAGGACGTTTTGTCGGCGCTGTCTTTCTTGAATCTTCTGATTGTTGGGAAGCGTTACCCAGACCATCTCTTCGTAATTCTCAAACACCCGAGCTTCCACTCTAACCCCCAAAGACTGGATGTATTCTTGAGCTTGCACGTTGACTTTGCCAACGACGCCTTCTCCCTCAACAAATGTCGGCTTGTCAAAGCTAATCCAGACCTTGCCTTTCGGTGCTCTCAAATGATCGAATAAGCCCACTTGCGCGTTCCACCCAACTGTTTCTTGCTTGCAAGGCACGCACCCTATCAAGAAAGCGTAACCCGGACAGCGAAATAGAGGGAATCAGTACTGGAAAAGAGGTAGAGAGCGCGACTGTGTCAGAAGGTTTAATTTTTCCCCGAGAGGCTAGACTCTTGACCCAGATAACGTTGGACTAAAACGGGGCTGGGAAGAGTTGATCCCTGGTGAGCTACGTCCTGGATGAGAAAGAAAATGGACCTGTTCCCGAAACAATAGCCCATAAGCCGTCAAAGACAACGACCGTCCCGGAGAAGCAGGCACAGGAAGAGCCGACGCCCGAGGTCCCGAGCCAAATTTCCCAACTTGAAGAGGCTCTTGAACAAGAAAAGGAGAAATCCGAGGACCTGCTCCGCCGGCTTCAATATCTTCAAGCTGATTTTGAGAACTATCGAAAGAGGGTAGAGAAGGAGATGGGAGACGCTAGGAAGTTCAGTAACGAACGCCTGCTCTCGGATCTGTTAACGGTCAAGGACGAGCTTGATTTGGCATTTGCAAGAGCGCATGAGGCGAAGCAGAACCCGGTCTTGTTGGAAGGAGTAGGCATGGTCCAGAAACGGCTTCAAAACATCCTGTCAAAAGAGGGCGTGGAGAGAGTGCCAGGTGAAGGGTCCATGTTCAATCCAGACTATCATGAAGCCGCCCTCAGAGTCGTCTCCAACGAGGACGAAGGAACAGTGGTTGAAGAAGTCCGGGCGGGCTACATGATGAAAGGAAGAGTTCTCCGTCCGAGCATAGTTAAAGTGGCAGGGAAGAACCTAGTGGAGGAAAATGAGCAATCCGAAACGGGTGAGGCTGATAGAGAATGAGCAAGCCTGAAACTGAGAAGATCCTGGGCATAGACCTAGGAACTACAAACAGTGCTGCCGCGATAATGGAGGCCGGACGCCCTCTGGTGATTCCGAGCGGTGAGGGTCAGACGGCGTCAGGTAAGATGTTCCCGTCAGTTGTTGCGTTCACAAAGGACGGACAGATGATTGTTGGAGAGCCTGCAAAACGACAGGCCGCGACCAACGCTGAGGGAACGATTCAGGAAATCAAGCGGAAAATGGGCAGCGACTACAAGGTCCGCATATACGGGAAAGAATACACTCCCCAGCAAATATCCGCCTTCATACTACAGAAGATCAAACAGGACACCGAAACATTTCTCGGACGACCGATAAAGAAGGTCGTCATCACTGTTCCAGCACACTTCAACGACAACCAGCGCCAAGCAACGAAGGACGCTGGTGAGATCGCAGGATTCGAAGTAGACCGGATAATAAACGAGCCAACCGCCGCGTGCCTCGCCTATGGTTTGGACAAGACGGACAAGGAGATGAAAATCATGGTCTTCAGCTTTGGAGGAGGCACCCACGATGTTACGTTGATGGATTTTGGGGGCGGAGTCTTCCAAGTCCTATCTACGAGTGGCGACACGCAGACAGGCGGCACTGACATTGACAATGCGATCGTCGATCATCTCCTCACCGAATTCCAACGCCAGACCGGCATCAACCTCCGAAACGACCAGTCAGCAATGACAAGGCTAAAGGAGGCAGCGGAAAAAGCGAAGATCGAACTCTCAACACTCCTCACAACTGACATCGACCTGCCCTTCATATCTTCAGACAACTCCGGACCAAAACATCTCCATATCACCCTCACTCGCTCGAAGCTTGAGGAACTGGCGTACCCGATAGTTCGCAAAGTCGAGACCCCGATAAAACGAACGCTGGATGATGCAAAGCTCCAGCCGAAGGATGTGGACAGAATAATCCTGATTGGAGGCCAGACCCGTATGCCGATGGTCCGCAAGTTCGTCGAAGACATGATCGGAAAACCGGCCGAGAGAGGCGTCGACCCCATGGAATGCGTCGCGGTCGGAGCCGCAATTCAGGGAGCAGTCTTAGCTGGCGAGGTCAAGGACATACTCCTTCTAGACGTGACACCATTATCCCTAGGAGTCGAAACACTTGGTGGTGTCGCGACCAAGATTCTGGAACGTAATACGACGATTCCCACGAAGCGCAGCCAAGTCTTCTCGACCGCAGCAGACTCCCAGACCACGGTGACCATCCATGTTCTCCAAGGAGAGAGAGCCATGGCAGGGGACAACATATCCCTTGGAATGTTCAACCTGACGGGAATACCGCCTGCGCCGAGAGGTGTCCCTCAGATTGAAGTTACCTTCGACATTGACGCCAACGGGATGCTCAACGTGAACGCGAAGGACATGGGCACTGGAAAACAGAACAAGATCACGATCACCGCGTCCACAAAACTCTCGAAGGAATCCAAGGAGAAGATGGTCAGAGAAGCGGAGGAGTTTGCGGAGCAGGACCGGAAGCGGAAGGAAGAGGTCGAGCTCCAGAACACCGCAGAAAGCATGCTCTACACTGCGGACAAGACCAAGGAGGAGTTGAAGGACAGGATCACTCCCGACCAAGTCCAGACGATTGACAAAGCAGCCGGCGTATTGAGGGCCGCACTAGCCGGAAAAGAACCGGATAAGATCAAGAGTGCTAGCGACGAGTTGAGCAGAGCTCTTCAGAAGATCGGCGCGGAGATCTATGAGAAGGTGGCCTCAAAGCCGGGCGAGGAGAAGGCGCAACAGGCGCCGCCACAAGGCGCGACCCCGACTGGAGACGGTGACAAGGTGGTTGATGCCGAGTATCGGGAAGTAAAAGACGAGGGTTCCCGGTAGAGAACGAGTAGAATGAACGGGATATGGACAAGCGAGACTACTACGACGTCCTTGGAGTCCCGAAAAGCTCCGGCAAGGACGAGATAAAATCCGCCTATCGAAAACTCGCACTACAATACCACCCAGACCGGAACAAGTCGCCTGAAGCGACGGAACGCTTCAAGGAAATCTCCGAAGCATACGCTATTCTCTCCGATGACGAGAAACGGAACCAGTACGATCAGTTTGGACGAGCTGGAATCTATGAACGATATAATGCTGAGGATATTTTCCGCGGAGCGGACTTCGACTCGATCTTCCGCGACATCGGCGGAATTGGAGGTATCTTCGAGCAGATCCTCCGGGGATTCGGCGGCTTCAGCACCTTCCAAGGATTCGGAACCCCACAGCGACCCTCCAGAGGCGAGGATCTAGTCTACGATCTAGAGATCAATTTCGACGACGCAGCCCATGGAGCTAACAGAGAGATAGAAGTCCCGAGACTTGTCCAGTGCAGCGTCTGCGGCGGGTCCGGCGCTCAACCGGGAAGCCAGCGGAAGACCTGCAAGACATGCTACGGACGAGGACAGGTACAGCAGGTCCGGCGATCAGGTTTTGCACAGATGATCCAGATAACCACCTGTCCCAAATGCAATGGGGCAGGGACGGTGGTCGATAAGCCGTGCAAGAACTGCGGCGGCAACGGACTCACGCGGGAGAGAACTAAGCTGCAGGTAAAAGTGCCGGCCGGAGCCGACGAGGGACAGAGCCTGAGACTGCGAGGAGAAGGAAACGCTGCCCTAGGAGGACGGGCCGGCGACTTGTACGTTCGAATCCACTTGAAGCCTCACCCCTCCTTCAAACGCGAAGGCGACAACGTACTCTATGAGACGAAAATCAGCATCCCCAAAGCCGCTCTCGGCGGTGAGCTAGAGGTGCCTGCGATAGATGGCAAGGCTCAACTGAAAATTCCACCTGGAACCAGAGCGGGGACGGTCTTCAGGCTTGAAGGGAAGGGCTTCCCACACGTAGAAGGCTGGGGCCGGGGAGACGAACTAGTCCGGGTCGACGTGGATATTCCGCGAGAGTTGAACAAGCGGGAACGAGAGCTGTTGCAAGAGCTTGCTCGACTACGCGGAGAGAACCTCTAAGGTTTCGTATCACTGAGTTTCTTCTGTTCATTCTCTGGTAAGGCTGGAACTGGTGCTGCTCCTGGAGATGAAGAGGATAGAGTCATCGCGGAAGGCGCGGTAACTCTCGCGACGCTGGCTCGCTGAGACTCTTCAACAGTTGGCAGACTTGCGAGTATCTTCTCCACGGCCCCTCTGATCTTCGGAGTGGCAATGGTCTCAAGTCGAGACTTTGCATGCTGCAAGTTTCGGTAAAGGGTCGCAGCGATCGCCGAGCCCGCCAGACCTATTCCCAGACCTAGAGCTGCGGTAAACGTTGTTCCATGGGTTCCGAGCAGTTGGTCAACATAGTCGTGGAAGTAGGCGTTGAATACGTATTCACTGGCGATCCAGTAAGCAAGGAATGCGACAACTGCAGCTTCGAGAACCATCAGAATCTTGACAGAGCTTGGAGTGACAGGCTTCACTGGACTCCTCGCCGGACTCAATCTGCGACTGGCCTCTACGCCCACGATGATAATGAGTCAACCTCCAGCAGGGCATTTGAGAAGATTGTATCCTTGCTACGGGGTCCCGGAGAACGAAACGTCATGGAATCCGCATTGATCTTCGTGCGCCGGGCTCTGGCGCCGCTAAAGTCAGCCTAACCTACTCAGTTCGTATTGACTACTAAGTATATATTGTGGAGCGGAGACAGGTTGAATGATGACAACTCACAGACAGATAGACGCTTTTCTATCGCACTCAATCTTGGACGAGTCGGAAGAGAGCAATCTAACGCCGAGAGATACTGGAGTCCTCCAGACGGTAATGGAGGAAGGCTTGACAGTCTTCACCTTCGACGGGCTGAAGCGCCTCACAGGTTTACACCAAGAGAAACTGTCCAGGATTATCGATCGTTTAGAAGAAGAGGGTCTCTTGGAGAAGGTGGATGAAGGCTACAGAATTACCGCTAGAGGAAACGAGACCATTCCCCGTCCTCTAAGCACCGCCCTACAACCGATCCCCATCGTCCAGTCACTTCTTCCCCGGGATGTTGATCTTCAGCAGATAATCTCCGGCCTAAAGGGTCGATGGTTTGGCGGACTCCGATGGCTCGGGTACAGCCAAGAGAACGACGCAACGATTCTGAAATGGATTGCAGAGGAAGACGGTATCCAGATTGACGCGAGATTCGCTGACAGCTACCTGAGCATCGATGCGAAGGTTGCTGAAGGGAGAGAAGTTAGTCAGGCTGTGAAGGCTGCCCACCAGTTACTAGGACATGTTTCGGGACTATACGGTACGCCAACCCGCCGGCGCCAGCATCTGGCCTCCCAGATAGCTTACTACCCCAGCATGGATTTCGCCTAGACTGTGACCGGTATTCTGTGCTGACTGGTCAACAAATAGGCCACCTGCCCCTACAGGGGTAGGTGAAAAAATGAGTAAACAAACAAGTTCGTCAGCAATTCTCGAATCAGTCTCAGACGCAATCGTCGAAGTTACTGAACGCGTATCCCGATCCGTCGTCCAGGTAGGAGCTGGAAGATGGAGAGGAGGCACAGGCACCGTCTGGAGCAAGGACGGACACATCGTAACCAGCAACCACGTCATCGGTGAAATGCGCGAAGTCGAAGTAGGCTTCAGCGACGGAACCAAACACACAGCCAAAGTAGTGGGGAAGGACCCCTACTCGGACCTTGCACTATTGAAAGTGGACGCGGACAATCTCACAGCTATCGAGACAGGCAACTCCGACGGCCTCAAAGTCGGACAATTCGTCCTAGCAGTAGCCAACCCCTTCGGCAGACAACCAAGCGCAACCTCAGGGATCGTTACAAACCCTGCTTTCAGCACGCGAAGATGGTGGGGCGGCGGAGGACTCGACAAAGTACTAGTCACAGACGCACGGCTCAACCCAGGCTACTCCGGCGGACCAATCGTGGACGCCCGTGGTAGAATGCTGGGAATCAACGCAGCCTACGCCAACAACCGTGGAATCTCAGTCCCAGTTAACACTGTCAAGACAGTCGTCGACAAACTACTACACGATGGAAAGATCAAGCGCGCATACATGGGCATAACCGCTGAAACAATTCCTCTACCCGAGAGCCTGTCAAAGCAATCTGACATTGGCCAGTCAGCAGGACTAATCATCTACGGCGTCGACCAAGAAAGCGCAGCCAAGAAATCAGGCCTCGCATTAGGCGATGTAATAGTGAAGCTCGACGGCAAACCAGTCGAGACCCTCGCAGATCTACGAGGACTCTTAGACGACAAGGCCATCGGTAGACACGTCAACATCTCGGTACTGCGCGGCGAGAAGCTTACGCAGCTGACGATAACCCCAACAGAAGCAGAACAAGACTAGAGAATCGCTGAC
>Ga0209470_1000394_pt1 | contig 34396 bp, 36 predicted proteins | sample GraSoiAngelo_125_FD_185882 | JGI IMG/M metagenome (GOLD analysis project Ga0209470, IMG submission 185882) | Grasslands soil microbial communities from the Angelo Coastal Reserve, California, USA - 14_0927_05_40cm (SPAdes) (version 2) | ecosystem: Environmental > Terrestrial > Soil > Grasslands ... | reverse complement strand
CCGAAGGCGCCGGTGCGATCGGTTTCGACCAGGGTCACGATCTTGCAGACCGTGATGAAGCCAGTCGGAGATACGACCTGAGGCAGCGGGATGGTCTTGGCCCCAATGCCGGGCGCGAACAGGGTGCCGTGGTTCTTGGAGCCCTGGGCTCCGCCGGCACCCTCGCGGGAGACCGTGGTCCAGCTGCATCGGTTGTACGTGGACGGATTCGTGTTCCGGATCGCTCCGGGACCGGTCGTGATGCAGAACTCGGATTGGCTTCCCCCGCCCGGACCTCCGATCGCCGTCTTCCAGATGCCGGTCAGGGCGAGATGGCTGCGGAAGTAAATCGCGAGGCTCTTGCCCGCCGGCAGGTTCGGCCACCAGGATTGCGGGTACTTGCCCGACGGTCCGAAGAGGTCCACGAAACTGACACGGAAGTAGTGGTCCGTCGCAGGGGACGACTCCGACTCTGCCCCCGACGAACACAACCCGTTGACAACCGTCGAGCAAGGCTCGTTCCGCTTCGGAAGCGTCTTGTTCAAGTCGGCGAGCGGCAAGGACATGAGGCTGGTCCAGCCCAGGTTCGGATCCGGATTCGATAGGCCCTTGACGTCGGAGATGCAGATCGACCCCGCCTGCGGAACCATGATCGAGCTGCCGCCCTTGGGGATCGTCACGATGTTCGGCGGCGTGCTGCACTTGAAGAGCCCGCCGCCGGGCGGGACGGAGGTCTTGGAGTAGAACATCACGTTCCCTTTCAACGTCACGAACCAGTCCTGCGTCCAGTCAATCACAATCGCGTTTTTTTCGGCGAAGAAGAAAGACATTGAGACATCAACCGCGTTCGGGATCGTCGCACCGCTGGAGCCCGCATCGAAGCGGACCTCGGCGTCATACAGATGGCTCTCCAACCAGAAGTCGATGTTCCCTTCCACCCATTGGTTCGCGGCGGTGATGTCCTGGCGCTCCTGGTTGCCTAACGTGGTCACCGTCGGTGTCCCGCCTGGGCTGGTCGCGGCGAGCGCGAAGTACGCAATCCCACCGAACACACTCGAGGCGACCAACAGTAGCGCGAGCCCTACCGTTCGAAGCGATGGTTTCTTGATCTCATTCGTCGACCGACGCTCTCGTACATCGTTCATGGAAAAATCCTCCGAGAGCAAACAACAACGCAGAACAATGCGATGCTGATTCCTCCCCCCGTCTGGTCCATCATCCAGGTTGAAGGGATTCAGGCTTGTGGCACGGTTTTTGACCCTGGAGCGACGAGGTCCTGGGAGTAAGTCACCCTCGAGGTCTCCGGTGGGCCGTTCGGGGCCGGCTCGCGGTGTGTGAATGGGGAGCCGCCAGGGGGCTTCGATCCCCCGACCTGCAGTTTACGAAACTGCCGCTCTGCCGGGCTGAGCTATGGCGGCATTGCGCCACCGCCTTCCTACAGGGCGGTAGGAGGGAATTTCCCGCTCCAACCGGCTGAGACACGATGGTGCGGACGGAAGGAAAAGCTCCCACGCCATAAAGATTCCGAGAACATCTGCTGGACCCGGACAACGTTTAAGCGAGACCCGACCATCGCGCGGCGTGCAGCGCGTCTCGGGATGGTATTACGACGGCCATCGCTTCCGAGCGGGGACGGTCGGATGGGAAGAGGACATGGTCGTGGAGGTTCGCTCCGGTCGCGCCCGCCGTTCGCTCGCGGAGGGACTCATCATCCCGGGACTGTGGAACGCGCACACGCACCTCGGCGACGCGATTGTGACGCAGGAGCTCAAGGGCACAATCGAGGAGCTCGTCGCACCACCGCACGGGCTCAAGCATCGGGTCCTCGCGAAGGCGAAAGACGCGGCGGTGATCTCTGCGATGCGACGCGCGATGGCGACGATGGTCAGGACCGGGACCACGGGGTTCTCCGACTTCCGCGAAGGAGGACTCAAGGGACTCAAACTGCTCTACGCGGCAGAGGCCGCCCTGCCCGTTCGAGGGATCGCGCTCGGCCGGCCCGCCGGGTTATCGTACGATCAACGGGAGGTGGCCGCAATCCTGCGCGCATCAGATGGGATCGCGGTGAGCTCCTACATCGACTGGCCACGCGATGCCATCGAGAAGCTCGCGGCGGACGTCCGTCGGGCCAAAAAGATCTTCGCAATCCATTGTTCCGAACGCGTCCGGGAGGAGATCGACGTGGTTCTCGATCTGAAGCCCGCATTCCTCGTCCACATGGTCCAAGCGACGGACGCAGATCTCGAACGCTGCGCGGACGCGCGTGTCCCGATCGTCGTGTGCCCGCGGTCGAACGCGTTCTTCGGGATGACGCCGGACATCCCACGGATGCTGAGACAAGGCGTGGAGCTGCGGCTCGGAACCGATAACGCGATGATCAACACACCCTCCCTCCTGCGGGAGATGGAATTCGCGTATCGCGTCGCCCGGATGAACGGGGGCGTCCCGGCACGTGAGATCGTCGAAATGGCGTTGCGGGGAGGTCGTCTCGCCAACCCGGACGCCAAGCCGGCGATTCGCGTCGGCGAGCGGGCAGACCTCGTCATCTTGGATCTCCCCGGAGGGCCGAACGGGTTTGCGTCTCTCGTCCGAGCCTCTGCGAGTGATGTCCGCCTTGTCGTTTCCGGGGGACAACAGTGGCCCGCACCGACTCCGTCGGTCCGCGACGCGTCGATGATTCGGGGACGACGGCGAGGCGCCGGTCGCTCGACCCGATGAGGGGACGAGGGCCCACCCCATCCTTTATCCGAACGCCTCACTTTCTGGCGGCAAATGGCCTCCTACGACGACGTCATGTCGTTGTGCGTCCGCCGCGGTTTCTTGTGGCCCGCGGTCGATTTGTATGGGGGATTCGCGGGTTTCTACGACTACGGCCACAACGGCGTTCTCATGCGCCGACGGTGGGAAGATCTTTGGACGGAGACCTTCCTTGGATTGAGCGACAACTACTACCTCATCGACACGACGACGATCCTCCCGGAGCCCGCTCTCAAGGCTTCCGGCCATGTGGATCACTTCACGGACATCCTCGTCACGTGCACGCGCTGTGGTGAATCGTACCGCGGGGATCAGCTGATCGAGGCCGCGACGCACGAAGAGCACGAGGGCCTCACACCCGGAGAAATCGACGCCCGCATCCGCGACTTGAAGATCCGATGCCCGAATTGCAAAGGCGAACTGGGACCGGCCCGACCGTTCAACATGATGTTCCCGCTCGATGTCGGGCCGACCGGCAAGGACCGCGCCTACCTCCGGCCGGAGACGGCCCAGGGAGTCTACCTCAACTTCAAACGAGAGTTCGAGGCGCTGCGGCGGAAACTTCCGATGGGGCTCGCCATCGTCGGGCGGGCGTATCGAAACGAGATCAGCCCGCGCCAGGGCGCCTACCGCATGCGGGAATTTCTCCAGGCCGAACTCCAGATCTTCTTCGACCCCGCGACGTTTGCGGACGGGCTGCCCTTCGACTCGATCGCGTCGACGCCGATCCGCATCGCCTGGGCCACGGAGAAGAACGAGGCCGGCGCGCACGAGATCGCCGCGAGAGATCTCGTCGCCCGCGATCTGCCCCCGTGGTACGTCTATCACCTCGCGGCGGTCCAGCGTTACTACCTCGACCGGCTCCGGGTCCCTCGAGATGCGTTCCGCTTCGCCGAGCTCGATGAGAAAGAGCGCGCGTTCTACAACAAGATCCACTTCGACATCCAGGTGAAACAGGAAAGCCTCGGCGGCTTCAAAGAAGTCGGCGGCGTCCATTATCGGACGGACCACGACCTGAGAGGGCACGAGGCCGTGTCCCATGCGAAGCAGTCCGTGACCTTTGGCGGCTCGAAGCTCATCCCGCATGTCCTCGAGTTGTCGTTCGGCGTGGATCGCAACGTGTGGGCCATGCTCGACCTGTCATTCAGCAAGACGGAGCGGATTGTCTTGCGGCTCCCGCCACGTCTGGCGCCCGTGAGCGCCGGCGTCTTCCCGCTCGTGAACAAGGACGGGCTCCCCGAAAGAGCCGGAGCGATTCACGCCAACCTGAGGAAGCGCCTCGCGGTGTTCTACGATGAGTCGGGATCGATCGGCCGACGGTACGCCCGCATGGACGAAATCGGCACTCCGTTCTCGGTGACGGTGGATCACGAGTCGCTCGAAGGAAAGGGCGTCACGGTCCGCGAGCGGGACTCGCAAAAACAGATCCGGGTGTTGGAGGCGGACCTCGCGGACACGCTCATGGGACTCCTCTCCGGCGATTCCAAGTTCGGCGCGTGAGGGCATGGCGTCGTCGCGCCACGTCGACGCGTTCGTCCGCCGACTCGAGCATGCGGTCGCACACGAGGTCGACGGTCGCGATCGCGTGGCCCTCGCGTACTCCGGCGGACTGGCGAGCACACTCGTCGCGATGCTCGCGCGAAAGCGAAGCGCCCTGGACTGCGTTGTCGCTGGCGTCGACGGCTCGCCCGACGTCCGGGCCGCGAAAGCGGCGAAGGCTCATCTCGACTACCGGGTCGAGTTTCTCATCCTGAATCGGAGGGACGCGATACGGATCTATGGGCGAATCGCGGCCGCTGATCCGGATTTGCGGGAGCGTGACGTCGAGAACCTGGTACCACTCCACGCGGCCCTCGAGCGTGTCAAAGGTCGTCCGGTGATCTCCGGTTTCGGATTGCCGCCGCTCAGACCGGCGGTGGTCTCTGCGCTCGAGCGCTCTGATGTGGCCCTGCCGATCCGCACGGCCTCCCGCGGAACGACGCTTTCGCGCTCCACGCTCCGGGCCGCGGCCACAGTGCTTGGCCTCCCGGTGGAGTGGGCTCGCATAGCCCATCGCGCTCCGGTGGAAGGCGCAGGGATCCGGGAATACTTCGAACCCGGAATCGAGCCGCGGAATCACGACTCCACTCAATCGCGTTTGTGAGAATCACGAAGCCGCGACAATCTGTCCGATGATGCATCGGTAACAAGATTAAATAGACCCCTTACGAATGGTCGCCGCAGTCGGCGTCCGCGCGACGGACAATCGGTTGGGGGGGCTCCAACCAGTGCAAAGTCGAACCGCGCACGTACCACGCTTCATCTCCGGAGTCGCGTTCCTCCTCCTTGCGTTCACGCTCACAGCCTCTCTCGTCTCCGCGGTCCCTCGCCGCTCATATTATCAGCTCGCGGTGATCCTCAACGATTCCAACGCCCCCGACGTGGACTTCAGTTTCTGGTTGGATTCGCCGTATCCGAACAACCTGAGTTACAGCGATACGATGGCGGCGACGATCAGCATCACGGTGAGGTTCGGTCCCGAACTCGCCTCTGATCAGGCTCCCGGAGGACTCTACCAGAATGTAACGCACAACACGATTGGGGATTGGTGGTTCTTCGCCAACGCCACGGAGACTCCGCAGACCGCGAATCCGGTCTTCACGACGGTCGCCGTCACGGTCACGTACACCGACAATTTTGATCAGAACCCGCGGACGATTTATCGGTCCCTGACGTTCGCCCTGAAGTACAGCGCCCCTCCGGCTCCCGTGAATGCTGTCTGGGCGGCGGCCGCGGGCCTCGGTGCCGCGGGCGTGCTCGGCCTCGGCGTGTACGTGACCCGACGCGCGCGTCTCGAGGAGCTGTACTTGATGCACGACAGCGGGATGCTGATCCGTCACTGGTCGCGCACGCAAGGCATGGTCCACGACAGCGACATCATGAGCGGCATGCTCATCGTCCTCCAGGAGTTCGTGCGAGACTCGTTCGACGATCGGGGCGGCACCCTGGAACAATTACGCTTCGGGCAACGTCAAGTGCTCATGCTCCGGGGCCAACATGCGGTCCTCGCGGCCGTCATCGTGGGCCGGTACCTGAACAATCTGCCGAGGAAACTCCAGATCGCGGTGTGGGAGTTCGAACGGTCTCACGCCGATATCCTCGCCCAGTGGGACGGGAACGTGGCGCTCCTCCCGCAGGCGGATCTCATCGCGGCGCGATTCATCCGCCCTCGCCTCCGGTTCCATCCGAACTGAGCCCTCGTATTCGCATCGCTGACATTGAGTCAGCAAGCGTTATAAGAGTGGCCCCCGCATGGAACGATACGTCATGGTCGATGACCACATCAAGCGGAAAATCTTGCTCCTCGGTGATGGCGCCGTGGGCAAGACGAGCCTCATCCGACGCTTCGTGGTCGACAAGTTCTCGGACGAGTACATCACGACGATCGGCACGAAAGTCACCAAGAAGGACTTGCGGATCGAATCGCCGGGGAAGGCGACCGACATGACGTTCATGATTTGGGACGTCCTCGGCCAGAAAGGGTACCGGGGAATCCAGGAGAGCTCGTTCCAGGGGGCGAAAGGCGCGCTCCTGGTCTACGACGTGACCCGCTCGGAGACGGCCGAGAGCCTGCACGAATATTGGATCCCGCACCTCCTTTCCGTCACCGACCCGATCCCGATCGTCCTCGTCGCGAACAAGGTGGACCTCGCGAGTTCCCGGCGGCAGGTCCAAGAACAGCTCGACGACCTGAAGGACGTGCTCCAGGTGGACGGCTTTGTGAGCTCGGCGAAAACCGGTTTGAACGTCGAGGCGGGCTTCCTCGGCCTTGCGAAGGCGATGATCGCCGAAGCGGATGCGAAGATCACGAAGGCAGAAGCGATCGAGGAGACCTGGAATCCGTACATCGCGGTCACGGACCAAATCATCATGGACTTCTGCGAGTTCATGGGAGGCCACGAAGCCGCGATGCCCATCGTCCGGCAGCAGCTCACCCGGGCGGGGATCGATGTCAAGGCACCGACGCGGGAGGGCCTGCGTCTCGCCGTCGACTACCTCGCGGAAGCGGAGTCGGCGTTCCGTAACGCGGCAGACGTGGAGGCGAGCAAGCTCCGCCGCCTCGGCTGGATCAAAGAAATCTCGTGATCACAGCCCTTTGACCATGTACGGGGCACGCAGCTCGTATCCAAGGTTGCGATAGTACCCGCGGACGCCAACTCCCGCGGTGACCCGGACCTCGCGCGCGTTGAATTCGTCCAGGGCGAGGCGCTCGCATTCGCTCATCAGCCGACGACCGAACCCGCGATGTTGCCAACGGTCCTGTGCGGCTTCGTGAATCTCCACCATGGGACCGAACACCTTCAACTCCCGGACTGTCGCGCCGGATTCGTCGATCCGGAGGCGTGCGTAGGCGACGAGCACGTCGAGTCCGGGATCCTCGATGCTGAGGAAGACCTCGTGTCCTCGGGAGGACTCGTAATCGCATCGGAGGATTGTGAGCGCTTCCGGGCGTGGCTCGATGCCGCGGAATCCGACTTCCCGGCACCGCACGCAGGAACACCTCAGGCCGAGTTGCCGAAGCCGTTCCCTCGCGAGCAGCCGGAGATCTCCCTTCTTCGGACCATCCTGGATTTCCGGCGCCCCGATCTCGCGCTGCACGCGCTGGATGCGGCACCACCGCGGCACCATCGCCTTCACGCGGGCGACGAGGTCGACGGCCTGTTCCGTCGAGAGCGGCGAGTACCGCCCGGATTTCCAGAGTCCGTACAGGGCCGTTCCGGGCAGGACTAGCGTCGGATAGATCTTCAGAAAGTCCGGACGGTAGTCCGAATCTTCGAACAGCGTCCGGAAGGAGTCGAGGTCGCGGTCGCAATCCGAACCGGGGAGGCCCGGCATCATGTGCGCGCCGACCTTCAGGCCGGCGGCCTTCGCGCGGCCCATCGCGGCACGGCTCTGCGCGTCCGTGTGCCCTCGGTGGACGGCCTCGAGGACGTCGTCGTGGGTCGACTGGATTCCCAGCTCCACTCGGGTTGTGCCGAGACCGAGGCAGGCGTCGACCTCCGAACCGAGAAAACAGTCGGGCTTCGTTTCGATCGTGAGTCCGATGCACCGCACGCCGGCGGTCTCGTTCTTCGTTTGGGCCGTCCCGAGCGAGTCCGAGATATCCCCGTTCATCGCGTCGAGACACCCTTTCACGAACCACTCCTGGTATCCGCGCTCGAGAGACGTGAACGTCCCTCCGAGCACGATCAAATCGACCTTGTCGGTCGGATGTCCGATGTCCCGCAGGGACCGGAGACGGGCGACGACTTGCTCCCCGGGATCGTAGTCGTGAAGCGCGGCGCGTCGCGCCGCAGGTTCCGTGCCGAGGTACGACTGCGGAGTCCCGAACCTCGGTCCCCCTGGACAGAAGGTGCATACCCCGTGTGGGCACGCGTGCGGCGCGGTCATGACCGTCACGACGGCGACGCCGCTCGCGGTGCGAGCCGGCTTGATCCGCAGGAGATCCACCAATTCGTCGCGGCGCGCCGGAGGGAGCCGACCGAGGACATCCGGGTCGCTGGGGATTCCGATGATGCCATGGGACCGCGCCGCGCGTCGCTTCAATTGTTGGAGCTCATCCTTCGACGTGGGCACCCGATCTCGCAGTTCGGCGAGGAACGACGCGAGGAACGGATCCTCCGGAGGCGGGCGCAGTGCAACGGTCAGTGTGGCGGCCTCCCGAGACACACAGACATCGCGTGGAGATCCGAGAGAATCAGCCGGTCTCCTCCTTCCGAGCCGCGCGAGCGGGGACGATCCGCTGCCGTCGACCGAAGAGATCTGTGGACTGGGCAAAGCCGACGACTAGGGAGGCGAGACCCGCGAAGGCGAGCGCGGTCCCTGCAATGACCCCGGTATCCAAGATGGGCGTTTGGGCGAACGCGGCCATCGGGTTGAACGCGCCGGCGAGCCAATCGAGGAAGAGCGCGAACTCGAACACGCCGAGGATGCCGACCCCCGCGACGCCGAACGCGAGCCCGCGGATCCCGGCATTGGATGCACCCGCGGCAAGATTTGCCCGCCACAGAGCGGCGACCAAGCCGCCGAAGAAGAGGAGCTGGCCGAGGCCGGACGTGAGGGCCAAGACTTCTTTCACCTCCAGGACCGGGATGACGACGACCTCGGCGACCCGTCCCGGATAGAGGCGGAGCAACTGCGACGCGAGGTACAGCCAGACGCCGAGGAACGCAAGGAACAGCCAGCCTCGAGGGGATCGGAGGCCCACCTGCGCGACGCGAGGAGAACTCATGAGCCCGTCATCCTCCTTCCCCGGCAAGAAGCTTGCCCTGCGGACCGCTCAGCCGTACATCGTCCCGTGCTTCTCGACTTTCGGCGCGTCGCCCGGCACCTGCTCCAAGATGTCGACCGCGAGGACGACGTGGAGCGGAATCAGGCGCAGCTTCCCTTTCAACTCCTGATGGCTTTCATCGAGTTCCACGAGGATTGCGTCGTCCGTCCCGATCGTCGCGTATCCGCGGAAAATCCCCTTCGTGACCTTCGTGCGCTCCCGGGTCTCCATGGACTCGATCCGGTAACGGGACCCTTTCGTGAGCGAGACGATTTCATCGGCCAGCGCCGTCACCTCCTCTGTTCGGCGAGCTTCTCGAGATGGTCGACGGTCTTGCGGTAGTTCTCCATCGCGATCTCCACGTTCGATTCGACGAAATTCCAGGCTTTCGAGAGATTGCCGTACCGGATCCGGTACCCTTTCCGGACCGTGCTGCGCTCCGTGACATTCACCTCGTCCAGGAGGTCCATCTCCTTGAGCTTGTTGATGTGGCGGTAGATCGTCGCCTTCGTGGTCTTCAACTTCGCGGCGAGCTGCTCGACGGTCCACCCCTTGTCGAGACGACCGAGCAGACATTCGACGAACAGACGGTATGGGACGGAGTCGCGCACGGAGCTCGCGTCGGTCTTCGGATCGTAGCCTTTCGGGATGTATCCGATCTGCGTGAGGAACAGGAGGGCGACATCGTCAATGTCCTTCAACGGCGTGAGGGGGGTGTTGCTCACGATGACGATCTCGAACGGCAGACGGAACCCCCTTCGCTGCGGTATCGGGGATGCATAGTTAAGGCTTCCCATTGAATTTTATGCGTGATTATGATAATAATAATGCTCAGACATCGACAATTCCGCTGTACGTGTCGACCCTCAGCCCACGCGTCCGCAACTCGCGGACGAGCTCGTTGATGCCGATGCTGTCCGAGGCCACATGCCCGGTGACGACGAGGTTCTTCGACCCCTCGCGGCCGAAGAGTTCCCACAACCGCCGGAGGGCCCCCGCATCGATGTGGATGTAGAAAACCGTGTCGATGCCGTGCTCGAAGGCCGCTCGGGCCACGGGGAGCCCTCCGTTCGTGCCCGCGCCGTGGTGGACCGCCCATTTTCCCAGGGGATTATCGATTTTCCCCATGCGAACCGCGATACGCGTCTTCGCCGCTTGGAACTCCGGGATCGCATAGAGCGTGTCGATCGCGTCGCGCACCCGCGGATTCGGTTTCAACTTCGCCCGGAGGGTCTCGTCCATCACGCGTCGTCCGATCTCGTCACACGGGTTGTGGATGCACATCAGGCCGATCCCGATCAACCGGGCGATCGACGGGAGCCGGTCGTAATTCTCGGCGTGAGCCCGGGGCTCTCGCTCCTCTTGCATCTCCCGGACCGCGGCATCCGCGACGGGTCGGGGCACTCCGTGGTGGGCCAGGATGTCCGCATGCTTGACGAGGACCTTCGGGAAATCGAGGATCGCGGACCCTCCCGTCGGATGGTGGGCGATCACGACATCGTACCCCTTTTCCTTCGCCATCAGCAGATCGGCCGCTTCGACGTCGATGCCGAACAGCGCTCGGCGAACGTCCTTCGCGGGCACGTTGATCGTCGTGTCGGAGGGAATCTCGGACTGCTGCGCGAGCCGCAGGGCCACGTCCAAGATGTCCTGGGTGTCCATCGCCCGCCCGGAGCGAATGGGATGGGATAAGGCCTTCCGCCGACCCGTCGGATTCGCGGACGCCGGCCAAAGGCTTTTCATCTCTCGGGCGATGAGGTGCGGGGGAAGGAGTCATGGCCTCCGATGTCTCGCCCAAGGAAATCGCCCGAGCCGGTGTGCTCGTGCGGATCCCGCCGGCGCTGCGCTCCTACACGGACGGGCAGGACGAAGTCGTCCTCGAGGCATCCGACGTCGCCGCGATGCTGCACGCCCTCGACGCGAACTTCCCGGGAATCCGGGATCGCGTCGTCGACGAGGCGGGACGGCGCAGGCCGTATGTGAACGTCTTCGTGAACGAAGAGTTGATCGGAACATCGTTGCCGGATACGAAACTGAATCCGGGAGACGTCGTCCATATCCTCCCCAGCGTCGCCGGTGGTTGACATGGCGGGTCCTATCAAAAAAGGCAGCGTGGTCGTGGCGGTCGGGACGAAGAAAGGCGGATTCCTTTTCCATTCCTCGGATCGAAAGAAGTGGTCGGTCGCGGGGCCGTTCAACGCGGGCGGGTCGGTCTATCACATGATGCTCGACCCACGGGATGGCCGGACGGTGTACGCGTCGGCCCCGATGGGGAGCGAGCCGTGGGGACCGGCGATCTACCGCGGACGCGCGGGCCAGGAGCCGAAGGCGACGCGAGGGGCGCCGAAGTTCAAGGAGGGCTCCGACCTCAGTGTGTCCCGCGTCTGGCACATCGAACCCGGTCCGGCGAATGCCCCCGACACGATTTACGCCGGAGTCGAGCCCGCGGCGTTGTTCCGGAGTGACGATCGTGGAGAGACCTGGCAGGACATCGACTCCTTGAACTACCACCCGACGAGGAAGGACTGGCAACCGGGAGGCGGAGGTCTGTGTCTCCACTCCGTGCTCGTCGACCCGCGCAATCCGCGGCACCTCGTGATCGGGATCAGTGCGGTCGGTGCGTTCGAGACGCGGGATGCCGGGCGGACGTGGACGACCGAGAACCGCGGCGTCCGGGCCGAATTCCTTCCGAACAAGTATCCGGAGTGGGGCCAATGCGTGCACAAGCTCGCCTGGGACGCCTCCGGAGACGGCTCCCTCTTCCAACAGAACCACTCCGGGACATACTATCGCGGCCCGGACGGTGGCGCGTGGACGGAGGTCTCGAAAGGCCTGCCCTCCGATTTCGGATTCCCGATTGCCGCGCATCCGCGCCAGAAACACACGGCGTTCGTCACGCCGCTCATCGGGGCGGGGAACCGCGTATTCCCGAAGGGCCAGATGGCCGTCTGGAAGACGACGAACAGCGGGAAATCGTGGCGCCGATCCACGAAAGGGTTGCCCGGTCCGGGCGCGTACATGACGGTGCTCCGCGAGGGGATGGCCGTCGATGCGGCGGACCCCGTCGGAGTCTACGTCGGGACGAGCACGGGGCAGCTCTTCGCGAGCCGCGATGAAGGCGAGTCGTGGAAGATGATCAGCGATTTCCTTCCGCCGATCATGTCCGTGAGCGCGGGAGAAGCAGGGTAGCGCGTCCACAAGGGCGTCGGAAGAGAGCGTCCGGATACGAAAGTGGAAGGAGGCGGCGCCAATCGCGCCGCCTCGTGTGTTGGTCCCGAACTCAGAATACGAAGATCAGGACGAGTACCGCCCCGAGCAGCTGTGCGATTCGCCAGACGGTCGTCGTCCACGACTCGCCCGATGCGGTGTACGCCCCGAGGAAGAGGGCCAAGGTAACGAAGAAGCCACCGACACCTCGGAGGATCAGCGCAGCCATGACGATCGACGTCGTCCCGCCGCCGCCCCCGGCAACCGCGAGGATCGACGTCGCGACGATCCCGGTCAAGAGTGCGAACAGACCGAAGACCAAGACCGTCATGTGCTGGGCCGGCGACCGGCCGATGTCCCACAGTCTCTCGCCCATTCCTGCCATCGAGGCCACCTCAAATCCCGAAGAGGGTGGGGGAGTTCGCGAGTACGAGCAGCAGGGCGACGAACGAGACAATCAGAAGGAACAAGCGGACGAAGATATCCATTTCTTCAAGGAACAACGCGGCCCCAATGAGGCCGACGACGAAGAGGAACATCCCGAAGTGGGCGATCGCAGGGCCAATGAAGACGCGCAGATTGGCGTTGGCGGCCGTCTGCTCTGGCGTTGGACTAACGATCACCTGGTTGCCAAGGTCGACGACCATCGCGCCGACAGCGAGGAACAGCAGGCCCAAGCCAATCGCAGCGGCGACCATCATTCGGGTTCGACCCATCATCATCGGGGCGCTCATCATCGGGGGCGGTGGTTCGCGCATCCAATCCCTACCTTGGGAGGAGCAGTTATGTTCAGATTTATATATATTACGCTGAATGAGCCATTAATATAGGTTTCGCAAGATAGACCCTCCCCGGAGGAATCATACGCTCGATTGAGGTCTCAAAAGCCGAGCTTCCCGGAGTTCAGGATGCCTCCGGGATCGAGCGCGGCCTTCACGCGGCGTGCGACCGCGAGGCCGGTCCCGAGTTCATCCGCCATCAGGTGAGCGAGCTTCACGCCGACGCCGTGCACGTATTCCATGGAGCCTCCGAGCGACAGGGCGCGGCGGATGATTTCGTCAACGGCGGATGCGACGGCCGTTCGCGCCGCCGCGCGGTCCGCACCCACGGACCGCAAGACCTCGAGGGAGACGAGCTCCGGTTGCGTCCAGACGCCGAAGCCGATTGGCCGGACGCCGTGTCGTCGGAGAATCGCGAGGCTTGATCGGCGGTACGCGAGGATCCTGGACCGCGGCAGGGCGACGTGGATGTAGTCGAAAATGACGTCCTTCAGGAACATGTCGGCGCGCGTCACGCCGGGCGAGACTTCGTCGTGGGCGTAGATGATGTCGTGTCGGGTCCGCCAATAATCCCGGGCGTCGCCATCCGGGAGGGATCGGGCGGCGGCAGCTCGAAGACGACGATGCGCGACCCGCCAGCACGCTCCGACGAGTTCGCGAGATCCCGCGAACCCGAGATAGAGGGCGGGCGGTCCGTCATCGGATCGCCACGGGAGTGACGGCGCCGGGAACGATTCCTCGAAATCCATCACCGCCGGAGCGAGCCCGTCGTCGTACATCCGAACCAGGCAAGCGAGACCCGTGGGAAAATCACGAATCGAGAACGCGTGAATCTCCTCCCGTTCCGGGATCGGGAACACGCGCAAGGTCGCCGCGGTCACGATGCCGAGGGTGCCTTCCGTGCCGATGAAGAGCCGTCTCAGGTCGAGGCCGGTCGTGGATCGCACCGCGGGACGGGTGCGGAGGATCGTCCCGTCCGCGAGGACCGACTCGAGGCCGAGGACCTGATCTCCCATCGTCCCTCGCAGGTAACCCGCGTACCCAATCCCGTTCGTGCCGATCGCACCACCCAGGGTCGCGCGCGGCCGAGACCACGGATCGTGGCCGAGGGTGAGGCGCGCCTTCCGGAGACGACGATCCAGCGCCTCCAGGACGATGCCGGCCTGCGCGGTCGCTCGGTTCGACGCGCGGTCGATCGAGAGGACCCGTCGCATCCGACGCATGTCGAGGACGATCGAATCGGTCGTGGGTCGGGCCCCTCCCATGAGACCGGTGCCGCCGCCCCACGGGACGATCGAGAGGCCAGCATCCGCGGCAAAGTGGACGACGACCGAGACGTCCTCCGTGGAGCGGGGCCAGACGACCGCGGCGGGAGTCACCCCTCCTTCCGGGAGGCGGGAGCCACGATGGGCGCGGAACGCATCGAGCCGGTATCGGGGTGGGATCGCCGACTCGGTCGCAATCTGGTCCGCGCCGAGACGCTCCGCGAGCTCCGAGAATCTCGCGCCCACGCGGACGGCAACGCGGCGGCCCTATTCAACCCGCGCGGCACATCATGCGCGCACGAGGTAATACAACGTATACGCCTTGCGCTTCGGGGTGGCGTACCCGTTGTGTTCGAGGCGCACCGGGATCCAGGAGTCTGGGAGCTCGATGAGGTCTTCCTCATCGCACTCAAGAGCGTGGAGTTTCGCTTTCATGGATGACCTCCTCGCCGTTCCTGGGGGATTTGGAAGGTCTTTCGGACCCGTTCTCGCAAGTGATTCTCGTGACCGTTGCGCGCGTTGCTTCCGCCCCGCGTTGTGAGCGCAGGAGGCCGTGTCCCGCTTCCCGGCTGCGGCGCCTCCATAGGCCGCGGGTGCGCTATATTAAGACCATAAAATAGCTATCGCGGTCGTTCCGTCTGACGCATCTCCGGAGGAAACGCTTTTTTATACCCTAGCTCCATGGAGGCCCGAGGTCAAACATGCCGTACACGTACCAGGGATGGACGCTGTACTCGCGAGACGTGAAACTGAAGAAGGGACCGAAAGTAACGATCTACTTCTTCAGCAAGCGGAAACCGAAAAGCGGCAAACCGATGGACGAAATGCCGAAGAATCGGAAGGTCGGCGTGAACAAGCGCACGGGCCTTCCGTTCTTGCGGAAAGGCTGAGTCCAATCTCGCGAACCCCACCCGCCGAGGCAAAATGGGGGAGGACCTCGGCCCCTTTCTCTTATTGAACGAAACCTGAAGCAGGACAACGGCCGCAAACCGAACAGCGCCGAGCCCGTTCCCGGGGCGCTGCAAAGTATTTTACAACGGTCGCGTTGCGGGACCGGAATGCCCGAAGGCACCGCGACGTTCGAGGTCCACGCGCCGATCGAGCGGGTCTGGGCGTTCGTCAGCGACATGCGGAAGATCGGAGGCTGCGTCCCGGGCGTGCAATCCGTCGAAATGCTGGACGAGACCCGCGCCCGCTGGAATCTGAAAGTGAAGATCGGCCCGCTGTCGCAAGACGTCGTCGTCCTGACCGAGACGCTCGAGCAGGTCCCGATGAACCACGGGAAGTTCCGCGGTCAGGCCGAGAACATGGACATCACGGGGACGATCGACCTCGCGCCCGAGGGGAAATCGACGAAGGTCACGTACACGATGACCGTCCAAGCGAAGGGACCGCTCGCGCGAATCATGGACAACTTCATGAAGACCCGGCTCAAAGCTCAGACCGAAGAGTTCGCGACGAACGTCAAGAAGTCCCTCGAAGGCTGACGCCGCCGCGCGGTTCGTGCCTACCTCTCGCTCAACCGTGATAACCGGAGGCTAGGGCTTTTAGAGAGGCGAGCGCGAATCGGCCGCGTGGCATCGGTGGGACCGCCAAACGGAGGTTCTCCAGCGCCTCGGCCCCGACTCCTCGCCGAGGACCTCCTGTTGTACGACTCGGACGGGCAATCCCTTCTCGACGACCACGCGCTCCGGATTCTCATCGCGCTGCATCAAGAGAGCCTCACCGCGCAAGAGATCGCGACCCGATACCGCGTGCCCATCGCCGCCTGCTACCGCCGCATCCGGCGCCTCGTCTCCCTCGCCCTGATCTCCGAAGCCGGCTTCGTCACCGAGGGTCGGCGAAGGCCCGCGCGCCTCTACAAGTCGGAGGTGGATCGGTTCCAGATCATGTACGGAAACGGGAAGATGCACCTACAGCTGCTCCTACGAAACGGGACCGAGGCGAAGACCGTCGTCGGCGTGCCACCCGACGTCGGCGTCAGTGAAAGAGCGCCTCCACCCCCGCACGAAGTCGGGGAATATCCGTCCGCATGATGTCCGGGTTCGCGCGCCGTGCGAGGGCCGCGTAGTACGCGAGGAACTGCATCGGGACGATGGACAGGATCGGTCGAAGGATCCGGGGCACCGCCGGCAACCGGATTTGGGCGCGCGCCGATTCCCCGATCGTGGCCACGGACGCCCCCGAGGCCTTGAGCGCGCGTGAGATCGCAGCGCTGCGCGGACCATCGTCTCGAGATCGCAACATGACGATCGACTCTCGATCGTCGATCGAGAGATAGGGGCCGTGGAGGAACTGCTCCGGGTGGTAGCCGCTCGCGGGCAGGCTGCACGTCTCGCGGATCTTGAGGGCGGCCTCTAGCGCGGTGATCTCGTCGAGGTCGCTTCCGAGGAACGTGATGCGCGCTCGGCGCGCGATCTGAGTCGCCAGTCGCCGCACGCGTGATTCGCAGGCCAAGGTGTTCTCGAGAGACCGAGCAATCCCTCGCAGCGCGGGTTCCATCGAGGGCCCGACGTGGGATTTCGAACGCGATGCCAGCCCTGCCAGGGCGGCGAGTTGGGTCGTGTAGCTCATCGTGTTCGCCCACGATCGGTCGTGGGTCGAGCCGATCACCAGAGTGTGATCCGCCACGCGTTCCATGGGCGAGTTGGGGAGTCCGCACATTGCGAGGCTGCGGCAACCCCGTCGACGAGCGCGGCGAAGGGCCCGGTTCGTGGTCGGCGTGGAGCCGCTGTGGCTCACGCCGAGGACCGTCGCATTTGCGGACACCGATGAGCCGTACGCGAGATCGTACGCGTGAATCGCAAGCACCGGGACGGACGGCATTACCTCCTGGAACACTCGAGCACCGTACGTCGCCGCGTGGAAGGACGTCCCGCACCCGGTCAAAACGAACCGGCGCGGTCTCCCAACGAACGAACTCAGATCGGTGGCGGACGTCCTTCGCAAGGCCTCCGCGATGAACGCGGGCTGGCCGAGAATCATGTCGTGCATGTGGAACGGGTGACGGCGCCGCGGGTCGGGAAAAGCGACCATGTCCGCGCATCGCGGCCGCCGCTTTAACTTCGTCGGAAAGGCGCGCCGCAAGGGTGAAAACGGAACAAGTCGCGTCATTTTTAAATCAGATAACAGCGCGCTGGCGGCCCAGAGGTGAACGAATGGACGGGCCGCCCAAGGATCCGAGCTAGTTGTCCGCCAGCCGCGACGGAGGGGGGCTGCGGTCTTTCCCCTCGGCCTGAGTCGTCAGCGTTTGAATCTCGGAGAGCAATGAGGCAATCCCGACCGTTTGGGCAATGCCTCGGGCCTCGTCGAGAATTCGCAATCCGGGCTCGACTTCGCCGTTCTCGAGATAGAACCGACCGACGTATGTGAGCGCGCGCGCATAGTCGGAAACGCTCCCCAATTCCTTGAGCCCGCGGAGCCCGCGGTCCCAGAGACGGGTCGCGCGGGTCCATCGGCCCAGTCCCATCTCTCGTTGTCCATCCGAGATGTCGATCATAAAAAGAGAGTCTTTTTCCTCAAGCACTTGGATGAGGCGCTTGGCCTCTTCGATCACCGGTCCGGCATCCTCGTACAGTCCGATGTCCATCATGGCGGCCGCTCGATCCATGAGCGCGTAGCCTTGGAGCCGGATGTTTCCGACGAGCCGGCCAATCTGGAGCGCCCGGTCGTAATATTTCAGGCTCTCCTCATACCGACGGAGTTCGTGGAGGGACATGCCGGCGGAGATGCAGGCCCGCGCGATCTCCGTGAGGTTGCCGCCCCGCTCGGCGATCCGAAGCGCTTCGAGCTTCACCTCCAACCCGCGTTCAAAATTCCCGCGGATGCTCTCGATGCTCCCGAGCGCCGTGAGACTGCGGGCCAGGGCACCGGGCTCGGAGACCTCCGTCGCGAGGTCCACCGCCTGGTTCATGTGGGCGACCGCCTCCGCGAGGGTCCCTTGGGCTCCCTCCAGGAGAGCGAGCTCCCGTAGGACCTCGCCGCGCTCCGCGGGGTCCGGGTGGGATTCCAAGCGAGCCTGCGCTTCGACGAGGTGCCCGAGGGCTTTCGCATTCTCCTTCCGGCACCGCTCGATGGAAGCAATCTTCCGAAGGAGCCGCGGCACTCGGTCGGACCGATGATTCGCCTCGGACTGCTGGACCGCGTGCCGGTATTCCAGGAGAGCGGGCTGGAGATCCCCGAGCGCCCGCAAGGTGTCGCCCATGAGTTCCGGGAGGATGCACGCCGAGATCGGGTCGAGGACCGTGCGGTCGATCTTTCGCAACACGGTCAGGAGTTCCGAGGCCGGCACGGAGTCCAAGAGCGCGCCACTCGCTTCGGCCAGGTATTCCCCGAACGCCTTCATGTCGCCGGCTTCGATCAGGTGATACATCCCTTCGAGGCGGTCCTGCATCTCGGTGCCGTCCATGAAGTAGACCGCCGCCAAGGAATGGAACGATCGCCGACGCGCCTCCGGCAGACGCTCCCGGATGTACTCGCGAATCGTGTCGTGCACGACGAAGCCGCCGGAAATGGTCGGCGCGAGGAGGTTCTTTGCCTGCAGCCCGTGGACCGCGGCCTGCCACTCGTCGGAGAAACAATGGAGGGAGTCGGCCGGGATGAGGCCGCGGAACAACGACGAGGCCTCGAGGATCGTCCGCTCGTCCTTCGACAGCGTGCGCCAGATCTCGCGCTCCAAGTAGCGGGTCACTTCCCCGCTCGCGCTCGAACCGGTCTGCGCCGCGAACGACAGGAGGATGGGGTGGCCGCGCGCGGAGCTCGCGGCTCGCTGGAGTGCGACGTCATCCCCCGCGAATCCTTTCGCGCGGAGGAGGGAGAGCGACGCCTCCAAATCGAGCCCACGAACGTGGAGCACCTCGGCCCGCGAGTCTTTCGCGACTTTGCGCCGCATCAGGGTTGCGGGTCCTGTGCGGGAGATGAGCAAGGCCTTCATGGAGGCACCGTGGACGAGTTCGAGCAGCGGGCCCGCGATGAACCCCGCGAGCTCCGGCGTCGCGCGGTGATAGTTGTCCAGCACGAGGAGAATCGGGACCTCCCGCAGGTCATGGGAGAGCACGCGGGAAATCACCGGCGGGTCCGCCGCCCGGTGCTCCGACAGGAGATTCTTGAGGCCGCGACGGCCGAGGCGGCTGAGGAAGGCCGCGAGGTCCTCCAGCAGGATCGCCCGGGTCGTGCCCTCGTGGATCTCGAACCAGTAGATGTACGGCCGGGGACGCTGCCGCACGAGCCAGCTCGCGACGAGGGTGCTCTTCCCGATCCCTGCGATGCCGGTGACGATCAAGAGTGACGAAGGCGAGGTGGCCCACGCGTCGAGCTCGAGGAATTCCTCCGTGCGGCCGAAGACGCGACCGAGCCTCCGCAGCGTGTCGCCCCAGAGGAGGGGCGCGACGGCCCCCGATCCGATGCCGTGGAGTTTCGTGAAATCCAGCCGGCCGCGCCGCACGAGAGAGACCGCGGCCGTCATGTTGACGTACGCCGGGAAGATCTCGGGGATCTCGGCGACCCGCATCGGCGTGGGATCGAGGCCGGGGGCGAGGACCTCCACGATGTCCGAGTGGAGGCGCGACCGGAGCTTCATCGCCTGGACCCAGCCTTCGTGACTGAGCCGGTAGACCGTCTTCCGCACCCGATGGCCCGGGACGTGCGCCCGCTCCCCGACGACGAGGCCGGCCGCCTCCATGCGCGCGAGCCACTTCGTCGCGGTCGTGCGGCCGGAATGCGTCGCGGCGGCGATCCCCTCTTGCGTGAGGGCGCTCAAGCTCGCGGGTTCGTGAGATGCCGTCGCCGAGAGATGGGCGAGGACTCGGTTGGCCGTGGAGTAAAAGCGCTTCCGCCGGTACCCCCGCGCCACGCGCCGGGAAACAAGACGACCGCACTTAAGCCTACCCGAAACGGAACATTTCAGATCGAGGCGCTCTCAAGTGTGATAGCGTCCGAGGGGTGGTTTCGCCTCGCATCGGGGTCCGCAACGGAATCCTTTTCGACGGGGAGAACCTCGGCCCCGCGATGAAGACCCTCGATTGGATCCGCGCCTCCCAGGCGATCCTGTTCGAGGCGTCGATCGTGCCCGCGTTCGTCGGAACCGCCGCGGCGGTGGGCGCCGGCGCGTCCTTCGAGCCCTTTCGGTTCGGATTGATTCTGGTCTCGCTCGTCGGCATCCAGGCCGGCGCCAACCTGTTCAAGGGATTCTACGAGGGGCAGGACCGGAGCGCGCCGCCGTCCTCTGAGGGCTCGTGGTTCGCCTTCGACAGCGCGGCCGCGACAAAGCTCACGCGGGACCCACGGACGGTGCTGCTCGTGGGATACGCGTGCTTCGGCCTCGGGGCGCTTGCGGGCCTCGGGCTCGTGGTCGTCACTCGAAACCCGCTGCTCCTGGCCTTCGGTCTTGCGGGCGCTTTCCTCGCGTGGAGTTATAGCTCCCCGCCGCTGAAGCTGAGCTATCGGGGAATCGGCGAGATCGCGACGTTCCTCGCCTTCGGCCCGATCATGACCGTGGGGGCCACGGTGGCGTTCGGCGGGGAGGGTCTCGTCCCGAGTTTTCTCGCGTCCGTCGTGCTGGGACTCCTCGCGGCCGCCATCTCCTTCGCCCGATACTTCCCGAACCGCGACGAGGACCTCTCGAAGGGCAAACGGACGCCGGTCACCATCCTCGGAGCGCATCGGGCCAAAGTGATTTTCGTCGGGATCCTCAGCCTGCCGGTCGCGGTCGGGATTGCGTGGCTTCCGGTCCGTGGCGGCATCCTTTGGATCGTCGTCCTCGCGGCGTTCGTGATCCTCGTGATCCGCTCGTTCCCAGACAATCTCGGGCCGTCCGAAAGATACGACGTCACGATCGCGCTGACGATCGCCTGTCATGTCTTCGCGGGCGTGGGGCTGGTCCTGAATTTCAGCCTCGGTCTATAGGCCCGCTTGGGCCGCGACCAGGTACGCCGCCGTCATGGCCACGCCGAGAAGGAGCACCGCCTGGATCGTCGCCGCATTCGCAGGAATATGAGCCGGATACTCCCGGTAATGCAATCGGAGGATGGCAATCGCGCGGCGGAGGGGGAGCACCGCGACGAGGCCGAGGACCGCGATCCATGGGACGATCTGTAGGATCGACAGGGCCGCCAGGAAGACGAGCGCCGAACCGACCAGGATCTCGTACAGCCGAGCCGACTTCTCGAGACCGATGCGTGCGGGAATCGTGCGCTTCCCGCCTCGCGGATCCGTCTCGTGCTCCGGCATCTCGTTCACCAGGAGAAACGCGGCGACGAGCAGGCCGAGGGGGATCGATGCGAGCAGCGGTTCCCAGCCCAGGGTGCCGGTCTGAACCGCGTACGACCCGAGGACCACGATCGGTCCGAAGATGATCGCGACCGCGATCTCGCCGACGCCGTGGTACTGGAGGGCCAGGGGTGGGAGGGTGTAGAATACGCCGATCCCGCCGCCCACGGCGCCGAGGACCAAGAGGATCCAGCCGTTCGGCCGCGTCACGGCGAGGACGAGGCCGATCACGGCCGCAACGGCGAAGAAGCCGATCCATACGCGCCGATGCGCCTCCAATGAAACGGCGGCATCCGGGAGGACCCGGGCCCCTCCCGTGAAGGGGCTCACGAGATGCGGCGGAAGGTCGTCGACGCCCCGCTGGAAGTCAATCGAATCGTTGCTCATGTTCGTGCCGGCGTGGAGGCATACGACCCCGATCGCCGCGAGGACGAGACCGGCCAGATCGAACGTCCGCCGATGGTCCCAGGCGATCGCGGTCCCGAGGGCGACGCCGACGAGCGAGGCGACGAAGCTTTGCGGCTGCGTCGCCTTGAACCAGGTCCGGAGGGAGGCCATCTATTCCCAGACCGTCTGTCCTCGAGGGAGGACGCGAACTTCGATCAACATCAGGGGCCCCGGCCCCGGGTTGATCACCGTGTGCTCCTCGCCGTGAACGAAGCGGGCCACGGAACCGGGCCCGACATCGAAGGAGTGCCCGTCCGCGATGACTTGGCCCTTCCCTTCGACGAAGTAGAAGACCTGCGTGTATCGGTGGCGGTGGGGCGGCGACTTCACCCCGGGATCCATCTTCGCGAGGCCCATGAGCATGAAGTTGCTGTCGTTCGGCCCCATGATCTTCTTGTCCACGATTCCGGGGCCAATGCCCTTCTCCCACGACTCGTCCGGCAGGTTTCGCACGATCGATCCCACGGTCCCACTCCGTGGTGCGCACACGGACGTGATATAAGTATCTCGATGATTACGTGTAACCATGCCACTCCGGCGGGTGACGATCGAGCTGCCCTCCGAGGTCCTCGTGCGACAAGGCGTCGTCCCCGCGGTGTTCTTCGATCACAACGCGTCCGTCGAGATCCTCCGGGTGTACGCGTTCCAGCCGCGGGAGCGAGTCCTCCTCGTGCGCGTCCTGCGGACCGGTCCCCCCCGCACGACCGAGGAACTCGCCCGGTCCCGAGCCCGCCTCCGCCGTCGATACCACCTCCGGGATTTCGAAATCCTCCGCGTCGAGGACGGTGGACGCGCATACATCGTCCTCCTGCGGCAGCACAATCCGGGCGTCCTGGAGGCGCTCTTGGAGGACCTGGGAGCCGGCGTGACGCCGACGACCCCGATCGTCATCGGGCCCGAGGTCGCGACGCTCTCGTTCCTTGCGGACGACGGCGCCGCGAGGCGGGTGTTCGACCTCCTCGACGGCTTTGGGATGCGATGGCGTCTGCGAAGTCGGAAAGCGATTCGCCATGGCGGGATCGGCGCGGAGGATGGGCTGACATCCCGGCAGCGGGAGATCCTGAGCCTCGCGTGGAATCTCGGTTACTTCGACATCCCGGCTCGAGCCGGCCTCGAGAAGCTTGCACAAATCACCGGCCTCAGCCGGAACACCGTGAGCCAGCACCTGCGCCGCGGGATGCGACGGATTCTGCGGGAGTCGCTCCTATAGGGCGGCCACCACATCCGCGCCACGCGCATGCCCGAGGAGGCCGGAGACCCGGTCTCACTCCATGGGCATCGTCTTCTCAGGAGCGCGATACGACTTCGGCGGCTCCCAAAGTTCGATCCGATTTCCCTCCGGGTCGACGATCCATCCGAAGCGGCCATACTCGAGCTCCTCGACTTTCGGATCGACCGCGACGCCTTCCTTCCGAAGTGCGGCGATCACGGCGTCCAAGTCCTTCACCCGATAGTTGATCATGAACGACGCATCGTCGGTTCCGAAGTACGATGTGTCCGCGGGGAAGATCGACCAGACCGTGTGACCGACGCGCTTCCCATCCTTGCCGCTTCGCCAGGAGAACAGGGCGACCATCCCCTCGATGGAAAGGCCGAGATGTTCCCGATACCAGCGGGCGAGCCCCTCCGGATCTCTCGCCTTGAAGAAGATACCTCCGATTCCCGTCACGCGACTTCGGCGCGTTCGCGCGGCCATGCCCCGTAAGGGGTTCTCAGGGACTAAAGGGGTTCCCCAGACTTCGTCGGGCCAGAATCGCCAACACGCAGGCTCATCCCGCGGCCTTGAGGTCGGAGAAGATCCGCAGGTATTCCCGCAGGTACCGCGTGATCAGGAAGTGACGGCGGACCCGCTCCCGCCCCGCCCGGCCCATCGTCTTCCGCTTCGCGGGATCGCGGAGCAACTGCACGGTCCGGTCGGCGCAATCCTTGACGCTGGACACGAGGTAGCCATGACGACCGTCCTTGATCTGGAGCCGAATCCCGGTGACGTCGCCACCGACCACGGGGACGCTCTTCCAGAGGGACTCGCTCACGATCAGCCCGAACCCTTCGCGGAGCGATTTCGCGATCGCCACGTCCGTCTGCCTCTGGAGGACGTTCACCTCGAGGGCGCCGACCCCGCGGAGATCGGTGAGGAAGTGGATGTCCGGATCATCCCCCGCATGTCGGGCCGAGCGCTCGAACCACATCCACCCTTCCGGATCGTCCCGGGCCATGGAGGCCACGAGCAAGAGCTGAACCTTCGGGACCTTCTTTTTCACCAAACGATACGCATCGATGACGCCCAGCGGATCTTTCCACGGATCGAACCGGCCGACTTGGGTGATGACGGGTCGGTCGAAATCGACGTCGAAGCGAGGCAAGATGGTCTCCAGCTCCTCCCGGTACACGTGGCGGTTCTTCGGGCTCGTCGGATCGATGGCGGGAGGATTGATGTAGACCTGCGGGAACTGGACGCTTGACGGCGCGTACTCCCGCGCGCTGAAGACGGCTGCGTCGTACGCTTCCAGGTACGGCGCGAGGATCCGCAACACGGAAGCGTTCGGCGACGTCAGGTCGAGGTGGCAGCGCCAGATCCACTGCCCTTTCCGCTCGCACAAGGTCGCGAACGGCGCCGGCTGGGGATCGTGGATGATGACGTAGTCGTACTCGTCCGTGAACGCCGCGGCGTCCAGCTCATTGAAGTGACGATAGGTCGCCTCCATGTCCGGGGTCAGCCCGACGTCGGAGCCTTGGAGCGCGTTGTGCATCGTCTTCGTCGCCGTGAAGAAGGCGTTCGAACCGCTTAGGACAAACCAATGGACATCGAGGCCAACATCCCGCTGCAATGGGACCAGGCTGTGGAGTAGCTCGGCGACGCCTCCCCCGTATCCGGTCGCGTTGACGTGGGCGACGCGTTTTCCCTTGAGCTTGCTCGCGAGGGCGAGGATTTCCGCGAAGGCCGGGCCTCCGATGATGGCGCGATAATCGGACAAGCGTTTCTCCGCGACGCGAATTTCTTCCATGGAAGTCGGTGAGCTCCGAAGCGGCGACGAGGAGAGGTAAGCGAAGATTATTTATCCAGTCTTCCCCGTCCAACGCGCGTTGGCTCGGGTGGAGTTGCGGGGGCTGACGAAGGCCTACGACGGCACCCTCGCGGTGAAGGGACTGGACCTCGAGATCAAGGACAAGGAATTCGTCGTCCTCCTCGGGCCGAGCGGGTGCGGGAAGACGACGACCTTGCGGTGCATCGCGGGACTCGAGTCGCCCGATGACGGGGAGATTTACATCGGCGACCGGCTCGTGAACGACCTCGATCCGAAAGACCGCAACATCGCGATGGTGTTCCAGAACTACGCGCTCTACCCGCACATGACCGTCTACAAGAACCTCGCCTTCCCGCTGGAAAATCGGAGGATTCCGGCGGCCGAAGTCGATCGGCGGGTCCAACGAACCGCGAAACTTCTGCAGATCGAGCGCCTGCTCGGCCGGAAGCCGGCTCAGCTGAGCGGCGGACAGCAGCAACGGGTCGCGGTCGGTCGCGCGATCGTGCGGGAGCCGCAAGCGTTCCTCATGGATGAGCCGTTGAGCAACCTGGACGCGAAGCTCCGGGTCCACATGCGCGCAGAGCTGAAGCGGCTGCAGAAAGATATCGGTGTGACGACGATCTACGTGACCCACGATCAAGTGGAGGCGATGACCATGGCGGATCGCGTTGCGATCCTGAACGGAGGGCTCCTCCAGCAATTCGGCCCACCGACAGAAATCTTCCGAAGTCCCGCGAACCAGTTCGTCGGAGGGTTCATCGGGAATCCCCCGATGAATTTCGTCGAAGGCAGCCTCGGCCCGAAGGGAACCTTTGATGCGGGAGTGTTCCAGTACCTCCTGACGGACGACCTCGCGGCAATCGCCGGCCGCGCGAGTTCTGACGCGCTCGTGCTCGGCATTCGGCCGCAGGATGTCCAGGTGTCGCTGCAATCGTCCAATAATCCGAGCGTTCAGACGGCGACCAGACCATCCTGGATCTGAAGGTCGGGGAGACGCTCGTGAAAGCGGTCGTCGTCCCGGACTTCCCTGCGGACATGGGAACGGAGGTCTGGATCTCTTTCCCCGCGCGCAAGGTCCATCTCTTTGACAAGAAAACGGGAAAGGCCCTGGTGTGAAGGAATCGTCGCCGTCCGTCCAGCACGCCTCGGTCGCAGGGCCTGACAGGTGAATCCACCGGGGGATGGGCGACTCTTGAATCTCGACGAAGTCCGTCGGAACCTCCGCAACGACCTCGATTCGCTGCGGGCCCCGGAGGGGTACCTGTTCGCGGGTTCTCCCCGGTATCATACGCTCTTCGGCCGGGACTCCTTGATTGCGGCGTGGGAGACCTTGGCTATCGATCCCACGATCGCAAACGCGACGTTGCGGATCCTCGCTCGATACCAGGGCCGGCGGGTCCATCCCCGCTCCGAAGAGGAACCCGGACGGATCCTGCACGAGCATCGTTTCGATCCCGAATCGAGGAAGGAGCTACCGGACTGGGATTTCCCGTACTTCGGGAGCATCGACAGCACGCCTCTCTTTGTCATCGTGGCCGCCGAACACGAGCGCCGCACGGGAGACGGACGGCTCGTCGACGATTTGTGGCCGTCCATCGAGTCGGCATGGCGATGGATGACGGAATACGGCGACAAGGATGGCGATGACTTCCTGGAATACAATCGGACAAACCCGCACGGGCTTCTCCATCAGGGATGGAAAGATGGCGTCGAGGATCACTTGCGGATGAAGCCCCCGATCGCCCTGATCGAGGTGCAAGGCTACGGGGTGGCAGCCCATCGGGCCTGTGCCGCCCTCGCGGCCAAGCGAGGTCATCGGGATGTTGCGGAGCACGCGGCAACCGCAAGCGCGAGGCTACGCGATGCGCTGAATCGCGACTTCTGGATGGCCGATCGCAAGTTCTACGCCCTCGCCTTGGACGGATCGAAGCAGCAGCGAACGGCGATCACATCGAATCCGGGACATCTCCTGCTCATGGATGCCGTCCCGGCCACGCGCATTCGCGACCTAGTCGCCCGGGTGTTCCGCGACGACATGTGGACGCCGTACGGCATCCGGGACCATGCGGCCTCCGAGCCCGACTTCAATCCGTATTCGTCCCACAACGGGAGCATCTGGCCCCACGACAATTGGATCTTTGCCCGCGGGCTGCTCGAACATGGGTTCGTCGAAGAAGCGAAGCGAGTCGCCGGATCCCTCCTTCGAGCCTACCAAACGATGGGTCGGATTCCCGAGCGATACGTCGTGGATGGAGACACGCTCGTCGACGTATCGACTTCCTCCGCCGAAGGGTGGCGCGCTAATCCCCTTCAGGCATGGTCGACCGGGGCCTTGCTCGACTTGCTCTCGGATCCCCGTCTCGTGCCTCCGTAGTGCGGGAGCGGACGGCCTACCCCTTGACGGTCCATCCGATCATCCCGCGAATGTAGAACTTCTGCAGGAGGACGTACAAGCCCACGGGGACGAGCATCACCAAGAGAGAGCCCGCGGCGAGGAGGCCCGGATCGAACTCGAACTTCCCAATCGTGTGGATCAGGGCAACCGTGGCGGTCATGCAACTGGGATTCGCCGGACACAACAGGAGGGAAAAGAAGAAGTCGTTCCAGACCCACATGAACTGGAGGACAGCGACGGCCGCCAGGGCGGGAAGCGCCATCGGCAGGACGATCTTGAAGAACACTTTCAAGTCCGAAGCGCCATCGACGCGTGCGGCTTCCTCCACGTCTTTTGGCAGGGCAGAAAAAAAGTTGCGCATGAAGAGGACAATCCACGGCAGGCCCCACGCCGAATGAAGGAGCACCAGCGATACCAACGTGTTTTCGAGGTTCAAGCTGACCATGATTCGGAAGATCGGGATGGCCACCATCTGCTGCGGGATCGTCATGAGAAGGACAACGGTCAGGAAGACGTAATCTCGGATCGGGAAGGAGAACCGCGCAAACCCGTAGCCAGCGAGCGTCGCGACGAACATGGGGATGATCGTGGCGGGGACCGCAATGAGAAACGAATTTCGAAAGCCGAACGAGATCGAGTTGAAGGCGGACACGAACTTCGTGAAGGATGGTGTAAAGGGGTCAAAGTTCCACCACCCGCCGACGATCTCCGGCAGAGGACGGAATGCGGCCATCGTGAGGCCGACGAACGGAAACAGCCATCCGATCGCCAAGCCCCAGGCGAACAGATGAATCACGATCGTTCGAATCCTCAAGCGGACCATCAGCGCTTCACCATGTAGCGGATCGTGATCGACGTGGCCACGAGGGTCAGGAGGCTCAGGAACGTCGCAACCGCGGCGGCCGTCCCGAAGTCGAATTGGACGAATGCCTGGCGATACATCTGCAACGCGAGGACGTCTGCGGCGCCCCCTACACCCCCATTTGGACTCGTCGCTCCAAAGACGAGATCGAAGATTTTCAATTCCCACAGGATGCTCATCGTGACGACGACGATCGTCATCGGTTTCAGGAGGGGAAAGGTGACATTAGTGAATGTCCGCAAGGTCGAAGCGCCGTCGATCTTCGCGGCTTCCCAGTATTCTTTCGGAATCGTCGTGAGGCCGGCGGAATAGACGATCAAGCTGAAGCCGGTCCAAAGCCAGACGGATCCGAAAATCAGGCCGAAGAGGAGCGTCGTGGGTCGCTGCAACCAGCCGCTCGCCAGCGAGCGGATGCCAATCGAAGCGAAGAACTTCGGGACGATCCCAATCGCCCCATCGAAGACATAGAGCATCATGATCCCGCCGATGATGAGGGGCGTCACCATGCCGATGAAAATCGCGGCTTTCACCCAAGCCGCCCCACGCACTTCCCGGAGGACGAGGGCGAGCCACATGCCGAGGAACATCGATAGAGGCAGGTGGATCGCAATCCAGATCGCGTTGTTGATCAGGGTCCCGAACGGTGGCGGCTTGGGAAATCCGTTGATGTTGATCGTGTCGGGACTACCCAGGACATTTCCGTAATTCGCGAACCCGACGAATTGGCCGTTCGCGTCGAAGAAGCTGACGCCGATCGTGGCGATCACAGGATAGCCAACGAAGAGGACGATCAGGAACAGGGCGGGAGAGAAAAACGCGAGGCGCAGTCCCGCCCTTCGCGCGCGGGGGCTCCCTCGCTTCCCGACGAACCGGCTCGTGCGGTCCCTGAGACGTCCCAGGAGCCTCGCGACTCCTTCGATCCGCAACCGTCTCATGAGGCCGGCATCTTCGATTGGATGGATGCCAGGACCGCGTCGAGCTGACCCGGTGAGACCCAGAGCAGCTGGAGCTGGCTCCAGAGGTTCGTCTGGAACTGTCCACCAATCGAATCGTCGAGGTCCGATAGAATCTGGACCCCGTTCATCAGCTGGGCGACTCCGCGGTCGACGACGGGGTAGTCGCTGAGGGGAACGCCCAGAGCCGTCGCGATGTGGCCACCCTGTTCGACCTGAATCGTCTGACCATCCTTGCTCGCCAGGTACGCGAACAGCTGCTGGGCCTCCGTCAAATGGGCGGTGTACTTGGGGACGAAGAAATAGTCGCCTCCAAAGACGATCCCCGTCGTCGTCCCCGCCGGGGCCGGCAGAGAGAAGACCCCCAAGTCGCTCGGATCCGGCACGAGACCGGTGATCCAGCTGCCCATGAAGTACAGGGCGTGCAGATTGCCCCACCAGTTGGTGAGGGCGACCGTGTTCCACTCCAACGGTTCGCTGAAGCAGCCGCCTGCGAGGAGCGGAGTGAGCCGATCGGTGAAGATCGCGCGGACGTCGGGATCCGTCCAATGTTTTGTCCCGTTGGTCAGGGCTCGGTGCATGCTCGCCCCGCCGTACGTGGCGATGAAGTGCTCCACGATGTCCGACAACGGCCATCCGACGCTGTCTCCGCTGACGATCGGCGTCCGAATTCCTTTGATCTTCGAAATCGTCACGAGGAGCGCTTTGAAGTCCGTGTACGTCGTGGGAACGGTCAGGTTGTGTGCGGCGAAGAACGATTTCCGATACCAGAATCCGGGCTTGACCTTCCCCGTGTAGACCCCGCCGTACGGATCGCTGCCAACTTTCACCGGATCAAGCGAACCGGGGATGAAGTCCGAATCGCTGATATTGCCCGTTTCCTTGATGATGTGCTGCGGATTCGCCTTGATGAACGAAGTCGTCATGAAGATGACATCGCCCGGCGTCTGACCGCTCGCGAATTGCGCCGGCAAGATCGTCGTGAGCTGCTCCTGTCGGAGGTTCTCATACGTCACCGGAACCCCCGTCGCGGCGGTGAAGTTTTCAAGGACCGGCCGGAAGAGTTCGAACTCTCCCCCGGGAGCCCATGGACCGATGACTGTGATCGTCGCTTGGGCCGTCTTATATGGCGGGTCGACGTGGAACGTGAATATCGGCGAGGTGTCTTCTGCGGACACAACTGACGCGGCATTGGAAGCGGCCGGGGCCGCGGAACTGCTCACCCCTCCTCCCCCGCCGCAGAGCGCAGGCGTCGTCGCGGCGGGTTGCGCAAGATAATACGCCGTGATGCCCGTCACGAAGTTTGTAATCACGAGCAGGGCCGCGATCGCAACCAACAGTTTCCATCGACCGCTCGGCGGCTTGTAAGCTTCGGTCGATCCACCGGATGCACCCTCTGAACTACCCGAACCCGCCATTCGACCCTCCTCCCCGGACTGTGCCGGGTATGTCTCTAGTCGCTTTTTATTCTTTACGCAGCCATCTCGCTCGAACCGCGGCGTGAAAGGCGGAGTCGGGTCCCCGAGAAATCAACGGCGCACGCGAATGTAACTCGGAACGGTCCGGTCCACGCTGAGTTTCACAGGAGCTTGACGACGACCGTCAAATTCACCGAGTGCGTAATCGAGCCGATCGTGGCGGTCACCGTGACCGTGTACGTTCCGGGTGTCGTCAAGAGCGACGTCGAGACGGTCAGGGTCGACGTGGCGGTCCCGTCCGCGGCCAGCGTCACGCTGCTCGGGCTCACTGCGACGGTTGGCCACACCAGGACCAGATCGGACGAAGAGATCGAGGCGCTCACGCTCCCCGTCCCCGCCAAACCGTTCAGGCTGGTGAGCGTGATCGTGGACACACCGGACCCTGAGATGGAGACCGTCAGAGAACTGGGTGACGCGCCGATGCTGAAATCGGCGGGAGGCGGGGGAGGCGGCGGTGCGCTCACGGTGACGGTGTGAGACGCGCTGCCCGTCAACCCTCCGGAATCCTGCGCCTGGACGCCGACCGCATAAGAGCCGGCCGAGCCGAAGGTGTGTGTCGCGCTCTTCGTCGTGGACCAAGAGGTGTCCCACGTGCCATCGCCGTTCCAGTCCCAGCGGACCTGGATCGCGCTCGGTTGGTCGTGGTCGTCACTCACTTGTGCGGTGAACGTAAACACGGTGTTCGTATCGCCGGACGTCGGTGTCCCAGTGAAGTCCACGGTAGGGGGTGTATTCGGAGGCGGAGGAGGTGGTTGGGACGAGGTCACTCGCACCACATGCGATTGGGTCGACGTGAGGCCGCCGGAGTCGATCGCCTCCACGACCGCGGTCTTGTTCCCCGCCGTGCTGTAGCGGTGGCTGGCCGTCTTCGTGGTCGACCAGCCCGTGTCCCAGACGCCATCCCCCGTCCAGTCCCAGCGGACCTGAATCGAGCTGGCGGAATCGTGGTCGTCGCTCGCCTGAGCCGTGAATGCGAACACCGTGGTGTTGTTGCCGGAGTTCGGAGTCCAAGTGAAGTCCACGGAAGGCGGGGAATTCGAAGGCGGCGGAGGCGGTGGGGAACTCGAGAGCTTCCATGCGGTGAACGGATGGAGCTCCCAGTGCCACGGGCCCTCCCAGAACACGAAGCCTTGGACGTCCAGGGAGATGCTCCCATTCGACTGTTCCTGGAAGAGGGTCTGGTTGTCGCAACTCGGGACGTTCGGCCCACAGTATCCCTTGCCCAGCCAGTCCCGATCGATCTCGATTCGGAGGTATCCACTCGTCGTCCCGATGGTAATGACCTGTCCGCCATCCGTGCAATAGGTCTGGTTGCCGGGGTAGCGCTGGCCGCCGTTCTGCTTCGAATACCACGCGGAGCAGTCCGTCGTCTTGATTGCGTACCCGTACAGGGAGACGTTGTTGATTTGGACGAAGGAGGACAGGACTTGGCCGGTCGCGTTCGTGATCGTGCACGGCGGGGAGAGAGATCGCTCGAGCGGGATCCCGCCCGAGGTTGAGTTGACCTGGTATCGGCTTCCGTTGAGGTCCTGGTGTGGATACGCGGGTCCGAGCACATCGCGGATCGTGACCAAGTCGGCGCTACACGCGACGTTGGGATTCCACGAGGCCAGCCCGCTCGTCGCCGCTTCCGTCGGCGAAACGACGAAGAGATAGACCGGGACCGCGAGGATGAGCATGATTAGCGCGGCAGAAAGCGTCAGCAACGCCGACTTCCGCGCACTACGTCCTCGATAGCCTGAACCGCGGCTTGCCGTCACGAGGCGCTCGGAGGCGCCGAGAGAATATCTGGCGGACGTTTACACTATCGTGAATGTGAACACTATCCACTGCACTGGAATGGGACGGAGAAGGCGCCGTCGGAGGGAATCAGAACCTCGGTCGCTCGAGGTGCGACACGGCTCGGTCATGCCTTCCCGCGTCGAACTCGACCAAGGTCTTCAGGAGGGCCATCGCCTGGTCGGGTTTCCCCGCATCGAACGCTCCGATCACCGCGCGAAGGAACACCATCATCGAGTCGTCGGCCGCTCGCGGGACTTCTGCCGGGTCCGCAGATGCCGCATCCGCCAAATCGCCCATCGGCCCCTAGCAACTGGCCGTCGATATCTAACGTTTTCCGTTGAAAAATCGATGTCGATTATCGCGTTCGATAGAGTCGAAGTGGAACACCGCACGGAGCGATTGACTCCTGCGTAGCTTCCCACATTAGGTCTTCGATCTTCGTGGAAGCGTTACGACAGAAGCGGCGACACCGTGTCGTCCGAAAAATGTCAGTTAACCATATCGTTGAATATCCGGCGACCATTCGGTTAACCAGATGGTTAATCGATCCGTGGTCGCTCAGGAGCTCGACGCCGTGTTCGCGGCGTTGGCCCATCCGATCCGGCGAGCGATCTTGGAACAGCTTGCCGGCGGTGACGCGATCGTGAGCGAGCTCGCGGGCCCGCACGATGTCAGCCTGCCGGCCATCTCGAAGCATCTGCACGTGCTCGAGCATGCCGGCTTGCTCGTCGTGGAACCCGAAGGGCGCGTGCACCGGTGCCAGATCGACGCCGCGCCGTTGAGCGCCGCCTTCGGTTGGCTCACCCAGTACCGCGTCCTCTGGGAAGACCGCTTCGACCGATTGGCCAAACACTTGGAGGAAAAATCATGAGCGCAGCCACACCCACCGTGAAGGACGATCGACTGCCCGTGGCGACTTGGGAGGAGTGACCGTGGCGACCAAGGATCCCGCGAGAGGAAAACGCCCCGTGGATACACGGGCTCTCGTCATCACGCGCCAGTTCGACGCGCCGCGCGAGCGCCTCTGGCAGGCGTGGACGGACCCAGAGCACGTGAAGCGCTGGTGGGGGCCGAAAGGGTTCACGACGCCGTTCTGCACGATCGACTTGCGCGTGGGCGGCGTATTCCTGTACTGCATGCGATCTCCCGAAGGGAAGGACTACTGGAGCAAGAACGTCTATCGCGAGATCGTCTCGCCGACGCGGATCGTCGCCACAGATAGCTTCGCCGACGAGAAAGGCAACGTGGTCCCGGCGACATACTACGGCATGAGTTCCGACATCCCACTGGAGATGCTCGTGACGGTGACGTTCGAGGAACTGGGTGGAAAGACGAAACTCACCCTGACGCACGCCGGCCTTCCGGCAGGCGAGCAACGCGACGGAGCCCAGACGGGGTGGAGCGAATCGTTCGATAAACTGGCCGAGAGCCTGAAGAGATCGTCGAAGGGGAAGGAGACCGCGACGCAGGCTAAGAAAGCCTACGCCCTGAGCTTTCCGACCGATCGAGAGATCGTCATGGAACGTGTCTTCGACGCTCCCCGATCCCGCGTGTTCGACGCGTACACGGATCCGAAGCTCATCCCGCTCTGGTGGGGGCCGAGACGGTATACGATCACGGTCGACAAGATGGACGTCCGACCGGGCGGCATTTGGCGGTACATCTCCCGCGGAGCGGACGGCGCCGAGGATACGTTCAACGGCGTGTACCGAGAAGTGGTGCGACCCGTGCGCCTGGTCAGCACCTTCGAGTACGAGGGGATGCCCGGCCACATCGCGGTGGACACGGCCACGTTCGAGGAGCACGGCGGCAAGACGAAGGTGACGGTCACCTCCCGGTTCGAGACGGCCGAGGATCGCGATGGGATGGTCAAGTCCGGCATGGAGGGCG